>Ga0073934_10009024_pt1 | contig 12984 bp, 15 predicted proteins | sample LarsenN4metaG_FD_76834 | JGI IMG/M metagenome (GOLD analysis project Ga0073934, IMG submission 76834) | Hot spring sediment bacterial and archeal communities from British Columbia, Canada, to study Microbial Dark Matter (Phase II) - Larsen... ...
AGACTTTCCTCAGAGAATCAGAAACAGAATAAGTAGTTACTGAGTCCACCGTAAAAGTATCTATCTTTTTAGTTGTATCTATCCTGGCATCGGAGATAGGCAAGGAAACTATCCTATATTTCTGGTCGCCTGCTCCAGTAAAAGCAGGGTCAGACCAGGGAGTCTCCACAATCAAAGTCTCAGCCGTATTGCGGAGAATCTTTCTAAGGTAGTCTCCCTTATCTGAGAGACTATCGGAGAGCAAAAGCACGTAAAGATTCTGATACTGGTCAATTTCCCAAGCCTTCGTAGTATCAATAAGTTGGGTTGGATTCTGCTCAAAAGCCGTACTTGGGTCAATTAAAGTGGCAGTTACTCTGGGAGGAAGGGTCGCATTTTCCCTACTGTTAAAGTATTTGATGTTACTTTGAGCGGCGAATTCAATTCTAAATCCATAATTAGGATAAGTGCCATTGACCATGCTATCAGTGATAGCTGTCAGATTAAACCATATCCAGCCCGTAGCCGTTACGTTAGCCGAGTCATAAATAACTGAGCCAACCGCAGGCTTATTGTCCCAGGTAATCGTATATTCGTTCCAATTTGCGGTAATTCTTTTGATATACCACTTGGCATTAACAGTATCACTCTCACTGGAAACATAGAGAGAGCAAATCACCGAAGAAAAACTATCTTGAGTGATAAAATTACTCAAATCAAACTTTAGATAGCTATAAGCAGTATCAATACTGCTCAGAAATACGGAAACTCCAACTCCGCAAGTCGTCGCTCTTCCAAGTCTCAGTGGGGATGAAACTTTTTTTACATAGGCATCGGCCACTATCGATGGGTTGTCAAGATTTCGGTCTTTGGAAGTAAAGGGCACAAAAGCACTAACTTGCCCTGAATCAACTATCCCCCAGCTTCTAAAGTTATCATCCGTAAAATTCCAAACAAAGTTAGAATCCCTGCCATTGACCCCATACAGATTTTCACCAGACTGGGCAAAGAAATAGTCGGCTGGATACTTGAAATATCTGGATGTCTCCTTAGTCAAACTTTGAGAAGAACCATTAGCCTTCCACATAGCCGTATCGACAAAGACTAAAAGCTGGGAGGTGTCGCCAGTAGGATAGTAGCGGACCAAACCTCCTGGCGACTTGCCCAGATTCTCAGAGGTATTGGAGAACAGCTTGAAACCTTTTCTTTTAATCAATCTGCCCTGAGTGTTGTAAAGCAGATTCTCTAAGAGACTGAATTGGTTATCGGCTAATTTATTAGCAGGCTTGGCCGTAACCATACCCCCAGTAAAGTCTTCGTAAGCCTTCAACTGCCACATATCAGGCGATTCCTGCCCAAAGGCTAAGACTACTAAAAATAGAAAGAGTAAGTATTTTTTCACTGCTTGAAAATCTTTGGTGTCTCTACAATTTTATCTACTGACACGGCCTTGGAGAGTTTGGCTCTCAAGATTTCTTTTTCAGCCTGCAACTCCCACTCCTTAGCTTTGCCAAATTCATGCTCTCTCAAGAAAAGCTCTTTGATTGTGCTGTAGATAACCGAGGTATGAAACTCATCCGGTAAATTGGTAACGCTGTCTGCTCCCACCAGTTTTTTAGCTTGAGGATAGAACCAATACCACATTACGTTCACATCTGTAGGGGTCGTCTCAAAACCTATGCGGTAAAGAGTATCGGTGGGGTGCAAACCGTAAATGTAGAACTGAGTAATGTTGGGTGAAGTAGTAGTAAGCCCAGAGGGTATTTTACCCAAACCCTCCACTCCTATCTGATAAAGAGGTTGTTTTTTGGTCGAGTTATAGACAGCCTTAATGCTTGAAAATTTTACGTTTAATGGGTATTCTTTGGTTTCTGCCACAGTCGTAACTGAATCTTTCTGCACCAGACAAGAGCAGGCATTGGTAACATAGACCACTGCTCGGTTGATAGCCGAATCAACCGTAGCGTCGGAGTGATGTCGGGTAGCCGAATCCTCCATGAGGTCTCGAACTGAAAACCTAAATTGGCTCAAAGTTGTAGCCGACACCGAACCACACAAAAGCAAAACTAAAATTATCTTATCTGCCAAACGGTGCATTTAGACTCTGACTCCCTGCTCCGCCTCCGCCTGGGAAGGTGTAGCGGTTTTTAATTATAATGGCCGGGTCGATACCGCCCCGATTGATAGCATCACCTTTGCGATTTTCAAAACTCAAAAGTTTTGTTAGGTCTGCGTTATATTCGGCAATAGCCATAGCTCTCTTGCCCTCATTGCCAGGCGTATCAGCTATTAAATAAGGCTTAATCCCCTTAACTACCGTGAGATGCCATTCTTCGGGAATACTCTGAATGGTCAGTTGTTTCGGAGTAGAATAATAAGAAAGATTGTAAGTATAAACAGCATCAGGAACAGGTTCAAAGAAAACTTTTCTGCGATTATTAGCATCCCTGCCCATTACCATACACCAGACTGGCTCTCCGTTGGTATTATTAGCCTTTCTCTTACCATAGTATTCGTAGGGATACTTGAGTTCAACTATGTCCCTGCCGTATTTCCAGAGTCTGGAGAGCTTGGAGAAATCGGTAGGAAGCAAAGCAAAGTCTTGGCCTGAGGTCGTGCTAAGAGAGCTATTAACTATCAGAAGCCCGTATTCGGCAGTTACCATAATATCTAAAGCTACTGATTTTATCAGTTCGGAAATCAGGCTATCGTATTCTGTGCTTTTGGCCAAGCCAAGCTCGGTGTAAAGCATCAACTGAATTTGTTCTTCAGTCATTATTGACTATGATTCCTTCCTGCTTCAAATCCTCTTTATATTGGTTAGCTCGTTCCTGGATTTTCTTCTCCTGTTCTTTTCTTTGTTTTTGCAAAACTGGATTGAAGCGGTCGCCGTTTTTCATGTAATCCTTCCAATAAGCCTTATCTTCTGCTGTAAGCTCTCCTCTTTCCTCCCAGGTTCTTAGACAAGCCTCCATTTCCTCTTTGGGATTAAACTCATAGGGATTTTTGTAATGACACTGAGGGCGGCGCACAAATATGCCAGGTGCTTGTCTGGATTGAATCATCTCCTGGAGTCTGCTTAACCCTTCGTCCATCTTTTTCAATAAGGGGAGAGCATTGAAGCCCTCCCCCTAATGGTTAAGGGTTAGGCTGAAGCCCCAGTCATGAGTGAAGCACCCCAACAGGCGTTCTTCACCTGAGTAATGAATCTGGCTTTCCAGACTAACTGAGCAATAATCTGCCGGAAAGGTTCAGAGAGAGTCTGGCTTCCAGGCCGGTTGATGTAAAATCTCAACGCAGCCGGACCCTTGCCTTCGTCTCCTGAAATCCGGGAATATCCGTAACAATGCTGCCCTAAGAACAGATTGTTATGAACAGCACCAGCGTCAGACTGCACACCAGCTATCGACTCACGGTAGGGCTGGTTAGTCCAGTAGAACTGAGTCCCGAACAGTCTTCCTGCATATCCTTTCTTGATATTACCTGGGTCAACATATTGCAGGGAGCCCAGCCAGGTGCTGTCATCAAAGAAGTCCGCTTGGGTGAAGGGGTCTATGATACAGGCAAAATATCCATCATCCTTAGTTCCTGAAAGCGGGCTGGCAGAAGCATCCTGTAAATACTTGACGACTCTCTTAACTCCAGCCGAAGTCAGCTTGTCGCCAGCCACAATGCCAGTCCCAACACAGATGTCGTAGATTGTGCCAGCAAGAACCTGATATGGGAAAGCATTGACAGTTAGCGTATCAGTGGCGGCTACAAAGTTAGTAACCTGTCTGGTAATATCGGCGTTAGGACCAGATTTTATGGTTACGTAGCCGCCATTCCAGAAACCGTCGGCTTCAGTAAGAGCACTATCAACTATAGTCGTTCCCCCAGGCGCACCGTCAGCAGACGCATCCAAACCTAATTTCTCGTAGGTTCCGTCCGCATCTACCCTAAAATGCTGAACAAAGGGGACTACGTTTTTCATCATCCGCCAGTCAATGGTTTCGGAATACTGAGCGGACAAGAGTTTAGTAGCGTTCTCAATGACCTTATCAACAGCCATCAAGAGGTCGTCTTCGGTTAAGACCACATAATCTCCGAAGGTTTCCAAAGTGGCATCTATGTAATACTGGACTAAGGAAGAGGGAACGGGATTATCCGCAGCCACTCCAGTTATCCAGCCACCGTAAATCGACTCATTGCCAGACAGGTTCACTAAGTTAGTAGTAACCTTAGCAAGTTTGGCATACCTGGGAAATCTGATAGTCTTGGAAAAGTTCGAGGGAATAGGCTCGTCATCGCCAAACTGGTCCATTACCAGTTTTTTGAGGGCAATTTCCCTGAACTTTGTCTTGATATAGGCCGCATAAGTCTGCAACGCAGACAAAGTAGTTATGGCCACTTGTAAAACTCCTTAAATTTTTTAGGGAGCTTGGAAGGCTTTAGCCAGGAGCTTTTTATACTCAGGAGTATTCACGATTTTCTCTTTTTCGGATTGCGGGAGTCTTTCAAACTCTTCTGGTGTCAAATCCTGCCAGCGTTTAGCGATTAGCGAAGACTTTCCGCCTGGCTTTTCGACCTTCTTAGCATTCACCATTTTCTGTTGTTGTGTTTGTTGTTTTTTCTGTCCCGCCTCATAGACATACTTAAAGAGTTCCTCTCCCCTGTTTTCCAGAAGCCATTTTCCGTAGGCTTCCTGCATGGGATTGGATTTGGTATCTCTTGCTCTTTTAAGTATGTCAGGGTTGGAATTCAGGATGTCGGTCAATTCTTCCAAAGAGGCTAAGACCTTTCGATTTTTAGCCTGGCTTTGAGATACTAAGGAATTGTACCATTTCTCATGTAGAAGCGGCAGGAAAGCACCCATAGCCAACATCAGTTGAACGTTTGCCTGCTCTAACTGGTCAGCTCCAGTAATTTTCCTGATAGTCTTAAAGTAGGCTTTAGACCAACCCTTTTCCGTAGCCTCTTGCTCGTTGAGATTATGTTCCTTCAGAAACTCCTGATAGGCTCTCTCGGAGGGTTCAACTTCGGGAGTGGTAGCTCTTTTAACGGCCTGTTCTATCAGTTGGGGCAAAGGAGCATCCCCAGTAATGCCTAAGTCTTTAAGCGTCTTTTTAAGTTCGCTTTCCTTTTGACGTTCTTGGGTAAAGCCCTTGCGTCCTTCCTGATAATCCTTTAAGACCGCTTCAATTCCGCCCTTTTCGACATAGTCCTCAAATCCGAATTTTTTCAGAAGTTCGGTCTCGTCGAGGGATTCGACGTCTGCTCTTCCTGAAGGTTCGGTTTCAGGCTCTGCCGCTTCTTGGGTCTCAGATTTTTCGGCGGGGATTTCTTCCGAGACCTCTTTGCCAGGTTCTTCTTGGGTTTCTGTCTCGTCTGTCAAATCAGGGGGAGCTGGCTCTTCAGGCTCAGCCCAATCCTGTATTTCTTCAGACGTTTCCACCGCACTTTTGTCGTCTGGCATTTATTTATTCTCCTATCTAATTTTGCTTAAATCCACTCTGTTAATGAGTCCTACCTGTTTGAAACTTTCTTTTTCCTCTGCCGTTTCGATTTCTTTTTGTAATCGCCGAACTTCATCGGTTGCGCCTTCTAACATAGCCAGCACCATTTCAATCCCCCTGGCTATACCCTGATACTCAGCATCCAGACACATTTCACTGAAGGGGTTGACAAAGACTTTAGGCCGCAGCCGGTAAGCATTAAAATGAGAGGCAGTGCGCTTGAGGACTTCAACAAAAGTTCTGCCTTCGGGGGTATAGGTAAAGTCCCTGGCGACCTTGGCCTCTTCAAAGTCCTGCTGTAACTGCTCTAAAGTCCGTTCGGTTTTTTCGTCCATTTAGTAGTCAGCTTTCTTTCTGGCCCAGTAATTCATGCTCACCCGGCTATCTGAACCATTACCAGTAACTCCGTTGACTCTGATTCGATAGCCATTCATTCCACCAGTTGGCACTGCAAAACTTTTGTAATTAGTAGTAACAGTGGTAACGCTGACGGAATCTAAGGGAATCCAAGTACTCATGTTTGAAGAACCTTCTAATACGATATAAATAGCAACACTGTCAGTTCCAATGGTATCGGTAGTGGTATATGCTACAGAGAAGGCGTCGTATTTGAAGCAATTCTTAAAAGCCTCGGAGATGTCGTCGGAAGTTCCAGCAATGCGCCACTGATAGGACTTATCAGTCCAGTCATAAAGTGACCCCGCTTCTATAGTTTTAGTAAACTCACTCTGGGCACTGGCCAGAATTGGCAGAGTAATCAAGAGAAACAATAGCAGATTTTTCATCTTTTCTTCCTTTTGATAATTTTCTTTTTAGTCTTATGAGTTCCAGTAATTGTGCCCTTGTTCTGGCTGGCATAGAAAACCTGTTCGCCTTTTTCTGCTCCGTAGGTCTTCTTCATCGAGCGCAAAATTTTACGGCCCTTCACAGTCAAAGGCATTTTATATCACCTTCACAAACCGATAGCCTTTCTCTTTAATCAGTCCGCAGAAATCTTCAAAGGAGATGTTCTTCATTCCCTTTGACCTTTTTCTGTCTGGGTCATCCATGTGTTCTCCGATTTCGTAAATCACGCTATCACTTCTGGGAACGTGTGTTATCTGTCGAAATGGCCCAGAGGGAAGGCCTGGGCCAACAGGTAAATTCACAGTTCTAACAATCTTATCTTCCCGGTCGTGGCGGACGACCAAAAGCTGATTGTTCTCGTTTTCAAACAGCCAGCCAGTCCGCAAATCTTTTAAGTCCACTTTAGTTTTCAGTTCCGCCTCTTCGGGCGGAGCTTTAAGGACTTCAGTTTCAATCACTTCTTTTTCTACTTTTGTTTCTACTTCTGTTTTTGGCCTGGGCATAATAATTTCTCTCCTGTTTTATTCTATCTCACCCAACTACCGAAGCTGCCAAATTTTCGGGAGTGGAAGGCATAGTACTGGTAGTCTTAGTCCCTGGTTCGGGGAGCTGGATGCCCGTTAGTTGCATAAGTTGGTTTAGGTCTGCTTGTTTTTGCATTTTCAGCGCTTGGGGCATGATAGCATCCAGGACGGCTTTCTTAGTAAGGGGGTCATACTCATATTCGTCTAAATAGTGTTTTAAGACTTGAAACTGAGCGATGGGACTGGTAGCGACCAGAGGCGAAGCCATCAATCTTTCATAGTGCCTGTCGGCCTGAACTTGCTTCAGGGCTTTGTCGGCTAAAGCTGGAAGCGTAGGAATGAAAATATCTACGTTTACCAATAAGTCTTCGGCGGTGAAACTTTTTAACTGGCCTGCCTGTCCAGTAAGGGCGATTTCAAGTTCGGGGGAAATGGTCTGACGCAGAAGAGTCAGCATTTTATATTTCAATTTCCTGACCGACTTATAGACCTGAAGAATGGAAAGCCCGATTCTTCTCCCCGCTCCAGCACTTTTGATTCGGGCTTCGCCTAAAGTCGTATCGGATTTGACAAAAGAAGAACCCATGATGTAATCTTCTGAGGCTGAGGTATTCTGGGCAGTCTCTCTGACCATTTTGATATTGGCGTAAATGTGTTCTAAGTTAATGGCGGGGATATGCAGAATCCCTACCGCATCTTTTCTTGAAACTGTCCAGATTTCTCTGGGTGAGAAAGTGCGGTTGCGGGGGCTGAGAACCGCTCCAGATTCTTCCAAAAGCTGAGGATAAATAGTATAATTAAGGACATCCTGAAGCTGGTTGTGGAGGTCGGAGAGTTCGTGCTGCAAAGGCGTTAAAAGGTCGGCAGTTGACATTCCTTCCAGTTTGTTAGGACGAGGCCGGATAACTAATTCAACAAAGGGGTGGCCAATACCAGCCATATTCATTTCTTCGGGAGTCGATTCGTCTAAGATTTCTAATTTCTTATTGTCCTCTTTTTTGGAAAGCTCAGGTAAGAACCAATAGACTTTGTAAGAACAATGTCCGCTTTCGTCAATCGTTTTAATCCAAGCTTCGGCTAAGGTATAATTATTTTTCTGGACTTCCCTGCCCTGGCCTCGGCCTACCTGGTCTTCTTCTTCCCAAGCGTAATCATTTAAGTCTTGCGAAGGCTCCTGTCTTTCTAAAAGCTCATCAGAAATTTTATCTTTGAATCTTTCTTTGAGATAAAAATAGTCCACCCGTTTACGGTGAATGATGAAAGGCGAGTCTTCGATTCTGATACAGTTGTAGTCGTAGAGAATTTCGTGGGGGGAGAGCAATTCAAACATCGGCCCCCGATAGACAAGTTTTTTCTTGAACTTGACTTCCGAAAGCGAAGACATGAGCCGTTCCAGAGAAAGTCCCTGAAGTTGTTCTGGTAAAACATTTTCAATAGCGGGTTCATCCCGATAAACCTCATCGAGGAAAACTTTCACAAAGGCCACTGGATAGATTTCCGAGGCGGTAATCCATTCAATCAGTTTAGTATCCCAGTCGGAAAAGTTCATGGCAAAATCAACCACAGCATTACAATTGGCGGCTCTTTCTATGGCTAAGTCCGGATTGGGATTATTGGGAGTAGCCTTAAAATTCAAGACCTCTATGTTGCCTAAGATTTCAGCTACCATAGTAGCTACTCTTGAATCAATCGAAGGATTGATTAGAGGAATGAAAAGGTTGGCTCGGCCATCACCTGACTGCGCCCGTTCGGCCAGTTCATCGGAGACTAAATTATACAGCTTCCAGTTCTGCTGTAAGCGGGCAGAGAGTTCCTCAAAATTTCTTTTACCTTGAGTCCAACAAGACAAAAGATATTCTTCCGGCTTATCTAAGAAAAGTTTATAGCTTGGCATCCTGGTCTCGTTGAATATCTATAATTGCTTGATAGGTTTTATCATTGAGTCCGTCGAATTTAACTCCCCAGAAAAACCACCGGTATTTACCAAAGGTTTGAAAACGATAAGGGTAGATATCGTTTTTACGCTTGGCTATGTAATTCAACAAGAGTTTTTTGGCTTTGGGTTTCAAGGGTATCATAGAGGCCTCCCAGTATAGGCTGAAAACCTCTGGCTCTTTCTAATCGGGTCGCCAAAGGCATCAGTCTGGTCATCATAATAACTGGTAAATTGCCCCCCCCGCAGGGTATCTTTCATAATTGACAGGGCGTGGACAAAAGCATCCAATCGGTCATTTTGGCCTATGCCTCTGGGCAAGAGTTCTTCCTCGATAAAAGCCTTCTGGGATGGGTCAGAAGCATCAAAAAGAACTGAACCATTCTCGATTAAAGGCATAACATCAGCAAGCCTGGCCTGTTTGGAACGAGTGGCTGGCAAATCAACTATGGCAGGGGTAATCGGCAATCTTAAATTTCTGCACTTTTCTAAAAATAAAGCTTTAAGACCCTTTGAAGAGACGGTGTCTTCCAGCCCTAAAAAACTCAAGTAGTTTTCCTTTTGAGTAGCTATCATCCATTCTGCCACGCCATCGACAAGGAGTTTCTGGCGGTCGATTTTAGTTACAAAAGCCCGGCCTGCAAAAGCTCCTCTCTGGGCAATGTGCAAAATCGCTCTGCCAGTAGAAGAAGAAATTTTGTAGGGGTCAGCAGTAAAGGCCGGGTCGAATGCGGCAATAACCCTGAAATGAGTATCTTTGGGCAGGTGAGTGTAAAACTGCAGGCGGGAACGCAAGGCGTCTATGTCCTGGTCGGCTGAAGTCTGGCCCAGATATTCCTGGGCAAACATGGTCGGCCCCATGTTTCTTTGAAGTTGTTCTATGTCTGCCTGGGGAACACCAGACGCCCAGGTAGTCCGGCCTTCTTCATCCAAAGCCTTATATTTTTTAGCTACCCAATCCCCATACCGCCCCTTAAAATTGTCGGTAATACGGGCCACTATGGAATAGTCCGTCAGACGATTGCCAATAATGTGCAAATTCTTGGGCCGGCGGGAAAGTATCTGCCGATTGAACCATCTCCAATCTTTAGTAAATTGCTCCAAAGTCGCATTCTCATCAGTCTGAATATCATCCAAAATCGCATCGTCAGGATGAAATCCCCGCCACTGATAACCCCTGCCCTTACTCATTATCTCCGAACCATTAGCCAGTTCTATATGGTCATTCGTCCAGGTCTTTCTGCCTATCAATTCCCCAAAACTTGCCCTCAATAACTGATTGCTTTCAATCTCCTCTTTAATGTCTCCTAAGTTATCCTCAGCTAATTCCGCCGTCTCCGAACCCATAAATATCTTCCTGCCCCTAAAACTGTTCTTGTAAAATTCCTTAACAGACCGCTCCAAAAACTCCACATCTATCCTTTTACCCTCTGGATATATCTTTTCACAATCACATACCCCCAAAAAATCTATCAAACCTAACGCCGAAAATATCCCCTTCAAAAAACTCATTATCTTGGTCTTACCAAAATAAGGCGGAGCCTCTATACATACCCGACAGTCAAAAAAATGACCGACCCACTCCATCTGCATCCGACTAAAAGGATGCTCAAACTTGTGCGGAAATAAAACCTTAGCCAAACTAATCAAAACTAAATCCCGCTTACGTAAAACTAACTTGTCAGACATGAAATCCCCTTAAATAATTCAACCGCCTTTCTTCTTTCCCGTCCCATTACACCGATGACAAAACATCCGCCTGAGTGTCGAAATCTTCTTACCCTTAATAGGTATGTCATTCCACCCATCACCATAACAAGCCGGACAATCACCAGACTTTAATACCCGCTCCTTTCTTATCCCCATCTTAAATGCCCCATCCTTCAATAATCTAATTTCAACTTTACCAACAATATCTTCCACTTTCAAATCTCAAAAATTAAAAAAATCTCCCTGCGAGGATTAACTTTATATGACAACTCAAAAGGGGGTTCGACTATCAGTCTTGACTTATCACCGAACATAATTATTTCCTATCCGCTTGCCCGCACCCAAGCGGGGATACGAAGGGTTTTTGACTTTGTTTGAGGTTTGCACAATAATTGTGCATACTATTTATAGTGGTTGACGTAGTTTACATAACGTCCAAAGTAGGACAGGGAAAACTTTTCCTACTACCTGTAGTATCAGTATCCGGGAGACAGCTTTTTGCTTTTTTATAGTTTTCCGGGTTTCGATGTCGAGGTTGATTAAGCCGGGCTGTCCCCCTCTTTGCCACGAGTCCTGATTCTCTTTAGCCACTTTTTTGGCCTGAAGTTATCTGGTTTAGTCCATTTTCGGGCTATTTTTCGGAGCTGTCCTGTCTAAAAGAAGGCTTAGGTTCAATTTTTTCGTCTGAGACCGAATACTCGGCCTCTACTGCTTTCAGCTTCCCAATAGCCTCAAAGGCCTTCTCTAATAAGCCTGTAAGATTGTTTCCAAGCTCCAAAGTTTTACCTTGTTGCCTATCTGGAAGCATGTCAAGGACTTCAGCACCAAGCCTGGCTGCAAAAAGCCGAGTCCGATGGTCAGGGATGTCTGTTTCGACAACACCTTCCTTATTGCTATGTATATACTTAGCATGAAGAGCGTCTGCGGTCGCCTTAGCTACCCCAAACGTTGATAGTCCCGCAAGTTCAAGCGCTTTAATAAACTCAGGATGTCGTTTTAACCGGGAGAGGACTTTGGAAGCATTGCCCTGAGGGTCAGAATAGCCAGCGACTGCAGCAGATTGCATAGCGTTGCCCTTAGTTTCACCTGAGATATAGGCTTGAAGGAAAGCCGTTTCTTTGGGACTTAATCCGTATTGTTCCGCCCGGGGTTTTTTTTCTTTTGTCACGTCTTGATTATCTGTCATTACGGCTTGGTTATCTGTCATTTCAGGTAAAATAGGCAGGTAGGGGGGGTTTTGTCAAGGGAAATCTTTAGTATCGCAAAAATACCCGGCTGGATTAAGTGGATAGTTGCCGTGGTCGGGTGGCTCTGGGCTTTATTCCAGTGGCTTACCCAGAATCCATTCCCACCCCCTCCCTGAATGCTGACCACACCCAACCAATGCCCAAAATCCTCAACCAGCTCTAATGGAGTATGACGTCCGGGTGGGCCAAGGCATACAGATTCCGGGCTCGCCTCCGCTCGCCCTCAAGCGGAGAACCATCATCTAAGAACAGAGTAATCAGGTATCACCGGCTTGAAAAATCCGGGGTCTAATTCATCGGCGGGGGTCGAGAACGTCAAACTGGGGGCAGATGGTGAATCCGAAATTAGCCGGTCAGCCGCTAATTGGTCAGTATGCAGTTTGACGGGGACAGCTCCACCTGGGCGAGATCGGATTGACCGAGCTCAGGCTAAGAGGGAAGAGCTCATTAGTCAGGAGTTGGTTGGCGATAGTTTGGCAGTAGGCGGTTTGGAAGTTATAGTGAGAGATTAGGCCACAACTTTTACAGACCAAGTCATCGCCAAGCCAACTGGTGATAGAAACTGGTATGGCTGAGCCACAGTTAGGGCAGGTGGTAAAGCCGAGCAGGTCATTGGTTGGTTTATCTGCTCGTTGGAAGGGGGGATTCATTTAGTTCAGCTTTTTACAACGAGCTTTTTGCCTTTAAGTTTAGTTAATTCGAGTAATAGTTCATCGGAGTAATCGAAGACGAAATTAGGGTAACTATCAGAGCCAGGGCAGTGCAGGCAGAGGTAGATTTTGCCGTCTTTGCCTACGGTGATACTGTGAATTATGAATTCTAATTTTTCCAAGTTTTGCGGTTTTTATTTGGACTTATTTCTCTTAAGCTTAAGAAAGACTAAAGGATAACAAACAAAAACATTGCCAGTGAGACGACAGAGGTTTAGTTTTTGCTTCATCAGCGTATATAAACGGCTGTGTATTTGCTTTCGGCTTTCGTCTGCAAGCCTTCTGGGTTCTGCAGGCTGTCCTGCCGGACAGTAACCAATTTTTTATTGTTTGTCAAGGGAAATTTTTTCCCATTTTCGGATTATTTTCACTGGTCTTTTGATTGTGTTCTGGTCTTAGCCTGTCTTTTTTCAGCCCCGGGCGGGCTGAAATCTGACAGCCCTGAGAGCTGTAACTGGGCAATTGAGTTCTTTACGAACAAGTTTTTTGCCGGACTTTTTGTCCTTACGCTTGCACAAAAATACTGCATAAAAAACCAAA
>Ga0073934_10009026_pt1 | contig 12975 bp, 13 predicted proteins | sample LarsenN4metaG_FD_76834 | JGI IMG/M metagenome (GOLD analysis project Ga0073934, IMG submission 76834) | Hot spring sediment bacterial and archeal communities from British Columbia, Canada, to study Microbial Dark Matter (Phase II) - Larsen... ...
AGGCGGTCTGCTCGTCGCCGCCTTCTCCGTTGTTTTGACCGTGCTGTCTCCGGCCTTTGGCTACGCCTACGACGTCGACGAGATGCCGATCCTTTGGCTCGTGGCTATCCTCATTCTCGCCGGTCTCATCTATTTCCTCTGCCTGCCGCGGCTCGTCGCCAAGTCCCTAGCATGCGACGCAAGAGAGACGCGCCTCATCCTGGCAGGGATCGTTGCCGCAGGGCTTGCCGCGCGGCTCGTTCTCTTCGCTAGCGAGCCGATGCTTGAGGACGACTATCAGCGCTATCTCTTCGATGGCGCGGTGACGGCAAGCGGCAGCAATCCCTACGCAGTGTTGCCGCGTGACGCACTTATGCACGGGGGCGAGCTTGGCCAGCTCGCCCGTGAAGCAGGACCGGTGGTTCGCCGCATCAACCATCCCGACCTGAAGACGGTCTACCCGCCGGTTGCGCAAGGAGCCTTCGCGCTCGCCTATCTGCTCAAGCCGTGGAGTCTCGCGGCTTGGCGATTCATAGTCCTCCTGTTCGATCTCGCGGCACTTACTCTTATTCTGATTCTCCTCCGAGAGACCGGTCGCTCACCTCTCTGGGCGGCGCTCTATTGGTGGAACCCGGTCGTCATCAAGGAGCTCTTCAACTCGGCGCATATGGAAGCGGTCGTGATTCCATTTGTCTTGCTCGCCCTTTGGTTCGCCGTGAGAAGTCACGCCATGGCTTCGGCCTTCTCGCTTGCCTTCGCCGCCGGAGCAAAGCTCTGGCCTGCGCTTCTGCTCCCCGTCATCCTTCGTGGACGGTCTTTCGATGCGCGCCAGGTCATCTGCGCGAGCGTCCTGTTCGTTGCTGTCCTTGCCTTTTGGACCATCCCGGTTTGGCTCGGCGGCCTGGATCAGGGCTCGGGATTTATCGTCTATCTCTCCTCATGGCAGACCAACAGCGCGCTCTTCCCGGCACTCGAGCGCACAGTCGCTGCTATTTTGCCTGACGCCACTGCTGGCCTTATCGCCCGCGCCATGGTCGCCACCTGCCTTGCGGCTATCGCGGCATGGGTGAGCCTGAAGCCGATCGATTCGCCGGACGACCTGCTGGGGCGGGCAAGCGTGTTGGTCGCCGCCCTTGTGCTCTTGTCGCCGGCCCAGTTCCCCTGGTACGCGGTCTGGTTCGCGCCATTTCTCTGCTTCAGGCCTTGGACCGGCTTCCTCCTCCTGATGGCGACAGTTCCGCTCTATTACGCCGGATTCTATCTCTTGGGGCGCAGCCAGCTGGACGTCTTCGGGAACCTCCTCGTGTGGCTCATTTGGGTCCCGGTCTGGGCCGCGCTTGCCTTTGATGCCGTGCGCAAGAGCCGCCGCCCACTCGCGACGAGAGACGCGCTCCATGTATAAAGGCTGGCAGATCGGCGTCGTCATCCCCGCTCTCGACGAGGAGCGGGCGGTCTCCCGGGTCGTCGCCGACATTCCCGAATGGGTGGATGAAATCATTGTCGTCGATAACGGCTCGAGCGACCGCACCGCCGAAATGGCGAAACAAGCTGGCGCGGTCGTCGTGCGTGAGCGGGAGCGCGGCTATGGTGCGGCCTGCCAAACCGGCATCAGGGCGCTCAAGGATGTCGGCATCGTCGTCTTTCTCGACGGCGATTACAGCGATCGACCGGACGAAATGACGGCGTTGGTCGGTCCCATTGCCGACCAACGGGCGGACTTCGTGGTGGGCTCGCGGATCCTTGGCGAAGCCGAACGCGGCGCGCTCACCCCCCAGCAGCGTTTCGGCAATTGGCTGGCCTGTTTGTTGATACGGCTGCTTTGGGGCGTGACTTACACCGACCTCGGGCCGTTTCGTGCGATCCGGCGTGATGCGCTCGAAACCTTGAAGATGACAGACCGCAAATTCGGTTGGACTGTCGAGATGCAAATCAAGGCGGCAAGGACAGGGCTTCGGCTGCTTGAAGTTCCCGTGAGCTATCGCCCGCGCATCGGTGTATCGAAGATATCCGGCACGCTGCGCGGCTCGTTCAAGGCAGGACTGGGAATCCTCGGATTGATCGCCCGCTCCGCCCTGCACACCCGTTAACTCGGGCTTAAGCCTACCGCTTTCCCGTTTTTTTACGGGCAAGCCCCTAAAATTCGTCTCAAAAGCAATGGGGTTTCAAGCGTCGTGGTCATGCGTTACGCCATGCTAGCAGCGGTTGGAGCGGCCTCCATCTGGGCCGTCATCACTGCAAGCACGAATAACGGCGAGTGGCTTCTGGTCGATGCCGGCGGGGGGCAGGGCGGAAGCCAGCATGCGATCGCCTTCTGGCTGCTCGCCGCCTTCGCGACCCTTATCACGCTTTCACTCTTCCGCTTCGTGATCTTCGGCCTGCCGTCGATGTTCGGCAGTTGGTACCAAGAGCGCAAGCAGTGGATCTACATGCTCGTCTGCGGCGCGCTGCTCTACGGGGTGTTCTATTTGATGTAAGCCGGCCCGAACCAGTTTTGGGGGAGCCTGGCGGCAACCTCCGGCCGATCCCGCGTCCACGGGGGAACGCGAGCGAAAGCGGAAGGTTCGGCAGGCCGGGCCAAAGAGGGGCGGCCACCCGAGGAAGCGGCCGCCCCATCTTTTTCGCGAAGCGTCTTCTCCCGTCAGACGCTGTAATACATGTCGAACTCGATGGGGTGGGGGAACATCTCGAAGCGCTCCACCTCTTCCATCTTCAGCTCGAGATAGGCGTCAATAGCATCATCGGTGAAGACGTTGCCCTTCTTCAGGAAGGCGCGGTCCCTGTCGAGTTCCTCGCAAGCCTGGCGGAGCGACCCACACACCGTCGGCACTTTCTCGAGCTCTTCCGGCGGTAGGTCGTAAAGGTTCTTGTCGATCGGATCGCCAGGATTGAGCTTGTTCTCGATGCCGTCGAGCCCGGCCATCAGCATTGCGGCGAAGGCGAGATAGGGATTGGCGGCGGGATCGGGGAAGCGCACCTCCACACGCTTAGCCTTCGGGCCCGAGCCGAGTGGGATTCGGCAAGAGGCCGAGCGGTTGCGCGAGGAATAGGCAAGCAGCACAGGCGCTTCGTAGCCCGGCACCAGGCGCTTATAGGAGTTGGTGGTCGGATTGGTGAAGGCATTCAGCGCCTTGGCATGCTTCAGAATGCCGGCGATGTAGTGCAGCGCTGTGTCCGACAAATCGGCATATTTGTCTCCGGCGAAGACGGGGGTCGAGCCCTTCCAGATCGACTGGTGGGTGTGCATGCCCGAGCCATTGTCGCCATAAACCGGCTTCGGCATGAAACACGCGGTCTTGCCGTAGGCCTGCGCCACCTGGTGAATCACATATTTGTAGATCTGCATGTTATCGGCGGTCTTAACCAGCGGGCCGAACTTGATGCCGAGCTCGTGCTGGGCGGCGCCCACCTCGTGGTGGTGCTTCTCCGTGATCACCCCCATGTCGGCCATCACCGACAGCATCTCCGAACGGAGATCTTGCGCCGAATCGACAGGCGGCACTGGGAAATAGCCGCCCTTAGTGCGCGGCCTATGCCCGAGATTGCCCATCTCATACTCGGTGTCCGTGTTGATCGGAAGTTCCATCGAGTCGATCTTGTAGCCGCAATTGAACGGCTCGGCGGCGAAGCGGACGTCGTCGAACACGAAGAATTCCGCCTCCGGTCCGAACACCGCCGTGTCGCCGACGCCGGTCTGCTTCAGATAGGCTTGCGCCTTGCCGGCGATAGATCGCGGATCGCGCTCATATGGCTCGTTGGTCAAAGGCTCGAGCACGTCGCAGAAAATGGCGAGCGTGCTCTGGGCGAAAAACGGGTCGATCACTGCGGTCGAGGGATCGGGCATCAGCTTCATGTCTGACTCGTTGATCACCTTCCAGCCCGCGATCGAGGAACCGTCGAACATGATGCCGTCGGTGAAGGCGTCCTCGTCCATGACTTTGGCGTCCATGGTCACGTGCTGCATCTTGCCCCGCGGATCGGTGAAGCGCAGGTCCACGAACTTGATGTCCTCGTCCTTGATTTTCTTGGTCACACTCTTAGCGTCTGCCATCGTACTCCCCTGTCATTTGGCATGATGATGCCGCCCTTCTGAGCTTGGGCGCGGAAATTTGCCGTGGCCCCGGCAGGGCCTGCCATCCTCCTTAGATGGCGTCGTTTCCAGTTTCGCCGGTGCGGATACGCACGGCCTCCTCGACATTCGATACAAAGATCTTCCCATCGCCAATGCGCCCGGTCTTGGCCGAGGCGATGATCGCATCAATCGCCTTCTCCACCATGCTGTCGCCGAGCACCAGCTCGAGCTTCACCTTGGGCAGGAAGTCGACCACATACTCGGCGCCGCGATACAGCTCCGTATGGCCCTTCTGGCGCCCAAAGCCCTTGGCCTCGGTTACCGTGATGCCCTGGAGCCCGATCTCTTGCAGAGCCTCTTTCACCTCATCGAGCTTGAACGGCTTGATGATCGCTTCGATCTTTTTCATTGTGTTGCTGCACCTCCCATGGACGCAAAACACCGCTAAGCCGCGCGCTTCCGTCCGGATCCAATCAGACTGTGGGCCAGCCAAAGCACAGCCTGTGCCAAATTCGTGAGCGCGAACTTTATGTCCGATTTCAAGGCCTTGGCTCTGGACCGCGCGGGGAAGCGGCAGACATGGAAGAGTTGTTGCACGAAATCTAGGCGATCTGCACAAAAAATAAGCGAGCGATTTGGCGTTTGTCGGGCAACCTTTTTGCGGCAATTTGCACCGGAAATTGGTGCGGGCAAGGGGACTTATGCTTGAGCTTCTGACCGCGGACGAGATGAGCCGCGCCGATCGCCTCGCGGTAGAGCGAGGCGTTCCCAGCGAGACCCTAATGGAAAATGCCGGACGGGCTGTCGCCGAAGCAGTCGTCCGCCGTTTCCCCGACAAAGAATGCGTCGCTGTCTTGTGCGGTCCTGGCAATAATGGCGGCGACGGCTTCGTCGCAGCACGGCATCTTCTGGAGCACGGCTATAAAGTCAGACTCGGCTTCGATGGCGACAAGGAACGACTGCCGAAAGACGCCCGTGCCATGGCCAAACGCTTTACCGGTGCGCGTGAGCCGCTTCGGGCCGATATTCTCGCCGGCGCCAGCGTCGTTGTAGACGCGCTTTTCGGCGCGGGTCTTGCCCGCCCGATCGAAGGCAAGCTCGCGGATTTGATCGCGCAAACCAACGACTCCGGTCTCCCGACCATCGCTGTCGACGTTCCGAGCGGTATCGACGGCACCACCGGAGAGGTGAGGGGCACCGCAATTCGCGCCGTGGCCACCGTCACCTTCTTCCGCCGCAAGCCGGGCCATCTTCTCTTGCCTGGGCGGATCTATTGCGGCGAGACGAGTCTTGCCGATATCGGCATCCCCGCGCGTATTCTTGCCGAGATCAAGCCGAACACCTTTGCGAATGAGCCGGGACTTTGGCTTGCGCAGTTCCCATGGCCAAAGGTGGAGGGTCACAAATACTTACGCGGACACGCGGTGGTCGTGTCAGGCCCCGCCTATAGCACCGGCGCCGCGCGGCTTGGGGCACGCGGGGCGCTGCGAGCAGGCGCTGGTCTTGTGACCGTGGCTTCGCCGCGGGACGCGGTCCCCATCAATGCCGCCCAGCTCACCGCCATCATGGTGCGCGAAGCCGACGATGCACGCGGGCTGAAAAACCTGCTTGCTGACCCGCGCAAGAACGCCGTTCTGCTCGGCCCTGGCCTTGGCGTTGGGGAGCGCACCAAGGAGACGGTCTTGGCGGCGCTGGGCACAGGTGCCGCGGTCGTACTCGATGCCGACGCGCTCACTTCCTTCGCCGAGGAGCCTGAGCGGCTTTTTGCGGCCATCTCGTCACGGAGCGCGCCGGTGGTGATGACCCCTCATGACGGGGAGTTCGCACGCCTCTTCGGCGACCTTGCCGGACTCCCGAAGCTCGAGCGGGCACGAAAGGCTGCTTCCCGGTCCGCTGCCGTCATTGTGCTGAAGGGCCCCGACACGGCGGTGGCGGCCCCAGACGGAAAAACGTCAATCAATGCAACCACCAGCCCTTGGCTGGCCACCGCCGGCACTGGAGATGTCCTTGGCGGCATGATTTTGGGCCTTCTCGCCCAAGGCATGCCTGGCTTCGAGGGAGCGAGCGCCGCCGTTTGGCTGCACGGGGCTGCAGCCAAGGCCTTTGGTCCCGGCCTTATCGCCGAGGACTTGCCCGAGATGTTGCCCAAAGTGCTGCGCGAGCTTCAGCATTCAACGACGCTGATATGTCCCTGGTCTCCATAGTCGAGCAGGGCCCGGTCGCGAGTCAGCAACTTACAGCCGAGATCGCGAGCAGTCGCAGCAATGATGCGGTCGGCCGGATCCCGCGGGGGTCTACCAGGAAGAAACGAAGAGTCGATAAGCAAGTCCGGCGGCGTGCTTGCAAGCTGCATATTGGGCGCCTTCAGCGCTGTCTGAAACCAGCGTTGAGGCGTGATAAGAAGTCTAAGCCTTTTGCGCGCCACAAGGAGACCGACTTCCCACGCCGAAACCGGCGATACATAGATGCTTGCCCCGGCGTCGTTCGCCGCTTCAAGGACGTCGATGGCCTTCGGCGCCAGCGTGTCGTCGGCGACGATCCAGATCAATGCACACGTGTCGAGCAGGAGTGGCTGAACGCTCACTTTCGGGTCCTCCAGTCTTCGACCCACTCAAGTGATTTATCACCCCATTCGGGATCAGCCGGTTCTGTCAGGTCGACTCCCGGCACGAGTATCGTCACGTCTTTCAGTATTCCAAACAACGGATGCCGCTTTTTTGGCTCGAGCTCGCCTTGCGGCGGTGGCTCGTGCCCTTCAACGCGGCGGAACACGAGCTTGCGGGCGGCCATATCGACCTGTTCAGTCTCAAAACCGGCATCGAGCCAAACCCTGGTCATGACATTGTTCGACGCGTTGTTACTCCACCACGCACGGTGATGCTGGGCCTTCGGCGGAAGTTTCACGCCTATGACCTTTTCGATCTCCTCGAATGTCATCGGGACCCGCGTCGTGCGTTGTGCGCGCAGAAAGTCTCCCAAAGGTGCGTATTTCCCCATAGTGACCACCAATGATCTCACACACTATAAGTGTATATACTGTGATACAGTGTGTCAACGAAGCGCCTACGTTTCGACGGGCGTTGATTCCGTCGATTCAGGCCTAGGGATAACGTCCCGGGCCCCCTTTGTTGACACACTCCGGCCTTATGAGAGACATCAAGGCGCTACCACCGAGAGTGAGGGGCCTCTTGACTTTGTCTATGCGGATTTCGGTACCCAGGCTCGCCTGGCTTCTTGCGGCCGCCATGGTTGCGGTAGTGGTGTCCTCGGCCATGGCCGAGGATCGAACCCTCTTGCGCGCTCGTGAGGGCGCCGCAGCGCTGATGCGCGGCCAATACGACAAGGCAATCGCTGCTTACGACGAGGCGTTGCAGGCTCCCGACATCGCCGATTTCGTCAAGGCGAGCATCTATAGCGATCGGGGTGTCGCCAAATGGCGCATGCAGCAGACCAAGCAAGCCATCGAGGATTTCAACCAATCGATCCAGCTCGCGCCTGAGAACAGCGCCGTCTACAACAATCGGGGTAATGCCCTGATGGATCTCGGCCATCCCGACGAGGCGCTGAAAGACTTCGACCGGGCCATCGCCCTCTCGCCGAACTACGGCGCCGCCTACAACAACCGCGGCAGTGCCCGCGTTGCGCTCGGCCAATACGATCTCGCTTTTCAGGATTTCCGCAAGGCGGTCGAGCTGATGCCGCGCAGCGCCGTTCCCTTCAATGGGCGCGGCATGGCGCATGCCGCGCTGAAGCGCTATCACGCGGCGATCCGCGACCTGACTCGCGCCATCAGCATCAATCCCAAATATCTTGCGGCCTACCAGCACCGCGCCGAGGCCTATCTTAAGCTCGATATGTATAAGGAAGCCGTCGCCGACGCGACTCAAGCGATGACGCTCGAAAGCGAGGCGCAGAACGCCGATCTCTATTTATTGCGCGGCCGCGCCTATGCCGGAGACAAGAAGCTTAACAATGCCTTGGAAGATCTCAACAAGGCCATCGAGCTCAAACCTGAGTTGGTCGAAGCCTATATCGAACGCGGCATCGTGTTCATCCAGGCGCGCCGTTTCGAGGATGCCATCGGCGACCTGACCCGCGCCATCGAGCTTCAACCCGAGAATGCAAGGGCCTATGCCATGCGCGCCTCCGCCAAGCTTCAGCTCGGCGGTAATCCCGGAACCGATGCAGAGGTCAGTTACGATGCCAATGACGATGCGCTGAACGACGTCAATCAGGCGCTAAAGATCGCCCCGGACGATCCGGTAGCCTTGCGCATCCGCGGCAATATTTACGAAGCGCTCTATCGAACCGACGAAGGGATCGCCGACTACCGCAAAGCGCTTGCGCTCGACCCATTCCAGACCGAGAGCCGCGAAGCCCTTGTGCGTCTGGAGCAGGAGGTGCCGGCCGAGGAGGGACGGACCCTCGGCGAGCCGGTTGCGGGCTGGGAGATCAAAGAGCCGCAGCCCGGACGTTATGTCGCGAGCAACGCGAAATATCCGGCGCTTCGGCCTGAGCTCGAAATGTTCGGCACCGGCGAGCCCAAGATTCTCGAATGGAAGCTGTTGAAGGACGCGCTCTCGGGGATCGGCTTGTTGAAATACTATGCGGGCGACTTCGGCGACGGCGAGGACTCGAGCCTCGAATATGTTGCCATCATTGACACGCGGGCCAACAAGATCATCTCCATCGAGCCGCATAGCTGGGGCTCAACGCCGGCGCAATGGAATTGGCAGGCGGTCTCCGTTGTGGTCACCGATCCCGATGGCAACTCCAGCGAGATTCAGTTGCGCAAGACGCGACCGAGACCTCAGGCCCCACGCGATGACTTTTGGGGCTTCGAGCGCGCCATTGAGGGGATAACGCCGACACCGGAAGGGCGGCGTGCCGCACGGAAAGGTGGAGAAGGCGGCGGCGGTGGCGGCATCTTCAACTGGCTGTTCCGCTAAGTCCCAGACGAAGACCGATGACCCTCTTCCTCGCTAGCGTGCGCGATGCCGCCGAAGCCGACGTGGCACTCGGCGCCGGCGCAGACATCATCGACCTGAAAGATCCTGAGGAAGGTGCGCTTGGTGCGCTCTCCCCTGAGGCCATCGCCGCCTGTGTAAAATGTATCGCCCGGCGTGCTCCGGTCAGCGCCACCGTCGGCGATGTGCCGCTTCAAATAGCGGCGGTACGCGGCGCGCTCCGCACCGCCGCAGCTTTGGGTGTCGATTACGTCAAGCTCGGACTTTTCCCCGGCAGTGACACCAGTTTCCGCATCGCTCTGCCCGACGGCGATGCTGCCCGGTTCCGGGTCATATTTGTGTTGTTCGCCGATGCGTTGCCGGCGTTCGACGCCATAGAGCTTGCCGCCAGAGCCGGAGCCTCGGGCTTGATGTTCGACACACTCGGAAAACGTGCGGGGGCATTGACCGACCATCTTCCGCTGTCGAGGCTTGCTGCACATGTTGCGGCCGCTAAGGCACTCGGCTTGACGGTGGGCTTTGCCGGCTCGCTCAGAGCGGAATCCGTTCCAAATTTGCTGGCGCTTCGGCCGGATCTGCTCGGTTTTCGCGGCGCGCTGTGCCGGGACGGCGAACGCGGTCAGCCGCTCGACCCGGTACGCCTCGCCGCGATCCGGGCGCTCATTCCACGCGAAGCAAGCGGTCTTCGTGAACCAAACTTGCCGGACCTCGCCGCGCAAGCGATGTGCTAGAAGTGCGCAAGCTATATTGGCGTCGCAACGGAGCCCGATATGGCCGAACAGCGACTGAGCCGGCCTCCACCTATGCCCGCCGCGGAACAGACTTTCGACCGCGTGTTCGTGCACGATCTCGTGCTCGACGTGGAGATCGGCGTCTATACGCATGAAAAGGGCGTCACCCAGCGCGTACGCTTTTCCGTAGACGTCGATCTGTTGCCGGCTGCCCAATCCCTCGACGACGATATCGGCCGCGCTTTCGACTACGACACGATCATCAAAGGCATCAAAAAAATCATCGCGCAGGGTCACATCAATCTTGTCGAGACCTTGGCCGAGGAAGTTGCGCGCCATTGTCTTGCGCATCCTCGCGCGGCGCGTGTGAAGGTCAAGATCGAGAAACTCGACAAGGAACCCGGCGCCGTTGGCGTCGAGATCGTGCGCGCCAAGCCGGGGGTCTAGGCATGATGGCCCAGCCGGTCTCCGCAAGTTCTGCCTTGGCTGCTGACTCCGAAGCGGGGCCTATCGTCGTAAAGCTTGGCGGCAGCGTCATTCGCTCCACCGAACTCGCGGCTTGGCTCGATGCGATTGCGACCGCTCGCCATCCGATTGTCGTTGTGCCGGGGGGAGGGGCCCTGGCCGACGAGGTGCGCGCCTGCCAAGCCCAACTTGGCTTTGCCGACCAAACCGCCCACCGCATGGCGCTGCTCGCCATGGATCAGCTCGCCTTGGCCGTCGCTGGATTGCGGCAAGGCTTCGCCGTGGGCGCGACGGAAACGGAGCTTCGCCAAGCGCTCGGCCGGGGACAAGTCGCGGTTTGGGCGCCCTTTGCCTTGATCTCCGGCCGGACCGACATCGACGCATCCTGGCGGTTTACCTCCGACAGTCTTGCCCTTTGGCTTGCGAGCCGCTTGCGCGCCCGCAGCTGCTATCTGATCAAGTCAATTGTCCCGCCAAAAGCGAGGAGGCTCGGCGCGCGCCAGCTTGCCCGTGACGGCATTGTGGACGAAGCCTTTCCGGGCATGCTCAAACAGGAAATTCCTACTTTCCTGCTTGGCCGCGGAGAGCAGAGCGCCTTTTCCGCATATCTTGCGGCCCAGGCTGAGACCTGCGGCGCCCTGATCGATTAGCCTCCACCGGGCAATTCAGTAACCACTGCCATCCGCGAGTTGCTAAAACCTGCCCTTTACTGGATTCCGCTTTCGCGGGAATGACGTGGCACGAAGGGCGGGTTAGAAGAACCCACCATGGCGGAAAGCATCCTGTTCCTCACCGGACATCTGGCAAGGCCTCGTCTCGAGGCCGTGCTTAAGGGCATGCAGGCCAATTTCGACTGGAAGGTGCTCGATATTGGGGTCAAGGTCGCGGCGCTGATGACGGAGGACATCATCACGCGAAGGCTGCCAAATCCCGTCAAGGCCGACAAGATCATGCTGCCTGGCCGCTGCCGCGCCGATCTCGGCCGCTTGAGCGAACGTTTCGGCGTGCCTTTCCTGCGCGGACCTGACGAGTTGAAGGACATCCCGATTTATTTCGGGCGGGCGCGCAAGGCTTCCGACATGACCAAATACGACATGCGCATCTTTGCCGAGATCGTCGACGCTTCAGCCCTTTCCGTCGAAGCGATTCTAAAGCGGGCGGAGATTTATGCGCAGAAGGGCGCCGACGTGATCGACCTTGGCGGCCTTCCAGACACGCCGTTTCCCCATCTCGAAGAAACCATCCGCGCACTGAAGCAGAAGGGCTACAAGGTCAGCGTCGATTCCGCCGACACCGATGAGCTGTTGCGCGGCGGCAAGGCCGGAGCGGATTTTCTGCTGAGCTTGAACGAGGACACGCTCGACATCGCCGATCAGGTCGCTGCGACGCCTGTGCTGATCCCCAAGGAGCACGGCGACCTGGCCTCGCTCTACCGCGCCATGGATCGGCTCGATGCCAAGGGCCGGTCCTATCTCGTCGACCCAGTGCTCGATCCCATCAATTTCGGCTTCATGCAATCGCTCGAACGCTATGCGCAAGTGCGGCGCGAGCGGCCCGGCGCCGAAATCCTGATGGGGACAGGCAATCTCACCGAGCTGACCGACGCCGACACCATAGGCATCACCGCCGTTCTGCTCGGCATCGCCTCCGAGCTTCACATTAGGAACGTGCTCGTGGTGCAGGTGAGCCCGCATACGCGCCGCACCGTCGAGGAGCACGACCTTGCCCGACGCATCATGTATGCGGCCCGCGCCGAACACGACCTGCCGAAAGACTATGCCGACGGCCTGCTCGCCTTGCATTCAAGGCGTCCCTTCCCGCAAAGCCCGGAGGAGATTGCGGAGAATGCGCGCGAGGTGCGCGACAAGAATTTCCGCATCGAGATCGCCGAAGACGGCATTCACATCTATAACCGCGACGGCCATCACGTGGCGCAGGACGCCTTCGATCTTTTCCCCAAACTTGGCGTCGAGAGGGACGGCGCGCATGCCTTCTATCTCGGCGCTGAGCTTGCGCGCGCGGAGATCGCCTACAGGCTAGGCAAGCGCTACGCCCAGGACGAGCCGCTCGATTGGGGTGTCGCCGCCGATGCCCCCGCCGAGGACAAGACGCGGCTGAAGGAGGCTAGCCACACCCTGATCGCCAAGCGCAAGCGCGAGGCGTCGTGAGCAGGTCCGTGCCGCCATGCCGATGATCAGGGAGTGCATCGTCACCACCCTCAACGAGGAGGGCAGGGTGCATATCGCCCCGCTCGGCCTGATCGCCGAGGAGGGCGGGTGGATCATCGCGCCGTTCCGCCCATCCGCGACACTCGACAATCTGCGCGCCAACCCTCACGCCGTCGCCAATTTCACCGATGACGTTCTGATCTTTGCCGGCTGCCTGACCGGGCAGAGGGACTGGCCGACCCGGCCGTCGACGCATGTGCCTGGCGCCGTGCTGGAAGGGACGCTGGCGCACGCCGAGCTTGCCGTCGAACATGTCGAGGAGGACGAGCAGCGGCCGCGCTTCCATTGCCGAGTAGTGCACGAGGCGAGCCACGCGCCCTTCAAGGGTTTCAACCGCGCGCAAGCCGCGGTCATCGAAGCGGCCATCCTCGCCAGCCGCTTGCATGTCTTGCCGCGCGAGAAGATCGAGCGCGAACTTGGCTATTTGCAGATCGCGGTGGAGAAAACCGCCGGCCCGCGCGAGCACGAAGCTTGGCGTCTGTTGGTCGAGAAGATCGAAGACTACTACAAGCACGCCCCGCCAGAGTCGAGCTGAG
>Ga0073934_10009027_pt1 | contig 12974 bp, 9 predicted proteins | sample LarsenN4metaG_FD_76834 | JGI IMG/M metagenome (GOLD analysis project Ga0073934, IMG submission 76834) | Hot spring sediment bacterial and archeal communities from British Columbia, Canada, to study Microbial Dark Matter (Phase II) - Larsen... ...
ATCTCAGCCCCGACCAGTCGCTGGTCGCGCTGGGAGGCCCGAAGAAAATCGTCCGTGTCTACAGCGTCACCACCGGCGAGCAGGTTTACGAGTTGAAGAAGCACACCGACTGGGTGACGGCGCTCGAGTTCAGCCCGGACGGCGTGCTGCTCGCGACGGGTGACCGCAGCAACGGACTGATCGTCTGGGAGGCCGGCACCGGCCGCGAATTCTACACCCTCACCGGACACACCGGCGCGATCACCGACATCAGTTGGGCGCCCGATTCCAACACGTTCGCCTCCGCGAGCGAAGACGCCTCGGTCCGGCTGTGGGGGATGCAGAACGGGAACCAGGTGAAGAACTGGGGAGCTCACGGCGGCGGCACGATCGCGGTCGAGTTCGCTCGTGACGGCCGCATCGCCACCGCCGGGAGAGACAGCCGGGGCAAGACGTGGGACGCCTCCGGCAATGCCCAGCGGACGTTCGATCCCCTGCCGGACATCGGGACTGCGGCCGCGTTGTGTGCGGAAACGGACCGGGTGCTCGTGGGCAATCTGGTGGGGACGGTGCTGGTCTATAACGCGAAAGATGGGGCGAAACTGGGCGAATTGAGCACCAATCCGCCGGCGCTGGCCACGCGCATCGAACAGACGCAGCAGCAGCTCGCCCAACTCGAGGCCGCCGCGACGAACGCCGCGGCCCAGGTGGCGGCCCTGCAGAAGGGGATTGCCGATCGCAAAGCGGCTGCCGAATCCGCCGCCAAAGCGGCGGCGGACGCGCAGGCGGCGGTTGACCCCGTGACCAAGGCCAAGGCCGCCGCGGACGCCGAGCTTGTCGCGAAACAGCAGGCGCTGCAGTCCGCCCAACAGGCGTTGACCACGGCCGACGCCGCGCGGACCAAGGCCGTCGCCGATCATGACGCCGCCGGCAAGGCGATCACCGCGTCCCAGACGGCGCTCAAGACGGCGACGGATTCGGCGATGACGCTGCAGGCTGCCGCGGTTCAGGCGCAGGCCGCCGTGCAGGCCAAGCCAGGGGATGCCCCGACGCAACAGGCCGCTTTGGAGGCCACCAAGAAGGCGGTCGATGCGCTGTCGGCCGTCACCGAAGCCACCAAGAAACACGCAGAGACGCTGCAGCAGTTTACGACGGCGACGCAAGCGCTGGGGACGGCCGCCGCCGCTCACATCGCCGCCAAGACCGCGGCCGATCAAGCCGCCGCCGCCAAAGCCGCCGCGGACAAGGCCGTGGCCGCCGCCGCCGCCAAGTTGCAGTCCGCGCAGCAACTGGCCGCCGCAAAGAAGGCCGAGGCTGACAAGGCGACGGCTGCCGCCCAGGTCACGCCGGAGCAGCAGAAGCAGCTCGCCGACGCCGAAGCGGCCGCGAAGGCCGCAGCCGACCAGGTGGCCGCGGCCAAGGACCGTCTGTCGCGCCTGCAAGCGGCGCAGAATCGCCCCACGCAAACCGCCGCGGCGAACTGAAGCCAACGCAAGTGAGTGCTGTGCCACGGCCGTGTCGGCCGTGCGAGCGCTCCTCACTGCATGCATTTCCGCACGGCGAAGACGGTTGTGGGATGCAATGTCTGATCGTCTGCCGTTGTGCGGGCGCGCCGATGCTGAAATGATATCGGCCTGGGTTCGGCGCCGCGCGGAGTTCGTGGGCGCACACTTCAGGGATCGTCCGGCCGATGGTTGATGTCCGCGTCGAACAGTCTCCCGAGCACACCGTCATCCGCCTGTCGGGACGCATGGTTGGCATGCTTCCCAGCCATCTTCAGTCCGACGTGCTGAACCGGTTCCGCCCCGGCGAACGGATCATCCTGGACTTCAGCGATGCCGAGGGGCTGACGGGGCTGTCGCTGCGGCAACTGTTGCTGTTTGCCCGGCACGCGCGGTCCGTGGGCTGCCATCTGACCACCGAGGGGGTGCCGCCGGAGCTGCGGTGCATCGTCGAGGCGGCGGGGTTTTTGCCGCTGTTCCAGCGCCTCAGTTCGGAGGAGGAGTTTCCCTCGTTGCCGGCGATGATGGTGCCGCGGATCGACACCTATCCGACGCGGACGATTGCCGGTTACGGCGTCCGGCCGGGCGAGGCGCTGCCGTTCGGGGCGTCGCTGGTGCCGATGGGAGTCAACTTCTCGGTGTTCGGCCGGCACGCGGAAAGCTGCACGCTGCTGATCTACGAGCAGGGGGCCGACGAGCCGTTTGCGGCGTTGCCGTTTCCGGACGAATACCGCATCGGCGACGTGTATGCGATGACGGTGTTCAACCTGGACATCGACACCATCGAATACGCGTTCCGCATGGCCGGGCCGTTCCAGCCGGAACTGGGGCTGCGATACGACCCGCATGCGGAGCTGCTTGATCCGTTCGCGCGGTCGATTTCCGGCGGCGAGGTGTGGGGCGTCACGTCCGGCAACGGTCTGCGCAGGTTTCGCAGCCGCATCGTGCCGCACGATTTCGACTGGGGGCACGACCGGCCCCTGCAGATCCCCGTCGACGATCTGGTGATCTACGAGATGCACGTCCGGGGTTTCACGCAAAGTCCCACGTCCGGCGTGATGTTTCCCGGAACGTTTGCCGGGCTGCGGGAAAAGATTCCGTACCTTCAGTCACTGGGGATCAACTGCGTCGAGCTGATGCCGGTGTTCGAGTTCAACGAGCGCGAAGTCGACCGTGCGCACCCCGAAACCGGCGAGCCTTTGTTCAACTACTGGGGCTACAGCACGGTCGCGTTCAATGCTCCCAAAGCGGGCTTTGCGGCGACCGGCGTGTTGGGCATGCAGGTGGACGAGCTGAAGACGCTCATCCGGGATCTGCATTCCGCGGGGATCGAGGTCATCCTCGACGTCGTGTTCAACCACACCGCCGAGGGGAACGAGAACGGACCCACGCTGTCGTTCCGCGGCCTCGACAACAGTGTGTATTACATGCTCACGCCGGACGGGAAGTACCACAACTTCAGCGGCTGCGGCAACACGCTCAACTGCAATCACCCCGTGGTCCGGGATTTCGTCCGCACCAGCCTCCGGCACTGGGTGACCGAGTACCACGTCGACGGGTTCCGGTTCGACCTGGCGAGCATTCTCGGCCGCGATTCCGAAGGGGCGCCGCTCCGCAATCCGCCGCTTTTGGAATCGCTGGCCCGCGATCCGATCCTCAGCCGGACCAAGCTCATTGCCGAAGCGTGGGACGCCGGCGGATTGTACCAGGTGGGGACGTTCCCTGCGTACGGCCGCTGGATGGAGTGGAACGGCCGCTATCGCGACTGCGTCCGCAAGTTCCTCCGCGGCGATCCCGGCCAGACCGCGGAAATGGCCCAACGGCTCATCGGCTCTCCTGACCTGTACGCCAGCCGCGGTCCCACGGCGTCGGTCAATTTCGTCACCTGTCACGACGGCTTCACGCTCGCCGACCTCGTCAGCTACAACGCCAAGCACAACGAGGCCAACGCCGAGCACAACCGCGACGGCGCCGACGACAACTGCTCCTGGAACTGTGGCGTCGAAGGGGCCACGGACGACCCGCAGATCCTCGCGCTGCGCGAACGGCAGCGCAAGAACGCACTCGCCATGCTGTTCCTCAGCCAGGGGGTGCCGATGCTGCTGATGGGGGACGAAGTCGGCCGCACGCAGCACGGGAACAACAACGCCTACTGTCACGACAGTTCGCTCACGTGGTTCGACTGGACGCTGTGCGACGAACAGGCCGACTTCCTGCGCTACTGCCGCGAACTGATCGCCTTCCGACACCGGCACCCCGCGCTCAGCCATGCCCTGCACCCCGGCCGAAGGCCCACCGCCAATGACGATCTCCTGGACGTCTCGTGGCACGGCGTGGAGCCGTGGCAGCCGGACTGGGCCCACCACAGCCGCACCCTGGCGATGATGCTCAAACTGTACGCGCTGGAGGGCTTGGTGGACACGATCTACGCGGCCTTCAACATGTATTGGGAACCGCTGGTGTTTCACATTCCGGAGGCCCCCGACAATTGGACCTGGCGAAAGGCGATCGACACGTCACAGCCATCGCCACGCGACATCGCCCCGCCGGGTCAGGAAGCCCCCATTGACCCCAACCGCCGCCTCACCGTCGGGCCGCGGTCGGTGGTGGTGTTGATTGCGGGAGAGGAACGTTGATTGGCAAAGCAATGCGTGTGGTATACTGCTTCTGACAGCCCCTGATCGCCGAGCCGATTTCTGACTGAAAGGCCCTGCTCGTGGCAACTCCTACTCTGGTTCGGCCGCCGCTGCCACAGCGGTTGTCTGATCTACCTCCCCCTCCGGCGAAGGGCGGCCGCCTGTACGCGATTTCGTTCGACATGGACATCGACTCGCTCAAGCTGCATTACGGCGACCCTTACAACAATGCCTACGCCGAAATCCGCCGGGTGCTGTCAAAGCAGGGGTTTGCGTGGCAGCAGGGAAGCGTGTACTTCGGCGGCGAAACGGTGAATGCCGTCACCTGCGTGCTGGCGGCCATCGAGCTATCCCGCACGCTGCCGTGGTTCGCGGCGTCGGTGCGCGATATCCGGATGCTGCGGATCGAGGAGTTCAACGACCTGATGCCCGCCGTACAGAGCGCGATTCAGGATAAGTGATGGGGCATGTCCGACGCGCCGCTAGCCGTCGACCCCCACGCCGATCCCCCGCTGCCGCCGCGGATCGCCTGGTTCGCGCCGTGGCGGTGGTTTCCACGGCTGCGGCCGTGGCAACGGGGCTTGCTGTATGCCGGCGTGCTGCTGGCGGGTTATGTGCTTTCGCCGATGCCGGTGGTCTACACGCTGCGCCGCATGGGGGCCTTCAACACGCCAATGGTGTTGCGACCATTTGAGATCCTGTACACGCCGCTGGAGTGGGGCTACAACCACTCCCCCGTCGTCCAGGCCTTTTACGACCAGCAACGGGAATGGCTGGAGGCCGGCTTTGGACCGATTCCCTGACGGTTGGCACAATCCGCGCCCAACGAGCGCCAACCCCCCTTTCCGTTTGACGCCCGCCCGGTCATCTGCCTATCATCAAGTCATCAACGGCGATTGATCGGTCTCGGCCGGACGGTCGCCGTGCCCTCCTGCACTGCCCGCCTGCCTATGGAATCCTGCCCGCATGATGGCTCGTGCGCCCCTTGCCGTTGTTCTGGTGTTCGCGATCGCGGCCGGCGTCTCTGCCCAGGAGCCGAACGTCACGGCCGTCACCCCGGCCGCGGTGAAACCCGGCGAATCGACCAGGCTGCAACTCGGCGGCGCCAATCTGGCCAATGCCAAAGCGCTGTGGATCAGCTTCCCTGGCGAAGTCTCGCTCGCCGCGGATGTGCCGGACAACGGCACCAAGGCCGATCAGGTCACCTATTCGGTGCAGACGCCGGCCGATGTCCCCGTCGGCATTCATGCCCTCCGCGTGCTGACCGACAAGGGAGTCTCACCGCTGCGGTTCCTGCTGGTGGACGATCTGCCGAGCGTGGCCCAGGCCGGCAACAACACGTCGGCCGCCACTGCTCAGGTTCTGCCGTTGCCGTGTGCGGTCGACGGGAACGTCGGCAACCTCAGCGTGCAGTACTTCAAGTTTCCCGCCGCGGAAGGGCAGCGGTTGTCGTTCGAGGTGCTGGCCCGGCGGATCGGGTCGCCGCTCGATCCGATGATCCGCTTGCTCGACGCCCAGGGCCGCGAACTCGCCTTTAGCGATGACGCCGCCGGGCTGAGCGGTGACTCGCAGTTGCAGTACACGTTCAAGACCGCCGGCGATTATTTGCTGGAGCTGCGCGACATCCGTTACCAGGGGGGCGCGTATCGGCTGCGGATCGGCGACTTCCCGTGCGTGACCGCCGCGTTCCCGCTCGCCGTGCAGCGCGGGCAGACGGCGTCCATCACGCTCGCCGGGCCGGGAACGGAGAACGTCGCCGCGGCGACCGTCACCGCGCCGGCGGCGACCGAAATCGAATGGCTCCCCGTGAGCGCCAAGCGCACCGGCGGCGCGAGCAGCGGATTTGCGTCGGTTCAGGTCGTCGACCGCCCACAGCTCATCGAACAGGAACCAAACAACGCCGCCGAGCAGGCACAGCGGATCGACCTCGCCGCGGACATCAACGGCCGGTTCGAGACCAGGGGGGACGTGGACCGTTACGTCTTCTCGGCGAAAAAGGACCAGTCCGTCGTGTTCACCGGCGTGACCCGCGTGCAGGGTTCGCCGACCGATCTGGTGCTGAAGGTGCTCGGGGCCGACGGCAAGCAGGTGGCGATGGTGGACGACACCGGCACCGACGAGGGGACGCTCACCTTCAAGGCCCCCGCGGACGGCGATTACACTCTGCTCGTGGAAGACCTGACCAAGCGCGGCGGCCCGGAACACGCCTACCGGATTGAAGTCTCGCCGCCGCTGACGACGTTCGCGCTGGCGGTCTCCGCCGACACCTGGAACGTTCCCGCGGGTGGAGCAACGTCGGCGACCGTCACGGCGAAGCGGCAGGGATACGGCGGAGAGATCGAACTGTCGGTCGTCGGCTTGCCCGAAGGCTTCGTCGCCAGTCCCAGCGTGATCGGCGCGGGTCGCAACGACGCGCTGCTGACCGTGACCGCTCCCGCCAACGCCACTGCCGGTGCGCTGCAGACCGTGCGGGTGATCGGCCGCGGCAAGCAGGGAGAGCAGGAGATCGTCGCGGCGGCGGAGTTCACGGGCGTTCTGAAGCAGCGGTTTGCCAACATGCGGTTCCCGCCGCAGCACATCGCCACGACGGCGGCCGCCAGCGTGGCCCCGTCGGTGAGCTTTACCTGGAAGGCGGAGCCCGCGGAACTGGTGTTCGGCAAAGACCTGTCGACCAAGACGAAGCTCATCGTGCAACGGGCCAGCGGCATTGGCGAAACCGTGACCGTTGCCGTCCAGCCGCCACAGAACGGCTTGCCGGCGGGTGTGACGGTGGGCGTCAAGAACATCGACAAAGGGCAGGCGGAGGTGGAGATCGCGGTGTCTGCCGACGGCAAGGCCCCGCTGGGGGACTTCACGGCCGGTTTGGTAGGGACGCTGAAGCAGGGTAACAATACGGTCACGCAGCCGTTGGCGTTGCGGCTGAAGCTGCAGCCGCCGCTGACGGCGTCGTTGAATGCGGGTGATGCCAAGCTGGCCCGGGGTGGGGAACTGACGGTCAAAGTGAACGTGCAGCGCAATCCGGCGCTCCAGGGCGCAGCGACCGTTACGCTGGCGAATCTTCCGAACGGAGTGACGGCGGCCCCGGGGATGCTGGCGGCCGATGCCGGCGAAATCGAGCTAAAGTTGACCGCCGCCGCCGACGCGGCGCAAGGGACGGTAAACAACGTCGCCGCAAAGGTCGAAATCGCGGCGAACGGCAAGAAGTACGAAGGGACTTCCGGCAACGTGACGCTGACGGTGGAGTAGCGCAAGCGACGTCTTAGCCCCCCGTCCATGACGGGGGGCGAAAAATCGCAGAGATCGATCGAAGCATTCGGCCCCCGGTCATTGATCGGGGGCTAAGACAAGACACGATTCAGCCGACGGAGACACCGGCGATGCGACGAGGGACTCTGAGACTCTGTGGGTTCGCGATGTTGGTCGCGACCAGCGGTTGGGCCGGCGATGACGGTGCGGCCAGGCCCGTGGAAGTGGGTACGCCGGCGGCGATCGTGCTTGAGCCGGGGTCGTTCACACTGCTCGGTCCCCGATCGCGGCAGCAGGTGATTGCCACCGGGCGGTATTCCGGCGATGAGCTGCGCGACCTCACCCAGGCCGTCACGCTGACGTCGTCCGATCCGAACGTCGCCAGGGTGGACGGCTCCGCCATCCTGCCGGTGGGCAACGGGGACTGCCAGATCACGGCCACGCTCAATGGACAGACGGCCACGGTGGCCTGCTCGGTGAAGGATTTCGAGAAGCCCGCGCCGATCAGCTTCAAGAACGAAACGCAGATGGCGCTGACCAAGGCCGGCTGCAACATGGGGGCCTGTCACGGGTCGCCGTCCGGCAAGGGGGGCTTCCGGTTGTCGTTGCGGGCCTACGATTCGGCCCTCGACATCATGACGCTCCGCAGCGAGTTCTTCGGCCGGAGGATCAACATCATGGAGCCGTCCGAAAGCCTGCTGCTCAAGAAGCCGCTGATGGACGTCGCTCACGGCGGCGGCAAGCGGCTCAAGAAGGGCGACCCGAACCATCAGGTCCTGGAACAATGGATCGCCGAGGGACTGCAACTCGACGCCCCGACCGTCCCGGATCTGGTGAAGATCGAAACCCTCCCCCCTGGCCGCGTGCTGCGGCAGCCGGCGGACCGGCAGCAGATCGTCGTGATGGGCCATTTTTCGGACGGCAGCGTCCGCGATCTCACCCGGCTCGCCGATTTCTCGTCGTCCAGCGAGGCGGTCGGCTCCGTCGATGTGAACGGCCTGGTCACCAAGCACGGCCGGGGCGAGACGGCGATTCTCGCCCGGTATCTCGACAAGATGGCCACCTGCCAGATTTCGTTCCTGGAGGACGTGCCGGGCTTCGCCTGGACGAATCCGCCGGAGCACAACTTCGTCGACACGCGCGTGTTCGAGAAGCTGAAGACGCTGCAGATCGTCCCGTCGGACCTGTGCACCGACGACGAGTTCCTGCGGCGGGCGTACCTCGATGCCACCGGCCGGTTGCCGACCATCGCCGAAGCCCAGGCGTTCCATCAGGACACCAGTTCCTCCAAGCGGCAGGCGCTGGTCGAGACCCTGCTCGCGTCGGACGACTTTGCGTCGTTCTGGTCGCTCAAGTGGTGCGATCTGCTGCGGTCCAACAGCAAGAAACTGCAGACCGCCGGCGTGCACAAGTTCCGCCGCTGGGTGTTTGAGTCGGTCCGCGACGACCGGCCGATGAACGAATTCGCCCGCGAACTGCTGACCGCCTCCGGCAGCGTGTTCGAGAACCCGGCGGCCAACTACTGGCGCGCCAGCCGCGACCCCCAGGACGCGACCGAGACCACGGCCCAGTTGTTCCTCGGAGTCCGCATCCAGTGCGCCAAGTGCCACAACCATCCGTTCGAGCGGTGGACGCAGGACAACTACTACGGCATCGCCGCGGCGTTCGCCCGCATCGGCCGCAAGAAGACCGATGACGCGAACGAAGAGGTGATCTTCGCGCAGGATTCCGGCGAGGTCACGCAGCCCCGCACCGGCCAGCAGATGAAGGTGCATCTGCTCCTGAAGGGGGACGTGGATGTGCCCGCGGATCAGGACCGCCGGGAGGTCTTCGCCGACTGGCTCACGCAGCCGGACAACCCGTTCTTCGCCAGGTCGCTGGTGAACCGCATCTGGGGGCATCTCCTGGGCCGCGGAATTGTGGAGCCGGTGGACGACTTCCGCGATTCCAACCCGCCCACCAATGCGGCGCTGCTGGACGATCTGGCCCGGCAATTCGTCGAGCACGGCTACAGCCAGAAGTGGGTGATTCGCACGATCATGAACAGCCGCGTCTATCAGCTCAGCTCGCGGAGCAACGAGTTCAACAAGAACGACGAGCTGTACAACTCGCACGCCACGACGCGGCTGCTGACTGCCGAGCAACTGCTGGACGCCATCTGCGCAGTGACGGACGTGTCGGAGTCGTTCAAGGATGCGCCGGCCGGCATGCGGGCCACCGAGCTGCCCGAACCGCCGGCGGACAACTACTTCCTGAAGATCTTCGGCCAGCCGCAGCGGGAAATGGCCTGCCAGTGCGAGCGGTCCAGCGAATCCAACCTGTCGCAGGCCCTGCAGATGATCAATGGACCGGTGGTGCACAACAAGCTCAGGGACAACAACGGCCGGATTGCGAAGATGCTCGCCGAGAACAAAACCGACGACGAGATCATCGAGGCCCTGTATCTGGCCGCCGTCGCCCGGCCGCCCGTGGCCGCGGAACTGGCCGCGGCGAAGCAGCACATCGCCGCGCAGTCCGATCGCCGGCAGGCGTTGGAGGACGTCGGCTGGGCCGTGCTGAACTCCAAGGAGTTCCTGTTCCAGCACTGAGGCGCAACAGTACGTCGAGGACACAACACAGAAGCCCTCGGGTTGCAGCCCGTGGGCTTCGCGCTTGACGTGATGTGGTGTGGCCGGACCGCTTACGGGGGCGGCGGGGCGGATTCCCAGTCGCCGTACCGCAACAGCGTTTCAGTCCGCACGTCGTACTGGTAGAAGTTGCCCGCGCGGAAGCCGGTCTGGAACACGTCGATCCGCACCCTGCGGCCGATGGTCTTGTCGAAGAACTCGACGGACACCCCCTGCTCGCCGTCCATCGTGACGAACTGGTCGCCGGTCGCGAATTCGTTCTGGCTGCAGCCGGTGTGAAACCCGACCACCCCCAGCCGGTCGCGGATGGTCAGGTTCAGTCCATCGCAGAAATTCACGAACACGATATTCAGTCGCACCACGCGCTCGCCCGGGGCCGCCTCGACGGACACCAGGCCCAGCAGTCCGAGCAGTCCACAGAACGCCAACCGCATGCTCATGAATCGCCTCACCGGACAAAGAAGATTCGGAACGCTCCAGAGCCCATGGGGCTCTGCTTTGGTCCCTCCATTCCAAGGCCGCCATTGGGGCGCGGTCAATGGCAAGATGGGCGACCCGCCGGAAATCTCCCGAGCACCTGCCACCGCTTCCGCGGGGCCGGTTGTGCCGATCCCGCGGATCGCCCTAGTCGCAACGCACCGTGGCGATTAGAATGCGCGGCAGGTCCCCGCCGGAGAGGCGTGCGCACGCCGTGACCGGGGGGCCGCAGGTCGGCCGGGTCAAGGAGCGGGTTCCGTGCAACATCCCAACGATCAACGGGCGTGGTGGCTGCTGGCGGGTGTGGCGATCGGGGTCGGGCTGTCGTACCTCTGGCCGCTGGAAACCGCCCAGGCGGTGGCAACCGACCGCGAGGAACGGTTCGCCATCTGCACCACCGAAACCGGCCTGGCCCTGCCCGAGTCGGTGTTCGTGCTCGACTTCCTCACCGGCCGGCTGACCGGGGCGACGCTCAACCAGCAGACGGCGAACTTCACGGGGTTCTACTTCCGCGTGATTACGCCAGACTTCCTGACCGACGCCAACGCCAAACCGAAATATGTGATGATGCCCGGTCGGGCCGATTTGACCAGCGGACGCGGCCAGACGACCGCCTCGGGCGTGATCTACATCGCCGAGCTGACCTCGGGCAAAGTGATCGCCTACCGCTTCCCGGCCCGGATCTCGAAGACCCCGCTCCCGCCGCAGCCGCTGGAACCGTTCGCCACGTTCCCGTTCCGCGAAGCGACGGCGGAATAGCGCAGCTGCCGCCGTTCAACTTCCCGCATTGCTCACCAGCGCCGTTTTGAGCACGGCAGCCAGCGCTCCGCCCGCCAGCGGCCCCAGCACCGGAATGGCCGCGTAGTCCCAGCCGCTCGGTCCCTTGTTGGCGATCGGCAGCACCGCATGCGCGATCCGCGGGGCCAGGTCCCGCGCCGGGTTGATGGCGTAGCCGGTCGTCCCCCCCAGCGACAGCCCGATCGCGAACACCACAAAGGCCACCGGCACCGCCCCCAGCGACCCCATTCCCACCGTCACGGTCTGCAGATCGGTCCCTGTGCCGAATTCAAACTTCGGATCGGCCGCCAGCAGGACCGCGAAAACCAGCACGAAGGTCCCCACCAATTCGCCGAGCAGGTTCGTGGGCCAATTCCGAATCGCCGGCCCGGTGCAAAACGTGGCGAGCTTCGCTCCCGGATCTGCCGTGACGTCGTAGTGCGGCTTGTAGAACAGGAAGACCAGCACGGCCCCGGCGAACGCCCCGGCCATTTGCGCGGCGACGTACTCCGGAACCTTCGACCAGCCGAAGTTTCCCGCGACCGCCAGCCCCACCGTCACCGCCGGGTTGAGATGCGCCCCGCTGAACTGACCCACGCACATTACGCCGGTGAACACCGCCAGCGCCCAGCCCGTCGTGATGACGATCCACCCGCCGGCGGACCCCTTGGTCCGTTCCAGGACCACATTGGCAACCACGCCGTTGCCCAGCAGGATCAGAATTGCCGTGCCGACAAATTCCGCGAGGTAAGCGTTCATTGGGGGTCCGTCTTGAGTTGAGAGGAAGTGATGGCGTGAAACGCTACCCACTCATCGTGACAGACTCAACCCTACGGCTGCTTACTGATAAATCACCACCAGAAACACCGTTGCCTCGGTCTTGCCGGCGTTCTCGATGGCGTGCGGGACGTCGGCCCGGTAGCTCGCGGAATCGCCCCGGCCGAGGTCCGACGTGTCGTCTCCCGAGACCACGCGGACCCGGCCATGTTCGACGGTCAGAAACTCGCGCGTTCCCTGAAAGTGCGGGGCGCTCCGCAGCGTTCCGCCGGCCTTGAGGCGGATCTGGTAGACCTCGACGTCCTTTTCCAGATGCAGCGGCGACAGTGTGCGAATCTCGCAGTCCCGGTCGGAGCGGTACAGGTGGGCCTCGTCGTCTGCGCGGATGACGACGATCGCCGACGACGCGCCGGGCACCTCCACGAACTCCGCCAGCGACATTCCGAACGCCTGGGCGATCTTGCAGGTGACCGCCAGCGTGGGGTTGGCGGCGTTGCGCTCGATCTGGCTGAGCATGGACCGGCTGACCCCGCTCGCCGAGGCCAGTTCCTCCAGCGACCAGCCGCGCTGTTGCCGCAGCGCGCGGACCCGTTCGCTGACGTGTCCCGTGACGGGGTCGGTCTCCGGGGCCGGTGTGCGCTTCGCCATCGCAATTCCATTATTATGGAAATCTGTCTTGCAAACTGAACTCGTGGCGTCTAGGATACCGCACGCATCATCCGATAAACAGGATGCAGGGACAAACGCGAAACCGCAAGCGTGCGCCGCTCGCCGGCGATCCTTGGGTTCCTGCCACTGACCACGGACAACGGACCACCCATGAAAGCCCTCGTCAAACAACGCGCCGAACCGGGACTGTGGCTCGCCGACATCCCCTAGCCGACGATCGGCATCAACGACTTGCTGATCAAGGTCCACAAGACCGGCATCTGCGGGACCGACCTGCACATCTA
>Ga0073934_10009028_pt1 | contig 12974 bp, 11 predicted proteins | sample LarsenN4metaG_FD_76834 | JGI IMG/M metagenome (GOLD analysis project Ga0073934, IMG submission 76834) | Hot spring sediment bacterial and archeal communities from British Columbia, Canada, to study Microbial Dark Matter (Phase II) - Larsen... ...
CCCAGTAGCGGAACGGACCCGCGTAATCGCCCTCCAGAGTGAGACTCGCGACAGCGCGGTAGTTGCCGTTCTTGGTTTTGGGGACGTTGATCAGGATCTCGCGTATATCGCGATCCTGCATGGCGCGTTTCTGGCCGAGCCTGTCGGTGAGCTGGGTTCCCCGCCCCAAAACGAGCCGCTCGGAGGGAAACTCGACGATGTAATTCTGCGGCACATGATAACCCAGCGCATAGAAAAACTTGGATACAAGCACGTCCACGGAGGTGGTGATTTCCGGATAATCGAAAGGATCGAACTTAAGGTAGTAGCGGCGTTTGTTGGCGTCCTCGATGGTAAAGCCTGGCGTGATGCCTTCGCTTTTGGCCGCCACGACAACCCAGTTGCCCTTTGGATCCGGCGGCGCTGTATTGCCGGGTCCGGCAACCAACTCAGGAATGGACATCCGTTTGTAGTAGTGGCGCTGCGCATACCAGGCGCCTTCCATAGGTTCGCCTAGCGTGTTCACGGCTTGCGCCGGGTAAATCTTGCCCGGAATCTCTCCGTTCTGCTCGCCTGGTTTGCCGAAAGTATTGACGAAAAAGTCGTAATAATCGGAGAACTTGCGTACCTTGATTTTGGAGGCGTCGCGCGGTGGCGGCTCCTTGATCAAAGGGTCGTCGGAGTAGAACTTCCTGGCCGGCAAGTTGGCTGGAAGCGCCAGCGCGGCAATCAAGATACCAGCACTAAGAGAGCGTATTCTCATTGCAAGATCCCTCGCTGAAAGGCTCCTTCGGGAGTTTCCAGAGCCGGTGGGGTGGATGTAAAGAGGCGCTTCGGGAAGAAGACGTTGTTGAACTTGAACCAAACCTGAAAACCTTCGTGGCTGAAGGCGACATCGACTCGCAAGAACACCGCCTGGCGAGCATTGAAGCGCATTCCGATTCCCACTGAGCTTTCCAGGTCTTTGAAGTTAATCAATCCCCGGCGCGGCGCTACCTTTCCGGCATCCGCGAAGACCGCCATATCCATTCCGCTAAACACTTCGTAGCGGTATTCGGCATTCAGCAGCAGCATGTTGTTGTCGTGGAAACGGAATGGCCGGTAGCCTCGCAAATCGTCCGAACCGCCGAGAGACGGCTGCAGGTAGAAGGGAACGGCCTGGCCACGCGGACGGCTGGTAAGCACCGTCTTGCCGCGGAAGGCGAAAACGCGCTTCTTGTTGAAGAAGGGCACATACTGTTGCAGGTCCACGGTGAAGCGGTTGTGGCTGTGAAGATTCAAGGTCTGATCTTCAAAGCGGTCATACTGCAGAAGGTACGAACCGCCCTGGCGCGGGCCCTGCGGATGGTCGGTGTAAATAAGATTTAGAAAGCCGCCGTAGCGCAGGAAATCGGTCTGACGGTCAAAGCCGGGTACGCCAGGAATCCGGAGCACAGGTCCTCCAGGAATGGGCAAGCCGGCGACGACTCTTGGACCGTAAAGATCCGCCGCCTGTGCAAAGCGGTCGTCGGTACCCGCTCCGACGTTCACCTTCAGATAGCCCGCACTAACGCCCATGCGCAGATTCCGCCACGGGGCGACACCGAACATGCCGTCCGCCGAAAAATCTTCGTAGCGGTAGTTCGACCGTCCGGACTTCTCGGAATCCGGCCCGGGTCCATAGTATTGGACGCTGGCGTAGTTGTGGCGTTGCGCGATCAAATCGGCGAAGAGTTTGCGGTTGGCAAATGCGGGTGCGGTGAGCTGGATATCGTACTTCTGAAATCCGCGGAAGGAGAACTGTGCGGCCGTCCGAAAACTCAGGTTTCCCTGCGCCAGATCTTGCCGATAGTATTCTGGACCCACGGCAAAGCCACCGCCGGTTACCAGGCCCCCGATACGGGCTCGAAAGCCCCCTACTCCGGCGGCGATTCGTTCGAGGATCTTCTTGTCCTTCAGGTCTCGCAGCCGGGCTTCGATCGGGCTGGGGTCGTCTGGGACAATCTGGGTGATTTTTTTATCCCGTTGAGCCTCGATTTCCGCCGTTCTGGTCTCAACCTGGGCGCTGGCAGTCAACATTGCCAGCGCTGTTAGCAGCGAAATGGTCAAAGAACGCATCATGATGTTCTTCTAGAGCTTAGCCGACCTACCCGGCCGAATTCCGTCCCATAGATCACGCGCAATCCGGACTAGGTGCGGCTCAGCCTGCGCGCAACCTCTACGTTAGAGAGTCGAAGACACCGATTTGATTCTCGAGAATCCAAATTTGGGTGCTCTCCGTACCATCCAGGGAACGCACCCCGGGGCGCAGCATGGCGTCAGCTTATTGTACGCGCACGGCAGGCCGTTGGATCAGTCAAAATGGGTCAACATGGCTCACGGCTCCGATCACGACCAGTCGCAAAGCTTCCTCAGCCGCATCTTCTCGATTTTCGCCGAGGTGAAGCCGGACGAAGTTGTCACAGCCATACTCCTCACGGTCAACGTGTTCCTGTTATTGGGCTCGTATTACCTGCTAAAGACGGTACGCGAGGCTCTCATCCTGGGCGAGAGTGGTGCGGTCATCAAAAGCTATTCCGCGGCTGGACAAGCGCTGTTGTTGTTTTTGGTGATTCCGGCATACGCCTGGTTGTCCTCGCGTGTGAGCCGTATCAAGCTGGTTTCCTTTTCCAGCTTTTTTTTCTTTTCGAATCTGCTGATTTTTTGGATTCTAGGTAAAGGCGGAGCCGACCTCGGCGTACCGTTTTACCTCTGGCTGGGCATTTACAACAACTTCATCGTGGCCCAGTTCTGGGGATTCGCCAACGACCTCTACAACGAGGAGCAGGGCAAGCGCCTGTTTCCAATTATCGGGATCGGCAGTTCCCTGGGAGCCTGGGTGGGGACGCTGTACGCCAAGGAGTTTTTCAAACCGCTGGGTCCATTCAACATGCTGCTGGTAGGCGCGATGGTCCTGGGGATCTGCATGGTGTTGACGATCGTGGTTCACCGGCGCGAATCGAGGCGCGACCAGACGCAGCAAAAGGCGGCCGTGGAACCCCTGAGCCGCCAAGGTGCATTCGGCCTTGTCATGCGGACTCCCTATCTCCGCTATATCGCGCTTCTAATTCTGCTTCTGAACGTCGTGAATTCAACAGGCGAGTTTTTGCTGGGTTCTTTCGTCGAGCAGCAGGCGGAACGTACATTCGGGGAAGGCAATGAGGGCAAGGATGCACGCCGGCGCTTCGTGGGGGCATTCTACGGCGACTTCTACAGTTGGGTGAACCTGCTAGGGTTTCTGATGCAGGCGTTTCTTGCCTCCCGCGTGCTGAAGTACATGGGAGTCCGAGCGGCGCTTTTTATTCTTCCTGTGATTGCTCTTACCGGCTACAGTTGCCTGCTGATGGCCCCGGTGCTCGCGATCGTCAGAGTGGTGAAGATCCTGGAGAACGCCACTGACTACTCCATCATGAACACGCTGCGCCACGCACTCTATCTGCCCACCAGCCGTGACGCGAAGTACAAGGCGAAAGCCACGAACGATACGTTCGTCGTCCGAATCGGCGATATGGCACAAGCGGGAATCGTCTGGGTAGGGACACAGCTTGCGTTCACGATTCAGATGTTTGCGGGAATCAGCCTCGTCTTTGTCCTGTTGTGGCTGGGAGCGGCGGCGCTGCTGTTCCGAGAGCACCGCCGCATAACCGGGGAAGAACCGCCCGCTACCTTGCCTGGTGAAGGCGCTCCACAACAGGCCTGATCAGATGATCGCCCGGCCGTATTGTACCGGGGTCATCGGTTTGAGCCCAGTTGCTGCGCGGCATTCAACCCGAAAATACGGCTGGCGCAAGCACTTGCGTGCCAGGAGAACGAAATCGGCCCCATGCTCGGAAACGACAGCGTCCGCTTGCCGTGGATCGGTGATCATGCCTGCTGCATTCCTCTGAGGATGGCTTCGCAAACGACTGGCATCCCGTCCACCTGGGCAGCCCCGGGCCGTGGGTGGCGCCGGCCTGGTCGATTGGCAAACGTCACGCCGCGAACGGTAAGCTGCCGCGGGCCGGTTGACCGGATTCATGGCGCCTCCAGACGATGCCGCCGGCGCAAGCATCGCGACTCTTGCGCATCCGAGGGCGAAACACAGCGTTCCCTAGTGAGGGTTAAGCTGTTAAGCGAATTAGTAAATGTGGAAATATCCATCCTGACGGCCGAGTGTCAATGGAACACTGAAAAGTCCGGAAAGGCATTCCGCGGTCAGAACCGTTTCCTTGGCGCCATCGGCCACTATGCGGCCTGCCTTCATCAGCACCACCCGTTCGATCTCCGGAATGATATCGGGCAGGTGATGGGTCACTAAGACGATTCCGATACCCTGCTTCGCGAGCGTCCGCAGCAGATCGCGGAGGTCCGCTTGGGCTGCGAGATCGAGAGAAGTCGAAGGCTCATCCAACAGCAGCGCCAGCGGACGGTGCGCCAGTGCGCGTGCAAGCAGAATCCTGCGTGCCTCTCCCGATGACATTTCACTGGTAGGTCTCTCAGCCAGATGACCGGAGTCGAGCCGTTCGAGCGCGTGCCGCGCCTCTTTGACCATCTCGGTAGTCACGGCGTGCCAGGGCCAGGTGCCGATGCTGCTGAAGAATCCGGAAATCACGATCTCAAGTCCGCTGAAATCGCGCGTGCACTGCGTCATCAGGTCGTTTGAGACAACGCCGAGCAGTTTCCTGAGTTCAAATACATCCCATACGCTGCGGCCCAGGATCTCAAGCGCACAGCCGTCGCGTACCAGCGGATAGCATTCGCGCGTGATTGTTTTAATCAAGGTCGACTTGCCGCACCCGTTCGGACCCAGTATCGCGACATGTTCTCCCACGCCGATCGTCAGATCGACCGAATCCAAGGCCAGTTTCGACCCGCGCTGCACGGACACCTTGCGCCAGGCAATCAAGCTCATTCCTTTAGCCATACCGCGTTCGCCCCGTGTGCCACAATCAAAGCAGCGAGCCATGTGGCGGATTATTCTACTGGGCATCGCGCTGTGCCTATGCGCGTTCGCGCAAACGAAGAAGCTCTACCTTAAAGACGGCAGCTATCATCTTGTTCGCGAATACCAGGTGCTGGAGGACCGGATTCGCTATTACTCGACCGAGCGCGGCGACTGGGAAGAGATTCCGAAGGAGCTGGTCGATCTGAAGAAGACCGAAGCCGAGATCGTACAGCGGATCGAAGACGAGAAGAAGCAGGCGGCTATCCTCGAAGCCGAGGATAAGTTCGAAAAGGAGCAACGCGAAGAGATCGAGCGCATCCCGGTGAACCCGGGCGTGTACTGGGTGCTCGACGGCAAGGTCCAGACGCTGAAGCAGGCCGAAGTTAAGGTCAACAACAACAAGCGGCGCTCCATTCTGAAGGCGATCACACCCATTCCGATCATCGCCGGAAAGTCTACTGTGGAAGTGGATGGTGAGACATCCCAGAATCTGGTCGCCGGCGACCGGCCTACGTTTTACTTTCGCCTCGCCGAAGAGGAACGCTATGCGATTGTGCGCCTCGGCAAGAAGAAAGGTGTCCGCATTGTCGAGGAGTGGGACATCATCCCGGTCTCGAAAGAGATCATGGCCAAGCGCGACGTGATCGATATTTTCCGCCAGCAGATGCAACCGGGACTGTTCAAGATCTGGCCCACAAAACCGCTTGAACCCGGCGAGTACGCGGTGATCGAATTCACCGAGGGACAGGGCAATACTCAGGTCTGGGACTTCACGTTAAAACCTGCGGCAACAGGAGGCCGGCCGTAGCAACCCACACGGCCGCGAGAATGCGGCGTGGCTGACACAAAAAGCATCTGGTGGGCCGAACTGGAGCGCCTGCGCACCGGACTCGCGCAGAGCCGCAAGCCCCCTGGCGAGGCCGAGTTGCGCGCGGTTCTGGATCTCACGGAGCGGGTGCTCGATGCCACGGCACCTCCGCGAAAAGAACAGGCCGGGGTGGGGAGGCACAGCGGCGGCTTAGCGAATCTGCTGCGGAGCTGGACGGGACGACGCGCAGCAGCCACCAACGGGTCCGTCGCGCTGGAAATGGACCCTCTGTATGCTGCCTGGATTCGGGAGCAGGAACCGCGCATCCGGGCACGGGAACTGGGGCGTCCGAAACGGCCGCGCTGGCCGGCGGTTCCGGTCTTCGATTTGCTCCTGGTTCTTCGCTCGCCCAAGCGCGGCTCGTTCCAACTCGCCGTGGACTCGATTCGCTCTCAAACCTGGCCGAACTGGAAGTTGTGCGTCCTTGCGGTCACGCCCGAGTTTTGGGTGAAACCCCTGCTGGAAGAACTCGCCGCTGCAGACCCGCGTTTCACGTTCGTTTTGAGTCCCGATGCGATGAGCGATGCCGAGGCGGCAAACCAGGCGCTCACAATGGGATCCGGCGATTACGTGGCGCTAGTGGGCGAGGAAGATCAGTTGGAGCCGGACGCGTTGCAGCGGCTTGCGGATTCTCTCGCATTCAGCCCCGCGGAGGTGCTCTACACCGACGAGGACTTGCTGAACGCGAAGCTCGAACGAGCTCATCCCTTGTTTAAACCGGACTGGTCGCCCGAACTGCTACTGTCGCGCATGTACATTGGGCGGCTTTTTGTCGTTGCGCGTTTTCTACTGGAGCGTCTGCATGGCTTCCGCGATGAATACAGTGAAGCCTGCGAATACGATCTGGCGCTGCGGCTGATGGACGAACCGATTCGCGTGAGGCACGTTCCGCTCGTTTTGTATCACCGCGCGCCGAGGCGGTCCGATTCCGAAACCGCCAACTTTGTCCGTCGCGCGGAACGGCTGGCGCTGAAAGATGCCGCCAGACAAAGGGGATGGAGCATTACGATCGATGACGGTCCAGTTCCGCGCAGTTACACAGTCCGCCGTACCGTGGAGAACCGGCCCAAGGTCTCGTTGATTGCTCCGGTGATGGATCAGGCATCGGCCAACGCTTTCCGCGCCACGATCGATCTGACGAGCTACGAGCCGCGTGAGATCGTGCTGGTACAGCACATTCGTTCTTCCTCCCCCGCCCTGGCGGAAGAAGGGGCTGTGCTCACAGTGGCGCACTTCGGACCATTCCATCTCGGCACTCAATGGAACGCGGGTGCGGCTGCAGCGTCGGGTGAGGTGCTGGTCTTCCTGCATGATGATGTGGTTCCGCAGGATAAGGACTGGTTGGATCCCCTTGTGGCCCAAGCGCTGCGGCCTGGGGTCGGGGTTGTAGGTCCAATGTTTACCTACCCTTCGGGGAAGTTGCAGCAGGCTGGCGTCGTAATCGGCGCAGGCGACGGCATTCTGTCGCTGCACCGTGGAGCCGATTCCTTCGGCTATTGGCCGTGGAGCAACTCCGCGCGGAACGTCTCCGCAGTCGGGGACCCATGTCTTGTGATGCGCCGCGAAGTCTTCCGCAAGCTGAACGGATTCGATCCCGGGTTCCCGAACCGCTTTGCAGCAGCAGACCTTTGCCTGCGAGCCCGCTCGTCGGGATGCGAAGTCATCTTTGAACCAGCCTCGCAGCTTGTACATGCGGAACGAGGCCGCCGGCCGCTCGGCGCGAGCTTCGATGAAATGCGTCACTGGCTGTCGCGCTGGGGCGACGTGGCGAGCGACGGCGATCCGTACTACAACCCTAACCTGTCACGCTCCAGCGAAGACTGCACTTTGCGCTTCGATTACAGCACCGGCTGACGCGACCGGGTTGGACCCGGGCCGGCTAGAGTATTTTCATCGTCGAGGTCTGGTACGCTTTCAGGGTGGCTCGCATCTAACAACTCATCCGCATGCAATCCGACTGTATCTCACACACCCAGCTGCCCGGAACCTCGGCGCTCTTCGCGGATTATCTTTATCATTTTGATAAAGTTGCGAGATTCTACTCAAGAGACCCTCACGATCCGGACAGCCTGCGGCGCAGCGCTTTGGCGGTGGACTATCCCGATTCGCGGCGGGCAACTCTGGTCGCGGCGCTACGGAAACTGAACGGCGATTCGGCTCAACTGGCCGATCTCGAACTGCCGGGGACGGTGGCTGTAGTCACAGGGCAGCAGGTGGGGCTGTTTTCCGGACCCGCATACACAATTTACAAGGCGCTCAGCGCCGCCAAGTTAGCCAGAGAATTGAGCGCTTCAGGGATTCGCGCCGTACCGGTATTCTGGCTGGCGACTGAAGATCACGATCTGGCCGAAGTTGACCACTGTTGGGTCTACGGCCGGGACAAGCAGCCGGTTGAACTCCGCCTGAGTGCGAACGGCGGGGGCTCGACGCAACGTCCGGTTGGTTCGCTGCCCATTCAACAGCCGCCTGTCGACGCGCTCAGGATGGCTCTGGCCGGCTCGCTGTATGCGGATGAAATCGTCACCCTGGTTGAGGAAGCTTATCGCCCGGGAGTGACCTTAGGCGACGCTTTTCGACACCTTTTGCAGCGGCTATTGGCCGGGTACGGCTTGATATTCATCGACCCCTTGGATGAAGGGATTCGGAGATTGGCGGCGCCGTTGCTTGCCACGGCGGTTTCGAAAGCGCCGGAACTGTCGGTTGCTGTGGCCGAACGCAGCAGGCAGTTGACAGACGCCGGCTATCACGCGCAAGTCCACTTTGAGGAGCACACCTCGTTCTTCTTCCTGCTGGAGAATGGCAGGCGGCTGCCACTGCGGCGTAAGAATGGCGAATATTTCCAGGAGGGCAGGCGGATTTCGGCCGGGGAACTTGCCGCGCGGGCAGACCACCTGTCTCCCAACGCACTGCTCCGCCCGGTGCTTCAGGATTACCTTTTACCGACAGCAGCGTACGTGGGCGGTCCCGCCGAGTTAGCCTATTTGGCGCAATCGCAGGTGTTATACCAGGAATTGCTTGGGCGCGTAACGCTGCCCCTTCCCCGCTCCGGATTCACGCTGATCGACGAGCGCGCCAAGCGCCTGCTGCATCAGTACAGGCTGCAACTGTCGGACTGTTTCGAGGGGGAGGTGAGCCTGCGAGAGAAGATCGCTGCAAAACTGATTCCGCCTGCCGTGGAAAACACGATCAACGAAGTCGCCTCTTCGGTGGCGTCGCAAGTTGCGCGCCTGGAGCACGCGTTGCAGTCCTACGACCCTACTTTGGCCGAGGCAATGGTCCGCAGCAAAGCAAAGATTGCGTATCAGGTTGAAAAAATCCGGGGCAAAGCCGCCCGCGAAGCGCTACGCCGCGAGACGCGAGTCGAGGAAGGCGTGGCTCATCTGAACGGCCTGCTTTACCCGAAGAAGCACCTGCAAGAGCGTTTCTACTCGATCCTCCCATTCCTCGCCGACCATGGACTGGAACTACTTGATACGATTTACGACAACGTCCATACCGGCTGCGTGGATCACCACGTTATGACGGTGTAGCGCTGGTTTCGAGGATTCACCCGCGGTTAAAGTCGTATTCGAAAAACAAGGCTTCGGCGGGGGCGGAATCGTAATACTTCTTAATCTCCCGGAACCCAAGGTCACGGTAGAGGCCAATGGCCTCAGTCATGAAAGGCATCGTGTCGAGTCTGATACCGCGATAGCCTCGCTGCCTGGCTTCGGCCATGATGCGTTCGGCGAGCATCCTGCCAACGCCGGCGCCGCGCGCCTGCGCCCGGACGTAGAGGCGCTTCATTTCGGCGTGATGTTCGCCCAAAGGGCGAAGCGCCACGCAGCCGAGGGGCTCTCCGTGCCGCTCGGCAAGTAGTAGCGAGCCTCCGGGTGGGGCATACTTTCCGGGCAGGGCGGCCATTTCCTGTTCAAAGGAAACGACACATGCGGCCACACCGGGAAGCGCCTGGTATTCGCGGAACAGTTGTCGAATTGTGTCGAGTTCACCTGGACCGGCTTGGCGAATAGAGATCATAACCTTCCCTGTGGGACGCGTCCCGAGACAAAAAGGCTCACCTGCTCTTGCGAAAATGGGGGCTCGAAAAGATCCGGGGTGGAGTGATAACAACGGAAGAGGTGGAGAATGAAGTGCATCCGCTGCTTCAGGTCGGCCCAATCCGTAGCGCCGCAGTGCGAGCAGTGCGGGCTGTTGGGCTCGAACTTGCTCCACAAAGTCTGCAAGTCCGGGTTGTTAATGTCCTTCAAACTGGCGTCGAAGTCGCGGGCGAGGTGTTGAGAAAGCGCGATTGACCCGCCCGGGAGGGCCAGAACCATCAACCATTCCGTCAGGATCTCACGGGTGAGTTTGCGCACGAACAGGATATATCGGCGCGCGACAAACTCAAGCGGAGCGGCGAGCCAATCCAGCAGGCGAAAGCCGGGCCACAGGACGCGCAGGATGCGCCGGCCCAAGTCCCTGGCGGTTACCGGCGCGACTTCCAGAGATTCCTGGATTTCAGGCTGGAGCCGCGTCTGCTCATGCAGGCCGATCCAGAGATTTGCGAGATGAACAAGTTGCGCCCGTTCGGCGCCGGCCGCGACTGCGGATTGCTGCTGGTAACTGATGAAGGCAGCCCGAAGCAGGTCCTGGCCGCCTGGGGGATCACCGGGCCGTAGTCCCGCAAGAAACTTCTGTAAAGACGGAGAGTCAATTGGTTCTCCGGGAGGGCAGTCGGCCAGGTATCGTGCGAACTCGAACGCGATTTCCTCAAACACTTTGAGATTGCCTCGGGCCACGGCATCGCTGGCACGCTCAAACGCGTCGAACGGCGTGTGCACCGCGCGCACCACCCTACCCAACAGCGTTTGCGGATTGAAAACTCCCTTACGCAACAGCACGCGCCAAATAGATTGAACCGGGTGCAGCCACCACGGGCCGGTGAGGGTTCGTGCCGCCAGGTGTTGCATCAGGTCTTCTCCGCGAATGGTGCGTCCCGCCTGGCGGGAAGCCCAAGTGGCGAAGGTGCACCAGTTGGAGCAAGCGCCGGTGCGGACGGACATGGCGATGGAGAGGCGGTGGTAGCACTCGGTGATACGCAGATTGCGGATTACGTTGTCAGCGATAGCGCAGATATCGCGCACTTCCTGGGGAGTAGGAACTGGAGTGCCATTGGCAGCGGACGCCATCGAAGGACAGCGTAGCGCAGCCTAGGCCGAAACTGCCGGCAGGGTGAAATGGAAAACCGAACCTTTGCCGGCTTCCGATGCCACCCAAATGCGGCCTCCGTAGTGGGTCACGATGCGCTCGCATAGGGCGCTGGAAAGGGCTAATCGGTTATGAAAAATGGATTATACGCAGGTGATCAGCGTTTCGTATATCTTCGCTCAGTCTCCGCTGTTCGTTTGACACGACTTGCGGCAAGCCCGTAGACTCGACTTGAGAGGTGATTTTCCTCCGCAAGGATGCTTGTCGCTAAAGAGTTTGTTTCCTACCTCGCACGCCAGCTTGTCCAGCGCCTCAGCCCGCAGATCATGGATATTTCAGGTCCAGCCGTCGTCGTGGAACTGATTGACAGGGTTATCACAGAGGAACTGTCGGTGGAAGACCGGCTGAACGACGAGGTACGGCAGATTCTGGAGCAGTATTCCGTGTATATGACCAACCACGGGATCAGCTATTCGGAGATGTTCCGGCGGATCAAGAACCAGTTGGTGGCACAGCGGAAAGTGGTTCGCGCCGCCGGCAGAGATACAGGCGACGCGATGAAACTATCGCGTGACAAGATCAACGAGATTTCCCACAAGCTTGTGAGCGCGTTGAAGAAATCGCGCGATTGCCGGATGCGCAAGGATCCGAATGACGTGCGTCTAACCATTGTGAAGACGCTTTCGGAGCTACTCCAGAACGAGGAAAAGGCGGATCGTGACGCCAGGACCAAGATTCGTACCCAGAAGCGGGACATCCCGGAAGGCACCGAAGAATGGGATCTGCTGCATAAACGTTACTACGCCGAGGAATTGAAGAAACTCGGCATCGACCTGGCGCGCTAGACTCGTAGATTGCTTTCCTCCCATCGAACCCTGATAGTCCTTGGCAGCCTGAACATGGACTTTGTGGCCGAAGTGCCACACCTTCCGGCGCCCGGCGAGACGCTTTCTGGTAGAGCGTTCCATACATTGCCGGGGGGCAAGGGCGCTAACCAGGCGAACGCCGCCGGCCGGCTTGCCCGACCGGAACACCGGGTGCGGATGATCGGCCGGGTGGGTGTAGACTCCCTAGGCGATCAATTGAAGGCCAGCCTCGCCACTTCCGGGGTGGACGTATCGGGCGTTATGGGAACGCGCGGCGTCCCGACCGGAGTAGCGCTGATTTGGGTCGAGCCCGGGGGGCAGAATTCGATCGTAGTCATCGCAGGCGCGAACGGCCAAGTCAGTTCCGCAGACGTCGAATCGATGCTGCGGCAATTCGAAGGCTCCGCCGTGGCCCTGTTCCAATTGGAAACTCCTTTGGGAGCGGTCGAGGCCGGCTTGCGTGCTGCGCGGGCCGCGGGAGCGCGAACGATCCTCGATCCCGCTCCGGCGCGGTTGCTGGAGCGGGAAATTCTCGGCCAGGTGGACCTTCTGACACCCAATGAAACCGAGGCATGCATTCTGCTGGGCCTTCCCCCGAAACGACTGGATCCCGCCGCAGCGCCTGATTTAGCCGAAACTTTGGTGACCAATCTTGGTGTGGGCGCCGTCGTTCTGAAACTGGGAGATGCTGGCTGCTATTACCTTGGGCCTGAGGGTCAGATCCAGGCTCCGGGATTCGCGGTTCAAGCGGTGGACGCGACCGCAGCGGGGGATACATTCAACGCGGCTCTGGCCGTAGCGCTCACTGAGGGACAGCCAATGCAGCAGGCGCTCCGCTTTGCAAACGCAGCGGCGGCTATTTCCGTGACGCGGCTTGGGGCGCAGGCGTCTGCGCCGTCGAGGCCGGAGGTAGAGGACTTCTTACGGGCACACGCATGACCGCGTAGCGCTCATTCACGAACAGAGCAGTCGCGTGAGCCGGTACGGCTTCCGGCTTTACGACGAGGTAGTTGATTCCGAGGTCAGCGTACTTCCCTGGAGCGGTAGGGTCGAACCTTTCGGGTCTGGCTGCAAGCCAGCGGCGCCACCACTCATGGGCAAAGGCTTGGAGCATGTTCACCTGCCCACCGCC
>Ga0073934_10009029_pt1 | contig 12971 bp, 8 predicted proteins | sample LarsenN4metaG_FD_76834 | JGI IMG/M metagenome (GOLD analysis project Ga0073934, IMG submission 76834) | Hot spring sediment bacterial and archeal communities from British Columbia, Canada, to study Microbial Dark Matter (Phase II) - Larsen... ...
ACTCTCATCGAGCTGCTCGTGGTCATCGGCATCATCTCGATCCTCATCGGCATTCTGCTGCCCACCCTTTCCAGGGCGCGCGCGCAGGCCAAAAGGATCCAGTGCCAGTCGAACCTCCGCGAGCTTGGCGTGCACCTGCTGGCCTACTCACAGCGATGGAACGGCTGGATCGTCCCGCCGCTGCGAGGATTCGAGGTCCTCCACGAAGATCGTTGGCCCGCACACGTGTTCAAGCCGGCGGTCTGGAATCCGCCGGTGCTGTTGTGCCCCAGCGACGACGATCCGGACGCAGAGCATTCGTACGTGCTCAATGCCCATCTGGTGGACAAACAGATTCGCTACGGAAGCCGGATCCCCCGGGGAATCAGTCCGTCGGCGGTGGTGCTGGCGGGCGAGAAGGTGTCCTGGCGCGACGATTACTACATGAACCGGCACCCCGACGGGCTAAGCTCCGACTACGCGGGCCTGATCGACCGCCGCCGACACGGACGCGGCAGCGGAATGAACATGCTGTTTCTGGACCTGCACGTCGGCGTGGAGGAGCCGACTTACCGGTTCCCCGGACAGCTCGACCCGTGGGATCTGCCGGACAGGTGAGCCGAGGGGATTGGTCTTCTTATGGACGGTGTGGCCAACCAACTCCAGACTACGTCCCGGCTGCTGGCCGGCGAAGCACAAGCCGATCCTCATTCAGCCGGGGACCACAGGCCCGTTTCGACGTTGTCGGCGCTGGCCGCGCCGCCAACGCCACAGTCTGATTACCTCGCCGTCGCGCCGGGCCGTGTGCGCGTGGCGGGCAAGTTCCTGTACGATGCAGATGGCAAGTGTTATGTGCGCGGCGTGACGTACGGACCATTCCGCCCGGATGCTGATGGCAACCAGTACCCCCCGCCCATGGCCGCTGCGCGCGACCTGCGGCAGATCGCCGACGCAGGCTTCAATGCCATCCGCACCTATACCGTTCCGCCCAGGTATCTGCTGGACATCGCGCATCGACATTCGCTGCGGGTGATGGTCGGGTTGCCCTGGGAGCAGCACGTTACGTTTCTGGACGATCGTGCCCGCCGACGATCGATCCGAAATCGTCTGCGCGACGGCGTGCGGGCATGCGATGCTCATCCGGCGGTGCTGTGCTATGCAGTGGGCAACGAGATTCCCGCGTCGATCGTGCGGTGGTATGGCGCCCGGCGCGTGGAGCGCTGGCTGGGTGAGCTGTGCGATCTGATCCGCCAGACCCAGCCGACCGCGCTGGTCACCTACGTGAATTACCCCTGCACGGAATACCTGGACCTGCCATTTCTGGATCTGGTGGCGTTCAATGTCTACCTGGAGACGCAGCAGAAGCTGGCGGCGTACCTGGCGCGGCTTCAGAACATCGCCGCCGATCGCCCCCTTGTCGTGGCCGAACTGGGGCTGGACAGCCTGCGGCATGGCGAGGCGCGGCAGGCCGAGGTGCTGGGCTGGCAGATCCAGACGACCTTCGCCGGCGGCGCCGCGGGGGCGTTCGTGTTCTCCTGGACCGATGAATGGTATCGAGGCGGAGCGGACATCACCGACTGGCGATTCGGACTGACCCGCGCCGATCGTTCGCCCCGGCCCGCGCTAAAGGCCGTGTCACAGGCGATCCGAACCGCGCCGTTCGGGCAGCACCTGCCAGAGATCAACCGGCCCGCCGTCTCGGTGGTCGTGTGCAGTCACAACGGCGGGCGCACGATCGCCAGGTGTCTGGCTGCACTGTCGGCGGTGGACTATCCCGACTATGAGGTGATTGTCGTCGATGACGGTTCAACCGATGCCACGCCTCGGATCGCACGGGGCTTTGATGTGAGGCTCATCCGCACGCCCAATCGCGGGCTGAGTCACGCCCGCAACGTCGGACTGCGCGCCGCCCGGGGACAGATCGTCGCCTACATCGATGACGATGCGTATCCCGATCCACACTGGCTCAGATATCTTGTGCGAACGCTGTGCGACAGCGGGCACACGGGGGTGGGCGGGCCGAATCTGTGCCCCGCCGAGGACGGCCGGATCGCCCGCTGCGTCGCCAGATCTCCGGGCGGGCCAAGTCACGTCCTGCTCAGCGACACCGAGGCCGAACACATCCCCGGGTGCAACATGGCATTCTGGCGCCAGCGGCTGCTGGAGGTCGGCGGATTCGATGAGCAGTTCCGTATCGCCGGCGACGACGTGGACATCTGCTGGCAATTGCAGGAAAAGGGCTGGACGCTGGGATTCAGTCCCGCAGCCGTGGTCTGGCATCGCCGACGATCCAGCATCAAAGCGTACTGGAAACAGCAGCTCAACTACGGCCGCGCCGAAGCCATGCTCGAGCGCAAGTGGCCGGCGAAGTACAACGCCGCGGGGTATCCGACGTGGGCCGGCCGGCTTTATGGCAACGGCTACATCCAGCTTCTGCATCTGAGCCGCAGGCGGATCTATCATGGCACCTGGGGAACGGCGCTGTTTCAGTCGGTCTACCACACCGCGCCCAACATCCTTGCCGCCATGCCGGTGATGCCGGAGTGGTATCTGCTGACGGCCGTTCTGGTGCTGACCGCAACGGTGGGCGGCCTGACCTGGGCGCCACTACTGTGGGCGGCGGCGCTGGCAGGATTGATGCTTGCGGCCACCATGATTCAGGCCGCTCGCGGCGCAACCCGCGCACTCCGCTGCGCGCCACCGCCTGAGAGGATAAACCGTGCATCGATGCTGGCGATCACGTTCGCACTGCATCTGCTCCAGCCATTGGCGCGATTGCTGGGACGCATGAGTCAGGGACTGACGCCGTGGCGATTACGGGGCGTGGGCGGATTCACCTGGCCACGACCGCGGAGCATCACGCTTTGGTCCGAGCAGTGGCAATGCCCGCAGGCGCGCCTTGGCCGGGTCGAGTCGTTGCTCAGCCAGCGCGGCGCGGTAGTGCTTCGTGGCGGAGCCTTTGACCGCTGGGACCTGGAGGTTCGCGCCGGGATGGCCGGCGCGTCACGCATCCACATGACGGTTGAGGAACATGGCGGCGGAAAGCAGCTCGTGCGATTTCGTGTCTGGCCGCGCGTGGCGGGCTGGGCGCCGGCGGTGGACGTGGGTCTGGTCGCGGCGGCGGGTGTGTTGGCGGAAACGGCCAAACACTGTCCCGCCGCGGCCGCTGCCCTGGCGGCGGCGGCCTTGATCTTCTCTGCCCAGATCCTCCGTGAAGCCGCCGCGGCGATGGCCACCGCAATCCAGGCACTTGGGCAGCTTCGCGACGATCCGCCCGGCAACCCGCAGCCGTCGCAGCATCACTCCCATGGCCAGTAACAGTCCCATTACGCTGCTGCGTTACGCCCTGGCGTATCGACGACTGTGGCTGGTGATCCTCGCCGCCACATGGCTGGGCATGGGCATGACGATCGTGCAGCCCTGGCCGGCCAAGGTGCTGGTGGATCACGTACTATCAGACCAGCCGATGCCCCAATGGCTGGCGCGCGCCAGCCGGGCCTTGCCCTTTGCCCAGGGCAGATTCGGGCTGCTGCGGTGGGTGGTCGCCTGCGGCCTGATCGTCTTTGTGATCAACAGCTTCAGCGACGTCGTGTTGACGCGCGCCTGGGTGAAGTTCGGGCAGGGGATGGTGTACGATCTTGCCGGCGATCTGCACGCGCGGCTGCTGCGGCGAAGCCCGGCATTTCACAGCCGCAACCATGTCGGTGACGTGATGTCGCGCATCACCGGCGACGCCTGGTGCGTCCACACCCTCATCGACACGCTGTTTGTCTCCCCCACCATGGCACTGCTCACACTCGGCTTGACCTTCTGGATCATGCTGAAAATGGATGCGGCCCTGGCGATGCTGTCGCTTGTGGTGGCGCCGGCGATGGTGGCGTCGGCATGGCTGCTGGGACGCGCCGTACGCGCCAACGCCACCACTCAGCGCCAGATCGACAGCCAGTTGCAGTCGCACGTCCACCAGACGCTCAGCGGAATCTGCGTGGTGCAGGCCTTTGCCCAGGAGCGACGCGAGCATCGCAGGTTCCGGCAGTTCGCCGACGACGCCCTGCGCGCGCAGCGCCGGGCGGCTCTGCTGGGCGGGGCCAACGAGCTGGCCTCGGGCTTGTCGGTCGTACTGGGCACGGGGCTGATCCTGCTGGTCGGCGGGCGGCGGGTTCTGGCCGGCGAGCTGACCGTCGGCGCGCTGCTGGTATTCCTCGGATACCTGCGCACGCTTCAGACGCAGGTTCGCACGCTGGCGTCCACGTATACCGGCTATCAGTTTCTGCGCGCCAGCATCGATCGCGTGATGCAGATCCTCAGCAGCGAGCCGGAAGTGCGCCAGCGTGCCGACGCGCGCCCGCTCAAACGCGTCACAGGACACCTGCTGATTCACAACGTCGTGTTCGGCTACGACGATCACGACCGCTCGAACGCGGTCTTGCGCGGCGTGTCGCTGGAGGTGGCGCCGGGACAGGTCCTGGCGGTCGTCGGGCCGACCGGCGCGGGCAAAAGCACGCTGGCGAGCCTGGTGCCGAGGCTGATCGATCCGTGGGAAGGATCCGTATGTATCGACGGCGTCGATGTGCGCGAGCTGAAGCTGGACGATCTTCGCCGGCACGTGGCCCTGGTGCCGCAGGAGCCGTTTCTGTTCCCTGTGAGCATCGCACAGAACATCGCCTATGGCCGGCCGGACGCGACCGCGGCGCAGATCGAACACGCGGCGCGGCTGGCCAGTGCCGACGCGTTCATCCGGCAGTTGCAGAACGGTTACGACACCGTGATCGGGCAGCGCGGTGCGACGCTGTCGGGCGGCGAGCGGCAGCGAATCGCCATTGCCCGTGCCCTGCTCAAGGATGCGCCGATACTGGTCCTGGATGAACCAACGAGCAATCTGGACAGCGGCACCGAGGCCTCGCTGCTGCGAGCCTTGCAGCAACTGATGGCCGGACGCACAACGCTGATCATCGCCCATCGGCTCTCGACGATCCGCGCGGCGGACCGGATCGTCGTTCTGGAGGAAGGACGAATCACCGAAGCCGGATCGCACCAGAGCCTGCTTGCGCGCGGCGGGACGTACGCCCGGCTGTTTGCGATCCAGTCAGGGCATGTTCGCCCCGCCGATGCACTGACCGTGACAGGCCGTTCATGAATCTGACGACGATGCGCACAAGAGATCCAAGCAGCATTCTGAGCATCTGCCTGTGGCTGATGCGTTACGCGCGACGACGATGGACCGGACTGGTCTGTGTGTTGGCGCTGACGGTGCTGCTGGCCGCAATCAAAGCGATGAACCCCTGGCCGATGAAGTTCATCGTCGATCAGGTGTTGATGTCGCAGCCGATGTTTCCGTGGGCGGGCGACGCGCTGGCGTGGTTGCCATACGCCGAATCACCGACGCAACGGCTCGCCTGGGCGGTCGGCGCAATCCTTGGGCTGTTCCTGAGCGGCTGGGCGCTGGGACTGGGCAACTCGATTGCGCACATCAGTTTCGGACAGCGGATGGTTTACGATCTGGCCGCGGACCTGTTCGATCACCTCCAGCGCCTGTCGCTGCGATATCACGGTCGCAAGTCGGTCGGAGATTCGATTCGGCGGGTCACGACCGATTCAGCATGTGTCTCGACGATCATCCGCGACGCGCTTTTGCCCGTCGCCTCGTCGCTGATTTCGCTGGCCGTGATGGTAATCATCATGTGGAAGCTGGATCCGGCGCTGACGCTGGCCGCCGTCGCGGTCATGCCCATGCTGATCCTTACGCTTCGGCTGTACGCCAGGCCGATGATGGATCGCAGCTACGAGCAGCAGCAGGTGGAGGGGCGGATCTACGACCGAATCGACGAGACGTTCGGCGCGATTCCGGTGGTACAGGCGTTTGCCCGGGAACAGTATCACGACCGCCAGTTCCGCGCCCACACCGACGCCGCGCTGGCCGCGGCGCTTCGCAGCACCGACGTGCAGCTTCAGTTCAAGATTCTCACGGGCCTGGCCACCGCGCTGGGGACAGCCGGCATTATCTGGCTGGGCGCGGCACACGTGCTGGAGGGACGGCTGAGCGTCGGAAGCATCCTGGTTTTTCTGGCGTACCTGGGATCACTGTACGGCCCGCTGGAGGCGATTATGTACAGTTCGATGACGATTCAGGGTGCAATCGGCGGCGCCCGGCGAGTGCTGGAGGTCTTCCAGACCGAACAGGAAGTCGCCGACCATCCCGGCGCGCGGTCGATATCCGTCAGCAGCGGACACGTCAGCATCCAGAACGTCGTGTTCGGTTACGACCCGGACCGCCCCGTGCTGCGCGACGTGTCGCTGGAGGCGAGGCCCGGGCAGATGATCGCGATCGTCGGCGCAAGCGGCGCGGGCAAGAGCACGCTGGTGGGATTGGTTCCGCGATTCTTCGACCCCTGGCGGGGAAGCGTCTGTCTGGACGGCATCGACGTGCGCCAGATCAGGTTGCGCGACCTCAGACGGCAGGTGGCGCTGGTATTGCAGGAACCGTTCTTGTTCCCCACGACCATCGCCGGCAACATCGCATACGGCCGCCCTCGCGCCACGCCGGAGCAGATCGAGCAGGCCGCCCGCGCCGCGGGGGCGCATGAATTCATCGCGAAGTTGAGAGACGGCTATGACACGATGGTTGGCCAGCGCGGCGCGACGCTGTCGCTCGGGCAGCGGCAGCGCATCGCCATTGCACGAGCGCTGCTTCGCGATGCGCCGGTGCTGATCCTGGACGAACCGACCAGCAGCCTCGACGCCGCCACCGAACAGCAGGTGATGCAGGCGATGACCCGGTTGATGCGGGGACGAACAACCCTTTTGATCGCGCATCGCCTGTCCACTGCGCGCCACGCCGATCGGATCATCGTGCTTGAACACGGAAGGATTGTGGAGGCCGGGACGCACGAGCAGCTTCTCTCCGCCGGCGGGGCATACGCCAGGCTGCATGCCACGCACGCCCGCGGCGGCAAGCTGCCTGGGACTGAGTCCGCCGGCAACGGGGAGGTGGGCTGAGATGAACATCATCCTGGCCGGCATCATGGGAAGGTACCCGTACGGCGGCGTGGGCTGGTGTTCGCTGATGTACCTGCTGGGGCTGCGTACGCTGGGTCATCGGGTCTGGTACCTGGAGGATACCGGCGAATGCAACTACGACCCGCTGGCCAACACGCTGGCCACTGAACCGACCTACGCCCTCCGTTTCATCCGCCAGGCGCTTCGGCCGCATGGGCTGGGTGAGAGTTGGTGCTATGTCGATTACCGGGGCCGGCATCACGGAATGTCGCGAGATCGCTGGCTGGCGATCTGCCGCGATGCCGACGTGTTCCTGAACCTTTCCGGAGGATGCTGGTTCTGGCGAGACCAGTACGCCAGCATCCCGCGCAAGGCGTTCATCGATTCCGATCCGGCATTCACGCAACTGGCGATCGCCAAAGGCGTGCAGTGGTACGTGGATTTCTTCCGGCGATTCGATGCGCTGTTCACCTTCGGACGGAACATCGGCACCGCGACGTGCCAGGTGCCTGTGGGCGAGTTCCGCTGGCGGCATACGTGGCAGCCGCTTTGTATCGATCAGTGGCGGCCCGCGCCGGCACATCGCCGCGCCTTCACCACCGTGATGACCTGGAAAACCGGCAGCTTCACCGACATCGACGCCAACAAAGACATCGAATTCGAAAAGGTGATCGATCTGCCGCGGAAGGTCGCCGCGTCGCTGGAGCTGGCTGTTTCTCCCAATGCGCCGCGCAGCAGGCTCGAGCAACACGGCTGGATCTGCCGCGACGCATTCCAGGTCTCCAGCGATCTGGATCGATACCGCGACTACATCCGCAGCTCGATGGCCGAATTCAGTGTCGCCAAGCACGGCTATGTCCACACCCGCAGCGGGTGGTTCAGCGATCGAACCGAGTGTTATCTGGCCGCCGGCAGGCCTGCGGTCGTACAGGACAGCGGGTTTAGTGCTCATCTTCCCGTTGGAGAAGGATTGTTGGCCTGGCGCGATGAAGCTGAGGCGGTGGCGGGAATCGAATCGGTCCTGGGCGATTATGACCGCCATTGGCGTGCCGCGCGAGACCTGGCGGCGGCGCACTTTTCGGTGCAGGCGGTACTGCCACCATTGCTGGAGCAGGTGCTAATCCGCTGCCCGGCCCCGAAACAGGCGGCTTCGGCGCCGGCGTGAAAGACAGTATCCGGGGTGTTGCCGATGCGTATTGCTCAGGTGTCCACGCTTGCCAGTCCCGTTCGCCCCGACAACAGCCACAGTGTCGAGCAGATCGTTTGGCTCTTGACCGAGCAGCTTGTGCGAATGGGACACGATGTGACGGTATTCGCCTGCGCCGGCTCGCAGACCAGCGGGCAACTGGTCGAGACGCTGCCCGGCCCGTACGCGCGCGACGGCTCGCCGGGAAACTGGCAGACCTGCGAGACGATCAACCTCTGCCACGCGATTCAGCGCTCGGGTGAATTCGACGTGCTGCACTCTCATGCGTACCTCTGGGGTCTGCCTCTGGAGCGATTCAGCAAATCGCCCATGGTGCACACGCTGCACATTCAGCCATTCGAGGACGAGGCGATTCTTAGGCGAACCAACCCGCGGGCGTGCGTCACGGCGATTTCCCGGTTTCAGTGGCGGGCGATGCCGGATCTGGCGGCCCGCACGCCTGTGATCCACCACGCCGTCGATCCGGCACAGTTCACCTTCCGCGCCAGACCGGACGACTACGTCTGCTTCCTCGGACGCATGATCCCCGAAAAAGGCGTGCTCGCCGCCATTGAAGTGGCGAAAAAGGCACGCATGCGGCTGCTGCTGGCCGGACCCGAAAACGAGTACCTCCGCCGCCACGTCCTGCCGCTGGTCGATGGCCGCAGTGTGCAGTACATCGGCAATGTGACCGCCGCAGCGCGGGATCGTCTGCTCGGCGGGGCCAGAGCGCTGCTGTACCCGATCAGCCAACCCGAGCCATTCGGGCTGGTGCTGGCCGAAGCGATGATGTGCGGCACGCCCGTTGCCGCCATGGCGCTGGGCGCCGCCACGGAAATCATCGACGAAGGTATCACCGGCTACTGCGCCGATTCGCTGGATGGACTGGCGGACTGCCTGCTGCTGGCCGCGGCGCTGGACCGCCATGGCGTGCGACTGCGCGCCGAAGAACGCTTCCACCCCATGCGCATGGCGCAACAGTATCTCCAAGTCTACCAGCGCGCGATCGAGTCCTTCGCAACGGGTCGCGACGCGGGCGACGTCGCGGTTGCGAGCCATGACCAGCCACAGCCGCAGGGAGCCGAGCCATGAACGTGCTGGTGCTGGCACCCCATCCGGACGACGAAGCGATCGGCTGCGGCGGGCAGATCGCCCTGCATGCGCAGGCGCAGGATCGCGTGGCGGTGGCGTTTCTCACCTCCGGAGAGTTCGGGCTTGCCCCCCTGCCGCTGCAACAGGCGCAGCACCTTCGCGAGTCCGAAGCCCGCGCCGCCGCCAAACTGCTCGGTATATGCCACCTTCATTTCCTGAGACTGCCCGATGCGTATCTTTCGGCGCATATCGCGCAGGCCGCGAATCAGTTGGCGCCGCTGCTTGACCTGCACAGGCCGGATCGGATCTATCTGCCTCACCCGGACGACGGGCATCCCGATCACCGCTGCGTGATCGACGTGCTTCGCGACGCCCTGGCCCGGGCGCCGATCACGCCGCCACAGTTGCTTGGTTACGAGGTCTGGACGGCGCTGGCCGGTTATAACCAGGTAGTGGACATCAGTGCGGTGATGGCCCGCAAGCTGCGAGCCATCCGGCAGTATCGCTCGCAATTGTTGCAGATCCGTTACGATCGCGCAGTTCGCGGACTGAATCAGTATCGCGGGATCGTTGCGGCCCGGTCCCGCTTTGCAGAGGTCTTCGCCCGACTGGATTCATGAATCCGCAGGTCAGCATCATCATCGACAACTACAACTACGGGCGGTTCCTTCCGCTGGCAATCGACAGCGCGCTGAATCAGACGATCGACGATGTGGAGGTGATCGTCGTCGATGATGGCTCCTGCGACAATTCAAGACAGATCATCGCATCATACGGAACACGGATCCGGGCAGTCTTGAAAGACAATGGCGGGCAGGCGTCGGCGCTGAACGCGGGCTTCCAGGCCAGTCGCGGCCGGGTTGTCATCTTCCTTGACGCCGACGACGTGCTGGCGCCGACCGCGGCCGAGGTCGCTTCCCGCCGGCTCCACCAGACCGGCGCCGCCAAGGTTCACTGGGCGATGCGGGTGATCGACGCCTCGGGCCTGCCCACCGGCGCGCTGCATCCGTCCGGATCGCTTGCGGATGGGGAATTCGCCGATGTGCTGGTTCGCGAGGGTCCGTGGATGGCGGACAATCCTCCCACCAGCGGCAACGCCTGGTCGCGACAGACGCTGCATGCGCTGATGCCGATCCCGCCGCTCGAGTACCGCATCGCCGCCGACGCCTATCTTCTCACGCTCGCCCCACTGCTGGGGCCGATCCTCTCGGTCGATCGTCCCTTGAGCAGCTATCGACTGCACGGCGGTAACAATTTCTGGAATTGTCCGTTCGAGACAATGCTGCATCGCGGCGTGCAGGTCTACCGGCAGCAGTGCCGCACCGCCAGCCAGTACCTCTCGGCCAGGGGGATCCGCCACGACCCGCAGCATTGGCTGGGCCATTCGTGGTTTGACCGTCTGAGCCGCGCGGTCCAGCAGATCGGCGCCATCGTCCCGCCGCGCAGTTCGATGATCCTGATCGATCAGGATCAATGGGGAACTCCGCCGGTGCTCCGCGGCATCCGGCGCATTCACTTCCTGGAGCGCAACGGCATGTACTGGGGTATGCCTGACAGCGATGACGCAGCCGTCGCAGAACTCGATCGACTCCGCGCAGGCGGGGTGGATTTCGTCGTGATCGGCTGGCCGGCCATGTGGTGCCTGGCCGAATACCCCGAATTCGCGCAGCACCTGCACCGCTGGGGGTCGGTGGTGACGCGCACGGAAGATGTGGCCATTTACAGGCTGAAGGTCAACCCATGAGCCAGCAGCCGCCAGCCAGCATCATCATCAGCAGCTACAACTATGGCCGGTATCTTCGGCAGGCGATCGACAGCGCGCTGGACCAGACGGCCGGGCCGTGCCAGGTCATTGTCGTCGATGATGGCTCAACCGACGATTCGCCGCAAATCATCCGCAGCTATGGCGATCGGGTGCTGCCGATTCTCAAGGGCAATGCAGGTCAGGCATCGTCGTTCAACGCCGGCTTTTCGGTCGCGCAGGCGCCCATCATCATCTTCCTGGATTCCGACGACGTGCTGTTGCCGAGCTGCGTCGAACGCGTGTCAGCCGCGATGGCGCGCGATGCGGCGTCCAAAGTCCATTGGCCGATGATGATCATCGATGCTGATGGACGCCAGACCGGCAGGCTTGTGCCGGACCAGAGGCTCTCGGAAGGCGACCTGCACCATGCGATACTTCGCGACGGGCCCGAGGCGTACTCCTGGCCGCCCACCAGCGGCAATGCCTGGAGTCGCGAGTTTCTTTCCCGCATCATGCCTATCCCTCCGCACGTGTATCAGGTCTGCCCGGACCTGTACCTTGCGGCGCTGGCGCCTATGTACGGGACGATGCACCGCATCGACCAGCCGCAAAGCTGCTGGCGCGTACATGGAAAGAATCAGACCTGGAGCCTGCCGTTTGAACAGCGGCTGGATCGACTGATCTGGCGATGGGATGTCGCCTGCGACGCACTGATCACATACTGCCGCGAGCGACGGCTTGCGGTTGACCGGCAGCGATGGATGTCGATGGCGTGGTGTCATCGGGTCAAGGCGGCAATCGAAGACCTCTGCGCCGTCGTTCCGCCCGGCGAGTCGTTCGTCCTGATCGACGGCGATGAGTGGGGCACAGACGAATGGCTGCGTGGTCGGCGACGAATCGCCTTCATGCAGCGTCACGGACAGTTCTGGGGCTTGCCCGGCAGCGACGATGAAGCAATGGCCGAGCTGGAGCGCCGCCGCAGGCACGGCGTCGGGTTTGTCGTACTGGCCTGGGGATCGTTCTGGTGGCGGCAGATGTACGCACAATTCATCGGCGGGCTGGAGTCCCGCTTTCCGGTGCTGCTGCGCAACGACCGGGTGATCATCTACGACGTGCGGAAACCGGCTCGGCAGGCCGATGACTGTGCGCAGCCGACGGCCGCTGCTGATTGACGTGTCGTGTGAAACGATGTCCAATCTGTCTGTCGCATCTTCCACCGACGATCTGGTTTCGGTGATCGTGCCGGCGCACAACTACGGACAGTTCATCGCCCAGACTCTGCGCAGCGTGCAGGCGCAGACGCATCGCAACTGGGAGTGCATTGTTGTGGACGACGCCTCAACGGATGACACGTCCCATGTCGTGCAGTCGCTGGCCAGGAAGGACGGGCGCATCCGGTACCTGCGTCATCCGCAGCAGTGTCATCAGGCGACGGCAAAGAACACGGGGCTGCGTGCCAGTCGCGGACAGTTCATCCAGTTCCTCGACGCCGACGATCTGCTGGAATCGCGCAAGTTCGAGCTTCAGATCGCGTTTCTGCACCGGCATCCGGAAGTGGACATTGTCTATGGCCAGGTCCGGTATTTTCGCAGCGACTCGCCGCAGCATCGCCGATTCTCCATGCAGGCCGAGGATCGCCCGTGGATGCCGATGATCAGCGGCACGGGAACCCAATTGCTGCGGGAGTTGATCGAACGGAACATTCTGGCAATCAACTGCGCGCTGGTCCGGCGCAGCGTCTTTGCGCAAATCAACGGCTTTGATCAGTCACTTCGCCGGCTGGATGACTGGGACCTGTGGATGCGCTGCGCCGCGACGGGATTGCGATTCGCCTGCGCGGATCTGCCCGAAACCATGGCCCTGGTCCGGATTCACCCCGCCAGCCTCACGCAAAGCAGACACGATCTGGTCCTGGAATCTTCGCTGGCGATTCATCGCAAGCTCCAGACCAGCTTGGATGATCCGCAACTGCGC
>Ga0073934_10009030_pt1 | contig 12969 bp, 8 predicted proteins | sample LarsenN4metaG_FD_76834 | JGI IMG/M metagenome (GOLD analysis project Ga0073934, IMG submission 76834) | Hot spring sediment bacterial and archeal communities from British Columbia, Canada, to study Microbial Dark Matter (Phase II) - Larsen... ...
CAGGATTAGCAGCGACCACACCATGATCGAAACTGCAAACGCGGTCAGAACTCTGAGCGTGGCGCCGGGTCCAATGTAGCGTGTGACGAGGCGGTAAGCGCCGAACCAGTAGAAGGCCACGACTGCCAAAATGGGCGCGACGACGAGCATCACGCCGAGCTCGGGTGTGTCCGGGACGAACAACTCATTCATGCGGACAGCAAGAACGAGCCACAGCGCCACCGAAAGACAGACAATATCATTGATCGCGATGACGAGCCGCTTGTAGACCCGCGGCAGCCCGATCATGGAGGCGCGTACCCGGCCGACGGATGGCTCAAGCCATGCCAGTTTGGTGCCGATGAAGCGCCCGAAACGTCCCATGAACTAAAGCCCGCTCAGTTTGCCATTAGGGCGTACAAGTCTGATTGGCTGCGATCAGTCTAGCGGGCGTCGAAACAAAACACTGTGTACTCCACAATCATTCGCGATCGAGACGAAACCACACTGCAAACGCGCATTCATTGATCAACACACGCACTGTAAAAGCATCAGCGCCGGTGTCATCTCCTTCTTGTCGGTCTGATCATGGCTGTGGACCACCGGAGATACCTCGACGTCTTTTTCTGACTGAGTCTCGCCAACCGAACGCTACAGTTTTGCCACACATGCGGCGAAACGGTGTTCATTTCGTGCGGTTAACTAGACTCTCTTTCACCGTTTATTAACAAGTTGTCCAGCGGCAGCCCGAGGATGTTCCACAGGCTCCAGCCGCGGCCTCGGGGGGATGCCCCGATTAAGTCCTGCGTATCGGAGTATCTGAGATGCGTATTGCGTTTGCGTCTACTGCAGTTCTCGCCCTTTTCGTAGGGGCGACGGCCCCCGTTCAAGCTGGCGGGTCCATTAAGGATAGCTACGCCGCGCCCGCCTTCAGTTGGACGGGGTTCTATGTCGGCGGCCATGCCGGCTTGGGAACAGGGCAGACGACCGGGCGGCCCGAGTCCATCAATGGGACGCCCATCGCAGCTCTGCTTGGTCCGGTGATCGGGCCTGCAGTATCTAACTTCTTTTCCACGGACTACGACATGTCTGGCGCGGTTTACGGCGCCCATGTTGGATATAATTATCAGACGGGATCGGCTGTCTTCGGCATCGAGGCTTCATATTCCGGCAGCAGCATCAGCGGTAACTCTGCCTCGGGCATCATCCTGAACTCCGATCGCGAACTTGACTGGCTAGCGACCGTGACAGGCCGGATCGGCTACGCCATGGGTCGCTCGCTCGTCTACGCGAAAGGCGGCGTTGCTTGGGGTGAGGTTTCGACGGGCATTGGCCTCGGAGGGATCAAGATTCTCGACGGTGGGGAAACGCACGTCGGATGGACGGCGGGCGCCGGCTTCGAGCACGCCATTACCAACAATGTGACATTCCGCATCGAATACGCGCACATCGACCTCGGCTCCGAGACCCACAGCCTGGGCAATACGGGTGCTTTGGGCATTCTTCCGCCCGGTACGCTGAACATCGGCGACAAGGTCGACGCCAAGTTCGACACGGTCACGATTGGCGTCAGCTACAAGTTCTGATCCGTCGCGGTTGCGGGGAACTGCAGACGAAGACGCCCGGCTCGTAAGAGCCGGGCGTTTTCATTCCGAGGCGAAGTGGGGCTGCGAGTTCACGCCTGCAGCTGCGCGAGCGGCTTCTGGCCGCCCAGTGCGTAGGCGATGGCCTGCAGGATGACGGCGTTGGTGTTGCCGTCGATGTTGGTCGGCACCCGGCCTGAGGCCTCGTAGACGCCTGGGTGGAAGCCGAACTGACGCGCTCGGGCCTTCTGACGGACGTGCGTCCACAGGGCGTGCGTGTAACCGCTCGGCGCTGCGGCGAACCAGAGGAAGGCCGCCTTGGTGTTGACCATGCGGAAGCGTTCGGCGAACTCGTTGGTCGCCCAACGCTTGTCGGTGACGGAGGGGTAGACGGTCCACGCCCACTCCCCGGTGGCGCGGGCGAGGTCGTAACCCTGGTATGTGAACCAGGGTTCGACCTCGATTGGACCTTCGGACACGCAGGTGAGGCGGCCGGTCTCGGCATGGCGGCGCTCCTGGGCGCGTCCAAGTTCTTCGGCAATCACTTGCGAGAACGGCGAAGCGCCGACCTCGACCTGCTCGAGGAGGCTCGGTTCGGTGGAGATCGGCCCGATGGCGGCGAGCTCGGCGAGGAAGGCGGCGCGAGCTTCCACGCTCGAGGTCGGGTCTGCGCCCTTGTAGACGGGATCATGCGCGACGCCTGAGAATCCGTATCCGCGGGAAACGTAGTAGCGGTAGATGTTCGACTGCGCGGGTCCGATGCCGCCATTCTTGATGTCGTGCAGTTTGCCGCCGATGACAGTGGCCGCGACTTTCCAGTCGGACGCCGTCTTCATGAGGTCGTGCTCGCCGCCGCTGTAAGCCTTGAGCACGTGCAGCGCGACATAGAGCCGTCCGGTATCGGTCGCGTCATAGCCGCCCTCCACCGGCACTCCGCTATCGACGCGGGTGCGGAAATTCGGCAGCCGGTTCGCGCCGTGGCGGTAGGTCGCCTTCTGAAGGAAGCTCTTGATGCCGCCAATGCGCCGGTCGAACGTTTTGTCGTCGATCAGCTTCAGGGCATGGGCCGAGATCGTCGCCAGAACGATTGATCCCGTGTCCCACATCGTCACGATGTCGTAGCTGCCGAACTTGTTGCCCTCGGGCCAGATGTTCGGCGCGGCCATGCCGAGGTGGGCGCCGCCGGCACGCTCGAAATAGGACCATGCAGCCTTGGCGTCTTGCATGAGTTCGGAGCGCATGGTCTCATCCAGCGTGAAGCCGGAGCCGAGTGCGTCGTTCGGTGCTCCAACGGCTCGCCCGGCTGCTATCGTTGCCACCATCGGCAGAGTTGCCGCACCGAGCAAGAACTTCCGCCGATCGAGCATGGAACGCAACCTTTCGATATCGCCAAAATTTGCGCCATTCGAACACATGGCTCGCCGCTTTTCCCACGAAAGAGAAACAGAAAAAATGATCTTCTTTCGGGCTGGTTAGTTGCAGCGTGATTAGTCCGTATCCGCCTTCATTTTTTGTTCACCAGTTTGCTCGGCGCTGGGTCGCCGTCGGCTGTGCGGTTGTGATCTGCGCACTCTCTTGTCCGAGCGATGCCGGCGAGCCATCTGCCTCAGCCCTCGATCCAGAAGAGGCCGCTTGGGTCTTCGGCCTCGTGAGTGCAGCACTTGTAGGCTGCGACGTCGCTCCGGGGCCGGGATTTCGCTCGCTGGAGCGCAAGGTTCCTCGCCGCGCCGACGGCAGCATTCCCGCGAACCTCGCGAGCGGATTTGAATCGTTTGCAGCGGACGTCGGGCGTCGCGGACCAGATGCCGCATGCCTTGACGTCGTAGCTCGCTACGGTCCTGACGGAAGCGTTGCGCCTGGGATCATTTCGAGAAAATAGCGTATAAAGAGCATTTTCTCGAACGCCGTTCCGCACACGACTTTGCGCCTGGAGTTCTGCTGGAGATGTCTTTTAAATAGCTGATTCTGATCGTGAAAAGGCGCGACATCCAGCGGTCGATTAGGGCGTTTGTAGACGGATGATCAGTTAACGCCATATTCATGGCATGCGAACTGCACCCCTGGAGCCAGGCGCTGGCCCCCGTGCCAATCCGGCACGCGCGGAAACCAGCGCTCAGTCGACCAGGCGAGTGGCAGCATGTCGAGCGAGCGTCGAGCACCGATCTTCTTCGATGCCAAAGGGCGTCGGGGCATTTTGCTCCACGTCACCGCGTGGGTGTTCTCGATCGCGCTGATCGTCGGTGCATCCGCCCTCGTGGCGAGCGTCATCACGCCGACCGGTCTGCAGCCTGTGGCACTCGGCGGTGACGCGCCGCGCCTGTCTCCTGTGGAGATCGCCGGTGGCCGGGAGACGGATGCGTTTCGTCCGGCTGCAGCGCAGGCGAAGCCCCTGCCGGCTGCCGCCGCCGAGACGCCGCGCTATGCCTTCCTGTCGAGCTGGGATGACAATAGCTTTCTGAGCTTGCGGGCGCATGCCGGCGACCTCGACTATCTGCTGGCGGAGTGGCTCCATCTGGCCGGCGACTCCGGACAGATCCGTCAGGATGACGCGATCAAGGAAGCGCAAACGCGCCTGTGGATCCGCAAGAACGCGGGCCATCTCAAGATCATTCCCATCGTGAACAACTATAATGTCACGACGCGCTCCTGGGATGGCCGCGCGGTCGAACGTCTTTTGGCGGACGAGCAGCGTCGCAGCGCGCTGATCGCCAACCTTCTCGCCTACGCCGAGAAGGGCAACTACGGCTCAGTGGCAATCGACTTCAAGGACCTCGACGATGAAGCGCTCGCCGCGCTCCCCGCTTTCGTGGCGGAAGCCCGCACGGCATTTCAGGCGGTCGGCAGAGGCGTCATTGTCATCGTACCGGCCTACGAGACGCGCCTCGACCTCGTCCGTCTCGGCGCGGCTGCAGATAAGGTCGTTGCACTCCTCTACGATCAGCATTGGTACGGCGGTGCTGAGGGTCCGCTCGCGGCACAGGATTGGTTCGAGAACCGTCTGCGCGACGCCGTCGCCAAGGTCGGCGCAGACAAGCTCGTTCCGGCCATCGGCTCCTACGCCGTCGACTGGTCCGAAAAGGGCAAGGGCCGTCCGCTCACCGTGGCAGCGGCCTGGGATCTTCTGAGCCAGGCAGCGAGCCCGTTCGAGTTTGACAAGGTCACACTGAACGGTCGCTTTGCCTATCGCGCGCCGAACGGCGAGCGCCACACGGTCTGGATGCTCGACGGGGTGACGGCATTCAATCAGGTCGCTGCCGCCCTTTCGGTCGGGCCGGCTGGGGTCGCGCTCTGGCAGCTCGGCACGGAAGAGGTCTCGGTGTGGAAGAGCTTCGGACGCGGCCGCGTGCCCAGTCGCGCCGTCGCTGCGGAATTGGAAGTGCTGCAGGCGGGTCGGGAAATTCGCTATACCGGCGACGGTGAGGTGCTGAGCGCCTTCGGCCGCGATCAGGCCGGAACGCGGACGCTGACCTATTCCGAAACGCACAATCTCGTCACGGACCAGGCGCTCGTCACGCTGCCGAAGTCGCTGACGATCGCGCGCTGGGGTCAGAATGCCGGCAAGAAGATCGCGCTGACGTTCGACGATGGCCCGTCGGAGGACTACACGCGGCCGATCCTCGACATCCTCGAGCGGAAGAACGTCAAGGCGACGTTCTTCGTGGTCGGCGCCGCCGCGGCGCTCGAAGGCGATATCCTGCGCGAAATCTATGAAGATGGTCACGACATCGGCAACCACACGTTCACCCATCCGAATCTCAGCCGGGTGAACGACATCCAGCTCGATCTGGAATTGAACGCGACGCAGCGCTTGCTCGAGGCGAAGCTCGGCGTCGGCACGCGTCTCTTTCGTCCACCCTTCAACAAGGACACGGAACCGTCGACGGCAAGCGAGGCGCGCACGCTGATCAGCGCGTCGGCGCTCGGCTACATCACCATCGGTCTGAAGATCGATCCGCTCGACTGGTCGAACCCCGGCGCAAGCGAAATCGTCGCGCGCACGGTCGCATATGCGGAGTCGGGGCGCGGCAACATCATCCTCCTCCACGATGGCGGCGGTGATCGCACCCAGACCGTCGAGGCCCTGCCGGCCATGATCGACGAACTGCGCGCCCGCGGCTTCGAGTTCGTGACGGTGCACGAACTGCTCGGCCTCACGCGCGAGGACGTGATGCCGACCCTCAAGAGCTCGCTGCCCGGTCTCGTCCAGGTCAACAACGTCTCGATCGCCGCGACCAGCGCCGTGATCCAGTGGATGAACGCACTGTTCTTCGTGGCGATCATTCTCGGCGTCGCTCGCATCGCACTGGTCGCCATCGCAGCGATGGTGCAGACGCGGCGCACCGCGCGGCGCTCGGCGGAAGCTTGGCAGCCGAAGTCTGTCGCGATCCTCGTTCCGGCCTACAATGAAGAGAAGGTTATCAACGACTGCATCGCCTCGTTGCTCGCCTGCAAAGGTGACAATGTCTCGATCGTCGTCGTCGACGACGGCTCTAAGGATCGCACGGTCGAAGTCGCACGCGCCAAGTACGGCGATCACCCGCGCGTGGTCATCCTGACCAAGGAGAATGGTGGCAAGGCCTCGGCGCTGAACTTCGGCATCGCAGCTACAGATGCCGAAGTGATCGTCGCCATCGATGCGGACACGCGCCTCGACGCCGAGTCGATCGGTTTGCTCGTGCGGCACTTCAAGGACCCGAAGGTCGGAGCCGTGGCCGGCGCGGTCGAGGTCGGCAATGCCGAGAACCTCATCACGCGGTTCCAGTGGCTCGAGTACGTGATCAGCCAGAACCTCGACCGCCGCGCGCTCGAACTCGTCAACGGCATGATCGTGGTGCCGGGCGCCATCGGAGCGTGGCGCCGAGACGCCCTGCTGGCGATCGGCGGCTACGACGAGGACACGCTTGCCGAGGACGCCGATGCAACCGTGAAGCTGCAGCGGGCCGGCTGGAAAGTGCTCTACGAGCCGAAGGCGGTCGCCCATACGGAAGCGCCGCAGACCGTCGGCCTGTTCCTGCGCCAGCGGTTCCGCTGGATGTTCGGGATGCTGCAGGTCGCCTATAAGCACATGGGCCTCTGGCGGCAGAAGAACGTGGCTGGTCTCAAGTACGCGGCGATGCCGAACCTGCTCCTGTTCCAGTTCTTCTTCACGCTGATCTCGCCGGTCGTCGACCTGATCCTTTTGGGCAACGTCCTGCTCGATCTCTGGGGGCTGGTCGCGCCGGGCTGGAGCCAGCAGCCGCCGCGGACCGCGACGATCGCTCTCTACTGGATGGTCTGGCAGTCGCTCGAGGTCGCGCTCGCCGCCCTGGCCTTCCATCTCGAAGGCCGTCGCCTGCCGGTGTCGAGCATTCCGCTCCTCGTGCTCCAGCGCTTCTGCTATCGCCAACTTATCTACTACGTGGCGATCCGCAGCCTGCTCGCCGCCATCAAGGGCCGGCTCGTCGGCTGGGATAAGCTGCCGAGGCAGGGGCTCCGCCTGCCGCGGCCGCTCCCGGACGCCGAGCTTGCGCCCGGTGTAGCTAAACTTTCTGTGGCAGAGTTGCCGCGCCGCAACCAATTGCAGGAGGCCGCATAGTAGAAACAGTTTCGTACGTCCGTTGCGTTTGCGTGGGATTTCAAAACCTTAACCAAACGTAAAGGAGGTACGGATGGCCTGCCGTACGCCAATCTTCGCTGCCGTGGTGGCTGGCCTGACGCTTGCCGCCTCCCATTCCGCCTACGCTGACGGGCATTTCCGCGCCAAAGGCAGCGCTCCCGCTGCATTCGCTGCTACCTCCATCGCGGTCTTCTCTGGCATCGACGTCGTCGAGGATGCGACGACGACTTACACCGGCTTCGTTGCCGCGCTGAATCGTGACCTCTCGAAGGACGGGTTCTTGCTCCGCGGTGTCGGCGTGTTCGTGTCCTACGAGTACGGCACCGTTGACGGCGCCTCGAACCCGATCACGATCGACGGCGATGCGCCGATCATCGATCTCATGGTCGGCTACCAGTTCATCCGCCCGGGCATTCGCAGCGCCATCTACATCGGCGGCGAATACCAGAATCACGACCTGACCCCCGACGATCCGGCGAACCGGGTCCGCGGTGACGAATTCGGCTTCAAGGTCGCGGCTGAGGTCGAGACGGCTGCCACCAGCCAACTCTACGCCAGCCTGCTCGGCTCTTACTCGACTGCGTTCGACACCTACTGGGCACGCGGTCGTCTCGGCTGGAACTTCGGCCGATTCATCGTTGGCCCCGAAGGCGGCGTTTCGGGCAACGAGGGCTACGATGCGCAGCGCGTCGGCGGCTTCGTGAAATTCCCGGTCACGCTCGGCACGCGCGACTTCGACGTCTCGGTGTCCGCCGGCAATCAGTTCTTGAGCAACGACAGCACGGCGTCGTCCGGCGGAGGCGAGGGCCTCTATGTCTCGGCCGGCTTCAGCACGAGCTTCTGAACGCCCGATCGCCTGACTTGAGAAACCGGGCCCTGGCACCGCCAGCGGCCCGGTTTTCTTTTCCAGGCTCCGCCGGCGGACGTGGTGGAATGCCGTAGCTGCTTCCCTACGGTCCGTTCGCCGACTATTTTGCAGCCGGCATGACGCTTGAGACCACGACACGCACCCGTATTTCTTGGGGGACCTGGGCCGGTACCGTCGTATTCGGCGGCGTCGGGATACTCGGCCTGATGGCGTTCTGGTCCGGTCTCGGGCTGCTTCGGTCCGGCGATCCCAATCGCGCCGGCGCCATCACGGCCGTGCTGATGGGAGCCGTGCTGTTCGCCGTCGCAGGAGCGTTTCTCTACATTCGCTTCTTCGCAGCGCCCGTGCGCGAAGCGTGGCTCGCGCGGGTGCGATCGACCTATCCGGGCCAGCCCTGGATGGAGCGCGCCGACTGGGCGCGCCGGCGGGTCGTCCACTCCAATGCCAAGCCGGCACTGCTGAGCTGGATCTGGTGCTTCGGATGGTGCGGTGGCATCGCGCTGATCGCGACCGTGAACCGAGACAAGATTGCAGCAGACTTGGCGGCGGGCTGGTCCGGTTGGCTCGTCGCAGCCGGCTTCGCGGCGGCGACGCTGGTCGGGCTCACGCTGACCCTGCATTTGACCTGGCACTGGCTCGTCTACGGGCGTTCGGTTTTGTCGCTCGACACACTCCCGGGCGTGCCGGGCGAGCCGTTCCGCGCGACCCTGACAGCGCGCCTGCCGACCGGTCAGCGCCCTGACGTCGCCGTCGAGCTCGTCTGCGAACAGGTGACCTGGATTACGAGCGGAACGGGCAAGAACAGGACGACCCGCGCCGTCGTCGATCGGCTTGGGGGAGTGCGCACGAACGTTGAGGGTCGCCGTGGTGCGGCGACACGGCAAGGGTTCGTCGTCCCACTGGCGATTACGGTGCCAGGCGGTTTGCCGGATAGCGGCAAGGACGATCGCGGCGACGGCATCCAGTGGATGCTGCACGTGCGCACGGATTCGGGGTATGCAGCCGTATTCGAAGTTCCGGTCTTCGAGCGGGCAGAAAAGGGCAGGCAAGTGTGACGATGCGGTCGACAGTTCTTGTAACGGGCGCAGCCGGGTTCATCGGCTATCACGTCGCCGATCGATTACTCGCGGCCGGAACACCGGTGGTCGGCCTCGATAACCTCAACGACTACTACGATCCGACGTTGAAGGCGGCGCGTCTCGCTCGCCTGGGAGGCCGGCCCGGCTTCCGTTTTGTCAAGCTCGACCTTTCCGACCGGCAGGGCATCACCGAACTCTTCACCACCGAGCGCTTCGACCGGGTGATCCACCTCGCGGCACAGGCGGGGGTGCGGTACTCGCTGACCAATCCGCATGCCTATGCCGACTCGAACCTCGTCGGCTTCCTGCACATCCTTGAAGGCTGTCGCCACACCGACGTGGCGCATCTGACCTACGCGTCGTCGAGCTCCGTTTACGGAGCGAATACGACGATGCCGTTTTCCGTGCACGACAACGTTGACCATCCGCTGAGCCTCTACGCCGCCACCAAAAAGGCGAACGAGCTGATGGCGCATACCTACAGCCATCTCTACGGCCTGCCGACGACGGGGCTGCGCTTTTTCACGGTCTACGGTCCGTGGGGGCGGCCCGATATGGCGATGTTCCTGTTCACGAAGGCCATCCTCGCGGGCCGCCCGATCGACGTTTTCAATCACGGCCAGATGCGCCGCGACTTTACGTATATCGACGATATCGTCGAAGGCGTGCTGCGCGTCTCGGAGCGTACCGCGACGCCCGATCCGGCGTGGCAAGGGGAGACTCCCGATCCCGGCACCAGCCGCGCGCCGTACCGAATCTACAACATCGGCAACAACCAGCCCGTCGAGCTCATGGACGTCATCGCGACTCTCGAGCGTGAACTCGGGCAAACGGCGGTCAAGAACATGCTCCCGATGCAGCCGGGCGACGTGCCGGCGACCTACGCCGACATCGACGATCTGGCTCGCGACGTGGGCTTTCGGCCGGCGACGCCGATCGCGGAAGGTCTCCGCCGCTTCGTCGCGTGGTACCGCCAGTTCTACGGCGTCTGATCGAGGCCATGCCGGTCTTCTTTCATCCAGACACGCCGGATCTGCCGCTGTCGCCGGGCCATCGCTTCCCGGCCGGCAAGTATCGGCTCCTGCGCGACAAGGTTCTGGCCGAGAGCATCCTCGGTCGTGCGCGGCTGTTGCCATCGCCGGCCGCGACGCGCGAGGACCTCGAGCGTGCCCATGCGCCCGCCTATGTCTCAGCTGTCTTCGACGGCACCCTGGCGCCCGAAATTCAGCGCCGCATCGGTCTGCCGTGGAGCCCGGTGCTCGTGGCACGCTCGCGGGCGACGGTCGGCGGCTCGCTCGCGGCCGCACGGGCGGCGCTCGACGAGGGGATTTCGGGCCAGCTCGCCGGCGGTACGCATCACGCGCACCACGATTTCGGCTCGGGCTACTGCACATTCAACGACCTCGCCGTCGCCGCACTGACGCTGCTCGACGAGCGCCGTGTCGACCGCGTCGCGATCGTCGACTGCGACGTCCACCAGGGCGACGGCAATGCCGCGATCCTCACGGGCGATCCGGGCGTGCTGGTCGTGAGCCTGCACGGCGCGAAGAACTTCCCCTTCCGCAAAGTCCCGTCCGACGTCGATATCGACCTCCCCGACGGCACGGAGGATCGCGCCTACCTCGCGGCGCTTGCCGATGCGTTGACGCACGTCGCCGCGTTCCGCCCCGACCTCGTGCTCTACCTGTCAGGCGCCGATCCACTGGCGTCCGACACGCTGGGTCGATTGGCGCTCACCTTCGATGGCCTCGCCGAACGCGACCGCTTTGTCTTTGAGTTTTGCCGCCGCCGCGCGATACCCATGTCGATTGCAATTGGCGGCGGTTACGCGAAGCCGATCACGGACAGCGTGGAAGCCTACGCCAATACGTTTCGTGTGGCGGCAGAGGTGTTTGGGCTCTGATCCCTACTGCGGTCTGGCCGAGATAAGCCGCAATAGCGCGCGGTCGCCACCGATCGTCTGGAGATCGCGGCACTGCTGCTTCGTCACCGCGGAGCACTCGATCTTCACGGTGTAGGGGATGTCCGGGAACTTGTAGACCGTGTACTCGGCGATCGCGCCTTCCATGCCGACTTCGCTGCGGTCGTCGAACACGGAGATCTGCGGTTCGGCGGCCGCGCCTTGCGAGGCGGGTCCATAAATCGGTGTGTTGGCCGGCAGGTCGTGCTGCACGCGCAAATCGGCTTCGACGGTGATCGTCAGGTCGCCGTATCGGTCGACGATCTGGTACCAGACCGGGTTTGCCTCATCCATGATGATCTTGCGCGCGAGGCGCGGGCGCGTCTCGGCCGCGAACGAGTTCGAGACGATCTGCGGCGGTACGTCGAAGCCGAGCACGGGGAGCTTGAGTTTCGACAGTTTCACCTCGTCGGCACTGCCGACGGACACCGGCGGATTGGTCGCCTTGTCGGCGACGAAGCGCGAAATCTCGGGCGAAGCCCAGTCGACGCGGAGGAGCTTGTCGCCGCTTTGCGCCACAGCGCCGCTCGACACGAGCACGAGCGACAGCGCGAAAGCCTGACCCAGAACACGCACGTTGGAGGCCATCAGCCGCACTCCTTCCCCTCTGCCGTCACGACGCCGACGCACTCTTCGCAGAACGTGCCGCCCGCCTCGCTTATGTTCTCTGTAGCGGAATTCCGGGGCGGACGTGTGTCGGGACGATGAATTGTAGCTGAGGGGCGACAGCACCGCCACACCGGCAGACGCCTTCCACCGCCAGAGGTGGCGAAGGCATGACGGAGCGAGCAGGGCGCGCTAGCATGACGCGCTGCGCTCCGCGGGTCTGCCGCCCGGCGGTGTGTGTCGATGCGTTTCGGGGAGGCGCCATGGAAAGCGAGAACAACCGGTCACGGGGTTTCTCGTGGGCACGGGCGATCGGACGGATCCTCGTCGGAGGCTTCGTCGTCGGCGCTTTCGCGGTCGTCGTCGCGCTGGTGCTGTTCCCGCCGGCGGGCTACTTGCGACAGATCTTGACCGACGCCGTGACCAAGGCCACGGGACGACCATTCACGTTCGCCGGCGATCCGGAAATCTCCTTCAATCCGCGGCCGGTCGTGGTGCTTCAGCGCGTCGCGCTCGGCGCGCCGGAGGGCGTCCTCGGACCCGAGACGGTGCGCGCCGATCGCGTCGAAGCCCAACTCGATCCGCTATCATTGCTGAGCGGCAAGATCGGTCTCGACCACGTCACCGTCTCGCGCGCGTCGATCACCGTGCGCCCGGAAGATGCCGGCATGGCACCGGCGCCCGGCGCGGCCACGACGAGCCGGCCGACGGGCGGTTGGCAAGTCACCGTTGGCGAACTCCGCGTCGTCGAGAGCGCGGTCAACTACCTGGTCGCGCATCCCAACCCCGCCTGGCGGGTCGATCAGGTCAACGCCACCGTGACCGGGATCTCTGGCCCAGGGCCCGTCAAGACGGTCGGGCGCCTACGCTGGCGCGGCGAGATCGTGGAAGTCGACGGCTCTCTCGCGAGGCTCGCCGATGTGGCGACCGATGGCGGCGCGCCGCTCAAACTCACTGCCGCATCACGGCGCATCAACGCGACGATCGACGGCCGCGTGTCATCGAAGGCGCCGTCGCTACTCGCCGGCTCCTTACTGGCGAATACGACCTCGGCGCGCGACGTCCTGCGCTGGCTCGGCGACATGAACTTCGGCCCCTACGCGCTTTCCGGACCGGCCACGCTCGACGGCAGCCTCAACGTCGGCGCTGGCGAAGCACGCCTCGAGAAGGCGACGCTGAAGATGGATGCCGGCGAGGGCCAGTGGGATGTCCGCTTCGCGTTCGCGGGCGCACGGCCGCGCGTCGACGGCACGATCGCATGGAAAGAACTCGATCTGCAGCGCTTGATGGGCGAGGCA
>Ga0073934_10009031_pt1 | contig 12969 bp, 11 predicted proteins | sample LarsenN4metaG_FD_76834 | JGI IMG/M metagenome (GOLD analysis project Ga0073934, IMG submission 76834) | Hot spring sediment bacterial and archeal communities from British Columbia, Canada, to study Microbial Dark Matter (Phase II) - Larsen... ...
CACAACGCCTAACGTGAGACCGAAAGGAGCGGCGGCAATGCAAAAGTTCCTCGTTTCCTGCGCCATGCTACTGCTGAGCACCGTCGTCAGCGCCCAGCGCCCGATCAAGATCTTCATCTCGGTCGACATGGAGGGCATCACCGGGGTGGTGACATCGGAGCAACTGGGGCCCGATGGATTCGAGTACCAACGCTTTCGCGAGTTCATGACGCTCGAAGCGCTCGCCGCGATTGAAGGCGCTCGTGAAGCCGGAGCCGCGCAATTCGTCGTCGCGGACTCACACGGTAACATGCAAAACTTGCTGATCGATCGCTTCCCGTCCGACGTGACCATTATCCGCGGCGGCAATCGGCCGCTGTCGATGATGCACGGGATCGATTCGACGTTCGCCGCGGCCATGTTCATCGGCTACCACTCGGCGACGACAAACACGCAGGGAGTGCGCGCCCACACAATGTCGAGTGCGACGTTCGCCGGCGTCTATCTCAACGGGCGACCGATGGCCGAGTCCTCGATGAATGCCGCCCTCGCCGGTGCCGTCGGCGTGCCCGTTGTCCTGGTGAGCGGCGACGAGTCTGCCGTCGGCGAAGTGCGTACGCTGCTCGGCGACGTCGAAGGGGCGGTCGTCAAGCAGAGCATCGGCTTCCACTCCGCGGCAACGATGACGCCGGCCGCTGGGCAGGCGCTCATCAAAGCGCGCGCGCGGGCGGCCGTCGCGCGGCTGCGCGATTTCAAGCCGCACCGCGTCGCTGGGCCGTATCAGCTCGATTTGGTGTACAAGAGCTACTTACCTGCTGAGATCATGGCGTTGCTCCCTGGAGTGGAGCGACGCGACGCGCACACGATTCGCTACACCGCGCAGAACCTCCGCGACGTTTCGCGTTTTCTTGTCTTCTCGACGGTGTACCGCTCCGACCTCACGCCCTAGGTCCGTTCCAGTTCTGCTTCATCGTCCCCAGGGCGCCGACGCCGTGACGACGTGGAACGGACCTGGCGGCTGTTGGAAGCGACTGACATGTTCTAGGTCGTCCAGAGGCCTGCCTAACGGGAGTCCCATATGCGCACGATAAGTCTTGCGTGTCTCACCGCGTTCGTCACGATTCCACTCGCCGCGCAACAGCGGCAGCGTCCCACCAGCGCGGCTCAGCCGGCGGTCGGCTCCGAACTCTTGCAACCGCTGCGCTATCGCCACGTCGGCCCCGTGGGAAATCGCGTCACGGCCGTAGTGAGCATCCCCGGCGATCCCAACACCTATTACGTCGGCGCGGCGTCAGGCGGCATCTGGAAGACCACGGACGCGGGGACGAACTGGTCGCCAATCTTCGACGGCTTCCCCGTGCAGTCGATCGGGGCGATGGCGATCGCGCCGACGGATCCTAACGTGGTCTGGGCGGGCACGGGTGAGGCGTTCATTCGCTCACACATCTCGTTAGGCGACGGAATCTACAAATCCACCGATGCCGGCGCGTCCTGGACCAAGATGGGGCTCGATAGCACGGGCCGCATCGGTCGCGTCATCGTGCACCCGCAGGATGCCGACGTGGTCTATGTGTGCGCCCTGGGGCACGCCTACGGCCCTCAGCCGGATCGCGGCGTCTTCCGGACCACGGATGGCGGTCGTCGCTGGGAGAGAATCCTGTTTGTGAATGATTCGACAGGCTGCGGTGACCTCGCCATCGACCCCAACAACCCGCGCATTCTCTTCGCCGGCATGTGGCAGATCGAGATCCACACATGGGGACGCGAAAGCGGCGGCAACGGCAGTGGCCTCTACGTCACGCGTGACGGCGGAACCACCTGGACGCGCCTAACGGGGCGAGGTCTTCCGGCAAAGCCGATCGGCAAGATTGCGCTCGCGATCGCGCGCAGCAATTCGAATCGCGTCTATGCGTTGATAGAAACCGGCGACGGATATCCCTGGCGCGGACAGGAGACCGAACGCGGCAAGCTGTGGCGCTCCGATGACGGCGGGCAGAGTTGGCGGCTCATCTCGTATGACCGCAATCTCGGCGGGCGCACGCACTACTACTTTCGTTTTGCCGTGTCGCCGTCCAACGAGCTCGAGGCGTATTTCCTGACGGCGGGATATGCCGTCACCACAGATGGCGGCGAGAACGCGGTGATGCAGGGAGGGAATTCCTCGCCCGGCGGCGACAACCATGATATGTGGATCGATCACACGAACGCGAACCGCATGGCGGTTGCGAATGACGGCGGTGTGTCGATCAGTGTGAATCGCGGCCGCACGTGGGAGCGTTTTCAATTGCCGATCGCGCAGATGTATCACGTCGAGGCGGACAATGCGATTCCGTACAACATCATGGGCAACAGGCAGGACGGTCCGTCGTCGCGCGGTCCGAGCAACAGCAAATACGGCGGTTTCGGCGGCGCCGGCGGCATTCCGCGCGGTGATTGGCATGCCGTCGGTGGCGGCGAGAGCGGCTGGGCAACGCCCGACCCGCAGGATCATCATATCGTCTGGTCGAGCGCATCGGGCTCTGGTAGCGTCGGCGGAATCGTCGTTAGGTATGACGACCGCACGCGCCAGTTCCGCAACGTCGAAGTCTGGCCTGTCGCGGTCAACGGCACGCCGGCCGCGGACGTGAAGTACCGCTTCATCTGGACGTTCCCGCTGCACATCTCACCGCACGATCGCAACAAGCTGTACGTGGGATCGCAGCATGTGCATCAGACCACGGATGGCGGGCAGACCTGGCAGGTGATCAGCCCGGATCTCACGAGGAACGACAGGTCGCGCATGGGCTTCTCGGGTGGCCTCACGGGCGACAACATCGGCGTGGAGTACTGGGGCACGTTATTCGCGATCCGCGAGTCGCGTGTCAAAGCCGGGGTGATCTGGACCGGCAGCAACGACGGCAAAGTGCACGTCACGCAGGACGCCGGCAAATCGTGGACCGACGTGACCGCGAACATTTCCGGCCTGCCCCCGTTAGGCTCCATCTCGAACATCGAGCCGTCGCGTTACGACGCGAATACGGCATACCTGACGATGGATGGCCACCAGGTCAACGAGCGCCGTACATGGGTGTACAAGACCAACGACCTTGGCAAGACGTGGAAGAAGATCACGAATGGCGTGCCGCAGGGGCCGTTGAGTTACGCGCATGTCGTGATCGAAGATCCCGTTCGGCGTGGCCTGCTGTACCTGGGGACCGAAAACGCGCTGTACGCCTCGCTCGATGATGGCGAGACGTGGCAACCGTTGCAGAACAACCTGCCCCACGCACCCGTGTATTGGCTGACCGTGCAAGAACACTTCAACGATCTCGTCGTCGCGACATACGGCCGCGGATTCTACATCCTGGATGATCTCACACCGCTGCAGCAGCTCACATCCGATGTGGCGGCCAGGAATGTGCATCTCTTTGCGCCGCGCGCCGCATATCGCTTTCACACGAATACGACGCCCATGGCGTTCAGCCACGACCAGACCGTCGGGCAGAACCCGACGTACGGGGCGTCGATCAATTATTGGCTGAAGACTCCGCCCAGCGGTGATGTGTCGGTGACGATTCTCGACGGGAGCGGCAGGACGGTGCGAACGATCTCCGGCACCAAGCTGAGCGGCCTCAATCGCGTGTACTGGGATTTGCGCGGCGAGCCGACACGCCAGGTCCGCTTGCGTACGAGCCCCATGTACGCACCCGAGATTACCGTCGGGCCGGAAGGGTGGCGGGCGGCACCTAACGCGGGCCAAGTATCGATTCTGATGCCGCCGGGAACGTACAGCGTGCGCCTAACGGCCGGTGGTGAGACGCAGACACAGCAGCTCGTCGTGCGCAAGGATCCGAGCTCCAGCGGCAGCGAAGAAGACATCCGACAGCAGGTCGCGGCCCTGCAGGGCGTACGCGACAACGTCAATCAGGTGGCGGACATGATCAATGAAATCGAGTTGATCCGCGCGCAGCTGGTCCAGCTGCGACGCACGCTCGACGGCGATCAGGCGACGGCGGACATCAGGCTGGCTGCCGACTCGCTGGAGAAGAAGTTCATCGATGTGGAAGAGCACCTTATTCAGCTACGCGTCACTGGCAGGGGTCAGGATGGTGTGCGCTTCCCGCAGAAGTTGTCGCAACAGATCCCGTACCTCTTCAACGGCATCGCCAACGCGGACTTCCGCCCGACCAACCAGCATGGTGAGGTGGCGGCGATGTTCCTGGAACAGACGCGCCAGCATCGCCGCAGCCTCGACGCGCTGCTGAACACTGATCTGGAGGCTTTCAACAGACGGCTGAACCAGCGTGGCTTGCAGGGCATTATTCGCCGCGGAACTGCCGTGAGTTAGGCGGTATGGCACCGAACGCTCGAGGATTCCGCTTTTCCCGGCTTCCCTGACGTCGCCGAGCACCTCGACGTGCGCATTCTCATAGAAGCTGCCGTCGATTCCGTCGCAGCAGCGGACCGCGCCGTCGCCGAGGGCGCCCATCGCCTGGAAGTGTGCGGCAACCTCGGTGTGGGTGGTCTCACGCCGGCACTGCCGCTGTTACGGCACTGTCTGACGTTAGGCGTCCCTTGCCTGGCAATGCTGCGGCACCGGGCCGGAGACTTCGTCTACGGCCCATCCGAGATCGCCGACATGCACGCCGTGGCCAGCGAGCTATGCGACGCTGGTGCCAACGGCATTGTGTTTGGCATCTTGCGCCGCGATGCGTCAATCGACGCGCACGCGACCCGCGGCATCGTCCAGCTGGCCGGTTCCCGGGAAACTGTGTTTCATCGCGCGTTTGACGCGACGCCGGACGCCCGCGCTGCCTTGGACACGCTCGTTGACTGCGGCATAACGCGTGTGTTGACGGCGGGGCAGGCGAGCAGCGCCGTGGAGGGGGCCGAGGTGCTCGCTCGGTTACGCACCTATGCCGCTGGCCGCATCGAGATTCTGGCCGGTGGCGGCGTCCGCGGACCTAACGTCGCAGAACTCGTTCGGCGCTCCGGCGTCAGGCAGGTCCATGCCCGCGCCACCGAGCCCGGCGTCGTCGCGGCGATCAAGGCGGCCCTCGCCGGTGCCTGACGTTTCCTCCCCACCTCTATCAACTATTGAAACCGCACGAGACCGGCAAGCGCTACGACGCAATCGCGTCCTGGTGGAATTCGAACCAGGATGCGACGAGCTCGGGAGTGCGTTATCTCGAGCGTGCCCTCGGCTACTGTACTTACCGGCGCAACGCGCTCGACGTCGGATGCGGCGGCGGCCGCTTGATCGACATGATGACACGGGCCGGATTCGCTGTCACAGGGATCGATGTGTCGCAGCAGATGCTCAGGCATGCCCGCGAACGGCATCCCAGCCTCACGTTCGTACACGCTGACATTTGTGAGTGGCAGCCGCCGGCACGGTACGATCTCATCGTGGCGTGGGACAGCACGTTTCATCTCCCGCATGCGACGCAGCAACCGGTGCTGGAGAAACTCTGCGGCGCCCTGGCCGATGGTGGAGTGCTTCTCTTCACCGGAGCGAGCGTCGACGGCGAAATAACGGGCGAGATGCACGGCGAGACGTTCTACTACTCCTCGTTAGGTACCGTCGAGTACCTGCGCATCCTGCAAGCCGCTGGGTGCCACTGCCTGCTCGTCGAACGCGATCAGTACCCTGAACTGCACACGGTCGTCATCGCCATCAAGGCCGACCGGTAGCCACAGCGCGTTGGAAAGACCCTGCCTGCAAGCAATCGGTACGCGGAGTTGGCTGCATTCACGTAGAGTGCAGCTCCAACGCGAGGGTTATCCATGAAACCGTCGGTCCCCGGCTCCTTCAAAGACCTCTGGGTCTGGCAACGGAGCCTCGCGCTCGTCCTCGAGGTGCTCACAATGTCGCAGCCGGTCTTCGACGCCGACCAGTCTGGTGCGCTGCGTGAACTCTGTAGCTGCGCAGTGCGCATACCGGCCAAAATCGCGCGCGCCGTCGCCATGACCGGTCACCGCATGTATACCACCAGTCTCATGAACGCCTACGGCTACACGCAGGAGGTCGAGACGCATCTCAAAATCGCAGGAGAAATCGGACTCATCTCGCGCGAGGCGGCCGATCGCGCACAACTAACCAACGACGAAGTCGCACAAATGCTCGTGAGTATGCTCAATTCGCCGCAACTCACCGGCGGCGAACTATCATAGCTCCACGCATCGCATCAACTCGTTATGCGGCCGAGCTGGCGGTCATGAAACCGGCTCAACAAGAGCTGTGCGCTGATCGCGCCAATGAACGCCAGGAACATGTCCCACTGCGTGTCCCAAACGTCTCCCTGCGTGCCGAGAAAGTCGGTGGCGGCTTCACCGCCGAGCAACGCTGACCACCATTCCAAAAACTCGTAGAACGCGCTGAATCCCAGGCAGAACGCAACAACGGTCGCAAACAACCACTTCCCGCGTCGCAGGGGCGACGTGCGCAGCAGGACCTCGCGCGCCAGAATCGCCGGCACAAAACCTTGGGCGAAGTGGCCAAGTCTGTCGTAATGGTTGCGCGCGAAGCCAAAAAGCTCCTGCACCCAAAACCCAGCGGGCACGCGTGCGTACGTATAGTGTCCGCCCACCGCCAGGATGATCGCGTGTAGCGCCAGCAGCGTGTACAGCAAACTCGTTAGGGGAAAACGCCGGTACGTCAGAATGAGAATCGGCGCGCCAATGAAGATCGGAAACACTTCCAACCACCATGTCGTCCGGTCATACGGCCCGAGGCCGGACCAAAGCACGACGAGGGCTACGGCAGCCAGCAGAGCAAGAGGATAGCGCGCCGATTTCACGGCGTGCAAGTATGCGCGCCACTCGGCTTACTCGCAAGGCGCCTAACGCGGCGCCGGGGCCCTCACTCGCCGCGGGCCGTCGCCGCTTCATCAGCCAACTCCCAATGAACAGCGCGCCCAGGCGCCCAGAGCATCCTTGTGATGAGCCGGAAGTGCTCGGTCCTGCCCGGCGTCCGTCGCGACGACGTACGCGAATCCCAGGGCGATGTAGTCAGCCCGCCGAGCAGCTCCTCGTACCAGGCGATAGCCCGCGCGCTCACCGGCAACGCTGCTGGAATCAGGTGGATGCCAAAGGCGCCCGCCGCGGTCCGGAATCCCCCTCGGCGAGTGCATCGAGTACGAAGAGCACTAATGAAAAGCGCATAGCGAACGCCGAGGGCACGCGCAAGCGTCGGTCGAATCTTCGACGAACTGGGGTCATAGGCCCGCCGCGCGGTCTGTCTCTGTACGGTGCCTGCCTCGGCCCGCGACCCCCTGCGGCAACGACCAAACAGGGGCGGCCGGTGATCGCCGACGCTCCGTCCCCGCCAGTTACGTGCAAGCTCGCAACCATTCGGAAGTTGCGGCTTTCGCGACTGGCGAAACGTATAGGCCCGCGCACATCGTATTACGCTCTACAGCCGTGGACTTGTGACGCCGTCGGGCAGTGCGGCTGCAGTCACCTTTCAAAGGACCCGCCACCATGTTTGGCAAGTTCTTTCGCGCAATCGCCGCGCAGTTCAACAAACTCGCGAACTTCTTCTTCGAGGCCGATCCGATAGCCGTTATGCAACTCGAGGTCGATCAGGCGACGGAGCGACTGAAGGAGGGCCGTAAAGGGTTGGAGATCTATCGCGGACTCGTTGAGACTGTCGCGCGCCAGGTTCAGCACGGAAAGTCAAACGCGTCTCAACTCGAAGCGCAGATCAAAGCGCACCTCAAGGCCGGCAACCGCGATGTCGCCGGACAACTCGCTGTGCAGCTACAGAAGACGCAGACCGAGCTAGCGCAGAACCAGCAGCAGCTCGACATGCACGAGCAGGCGTATCAGAACAACCTGATCAAGATTCAAAAGGCGAACAAAGATATCATCAAGGTCCGCGAGAAGATCCAGAAATACCACGCGGAGCTGAAAATGAGCGCTGCGGAAGCCGAGATTGCGAAGCTCTCCGAGTCGTTTGAGATGAACGTGACGACGAACTTTGGCGAGATCGAGAACGTGATTCAGCGGCAGATCGATACGAATCGCGGCCGCGCGCGTGTGGCTGTCGACATGTCGTCGCGCGGCATCGAACAGATCAAGGCCGAAGAGGCCGCAGAGAAAGCGATGGCGGAGGACCTGCTGTCCAAGTTCGAAGTCCAGCTCGGCCTCAAGTCGCCAGAAACGGCACCGATGGCGGAGACGGCGAAAAACCTGGGGCCGGCGTTGGATAAGACATAGGGTAAAGAGAGGTCAAAGGTCAAAGGTCAAAGGTCAAAGGGTCAAAGGGCACGGCAAGGTCAAAGGTCAAAGCAAACACCTAACGACTAAGAGCTGAGAGCTATGAGCAACGGCAAACCCAAGCCAGCATTCTATCTCGTAATGCTCGTCGTCATCGCCGCCATGGTCTGGTTTGGCGTCCGACGATTCGGCGGCGGGATGATGGGCGGCGGCGACAGCACCGATGTTGCTGCTTCAGAGCTCGATTCGTTGCGCGGAGGAGCCGAAGCCCCCGACGCGTCGAGCATAACGACGGTCAAGGAATACACCTTCGTCCCGGGCGCAAAGCTGCCCGAGGTGCGCGGTACGTCGGCCTACGAGCCGATGAAAGACAACACAGTGCGCATGGCCCTGAATGTGTGGGCCGGATGGGCGCCGGTCATATACGCCAACAACGGCTTCGCGGCGAACAAGCAATGGAAGGCGCCTGGCGGAAAGACGTTCAAGCTCGAGTTGGTGTTGATCGACGATCCGGTGGCGATGCGCGACGCGTACGCGTCAGGTAAAGTGCACATCGGCTGGGCGACGCTCGACATGGTACCGCTCTTCGTCGAGCAGCTGCGCAAAGACTCGCGCACAATGCCGCGCATCTATCAGCAAGTCGACTGGTCCAACGGCGGCGACGGCATCGTCTGCCGCGAAACTGTCAAATCGGTGAGCGATCTGCGCGGCAAGACCGTCGTTCTCGCGCAAAACTCGCCGTCGCACTTTTTCCTGCTCAATACGTTGATCTCGGGCGGCGTGCAGCCCGCTGAAGTGGAGACCAAGTTCACTCAGGACGCGTTCCAGGCGGCCGCGGCGTTCAATGCCGATCGCAAGATCGCCTGCGCAGTGAGCTGGGCGCCCGACATCTATAACCTGGCCGAAGCACGCGGCAACCGCATGCTCGTGAATACGCAGACGGCGAACAAGCTCATCGCCGACGTCTGGTTCGCGCGCGCGGATTTTGCCAAAGACAATGCCGCGATCATCGAAGGACTCGTTAGGGGCATCTTCGAGGCGATGGAAGCGCTCAAAGCGCAAGACGCCAAGGCCCAGGTAGCCAAGCTCATGGCAACCGGGTATTCGATCCCCGAGACCGACGCACTTTCGATGCTGGCCGATGCGCACTCGACGAACTACGCGGAGAATCGCGAGTTTTTCCTGAATCAAAACAATCCCACGAACTTTGAGCGGACGTGGAACACGGCCTACTTCCTCTATCGCCGCATCGGAAGCGTCTCCGGCAATCCGGTCCCGTTCGATCAAGTGATGGACTTCTCCATCATTCAGAAGCTCGGCAGCGAGCCGTTTTTCGCGAACCAGAAAAACGAATACCAGGTACAGTTCGTTCCCACATCGGCGTCGACGGTTCAGGCCGAGAGTGACGAGATCCTAACGAAGACGATCGTCATCCAGTTCTACCCGAACTCGGACGAGGTGGAGAAGATGATCGTCAAGGACGATGCCGGAAAGAACACACAAGTGCTGTACGACCCTAACGTTCCGGCCGTGCTCGAGGAAGCGGGAAAACTTTCCGGTCAGTTCGGCGCCGCGCGCATAGTGCTCGAAGGGCACACCGACGCGTCCATGAAAAACACAGGCAGTGTGACCGCAGCGGACGTGCAGGATCTGTCACTCAGGCGCGCGAATGCGGTCAAGCAGGCTCTTGTTCGCAAGTTCCCGTCCTTGCAGCCGAATCAGTTCACGACCGTCGGCAAAGGGTGGGACCGCCCGGCCGATCCTAACGATCCGCTGAACCACGCAAAGAATCGACGCGTGGAGATCAAGGTCTATCCGCTGGAGGCCAAGTAGCCGCAATGGCGGGGGCGGACGCCCAGGAGCTTGCACAGCCGTCGCTCGCGCGGCGGCTGTTCGCTCTGCGGGTGCCGCCACCGCCCACACTCAAGAAACTGCTCGGGGCGTTAGGTGTCGTCCTTGTGCTCGCGGTTTGGTGGCTCCTGACCATGGGTGCGACGCCCGAGACGCGCTTTGTATCGCCCGTGACCCTTCCGAGTCCGGGGGAAGTGCTGCGCAGTATTCCGGCACTCTTCGGCGAGCGTGCCCTGTTGCAAAGCGCAGCCGCGACTCTGCAGCGGGTGATTACAGGCTTTGGCCTCGCCATTATCGTCGGAGTCCCGTTCGGTATTGTCGCCGGCGCCTATCGCGTTTTTGACGCGGTGACGGGCCCCATTTCGGTATTTCTGCGCAACATTCCAATCGCCGTTCTGATTCCGCTCACGATCCTCTGGTTCGGCATCGATGAGACGCAGAAGACGATGTTCATCTTCATCGCGACCGTGCCTTTCGTGTTTTTCGACACCGTGCGCGCGATTTCGGCAGTGCACGATCGCTACGTGGAGACGGCGCAAACGTTAGGTGCTTCGCCACGTCAAATCATCTCGAAGGTGTTGATTCCGCTGGCCATGCCGGACATCTACAGCGGGATGCGCAACCTCTTCGGTCTCGCTTTCGGTTATATCATGCTGGCGGAGCTCGTGAATGCGCGGCACGGCCTCGGGTACCTGCTCATGGCGAGTCAGCGGCGCGGCCTCACGGAGCATATCTTCGCTATCCTGATCGTGATCGGACTCATGGCCTATGGTATCGATAGGTTGCTGTACTGGTTCCAGCGCGGACTCTTCCCCTATCGCACCGCGAGCGAGTGAGCGACGCGAAGCCGGCCCCCGAAGGCTCGCCTGCGGCGCCTAACGCGACCGCCGCAGCCGCCGCGGCTTCGCCGCCGGCAGCGGCTGACGTTCAACCCCCGCCGGCTCACCTCAAACGGCCCGCCGTCGTCACATTCGACAGGGTCGGCAAAACGTTCGCCAACGGGCACGTGGCTATCCGCGACGTGTCCTTCACGGTCCACGACCTGCCGGACCGGATGGAGTTCGTCACAATCCTCGGTCCGTCGGGGAGCGGCAAGTCCACGGTGCTGCGACTGATCGCGGGCCTAACGCCGCATCACCCGGCTACGGCCGGGACCGTGCACGTGTATGACAAGCCGGTTCATGGCCCCGGGGCCGATCGCGGGATGGTCTTTCAGGACTACACGTCCTTTGACAACAGGACCGTGGAAGAGAACGTCGCGTTCGGCCTCGAGTGTCGCAGTGTTCCCAAGGAAGAGCGTCGCACTCGGGCGCGCGACTGGATCGCCAAAGTCGGGCTCGACGTCCAGCGCGACGCCGAGAAGTATCCGCATCAGTTGTCGGGCGGGATGCGCCAACGCGTCGCGATCGCGCGGACGCTTATCCTTCAGCCGCGTATCATCCTGATGGATGAGCCCTTTGGAGCGCTCGACCCGGCCACGCGTATGCGGATGCAGGATTTGCTCATCAAGTTGTCCAGCGAGGCGCAGGCGACCGTTTTCTTCGTGACGCACTCCATCGAAGAGGCGGTTTATCTGGGCGATCGTGTGCTGGTGTTTTCGCCGTCGCCAGGTACGATCATTCGAGATCTCGAGGTACCACTACCCGATTTCTCGGCCAAAGAGATGCAACGTCACCCAGAGTTTGCAGAGCTGGTGCATGAGCTGCGCGACCAGATGGAGTCGCTGGAGTCTGCGGCGCGCGCGAAAGCCGAGGCGGGTGCCTAACGATGGCTGAGAAAGAGCCTCGTGGGATCAGGCGGTATTTGCGAGCGGCCTTCATCAACCCGTGGAACTTGCTCATGTTCTTCGGCGGTATAGGGCTGTCGGTGGTGTCCGGCACACAGGACGTCGTCGCGCCGCTCGTGATGGCCGCGGAATTGACATACCTGACGGCGATGGCTTCAATGCCGCGCTTTCGCATCGCGGTCGACGCCAAGATTGCCAAAGAAGAACGCGGTGCCGAAGCCACGTTGAGCGACGATGCGGCGAGCAGCCTTCAGCGTATGATCGCGAGTCTCCCCAATACGGCTCTGCGCCGATTTCTATCGTTGCGGCAGCGCTGTTATGAGATGCGCGACATCGCTGCGGGCGTGCGTGGTCAAACGCACGTTGAGGGGAGCCTCGCGGCCGACGCGATGCGCTCCAGCTCGCTGGACCGGCTGCTGTATCTCTTTCTCAAGCTTTTGGTTTCACAGGCGGGTCTCGAACGCTTTCTCAACACGACGAGTGAGCGAGAGCTGGAGCTGCGTCTCGCCGACGTGCAAGCTCGCCTGGCCGACGCGCAAAGTCGCAACGACGAACGCATCGTTAGGTCGCTTCAGGACAGCGTGGCCGATGCCACCCTGCGACTGGAGAACTACAGAAAGAGCATGAAAGACGCCGAGTTCGTGAACGTGGAGCTCGACCGCATCGAAACGAAGATCCGCGCGCTGGTCGAGATGGCTGTGAGCCGGCAGGACGCCGATGCGCTCAGCGTTCAGGTCACGGCGGCCGCCGACAGCATGAAGCAGACGGAGGAAGCCGTGAATCATCTGCAGCACCTCACGGGGCTCGAGAGTGGTCTGGAGGAGCCGCCGCCGATTCTGAGCGCGGACATGGGGCGCGTCCTTGCGCGCAGCGCCACGTCCAAGTCATGACGTCGCCTAACGAGACACTTCCGCTCCCCAACGCCGCCGCACGGCGTCGTCCCCGACGCACGGACCTGCCGGCCTGGTATCCGCCGTGGGCCCTGTCGGTCGCCGATCTTTATTTCAGCGGCGCAACGTCCGTCTTCGCGTTGTACGGCAACACGTACGACCTCGTGCCGTTATGCGATCCGGGCGACCAGGAACGCGGCCGCTATGGCGGCGTGCCTGAGTTTCTCGCCGAGCAGCTCTTTGGTCGCTGGGACCTCGTGCTGC
>Ga0073934_10009032_pt1 | contig 12969 bp, 12 predicted proteins | sample LarsenN4metaG_FD_76834 | JGI IMG/M metagenome (GOLD analysis project Ga0073934, IMG submission 76834) | Hot spring sediment bacterial and archeal communities from British Columbia, Canada, to study Microbial Dark Matter (Phase II) - Larsen... ...
AGGCGGCACCGGCCCGGCGGCGCCGACAAGCGCGAGGGCTGACAAGGGAAGCAATACGGTTCGCATCGGTTTCTCCTGTTCATGCCGTGACATAGCACGTTTCAGCGTCGATCGCCACCCGGCGCGGTGACCGGTTGTGCCAGCGTCACCAGCACGAAGCTGATCAGCATCAGCAGATACCAGCTGCCGTATTTGGCGATGCTGACCATGCGCCATCCGTTCTCCTGCCCGGGGTAGTTCCAGGCATTGGCGAAGGTCGCGATGTTCTCGGCGAACCAGATGAACAGCGCGACAAGGCCGAACCCGACCAGCAGCGGCATCCAGCGGTGGACCCGCCAATTGCGGAAGTGGACGCGGGTGCGCCAGAAGATCAGCGCCGTGGCGGCAAACAGGCCCCAGCGGATGTCGAAGATCCGCCACACCCGCGCGATGTAACTGCCGACGGCGGCATACATGAACCCCGAAAACACCGGCACCGCGCCGACGTGGAGCACGCTCGCCTCGGGGTAGGTCCATGATCCGGCCTGCGTCTTGAACAGCTCCATCACCGTGCCGACGATGTGGAAGATCAGGATCACCCGCGCCTCGCGCCATGTCTCGAGCCGGAAGGCCAGCATCCCAGCCTGAATGGCGATGGCGACCAGCGTAAGGAAGTCATAGCGGTGAAGGGCAGCGCTGTCGGGGTAGAACAGGTGGGTGCCGAGCAGCAGCGCTAGCAGCAAGCCGCCAAACAGGCAGGCCCAGCCCTGCTTGAAGCCGAACAGCAGGAATTCGTAGAGCCACAGCCGCCAGCCTGTGCCGGGGTCGAAAGCTTCGAGGCGGAGGCGGACGGCCTCAAAGCGAGTGTGGCGGCGCTCAGGCGCTGACAATCAAGCCCCGTGCTTCCGGCTCAGCTCCCGCATCGCATCGTCCAGCCCCTCGAGCGTCAGCGGATACATCCGGTCATTGACCAACTGCTTGATCATCTTGGTCGACTGCGAATAGCCCCACTGCTTTTCCGGCACCGGGTTGAGCCACACGGTCGCGGGATAGGTATTGGCCACGCGCTGGAGCCACACCGCGCCCGCTTCCTCGTTCATGTGCTCGACGCTGCCGCCGGGATGGGTAATCTCGTAGGGGCTCATCGCCGCATCGCCGACGAACACGATCTTGTAGTCGTGCCCGTATTTGTGGAGCACGTCCCAGGTCTTGGTGCGTTCCTGCCAGCGGCGCTTGTTGTCCTTCCACACGCCTTCGTAGAGGCAGTTGTGGAAGTAGAAGAACTCAAGGTTCTTGAACTCCGCCGTGGCGGCGCTGAACAGCTCCTCGACCAGCTTGATGAAGGGGTCCATCGATCCGCCGACATCGAGGAACAGCAGCAGCTTGACGGCATTGCGCCGCTCGGGCCGCATCCGGATGTCGAGCCAGCCCTGCTTGGCCGTGCCTTCGATGGTGCCGGGAATATCGAGCTCGTCCGCCGCGCCCTCGCGGGCGAACCGGCGCAGTCGCCGCAAAGCCATCTTGATGTTGCGGGTGCCGAGTTCGCGGGTCGAGTCGAGGTTCTTGAACTCGCGCTTTTCCCAGACCTTGATCGCCTTGCCGTGCTTGGCCTCGCCGCCGATGCGCACGCCTTCGGGGTTGTAGCCCGAATTGCCGAAGGGCGAGGTGCCGCCGGTGCCGATCCACTTGTTGCCGCCTTGATGGCGTTTTTCCTGTTCTTCCAGACGCTTCTTGAGCGTCTCCATGATCTCGTCCCAGTCGCCCAGCGACTTGATCGCCTCCATCTCCTCGGGCGTCAGGAACTTTTCGGCGACCGCCTTGAGCCAATCCTCGGGGATATCGACCGGGTTCTGGCCGTAATCGGTCATGATCCCCTTGAACACCTTCTGGAACACCTGATCGAAGCGGTCGAGCAGGCCCTCGTCCTTCACGAAGGTCGCGCGCGAGAGGTAGTAGAACGCCTCTGGCGTCTGCTCGATCACGTCCTTGTCGAGCGCCTCGAGCAGGGTGAGGTGCTCCTTGAACGAGGCGCCGATTCCGGCGGCCCTGAGCTCGTCGACGAAATTGAAGAACATGGGCGGATGCTTAACCTACCGGGATAGGCCTGACCAGTCCTCTTTCTTGGCAGGAAGGCGCGCGCGGGTTTAACGCTTCGCTTACCATCCCCGGTTACTTCTGCGGCGATAACAAGGGGACCGCAACGCCATGAAACAAATCGCCATCGACACTGCCAATGCTCAGGCCCTCGGAATGATTCCCGAAAGCTGCGGTGCGGTGACGGTGGGCTGCACCGATGTGGCGGGCGTAGTGGAGGCGGTGATCGCCTCCTCGAAGAACCTGCGTTCCGAGCACGAGGCGCTGCGCGAAACCGTGCGCGCGCTCGAGGCCGACCAGACCAAGGTGGCCGAGGCAAGCGACGAGGCGCGGCTGCTGTCCGAACGCGCGATCGACCGCCTCAACGAAGGCACCGCGCTGATCCAGTCCTCGCTCGGCCAGATCGGCGGGCTGATCGAACTGGTGGAGACGCTCGGCCAGCACGTCACCAGCTTTTCCGCCGCGATGGAGCAGGTGCGCCGCAGCGCCCAGGACATCGACAACATCGCGGAGACCACCAACATCCTCGCATTGAACGCCACCATCGAGGCGATGCGCGCAGGCGATGCGGGCCGTACCTTCGCGGTGGTGGCAAGCGAAGTGAAGAGCCTCGCCAACGACACCCGCAAGGCGACCGAGGAAATCGCCCAGACCATCGATGCACTGGGGGGCGAGGCGGAGCTGGTGATCGGCCGGATCGAGGCCGGGGCCAAGGCCAGCGGCGAGGCCAAGGCCTCGGTCGCTCGGATCGAGAGCACCATGGCCAATGTCGGCGCGCTGGTCGAGGAGGTCGACAAGCAGAACGATGTCATCGCCCGTTCGACCGGGACGATCAGCGGCCATGTCGACAAGGTGCAGCGGGTGCTTACCAGCTTCGACGCCGCCGCGCGCAGCAACGAGGATCGCCTTCACGGCGCGCACCGCAAGATGGAGGAACTGGAAATCACCGCGTCGGAGATGTTCGACCGCATCGTGCAGGCCGGGCTCAGCCCTGAAGACAGCGCGATGGTGGAACAGGCCCAGGCGATGATGCGGGAACTGGCCGCGCATACCGAGGCCGCGATCGCCTCGGGCACGATCACCATGGCGGCGTTGTTCGATACCGACTACGTCCCGGTACCGGGCACCAATCCTCAGCTGTTCCGCACCCGGCTGACCGAATGGGCCGATGCCGAGTGGCGTCCCTTCCTCGATCGCGCCAAGGCCAGCGATGGCCGCGTGCTGGCCGCAGCCTGCACCGATCTCAACGGTTTCCTGCCGACCCACATCACCGAACGCTCGAAGCGGCCCACTGGCGACATCAACCACGACACCCAGTTCTGCCGCAACGGACGGATCATGCTCGAGGCGATCGACCGCAAGGCCAAGCTGTCCAACGCGCCCTACATGATGGCGGTCTATCGCCAGGAAGGCGACGGCGACAGCTATGTGGTGGTGCGCAACGTCTACGTCCCGCTGGTGATCGGCGGCAAGCGCTGGGGCGATTTCGAGCTGGCCTACAGCTTCGATTGAGGTCGCGGGTCTATTTGGGCGGAACGATGATCGTCTGCTTGTTCTCCTCGCCGGGAACGAGGCTGATGCTGGACACCGGGCTTATCTTGCCAGGCAAGGCGAGCATCTGTTCGGGAAGCGGCAGACGGTCAAAGGGGGGATAGACCAGCTCGGTGACCCCGTCCGACTGGGTGACGAGAAACCCGCGCGAAGGCTTCATCAGCGGCCCCATGTCATAGCGCCCGACCGAGAGGCTGGTACCCGAATCGCCGATCGCGACGAGATAGGCGTCATCCTCCCCGCCGCTGCGATAGACGCCGTATTGCGGCTGTGAGGAAGCATCGCGGCACCATACCGGTTCGGCACGCGAGGAAGCGGAAGCCTTGGCCGCGTTCTTCACGCGATCCTCATTGATCGTGCCGAGCGTCGCGCCGAGCATGATCGTCCCCATCATGTCGAGCTGCATCAGCTTGGCCTTCTTGTCCGATTTCAGCGGCGCGGTGCAATCGGCGATGTCGGCGAGTGGCGGCGCAGGCCGGGTGGCTGCCGGCAGTCTCAGCCCGGCGATGAACTCGGCCATGCGCATCTCGATCGCGGTTGCATCAAGCGTGCGCGAGCTCATCCGCAGCTTCACCAGCCAGCCATCATGGGCGTAGATCGCCAGGCCGCTGGATGCCAGATCGCCCTTGATCGGCGTGACGACCTTGAGCCCGCTTTCGGCTCCGGCGCCATTGGGCGGGGTGAAACGCCCGATCCTGACGGCGGCGACATCGACCTCACCGAGGTTGGGGTTGGCGAACATCCCGGTAACCGCACGATCGCCCCAGAGCGGCACCGATGCCGGTGCGGCACGATAGACGTAGACATCGGCCGAACTGCCCGAGGCATCGTCGCGAAAATTGATGCTGACGTTGTAGCCGTCTTCGTCGTACTGTCGGCTCTGCCCGCGAGTGAAACCGGCGAGGGTAGTTGGCAGGGATAGGCCGCTTCGATCATGACTCCAGGTCGAGGACGCGGGCGGCAGTGCATCCTGCGCCCCGAGCGGCGCAGCCATGGACAATGCCAGACATGCCGATGTCCAAGCCCCGGTAACGAAACGCCATTTTGATGCCACGCCGGCCTCCCTCTGCTGCCCGGTGAATCTTATGGCCGGGCAGGGATCAGCGCAAGCGGGGCCACAAGGCCCGCGGCCTCAGCTCGGATTGCGCCGGGCCATGAAGGCCAGCCGCTCGAACAGCATGATGTCCTGCTCGTTCTTGAGCAGTGCGCCGTGCAGCGGCGGGATCGCGCTCGCCGGGTTCTTGTCCTGCAACACCTCGAGCGGCATGTCCTCGTTGAGCAGCAGCTTGAGCCAGTCGAGCAGTTCGCTGGTCGAGGGCTTCTTCTTCAGGCCCGGCACTTCGCGCAGGTCGTAGAAGATATCCATCGCCTTCTTCACCAGCACCTTCTGGATGCCGGGGAAGTGGACGTCGATGATGTCCTGCATCGTCTCGCGGTCGGGGAACTTGATGTAGTGGAAGAAGCAACGCCTAAGGAAGGCGTCGGGCAGCTCCTTCTCGTTGTTCGAGGTGATCACGACGATCGGGCGTTCCCTGGCCTCGATCCGCTCCTGCGTCTCGTAAACGTCGAAGCTCATCCGATCGAGTTCCTGGAGCAGGTCGTTGGGGAACTCGATATCGGCCTTGTCGATCTCGTCGATCAACAGCACCGGCAGCTGGGGCGAGGTGAAGGCCTCCCACAGCTTGCCCTTCTTGATGTAGTTGCGGATGTCGTGGACCCGCTCTTCGCCCAGCTGGCCGTCGCGCAGACGGGCGACGGCGTCATATTCGTAGAGGCCCTGCTGCGCCTTGGTGGTCGACTTGATGTTCCACTCGATGAGCGGGGCACCCAGGGCCTTGGCAATTTCATGCGCCAGCACCGTCTTCCCGGTGCCGGGCTCGCCCTTGACGAGCAGCGGGCGGCGCAGCGTGACCGCGGCATTGACCGCGACCTTGAGGTCTTCGGTCGCGATGTAGGACTTGGTGCCTTCGAAACGCTGCGGCTGTTCGGTCATGGGTTTTCCTGCGAGACTGAATTTGCTCGCCAGCGATAAGGGTGCGTTCGGCACCGCGCAAGGGGGTGCCTCCCCCCTTTTCTGATGGGCAAATCAGCGAGGCAGCAGCAGGATGCGCTGGGCGATCGCTTCGAGCTTGCCTTCCTCGAGCGCAGCGGAGGGATTATTCCATCCCAGCGTCAGCACCCAGTCGCGCCCATCCTTGTCGGTCAACAGCCAGGTGAGGTTGAGCACCCCTGGTTCGGAACCACCCTTGAAGCCGATATAGCGCCAGTTCGCCTTGATCGACGGGGTGGCCGAAGGGTTTATCGCCATGATGGCGAACACCTCGGGATCGGCGGTCTTGCGCATGTGGGCCAGCATTTTGGCGAGATCAGTCGGGGAGGCGAACCATTCGATGTCGAGCGCCTGGGGACCCTTGGCAAAGGCAGCGTTGACGTCGTCGAGCGTCAATTCCTGGCTCGATGAGGAAACGATCCCCGCCGCAGCCTCGCGGTTCTCGACACCGCCGGTGCGCCACAGGGCGCGCACGTCGTCCGAGTAGGCCTTGAAGCCAAAGAGTTCGCGCGTGGTCAGCAAGGGAGTATTCAGGCCCGGGTCGGAATGGCCAGAATCCGCCATCCATTTGACGATGCGGTCCTTGCCCAGCACCGCAATCAGCCGGTCGGTGGCGGTGTTGTCGCTGATCGAAATCATCAGGCTGGCGAGCGTGTGGAGTGTTATGGGCACGCCGGTAGGCCAATTCTGAAGCTGCCCGCTCGGAAAGCTCTTGGCTGCCAGCGGCACCACATCGGACCACTTGCGCGTGCCCGCCTTCACATCTTCGGCCAGCGCGGCCAGCACATAGAGTTTGAAGGTGGAACCGAGCGCCAGCGGCGTGTCGGGATTGCGGCTGATGACCGGCGCGCTGCCCAGCGGGCCGAACCATGCATTGACTGAGCCCGGCAGCGCGGCGAGATCGGCCGCGATTTTTTCCGGCGTGTCGCCGATGGGTGTCACGTCGTAGACAAACAGCCCGTTCAGCCGGTTGGCATCGCCAGGGTCCACGGAGACCCGGAAGCGCACCACTGCCTGCTCCAGCCGGATCGCGACGATCCCGGCCGTGTCATTGACAGGTTCGATCGCCTCAACCGCGGTTGCCGGGCCGAACTGGCCTGTCAGGTTGCTCGTGACTGCTGCAATCTGCTCATAGGGGACCTGCGCAAGGAGACCGGCGGTGAAGGCCTCTTCGGGGACGGCCGTAGCGTTTATCACCGTGACTAGCGTGCGCGCCCCGGCTTCGAGAGGCGTCGCGCTGGCGGGTGCCTCGGCCTGGACTTGTGCCAAAAGCGGCGCGGCGGCAAGCGCTCCGGTTCCGAGCGCGAGGGCAAGAATGGCATTGCGGATCATGGGTTTGCCTCCCGACAGTTGGGGTTTGATCTATGGTCGATAAGAGCTTCCACCCAGCGCCTTGAGCCGTTCGAGATCGGCGGCGATGGCGCGGGCGGCGACGATGTTGAGCCGGATCACGATGGCGAACAGGCCGAAGGTCAAGGTGAATGGCCACAGCGCGCCTTCGAGCGCCGCGATCCAGCCTTTGCTCTCGGCCACACCTGCGGTGACCGTTGCAAACAGAGCGAACACGCCGGGCAGCAGCGGGCCGATATACCACGCCGGCACGCTGCGCAGCGCCTCATATTGGCGGCGATATTGCCGTTCGAGATGGGCAAGGCACGCCTCTTCGGGCCGTTGTTCGATATTGCCGGCGCGCCGCGCGAGGTTGCGAAACACCACCAGAACGCCCGCACCAATCAGCATCATCGAGAGCCCGATCAGCCATTCGCCTTGCCACAGGAAGAAGGCTCCGAGCCCGCCCCAGAACGGGAGCTGGATCACCCCCGCAATCCGCTCGCGCCGATTGCGGCGGGCGATCTGGCGTTCGAAGGCGCTCGCCCGCGCCGCGCAGGCGGCAGGATCGGTGAAGGTCGCATCGCTCGCGGCGGCGGTCCAAAGGGGGAGAGGGGAGGGGCTCATCGGGCAGTCTCCGGATTTTCGGTGTCATGAAAGTGGCTGGCGAGCAGGGTCTTGATCCGGTGCACCCGGACATTAACCGCGCCTGGCGAAAGGCCGGTGATTTGGGCAATTGTCGCGGCGCTTTCGCCTTCGAGCCACAGCACGATCACCTGCATGTCGACCGGCGGCAGGCGGCGGATCAGCTCGCCGACCTGCGCCAGCACCAGCGCCTCGGCCGTTGCGGCTTCGACGTTGGCGGGCGAGGGCAGCGCCTCGATCTCCTCCAGCGGGACCCGCTGCAGACCGCGCACCGAGCGCGCGACGTGATCGGCTGCGACATTATGCGCGACCCGGTAGACCCAGGTCTTGAGCGCGCAGCGCTCGTCGAACCGGGCAAGGCTCTGCCACAGCGCGCAATGCATCTCCTGTTCGAGATCGCGTGCCCTATCGGCATCGCGTTCGACCGAGCGGGAGAGACGCGCTAGCGCGGGGGCGAATTGCCGTCCCGCCTCTGCGTAAAGATGTTCGATTGCGCCGGTCATGCCCCCCTTAGTCGGTGTCGGCGCGAACGTCTTACACGAATATCGCGATTTTTCTGCCGTCGCCCTCGGGCAAAGGCCCTCAAGCGTCGATCAGATCGCGGTCCACCTCGCCGGCGCGGTTCTGGATGAAGTTGAAGCGGTGTTCGGGGTTGCGGCCCATCAGCTCGTCCACGAGCCGGGCGACGCCGGCGCGCTGCTCGAATTCCTGCGGCAGGGTGATGCGGATGAGGCTGCGGGTTTCGGGCGCCATCGTGGTTTCGCGCAATTGCTGCGGGTTCATTTCGCCAAGGCCCTTGAAGCGCGACACTTCGACCTTCTTGCCCTTGAACACCGTGGCTTCGAGTTCCGCCCGGTGCGCATCGTCGCGGGCGTAGCGGCTCTCCTTGCCGCTGGTGAGACGGTAGAGCGGGGGCTGGGCGAGGAACAGATGCCCGCGCCGCACCACCTCGGGCATCTCCTGGAAGAAGAAGGTCATCAGCAGGGTGGCGATATGCGCGCCGTCGACGTCGGCATCGGTCATGATGATGATGCGGTCATAGCGCAGGCCTTCTGGATCGCAGTCCTTGCGGGTGCCGCAGCCCAGCGCCAGTGCGAGGTCGGCGATTTCGGAATTGGCGCGGATCTTGTCGTTGGTGGCCGAGGCGACATTGAGGATCTTGCCGCGGATGGGGAGGATGGCCTGGCTTTTGCGGTCGCGCGCCTGCTTGGCGCTGCCGCCGGCCGAATCGCCCTCGACGATAAACAGCTCGGTCTCGTGCCCGCCTTCGCCCGAACAATCGGTGAGCTTGCCGGGCAGGCGCAGCTTCTTGGCGTTGGTGGCGCTCTTGCGCTTGATTTCGCGCTCGGCCTTGCGCTTGAGGCGCTCGTCCATACGCTCCATCACTTCGCCCAGCAGCGCCTTCCCGCGCTCCATATTATCGGCAAGGAAGTGGTCGAAATGATCGCGCACCGCGTTCTCGACGAGGCGCGCGGCCTCGGGCGAGGTCAGGCGGTCCTTGGTTTGCGACTGGAACTGCGGATCGCGGATGAAGACGCTGAGCATCACCTCGGCGCCCGTCATCACGTCGTCGGCGGTGATGTCCTTGGCCTTTTTGGCACCGACCAGCTCGCCGAAAGCGCGAAGGGCGCGGGTGAGCGCGGTGCGCAGGCCCTGTTCGTGGGTGCCGCCATCGGGGGTGGGCACGGTGTTGCAATACCAGCTGGTCGCCCCGTCGGAATAGAGCGGCCAGGCGATCGCCCATTCGACCCGGCCCTGAACCTCGCCGTCGACGGCTGGGAATTCCTGCATCCCGGTGAAGGGCTGGGCGGTGACGCATTCGCGCGTGCCCACCTGTTCGGCAAGGTGATCGGCGAGCCCGCCGGGGAATTTGAAGGTCGCTTCGGCGGGCACATCCTCGCTGGCGAGCGAGGGTGCGCACTTCCAGCGGATTTCCACCCCGGCAAACAGATAGGCCTTGGAACGCGCGAGCTTGAACAGCCGCTTGGGATTGAACTGCCGGTCGCCGAAAATCTCGGTGTCGGGGGTGAAGCTGACGGTGGTGCCGCGCCGGTTGGGCGTCGGCCCAAGGCTCTGGAGTGGGCCTTGGGTGATCCCGCGCGCGAATTCCTGGGCGTAGAGCTGCCGGTCGCGCGCGACCTCGACCCGGGTGTGCGAGGACAGCGCGTTGACGACGCTCACCCCCACGCCGTGGAGGCCGCCGCTGGTAGCATAGGCCTTGCCCGAGAATTTGCCCCCCGAGTGCAGCGTCGAGAGGATCACCTCGAGCGTCGACTTGCCCGGGAACTTGGGATGTTCGTCGACCGGGATGCCGCGGCCGTTGTCGGCGATGGAAAGGCGATTGCCTTCCTCCAGCCGCATCTCGATCCGGGTGGCGTGGCCGGCCACCGCCTCGTCCATGGCATTGTCGAGCACCTCGGCGGCAAGATGATGCAGCGCGCGATCATCGGTGCCGCCGATATACATCCCCGGACGGCGACGGACCGGCTCCAACCCCTCGAGCACCTCGATCGCCGAGGCGTTGTAATCGCCGCTGGATGTCGGAGTGTTGGCGAAAAGATCGTCGGGCGCGGTGTCGGACATGATGACAGCTATAGGCCGAGGCCCAAGCCGCTCACAAGCGCCGCGCCGGGGTTTTGCTCAGCGCGCGAAGCCGGTCGGCGCCGGGTCCACCGCGACCACCTCGCCGCCGCGCACTTCGCGCACCTCGAGCGCACGCTCGACGATGCCGTCTCGGCCGAAGCGGAACGGCCCGTCGACCCCGAGGAAACCGCCCCGATCATACAGCGCGCTCTTCGGGAAGGGCGTCCCCACCTTCCATTCGCGGGCCACCCGCAAGGTCAGCAGCACGGCATCATAGCCGAGCGTGGCGACACGGTAGGGCTTGCTGCCGAAGCGGGTCTCGTAGCTGTCGGCAAAACGCTTGTAGCGCTGGTCGGAGACCGCCGCGAAGATCGCGCCCTCCATCGAGGCCGCCCGGGCGAGCACGGCCTCGCCGCTCCACAATTCTGTGCCGATGATGCGCGCGCGCGGGTTGGCGCCGCGCTGCAGCTCGTCGGCGGCTTCGATCCCGAGCCGGGCGCTGTCGGCTATCAGCACGCTGTCATACCCGCCCGCAGCGCGCAGCCGTGCCGCGGCACTCACGATCGAGGTGTTGCCGCGGGCATAGCTTTCGCGACCCACCAGCGTCCCGCCGAAATCGCGCAGCGCCTTTTCCAGCGCCGCGCCCGAGCGCAGGCCGTAGTCGCCCTCGGGCAACAGCGCGACGAAGCGGTTCGCGCCGCGCGCGCGCGCGAATTCGACGCTGCGGCGGATCGACTGTTCGGGATTGTGGCCCATCACGAAGACATCCGACGCGGCCACGCTGGTGTCGTTCGAGAAGCTGATCACCGGCACTCCTGCGCCGCGTGCGGCGGATTGCACCGCGGGCACGGCATCGCCCATCAACGGGCCGAGGATCAGCTTGTTGCCATCGGCAATCGCCTGCTGTGCCGCCGTCGCCGCCCCGGTCGAGGTGTCGTAGGTGGTGATCCGCAGATTGTCGGCATTGGTATCGAGCAACGCCATGGTGGTGGCATTGGCGATGGCCTGACCGACGGCCGCGGTCTCGCCGGTCATCGGCACCAGCAGCGCGATCCGGTGGCGGCCGGAGTCGGTCGGCAGCGCGGTGGCGGAGGGCTCGGGGGTTGGTGCGGGCGGCGGCGGGGCGACCGGCACATCGCTCTTGGGGATGACCTGGCACCCGGCCGCGAGCATGGCCGCCCCGGCAATCGCAAGGTGGCGCCGCGAGAAAATGTCGACAGCGGCCGCCAGCCATCCTGCCCATTTCGGCGCTTTGCTGTGGTTCATCCTTGCCGACCCCTCGTTGGTGCTTCAATGCACTGGCCCGTGATGACGAGCGCGTTTCCATCCATCCCCGAAAGGACTCCCGAACCCGGGCTCTATATCGTCGCGACCCCGATTGGCAATCTCGGCGACATCACCCTGCGCGCCATCAATGTGCTGCAAGGCGCGGCGCTGATCGCCTGCGAGGATACGCGGGTGACAGGCAAGCTGTTGAAACATCTGAGGATCAAGGCGCGGCTCCAGCGACTCGACGATCACGCCCCACCAGAGGTGCGCGCCCGGATCATCGACGAAGCGAGGGCCGCGCCGGTCGCGCTGGTGAGCGATGCGGGCACGCCGCTGATTTCCGATCCGGGCTATCGTCTGGTGCGCGAGGCGCGCGCTGCCGGCGTGACGGTGACCAGCATTCCCGGGCCCTGCGCGGCCATATCGGCGCTGGCGATGGCGGGTCTGCCGAGCGACCGCTTCCTGTTTGCCGGTTTCCTTCCGGTCAAGGACAAGGCGCGCGAGGAAATGCTGGCAGGGCTCGCGGCCACGGCGGCGACGCTGGTCTTCTACGAAACCGCCCCGCGGCTCGACCGGTCGCTCGCCGCGATCGCGCGGCTGTGGCCCGAACGCGAGGTTGCAGTGGCGCGCGAGCTCACCAAGCTCCACGAGGAATGCCGCACCGGCACCGCGGCGGCGCTCGCGCGGCACTATGCGGAGCACCCGCCCAAGGGCGAGATCGTGCTGCTCGTCGGCCCGCCGGCCGAAACGGAGGCGCCCGCGCTCGATGCCGATGCGCTGCTGCGCGCCGCACTCGCCGAGGCCGGTCCGGGCAAGGCGGCGGGACAAGTGGCCAAGGCGACCGGGATCGACCGCGCCGCGCTCTATGCCCGCGCGCTGGAGCTCAAGGGCGAGTGATGCGCGAATGCAGCTCCACCGAACGGCGCGAGGCCGATCGCCGCGGGCGCGAGGGCGAGGCCGAGGCGGCAATGTTCCTCGTGCAGCAAGGCTGGCGGATTCTTGCCGAGCGGGTCAAGACCAAGGCGGGCGAGATCGATCTTGTCGCCCGGCGGTCCGGCCTCGTCGCCTTTGTCGAGGTCAAGTGGCGCGCGCGGGCCGCCAGCCTTGCCGACGCGATCGACGAACGCCGTCTGGCGCGGGTTGCCGCGGCGGTCGAATGCGTGTGGCAGGACTATGCGTCGGGCGGCGAGGACATCCGCATCGATGTCATCCTGCTTGCGCCCGGCCACAAGCCCACCCACATCGAAAACGCCTGGATGCCTTTCGGCTGATCCCAATGGAGGTGAGTGAATGAGCCTGCGCGTCGCCGTCCAGATGGACCCCATCGACCGGATCAACATTGCCGGCGACAGCACCTTTGCGCTGATGCTGAGCGCGCAGGCGCGCGGCTACGCCCTGTTCGAATATCACGTCGACAGCCTGACGCTCGACGAGGACGACCGCCTCTACGCCCACGCCTTCCCGGTGAC
>Ga0073934_10009033_pt1 | contig 12968 bp, 14 predicted proteins | sample LarsenN4metaG_FD_76834 | JGI IMG/M metagenome (GOLD analysis project Ga0073934, IMG submission 76834) | Hot spring sediment bacterial and archeal communities from British Columbia, Canada, to study Microbial Dark Matter (Phase II) - Larsen... ...
ACGGAGTGGTTTTATATATCAACGAAGATATTTTTGAAAAAGCCGGCAAGACTCCGCCCGCAACCTGGGATGATTTGAGGCAGCTAGCAATCCAGCTTACGACCAAAGATGACCAAGGGGTAGTTACCCAGTCGGGGGTGGCCCTGGGCAGAACCGAAAATGTGGACCACTGGCAGGAGATACTGGGGTTAATGATGCTCCAAAACGGGGTTTCGATGGGTAACCCGACCGGTAAACTGGCCGAGGACGCCCTGACTTTTTTTGCTATTTTTTCCGCGGTTGACGGGGTCTGGGACGTAAGTCTTCCGCCCTCAACCGTGGCTTTTTCCTCGGGCAAGCTGGCTATGTATTTTGGTCCAAGCTGGCGGGCCTTTGAAATCAAGGCCCAAAACCCCGGTTTAAAGTTTAAAACCGTATCCGTACCCCAGTTGCCTAAAGGGAATATCAAAGAGCAGGATGTAACCTATGCAACCTATTGGGCCGAAGGAGTTTGGGAAAGATCTAAAAACAAAGAGGCGGCCTGGGAGTTTCTGAAATTTATCTCCAGCCGGGAGTCTTTGGAAAAAATGTACCAAAATGCCGCGCGCCTGCGGCTTTTTGGCGAACCCTACCCCAGGGTTGATATGGCCGAGCTTTTGACCACGGATAAAGTCTTGGGAAGCCTGGTTGCCCAGGCGCCTTTTGCCCAAAGCTGGTATTTGGCCTCAAGAACCTTTGACGGCCCGACCGGAATCAATTCCCAAATCAACAAGTATTTTGAAGATGCGGTCAATGCCGTCAATGCCAGAACCACGGCCGCCAAAGCCCTGGAAACCGTGGCCGCGGGAGTGCAACAAGTCCTTTCTCAATACGGCCTCTCGGCCCAATAACCATGACCCAACTTTTTAAGATCGACTTAAAAGAAATCTATCCCCTGGAAACCTTGAGCGAAAAGAATATTGCCTCGCTTGCCTACCACGACATTTTCGATTACCCGCTAACGCCCCAGGAGCTAGTCAGGTGGGAGGCGGGCAAAAAGGTAACCACAAAAAATAAATCGCTGACGATTAATTTTCGCAACGGATTTTACTTTTTAGCCGGTAGAGAAGCTAGTGTTTTAAAGCGGCTTTTGCGCAAAAGAATTTCAGCAAGAAAACAACAAATTGCCCGAAAAGCTGGGCAAATCCTGCAGTTTGTACCTGGAGTAAAAGCGGTTTTTGTCACCGGGGCCTTGGCCATGGGCAATGCCTCCGGGGATTCGGATATCGACCTTCTGGTGGTGACCCGAAAGGGAAGGCTTTGGACCTCAAGATTGATTTCTCTTCTTCTACTTAAAATGATTGGCTTTCCGGTAAGAAAATTTGGAGACAAAAACCAAAAAGACAAGCTCTGTTTAAATATGTGGCTGGACGAGGGGAGTCTGGGCTGGTCAAAAGAGGACAGAAATTGCTATACCGCCCACGAGATAGCCCAGGTAGTTCCTTTAATAAACAAAGACAATATCTACGAAAGATTTGTCTGGGAAAATAAGTGGGTTAGGGCTTTTTGGCCAAATGCGCTCAAGGCAACAAAACAACAAGGCGAAGTTGATAAAAAAGGAAGTTTTTTGGGCAATCTTTTTGAAAGTTTGGCAAGGAAGCTCCAATTTATCTATATGCGAAGAAAGATTACCCGAGAGGTAGTTACTCCAACCAGGGCCCTTTTCCACCCCCACGATTGGGGTAAAGTAGTTCTTTCCAGACTTACTTTAAGATAAGCCCTTGACAAGAGGGGTAGCCTATTTATACAATAGCACTCGCTGTTGGCTATTGCTAACAGTTTTTTCGGTGCTATGTCCAAGACTACTCAATCGAAATTAAACTTGCAGCCGGCAGCCGGCTATCTTCTTATTGAACCCCTAGGCGCCCAGGAAAAAACCGCATCAGGTATATATCTTCCTGAATCAGTCTCAGAAAAACCCCAAAAAGGAAAAGTTTTAGCAGTTGGGGCCGAAGAGATCACAGAATCGGGCAGCAAAAGGCAGGCCCCAGCCAAGAAAGGCGATATCGTAATCTACAAAAAATGGGGAGGCAACGAAGTAAAAATCGGAAACGTTGAATATCTTTTCGCAAAGTTCGAGGATATTTTGGCAATCGAAAGCTAAAACAATGGCAAAGCAACTCAAATTCTCAGATGAAGCCAGACAATCCCTAATGAAGGGGATAGACGTTGTGGCCAAGGCGGTTGTAACCACCTTGGGGCCCAAAGGCAGAAACATTGCCCTAGATAGAAAATGGGGATCTCCAAACATAGTTCACGACGGGGTCTCTGTGGCCAAGGAGATTGACCTTGCCGACCCATTTGAAAACATGGGTGCCCAGCTTGTCAAAGAGGCAGCTAGCAAAACCAATGATTCAGCCGGAGACGGAACCACAACCGCGACTCTTTTGGCCCAGGTGATGACCTCGGCCGGAATGAAGAATGTTGCGGCTGGAGCCAACCCCATGGTGGTTAAAAAAGGCATGGAAAAGGCAGCGGCAGCAGTAGTTGAAGAGCTCAAAAGGATTGCCAAGCCAATTAAGAATAGGGAAGAAATCACCCAGGTAGCCACGGTTTCGGCGGGGGATGCAGAGATAGGCGCCAAGATTGCCGAGGCCCTGGATAAAGTTGGCCGAGACGGAGTCGTATCAGTTGAAGAAGGAAAAGGTTTGACGATCGAGATCGAATACAAGGAAGGAATGGAATTTGATAGGGGATACGCATCGGCTTACTTTGTAACCAATCCCGAAAGAATGGAGGCCGAGATTGATGATGCCTACATTCTTCTGACCGACAAAAAGATATCTTCGATTCAGGACCTTCTTCCTTTCTTAGAGAAATTCGTCAAGGTTTCCAAAAGCTTGGTAATAATTGCCGATGAGATTGAAGGCGAAGCCCTGGCTACACTTGTTGTAAACAAACTTCGAGGAACGTTCAATGTTTTAGCAATCAAGTCTCCGGGCTTCGGGGACTCAAGAAAACAGATGCTTGAAGATATTGCAATCCTAACGGGCGGAGTCTTGGTCAGCGAAGATACGGGAAGAACTTTTGAATCACTCGAGGTAGAGGAATTGGGCAGGGCAGATAAGGTCTGGGCGGATAAAGATAACACCAGGATAATTGGCGGAAAAGGTGTTAAAAGTGCCATAAAAGCCAGGATAGTTCTTCTTAAAGGCCAAGTTAAAAAGTCCGACTCAGATTTTGACAAGGAAAAACTAGAAGAGCGCTTAGCCAAGCTTTCCGGAGGAGTGGCCCAGATAAACGTGGGTGCAGCCACGGAAATTGAGCTTAACGAGAAGAAAGAAAGAGTCAAAGACGCGGTGGGAGCCACCAAGGCTGCAATCGAAGAAGGAATCTTACCCGGAGGGGGAGTTGCCTTGCTTCGGGCAAGAAAGGTCTTGGCTGAAGTTATTTGCGAAGGCGAAGATGAAAAAATTGGAGTCGAGATTGTCAAAGGAGCCCTGGAACAGCCCATCCGCTGGCTGGCCAAAAATGCCGGCGAGGACGATGGCTATGTTTTAAGAAAGATAGAAGAGGCATCCGATGGTGATTTTGGCTTTTATGCCTTAACTGGGCAATTCGGTTCGATGACTAAGTTCGGAATTTTAGACCCCCTAAAGGTAACCAGGAGTGCTCTCCAGAACGCAGTTTCGGTTGCCATGATGGTTTTGACCACCGAAGGACTTATAACCGATATCCCCGAGGAGAAGAAAGAAACCCCACCCGGCGGGGGAATGGAATATTGAAATGAATAATCTGCCTAGTTATTTAATTTGTTCCTGTGGCGCCTTGGCATATTTGATTATGGGAACCTTGGGTATTTATAGATGTAAAAATTGTGGAGGGGAAATTCACTACCATGAACCAATTAAATTTTTTGAGGTTTCTGCATCAACCCCCACTTTTGTTAGGGGCCAAATAGTGGGGAGTGCGCCTACGACAACAAGCACTTCGACCACAACTTCCTCTAGCACGTCGAGTTCGAGTAGTTCCACTTCAACAACCACAGCGTAGATTTTTGCGAAGACCTAAAAAGGAATCTTGTCGTCATTTTTACCTTCTTCATATCGGTCAAGAAGAATGGTTTCAAAACTTGTAGGAACTTTCGAAAGGGAGCTACAACGATTTAGTATTTTCCCGTCGGAAGTAATGAGAGGACAATTGAGATTAAAAGCTAATGCAACATAGTAACTGTCATATAGTGATAGATCAGATTCAAACGAGATATCTAAAGATTTTAAAAAAAGATTTTTATCGAAAGGAAAAGAATTTAATTTTAATGCATATAGGCTATTCACCGCCTTCCTTATAGTAAATAGGCCCAATTTATACTTTGAAAACTTTAGGACATGGATTGTTTCATAATACGCAAATTCAGGAATATTGATTTCTATATCTCTCTCCAGATGTTGTTCTAAAATCAACAATGATTTCTCTCTGTTTTTTTCTTCAGGGAAATCAAGATACCATTTGAGGATTACAGAAGCATCAAGGACGACTTGCTGCATATCTTAGTTGTCGAAGTACGTTTTCAGGAGAATATTTTTTTCTTTCTGAAGATGAAAGGCTTTTCTTAAGCTTTTTAGAAATCTCTTTTGAGACTTCCTCGATCTGTGTTAGAGTAACCTTTCCGTTTTTCAATCTTTTCACCCCCTTAGAGTACTTTAGGGCGTGTATAATTGTAAGTCAAGGGATCCCGAAAGAGGTTGATTTCCCATTGACCTTTCCCCAAGTGCTTCCTAAAATTGCCCCATGTTAGGCAAAAAATTTTCCAAAAGAAACTCCAATAGAATTCAACAAGCAACGTTTTGTTTTTTGGTTCGAAAAAACCATGTTCTTCTGGCGATGAAGAAAAGGGGATTTGGCGTTGGCCTTTGGAATGGGGTAGGAGGAAAGGTGGCTGAAGGGGAAACAGTAAAATCGGCCGCACATAGGGAAGCATCTGAGGAGATAGGCATAAAGATTGTTCAGGCAAAGAAGGCCGCGCTTCTTCATTTTTATTTTCCAGAAGATCCCAAAAAGAAAGATTGGAATCAGGATGTACACGTGTTTTTAGTGACCAAATGGATGGGGGAGCCCCAGGAAACAGAGGAGATGCGACCTCAATGGTTTGGCGTTTCCAAGATTCCTTTTGAGGCAATGTGGAGCGATGACCCCCATTGGTTGCCGAAAGTCTTGGCGGGGAAGAGAATTATTGGTTGGTTTAGTTTTAATGACGATAACAAAGTTTTGGATTACAAAGTAAAAAATGTGGGAAAAGGCGCAAAGATTTCTAGTTAAAGATAAATATATCGGGCCGTTGATTAGAAAATACGGTCCCTGCAAAATAAAACCTAGCAAGAAAAAAGATTACTTCTTGGATTTGGTAGATGCGATAGTTTCTCAGCAGCTTTCCGGGAAAGCCGCAGCAACCATTTTCGGTCGGGTTAAGGAGGGACTTGGCGGGGAAGTGGCTCCCGAAAAAATCCTTTCAACCCCCGATTCTAAATTTAGAGGTTGGGGACTCTCGAGACAAAAAACAAGTTACCTAAAAGACCTGGCCCAAAAAGCAAAAAAGGAAGAGATAAAGATAAAAAATCTGGATAAACTTCCTGACGAGGAAGTGATAAAAGAACTGGTTGCGGTCAAAGGAATAGGCCAATGGACAGCCGAGATGTTTTTAATGTTCTCATTGGCACGCCCGGACACCTTCCCCTTAAACGATCTGGGAATTCAAAAGGGGATAGCAAAGTTACTCAAAAAGAGCATTTCTTCCCAAAAGATGGCCAAATTTGCAGAGAGATGGAAACCTTATCGTACAGTCGCTTCCTGGTACGTTTGGAAAATCCTTGATAGCTAGTCGTTTTATTGTAGAATTACACAAATGTCGCAGGTTAAGGCGCGCGAAATTAGAACTCCAGGGGAAACCCAAGGCGTAATTTTTCTTGTTTATAAAAACGGCAAATTTCTGGTTGAGCAAGTTACCAGAAAAGAATCGGGATTTTATGGACACGTAAGGATACCTGGTGGAACCATTGAAAGGGGAGAAACCGCGGAAGAGGCAATGAAAAGAGAGGCCAAAGAGGAACTTGGAATCGATGCCAAGTCCTTTATTTTCTTAGATACTTTTGAGGATGTAATCTTAAGTAACAATTATTATGTTTTCCACGCTTTTTTAATTCTTGATTACGAAGGTGAGGTAACAAATCAAGAGCCGGAGAAAAGTAATATACATTGGCTTCCTATACACGAGGCATGGGATTCGTTGAAGTTAGCCTCGAGTCGCTACATTCTTTGTCTCTCCGAGAAGGCAATTACCTAGGAAGAACTGAATAAGGGTTTATTGGAATTCCGTGGTTACGAACCTCCAAGTGTAAATGGTCTCCAAAGGCACGACCGGTTGCGCCCATTTCACCGATGACCGTATTGGTTGTAACTTCCTGACCTTCGCTTACGAAAATCTCGGAAAGGTGAGCATATAAAGACGTGATGTCGCTACCATGGTTGACAATAACGGCATTGCCGTAGGCGAATTTTGAATGGTCAATGGCCTCAACTTTTCCATCCTTGATAGGTCGGATTTTGTCTCCGGTTAGGCCGTCAAGGTCAATTCCCGGGTGGAAAAGTCTATAGCCTTGGGTAATTTTTACTTCCTCGGTAGGGTATTGGACTACCCTTTTGGTGGTTAGAGGACCGCTTTGTTCCTGAATAACGCTTTGTTCGGCCTCAATCTTGGCCAGAGAATTGCTTGGAACAAGGGTGCTGGCGATAAGCATCAGGGCCAAGTTTGTTCCCAAAAGCCTTCTGATGTTTTTGTGCTCAAAGATGTGCCTGAAGAAACGGGAAATCTTGTGCCCCTTTTTGATGTTTTTGATTTCATCCATATCCGGGAAAAGAGGATTTCCAACGTCGGGGCCCCGCCTTTTTGTAAGTTCTATATGAAGGCGGTGTTTGGGCAAGTGTAATGTAATTTTTGTCATATTGGGCAGAAAGCAAAAGCCACGCTCAGGTTTAATGAACGTGGCAGTGCCACAAAAAAATCTCGCACGAAGCGAGACTTATATCGCAATTGTAGCTTGTGAAATCCTAAAAAGCAAATTTAGGAGGCCGGAGCGGGAATTGCACCCGCGCATAGGTGTTTTGCAGACACCCGTGTTTCTACTTCACCATCCGGCCGGGGTATCGCTATTTTAGCTCAAAGGCATCCCCAACACAAAGCTTGCCAGGAAAGTTAGGCTCGTGCTAAACTTGCCAGACATGAAGAATCTTCGAGCCATCGTGCTTTTTGTTTTTGGCCTGGGACTTCTGGTTACCGCAGCCCTTTTCACCTTGGGTTTCTTAAAACCCAAAGAGGCTGGGGTTTTAATCGAGTCAACTCCTGCTTCAATGGTCTTTATCAACGGCGAACAAATAGGCAGGACCCCATACGAAATTACGAGGCCTCCGGGAGAAGTTACGGTTAAGCTGGTTCCGGAGGGGGCGGATAAGCCCCTGGCTCCTTTTGAGACCAAGGTGACCCTAACCCCGGGTATCAAAACCATCATCAGGCGGGAGTTTGGAGATACAGAAGAAACTTCTTCTGGCGAGATAGTTTCTTTCGAAAAGATAGGCGGCAAAGAGGCTGAATTGGCTCTGGTTTCAGTCCCCAACTCGGCCCAAATTTCCATCGACGGCCGGATAAAAGGCTATGCACCGGTTAAGCCGCCCATTGCCCCGGGCGAGCATCAAATCGTGGTTTCGGCCCCGAGATATAAAGAGAGGACCCTTTCGGTCAAAACCCTGGTTGGCTATAAACTGACCGCTGTTGTCAAGTTGGCCCCCAGCGGTGAGGTCCCCAAAGAGGAAGAAGCCCCACCCCAGCAGCAAGAGACGTTGGTTGAAATTCTCTCCACCCCAACCGGGACTTTGCGGGTTAGGGACAAACCAGGTCTGGGTGGAGCCGAGATTGGACAGGTCAAGCCCGGAGAAAGATACCGATTTTTGGAGGAAGATGAGGCCACCGGCTGGTTTAAGATCGAGTACCAAAAAGGGAAAGAAGGCTGGGTTTCAAATCAGTATGCCAAGAAAGTCGAAGGAGTTTTAGCACCGACTCCCACCCCGACCCCAACACCTAAGGGAACGTAGCCAGACCCCCGTAGAGAATCCAGATAACCAGGCCAATCCAAAAAACCACAGAGGCCATCAAAGAGGAGTCGGTTAAAAGAAGCTTTTCCGGGGATTCAGCTTTTCCCTCGAAAATCAGGCTTTGGTATCTCATGATTCCGAATATGGTGAAGGGAATCGTCAGCATCAGAAGTTTATTGATGGTTGTTGCCCGGGAAAGCTCGGCCAAGAAAAGCCAAACCGGGGAAGCCGCCTGGGGAGATTCAAAAAAGGTAAAAAGGGCCCAACCCATCCAGGCGGCGTTGCCGAACATGGTGACATAGGAGTTCAGAAGCTCTCGCCGGTAGTGGGTGAGGCTTTCCCGGGTGACTCCCCCCTCAGGCAGAAGATTAAGCTCGGCCCGTCTTTTGCCTGCGGCCAGGAAAAGGGAGGCTGAAATTACACAAAGCAAAAACCAGACCGAAAGATGGGCGTCGATGACAAAGGCTCCGGCATAAACCCTGATGATAAAGCCGGCGGCAATTATCAAAATGTCGATAATCGCCACCTTTTTAAGGCCCAGGCTATAAAGGGCCTGCATGCCCAGATAGACCAGAACCATCAAGAAAAACAAGGGATTTAAGGCCTTGGCCAGATAAATTGCCCCCAATCCCAAAACCAGGCTGATAAAAAGGGCGGCCGGGACAGGCAGCTTCCCCGAGGCAACCGGCCTGAATTTCTTTATCGGGTGTAACCTATCATATTTGGCGTCCAAGACGTCGTTAAAGATATAGGTAGCTGAGGTGGCCAGGTTGAAGGCGATAAAGGCGAGGATGACTTTATCCAAAAGGATTTGGTTAAAAAGATTACCAGTAAAGATAAGAGCGGCAAAAAGTGAGAGGTTTTTAATCCAATGTACCGGCCTGGCTACTTTGATGATGGAGCCGAGACCTACGATGACTTCGGTCGATAGGTTAGCCACAAAATTAACCCTCCCAGGAGAATTGCTATCCCGACCATTGTATATAACTTATTCGAGGTATTCAAATTCAAGGCCAAAACCCCCAAAATGGCGGAGATTAGCCAGTAAAAAGTGGCCACCCTTCTTTTGCCCCAGCCTAAATCCAAGAGCCGGTGATGCAGGTGCCCCCGGTCTCCCCAGACCGGTGATTTTCCAGAAAGGATTCGTCTCAGAATCGTATAGCCGGTGTCAACCAACGGAATTCCCAGAACTACAATTAAGGTTCCGACTTTGGTCGTGGAAAGGATAGCCAGAACCGCAAGTAAATACCCCGCCAGAGTTGAGCCTCCGTAGCCCGGCATTATTTTCTGGGGATAGAAATTCCAAGGCAGAAAGCCGAGGTAGGCCCCCGCAGTTATGGCGGCCAGGATGATAACCGGCCACTGGGCGATATCTGCCGAGAATTTTAAAGACAAGGCGGCAATGGTTGCGGCTGCCACAACCACCACTCCGGGAAGTTGTCCGTCAACCCCCTTGGCCCCCATATTGAGCATATTCATCACAAAAACTATCCAAACTAGGGCAAAAGCATCGGATAAAATCCAGATACTTCGCTCCTCTCCTAAAAGAAAGAACTTTATTTGAGGCTGGGAGAGGTCGATTGTTCCCCCGCTCGGGTTTGATAAAAAGGCGATGCCAATTCCCGCGGCGATGGGGGCGGCTGCGGCCAGAAAGCCACCCAAAAGCCTCAGATATGGATTCAGGTCATATTTGTCGTCCAAAAAACCAATGAGCGTAACCAAGATGGCTCCGGCCAGAATTCCGACCAGGTGTTTATCTAGAGGCAGGAATAAAAACGAAGCCAGAAAAATGGCGATAAAGGTGGCCAGGCCCCCACCTCTAGGAACAGGGTATTTGTGGATGACTTTAACGTGTTTGTGGGTTCTGGGGTCATCAATCAGTCCCAGTTTTTTGGCCAGTCTAATGACCAAAGGAGTTGCCAGATAGGCCAAAGCGGCGGAGATTATCCCGGGTAGGATTGCCAGCTTAAAAATATCCATGAATTTTCTAGAAACTTCCGACCAAGAATGCAATCTTGATGATGGTAATTGCGGCAAAGAAGGAAGAGCCGATGGCAGCCAGGATAAGAGCCCTTTTTAAGAATTCATCCTGAATCTTAAAAGAGATTAGGCTGTTAACGATTAAAATTAATAAAGAGACAACTGCCGGTAGAGCCAGAAATAACTTGGGAGCCAGCTGCTGCTCGCCTTCGGCCAGGCCGTAAAAAAGAGGTACGACTGGAGGTAAAAATTTCTGGGTTGCTAAAACCCCCAGGATAAGAACCACATTCAAGATAATACCAGCGAAAAAATACTGCCTAAACGGCAGGGATTTTATTTCCAGTTGGGAAAGGTTATTGTTCAAGATAGTTTCGATTTTACCTCTTGAAGGGGTTTAGGAGCAATCAGGGAGTTTTCGCGGAACTTTTAAGCCTCCAGATTTCCGCCCCATCGATATTCGAAATTTGCATATAGGATTTCTTAAGAAGCGGAATTAGCTCGGAAAAATTTGGCGCACCTGGCAGGATAATGATGAATTTGGGTAGACTAGCCTCAATAATTTTGAGTTCGGCCTTCTTTGAGGAAAAGTCGGTGATGTGGTAATCGGCAACATACTTTCCCGGAGGCAGCCTTCGGGAAAGGGCGTAAACGGCCGAGGAATCCGGCCCCCAGACGAAGATTTTCTCCTGCGGTCGGGTCGAACTTATTACAAAGTCGGCGATTTGATAGTTTCGGGGAACCTGGCGCCCGAAACTGCCGAAATAGGCTTCTTTGGTTGTTTGTCCCAGGGCAAACTTTAAGAATCTGCCGTAGTAGGCCGAGGTCGAGTAGTACCAGAACTTATAGAAAAAGGGTACAAAGAAGACCAAAAAAAGAGGAACTATGGTCAGGGATTGTTCGAGCGTCTTTTCGCTAATTAATATTGCGAGAAGAAACGAGGTCGGAGCCACCACTTGGAAAAGATAGTGCGGATAGGGTCTTTCCGATAAGGTTACGGCAAAAAGGGCAAAAAGCACCCAAATTGTCAAAAAGATAAATTTGTTTGAAAGCCTCGAGCGTTTGACGAAAAGAATAACCAGACCGGTAGCCACAACAAACCCCCTGATAATAATGGGGAGATTTCTGGTAAAGAAGGGTTTGGCTACATCCGTCGGTCTCCAGCTTGATAAATAGCCGATGTTTTGTAAGAAAGCGGCCTGAATATAATCCTTGAGGGCTCCGGCAAAAAGGAACCAGACAAAAGTAAGGGTAATCGGGGTCAAAAATCCCGCAAGCAAATAAAGAGACCTGCGGAGGATTACCCTTAAGTCGTCCCCTTTAAACCCGGCGGTAATTGCCCAATAGACGATAATCACCGGAAGCTCAAATGCCGCCGGCACCTTAAATAGAGTGGCGATGCCAAAAAGGGTCCCAGCTCCGAAGATGTTCGCAAAATTAAGTTTTCTGGTAAATAAAATCAGGAAGGCCGCGATAGTGGGGCCGAGCATGAAAATCTCGGCGTTGGCGATGTGACCTTCCAATAAAGGCAGAGTGGTTAAGAAGGCAAAGATGATTGTCCCCGTTTTTTGGAGCTTAAGTTTGTTTGGAAAGAGGGCCTGGGCAAGCTTCCAAAAAAGAATGATGGACCCGACATTCCAGAAAGCCAAAATGGCCTTAAACCAAAAGACGTTTCCGGCCAGAGCTGCCAGGATATAAAGAAGCGGAGGCTTGTTGTCGTAGACATCCTTATAAAGGGTAAGTCCTTGCCTCATACCCTCTCCCAAGGCCAGATAAATCATTTCGTCCCCATAGGAGAAAGGTTCGAAAAACGAGGGAATGCGCAGAACCAAAACTACGGCCAGAACGACAACCAGCCAGTCGGGAGCGTGGAGCTTGGCAAGAAAGGATTTCATCGTATTCTTTGTAGCCAGACGACCTTTAAGGGACCGAAAACCTTGTCTTCTTCTTTAGTATAACCAGCCAACGAAACCTCCTCAATAGGCCCGCTGGTAATAACCCCGATGCGGTTGGTCTTTTTGGGCAGGGAGGAGATTATATCCTCATCGGCCATCAGGGCAGTCCCGACGAAAAACGGAAGTTTGTCTTTACCCTCCGGAACGTATAAAGGAGCCGGGATTCCATAGTATTTTGCTTCCCAGAGGTGGTGGGCCGAGGAATTCCAGTTAATAAGAACATCGTCTCCCCGTCTGACTTCTTTGACATAGGTTGCCAGTTGCCGAAAAGGTCTTTTGGTCGGGTGGGTGAAGTAGACAAAGTCCGCCAGAAGGAAAGCTCCGAGAACAACAGCGATAAAGATATGGGAAACAGCCCTTCTTTCGGATGCGGCCAGAAGCATGGCCGGCGGGATGGTGTAGATTAGGTATCTGTCAAAAAAGATGGGAGTCAGCTTCTGGGAGACCCCCCAGGCCAAAAGAATGGGCAGGACAGCCCAAAGGATTAAAATAAAAGACTTCTTAAAATCTTTAGTCCAATTTCTCAAAAGAAGAAGGACCAAGCTGATGTTGAGATATTTAATAAATAGACCTATCAGGTCCTTGGCCGTGGGTCTTCCCAGCCAGAACCCACCGCCAACGAGCTTGGTTTGGTTATATAAAGGTATCAACCAGGGAGAATAAAGGATGCCTATGGCCACAAACGACTTTAAAATTGAAACCGCGAGTTTCTTATTGCCCCAGAAGAATTCTTTTAAGAAGACAAGGCCTTGGACAAAGACGGCAAAAAAGGAATAGTGCTGGGTATAAAGGGCTAAGGTGGTGGCGACTACATAAAAGGCCCACTTCTTTTTCAGAAAAAAGTAAAAAGAGGCGGTAACCGTTGCCACCAAAAGCGAATACATCCGGCCTTCAAATCCGTAGGCGAAGAGGAAGGGATTAAAAAGAGTTAAGGCA
>Ga0073934_10009034_pt1 | contig 12968 bp, 14 predicted proteins | sample LarsenN4metaG_FD_76834 | JGI IMG/M metagenome (GOLD analysis project Ga0073934, IMG submission 76834) | Hot spring sediment bacterial and archeal communities from British Columbia, Canada, to study Microbial Dark Matter (Phase II) - Larsen... ...
CATTCGACCACGTGGCCTATTTCGCGCGGCTGCGCGGCTGCTACAGGCCCGCAACGATTTGCGCCACTCTGGAAAGAGTCGGCTTGGCTCCGCTCTCGAAAAAAGGTAGGAGAGTTCTCGACCGGAATGAAACAGCGGCTGGGAAATGCGCTAGCCGTGCTGCATTCCCCGCGGTTCCTGCTCCTGGATGAGCCAATGAACGGCTTGGACCCGGTGGGCATGGTCAGCATCCGGGAGCTGGTCCGCGCGCTGTCCCGCGAGAACGGCGTGGCAGTGCTGGTGTCGAGCCACCTACTGCACGAAGTGGAGCAGGTTTGCGACCGCGTGCTCTTTATCAAAGATGGCCAGCTGGTCCGCGAAAAGCATCTTGCGGCGGCGGAGCCGTCGCACGCAACCAATGTACGCATGCGGACGGGCGACAATGCGCGGGCGGCGGAACTACTGCGCGCATCGGGATTGGTGAAAGCAGTAAAAGATGCGGACAGTCACCTGGAATGTATAGTGTCCGTGGCCGAGCTGGCACGCATCCCCGAGCTGTTCGTGCGCGAAGACATCGAGCTGTACGAATTCACGCCCACGCGCGAGAGCCTGGAGTCTGTGTACATCTCCGAGTACGGAGCCGATACCAAGCCGATGATTGAGTAGCCCATGCAATCGACACAGCCAGTGCGCGGATATTTTTGGCGGTTTGTGCTGGCCGAAGTCCGAAAGATTTACGACTTCCGCTTCCTGCAGATTGCCTCCGTGGTGATCTTTTTGGCCACGGTCTTGTTCGTGTACCAGATTTTCTACATCGTGGGCGTCACCGAGCGCTATTCTGTGCCCAATGCCTACTATGCGGTGCCGCTGCTGTTTTATGTCACGTGGGGAAAGACGCTGTTGATCTTTCTGCCGCTGGTGGCGTTCAGCGTGTATTGCGTAACAGTGGAAAGCCAGTTCGGGATGATCCGCGTGCTTTGCGCGCAGCCGCTGGAGCGTTAGCAGCACGTGGCCGGCAAGTACGCGGCCATCTTATGTCACGTGGTTTTGCTCACGGTGTTTTACGTTGTCTCGCCGTTGATCTGGGGCACGGCACAGGCCGGACTGCGCGGAATTACTTTGGATCAGGTGCTCAGCCTGTTCGTGATGTTCAGTAGCGTGCTGATCTACGCGCTGGGGGTCTCGGCGATTTCGATTTCCGTCGCGCTGCTGCGCAAGACCATGATTTCGGCGCTGGTCACGGCAGCCGGCGCGTTTTTTGCGCTGGGCTTGCTGACGATGTACCGCTCGCTGGAGTTCGGAAAGTATTACTTTGTCCGTTACTATTTCATGGGGCTGGAAAATCTTCCCATGCCCTTTCGTTTTGAATTCCCAAAGTATCCCTTCTCGACCTTTTGCTGGGTGACGCTGGCCACCTGCCTGATCTTTCTTCTGCCAGCACTGTTGTACTTGTATCGGCGGGACATTACCCAATAGTCCGGCGGCCGGGTGTGGGCCGTCATTCGACAGCCGCCGGTTGCCTGCTCCAGTGCCGGTAAAAGAACAGGCCGGAGAGAATCAGCAATAGACCAATGGATGACCGGATAGGCCGCTGGATGAACAGATTCACCGTTAGCGCGGTGGCGCCAAGCACGAAGACCGCCGGCAGAACCGGATAGCCCCAGGTTCGGTACGGTCGCGACAGGTTGGGTTCCTTCTTCCGTAGCCAGAAGACCGACGCAACCGCCAGCCCGTAGAAAATCCACTGCGCAAAAATGAACAGCGAGAAGAGGTCGCTGAACTGCCCGGTCATCACCATGATGCTGGCCACGACGCACTGGAAGACGAGCGCGCCGACCGGTGTGCGGTATCGCGGGTGAATCCCATCGGCCACGCGGAAGAAAAGGCCATCGCGCGCCATCGCGTAGGGCACACGTGCGCCCGTCAGGATGGAAGAATTCAGCGTCCCCAGCGCCGAAATCACCATCGCCAGTGTGATCCACTTTGCCGCGCCTTCGCCGGCGAACTGCCGCACCGCTTCTGACGCGACATTCTGCGTTGCCGCCACTGTCTCGAACGGTAGCACATGGAAATAAATCGCGTTGGCCAACATGTACACGAGCCCGACGATCATTGTCCCGCCAATCACCGCGCGCGGAATATTCTTCTGCGGGTTTTCGATCTCGGAGCCCGCGAGCGTCAGGTCAATCCACCCGTCGTACGCCCACAGTGCCGCCACCATGGCGGTCAGGAAGCCGCTCAACACTCCCACATCGAATGTGTTCGGCAGGAGGTGCTCGGTTTCGATCGCGCCGCCTTTTGCCATTGCAAAGCCCAGCACAACCACTCCGAGAACCGAGCCCACTTTCAGCGTCGTCAGCACCACTTGGAAACGCCCGGCCAGTCGCACGCCGAGATAGTTGATAAACGTCACAAGGAGAATACCCGCCGCGGCCAGCGGTTGCGCCCAGGTGAACACAAACTCGTATGGCTTTTCCGCGCCGGGAACCGGAATGTCCAGCGTGAAAATCGTGTTGTTGACCGCCGGAAAATAGAAACCGATGAAAATCAATAAGCCCGCCGCAATCGTCGAGATCGACGCTGGCTTGCCCACCAGATTGTTCATCCATCCGAAGAGAAACCCCCACATCGGACTGAAGCCACGCTTCAAATAGACGTAGGCGCCCCCGGCCTCGGGGATGGCCGCGCCCAGTTCCGCCACCGTCAGCGCTCCGAAGAGAGAGAGTGCGCCACCGACGATCCATACCAGGAACACCAGCCCCACCGAACCAGTCGCTTGCGACATGGCGTTGGGCACGATGAAGATGCCCGTGCCAATGATGTGGCCGACCACCATGGCCATGGCCGCCCACGGTCCCAGCCCGCGCACCAGTTCCAGCCGCTTTTCGTTCATGACTTCTCCGTTTGCGGAGCAGTATCTATCAGGCTGGCCACGGAACCCACCACAAAAGTTGTGGTTGTACCCACCAGCACATACCAAGTCCACGCCAGCGGCGTGAAGAACTTTACGTAAAGCATCAGCCCAAATCCGGCGATCATCCCGATCAGCGCGCCGCTTGCGTTGGCCCGGCGGTTCAGCGTGCCCAGCAGGAAGAGTCCTAGAAGGCTGCCAGCGGTGATCGAGAAGATCTGCAGCCCCGCCCGCAGCAGCGGCCCCCAGTGCAGCGTGCCCAGCACGATCAGCACCGCGCCCCAGGCCAGCGTCATGCGCCGCGACAGCCGCAGGAATTTCGCATCAGCTTCCACCCCCGTCCCGCGCAGACCGTACAAATCCACCACGCTAGACGAGGCGAGAGCCGAGAGCGTCCCGCTGGTCGTGGACATCGCCGCTGCAAACACCGCCGCTATCATCAGGCCAGCCAGACCAGGCGGCATCTCGCGCACGATGAACTCCGGGAAAATCCGGTCGTTAGTCATCCCCGGCGAAATCAGCGGCACATGCTGGTGGAAGGCATAGAGCATCACGCCCAGCAGCAGGAACAGCGTGAACTGCGCGAAGATGACTGCGCCGCTGGAAAGTAGCGCCAACTTGCTGTCCCGCTCGCTCCGCGCCGCAAGCAGCCGTTGAACCATCAGTTGATCCGTGCCGTGGCTCGCCGTGGTCAGGAACGCCCCGCCCAGCATGCCCGACCAGAACGTGAATTCCGACGTCAGGCTCCATGCAAAATCGAACACGCGGAACTTGCCCGTTGCCGCCGCCGCTTGCGCCACTTCCACCCAGCCGCCGGGGATTTTCCCGAGCAGCAGAAAAAACGCCGCCACCGCTCCGGAAACGTAGATGGCGAGCTGGACTACGTCCGTCCAGATGACTGCGGAAAGCCCGCCGTGGAATGTGTACACGAGTGTCAGCAAAGTGATGAGCACGACGGACATCACGTCGCCCGTCCCGAACGCCACGCTCACCACCAGCCCCACCGCTGCTACGCGCACGCCTTCGGCCAGCGTCCGCGTCAGCAGGAACGTACTCGCGGCAATCCGCCGCATCCGCTGCCCGAATCGCTTCTCGATCAATTGATACGCGGTGTAGAAGTCTCCGCGGAAATACTGCGGGATCAACAGCAGGCAGATCAGCACCCGTGCCACCTGATAGCCGAGCACGAGCTGGAGAAAGGTCATGTCTCCGTTTGCCGCGAACGCCAGCGCCGGCGTCCCGATCACCGTCAGCGTGGAAGTCTCCGTTGCGACGATGGAAAACGACAGCGCCCACCACGGTGTGGTGCGCCCGCCAAGAAAGTAGTCGCGCAGGTTTTGCTGTCGGCGGCGGAACCTCACCCCGAACCACGTGATGCCGGCGAGGTAGAGGAGAATGACGGCGAGATCGAGAGCGCTGATTCGCATGGGCCGAAACGGCGAAAGTCGCGCGAGTCTACTTTCCCCATTCGTATCGTGTCAACCGCCAGCGAAATCCACAAGAGTCGCTGACGGCTGCCCGCTGACTGCTGTAAACTGAAGTGCCGGAAGAATGACAGGGCGTGGGAGTACTGAGTAGTTCTCCTGATCTCCGGTTTCCGACTGCGAGTGGCGATGCACTGCTACCTTGGTTTCGACGGCGGCGGCACAAAGACGGAATGCTCTCTGCTCGATTCTTCAGGTAAGGTTCTCGCGCAGACGCTTGGCGGCCCCTCGAACCCCTTGCGCGCTGGCTTCGAAAAGGCGTTTGCCGGGCTCACGGAGGCTGCCAACGCAGCGCTTTCCGCGGCGCGGGTGGAAAGCAGGCAGGTGCGCGGCGTTTGCGCCGGGCTGGCCGGTGCCGGGCGCCCGCGCGTGGTTAAGCGCATGATGGGCTTTTTCGTCCAGTCGTTTCCTGAAGCCGATGTGCATGTCACGACGGATATGGAGGTCGCCCTGGCGACCGCGGTGGGCGCGGGGCCTGGCGTGGTGCTGATTGCGGGCACCGGTTCGGCGGCCTACGGGCGCAACGCCACCGGGCGCACGGCTCGTGCCGGTGGACTGGGCCCTTGGATCGGCGACGAAGGCAGCGCGTACGACATCGGTCGGCGCGCTGTGGCCGCAGTGGCGCTTGCCCGCGACGGTCTGGAGCCCGTCACGTTGCTTTCCGAAATGATTCCCAATGCACTCAATTGTCCCACCTGGGAAAGCCTGACCGAGAGAGTCGCCGACGCTCCCGATGAGGTGTTCCCGCGCATCTTCCCGCTGGTGCTGGAGGCCGCCGACGCTGATGATGCACCCGCCCGAGACATCTTGATGCGCGCCGCATTCAGCCTGTCGCGCATGGCGAGCAGCGTGATTCGCCGCTTGGGCCTAGCTGATCAGGAATTCGTTCTGGCTAAAAGCGGCGGCGTCTTCGGCCACAACCAGCTCTTTGAATCTGCGCTGGACGCGCTGCTGGCGAGCATCGCTCCCCGCGCGCGCATCGGCGCGTTGCCCGAGCGCGCTTCCGTCGGCGCGGCCCGCATGGCCTTGCGGCTCTTCAGTGGTTCTCAGGCCGAAGCTGTCCATGGCGGAAAGAGCTAGTGAACGCGCCGAGCGCGCCCGCGTCGCCTCCCGCGACGAATTGCGCTTCCTGCTCCACGACAAGAGCGAAGAAGTCCTCGCAGCTCTGCTCGAAAACCCTGCACTGGATGAGCAGATCCTCTGCCTGCTTCTAAAACGTCTTGATCTCCCCGGCGACCTGCTTGGCGAAGTGGCCCGCCGCAAGGAGTGGATGCGAAGCTACCGCGTCAAGCTGTGCCTGGCGGGTCATCCGCATACGCCGCGCCTGGTGGCCCTGCCTCTTGTCCGCCAGATTTATCTCTTTGACCTGGTGAACCTCAGCCTGCAACCAGCCACCCCGATAGAAGTCCGACGGCTTGCCGAGGATGCAGTCCTTGCGCGGCTGCCGCAATTGGCGCTGGGGCAGAAGCTCACTCTGGGCCGACGCGGTTCGGACCGCATTGCCGCTGCATTGCTAGCTGAGGGCCATGCACGGGTCGTGCCGCTTGCGCTCGACAACGCGTTTCTTACCGAATCGCAGGTGCTGAAAGTGCTCTCTCGCGAAGACTTGCCGGAAATCGTTCCAGCTTGCATCGCGCGCCACCGCAAGTGGTCGTGTCTATATAACGTGCGCATGGCCCTGGTGCGGCATCCCCTCACCCCGCTGGCCCGCGTGTTGGCTTTCCTTCCCGACTTAACCCTGCGCGACCTGGATGAGCTTTCCGGCGCCAAATCGCTTCCTGCTGCCATGAAGAAGTACATCCAGGCCGAGGTGGCCTTGCGACGGCGCGCCAGCCGCGCTCGCGCGGCTCGTCGAGTAGAGCGAATCTGCTAACTGCTAAGTAACTCCCCCAGTTCTCCGGGGTTCCCCTTGACTTGCCCTGCCCTTGTTTGCATACTGCCCGGCAGGTGGGGCGTGCAGCCTCGAAGTGCCACTGCTGATTGCTGCCAGAAAGGATCACTCGATGAAGAAAAAGGGAAAGAAGGCCCCGAAAAAGAAGGTCGCCCTCAAGGCTACGTCCCAGGAGTCCCGCAAGGCGCCACTTCTTACCCACAAGTTTGATTAGGCAGGCGCGTGAATAGCCAAATTACGAGGCGGCGCCCCGGCCGGGGTTAGTCGAATTGAACCCGCCGCGGGCGTCGCCAGCTTTTTTCTGCTCGCTCTCTACTCGGACTTGTTGGCCGGCGCCCCGCTCATTTTCTCCGCGACAATCAGCATGTGGATGGAATCTTTCTTTAGTCGCGTCTTTTCAAAACTTCCATAGACTTTCGCCATCCGGAATCCGCAGCGCGCCAGGAGATGCTCCGCCTCGGAGCGGAAGAGGTAACAGAGCGGCAGCTTCTGCACCGCGCGTTCGCGCCGCCCGCCCGGATGCGTGACATAGAATATCGTCTCGAACTCGTTGTACTGCTCCAGCGGATGGAAGGCGGCCACGCGCCAAGTCATCCGGAAACTTCTCCCATCCGGTACCTTCACTTCTGGGGTAACCTCGGCCTCGTTCAAGTACTTCGGATCCCCCATCAGCGCGCGCGACGCCTGGAACAGGTCCCGGATCAACTTTCCTCCAGCCGCCAGGTGATGGTTCGCGCAACGCAAGCAGGAAAGCTGCTCTTTCACCGTCAGCAGGTGCTGGAAGCCCCGGTAGGGGGATGGTGACCAGACCGAAGACCTCCCCCAGGCTGAACTCCGCCATGTTTCCGTGGACGAGCCGCACGCGCCTCTGCACCTTCCTCGGTTGACGCCGGAGTTTTTCCCCCGCACTTGGCCAGCATGGACCGGAAAAGATCCAAGCCGACTATGGAGCATCCCGCCGCCGCGGTAGGGATCAAGATTCGTCCGGTTCCACAGCCCAATTCCAAGGTCGGCCCATTCGCCGCGCGCGAATAGCCGACAAAGCACTCGCGATCGGGCCGCGCGGCGCAGAGCGGAATGTAGAGTAGCACTCGTAAAGCAGCCGCACGTAACGCGAGGCAATGGTTTTCATCTGGGGATTCGCTTTGTCCGGCCGGGCGCTTCATTTCTGCGCCTGCCAGGCCTCATCGCCTATCGGCGGTTAATCGCTTCGGGAACCGGCGTGCCCAGCATCCGCAGATAGATCATCAACTGCGCCCGGTGATGGATCTCGTGCTCCGTAATTGCTGCCAGCATGGCATAGACCTTCCGCCGGAAGCCCAGCCCTTGGTAGATGCGTTCCTCTTCCAGTTTCTCCAGTGGAAACTCTCTCACTTGCCGCAGGGTTTCCTGGTGGATGCTCTCGAGCTTCTCCCGCTCTGCTTCCAGCGTTTGCGGCCTCCCCAGCACGGCGCGCAATCCCTCCGGGATGCGTCTCTCGTAGTAACTGAAGTCGCCGTCCAATGCCGCCCGGCGCACACCTTCTTCGGACATCCACAGGTGGCGCAGCAACTCGGCTACGCTGAGTGCGTCCTTTTCCGGCCGCCAGTCCAGCTGCTCGAGCCGCACCATTGCGACAACTTCGCGCGTTCGGCGCCGCACTGCCTCCTTCTGCTTGACGATTAACTCCCGTACGTCCATTTGCGAATTATACCTCCCTGTGAGCCTCGCTCGCCTGCCGTCCGAAATCTATCCCGGCCACATGCCACGCACTGCTCGTCACTTTATCCAGATGCCATTGACACAATCCCGCCCTGCGAATAGCATCCCGCGTGACTGGGAAGGCAATTTCTCTCGTGGTGGTGGTGCGGGCGTGTTCCTGGGCGAAGAACGCCGCAGGTTTCCCCGGTACGGCTTTCAGGCCGACGTCGAGATCGAATTCGAAGGCAAGGTGTTCCGTGCCTTCATGACGGACATCAGCGCCCAGGGCATGTTTGTTGTGGCTGCCAATCCGCTCTGGGTAGGGGCAAGTTTCGGCGCGCGGCTCCGGATTGCTGACCCGATCCGCGTGAGGTGCTTGGTTCGGCGTGTGATGGTCGGCTGCGGCATGGGCGTGCAGTTTCAGGACCTCACACCCGAAGCACGCGAAAGCTTGGACAAGCTTCTGGCTGGCCTGGCGGTGTGATGCAACGTTGTCTGGACTGCGGAGCGGAACGCACCGCGGAGCAGTGTGACAACTGCGGCCTGACACCACTGGAAGCAGAGCTAGTTCTCCGCCGCCGCATTCTCTATCGCACCGCGATCTTCCTGCTCGGTGCTGTTGCTTTTCTCCCCGCCGCCCATTTCTATCCGCCACTTGAACTCGACCCTATGCTCATCTTCCTCGGCGCCGTCGCATTTGTCGTGCTGAGTACCGCCGTCTGGCTTGACCTTCGCGCCCGCCGCCATGCCACTGTGGAAGTGATCAAGCGGATCTTCTACGGCCTGCTGCCGGTGCCGTGGCTGCTGGCGGGGCTGCTCTTCTTAAACGGCCGGTTCGATTCTTCCACGCCAGTCAGTCACACTACCGTGGTCGTGGGCAAGTTCACCATGCCCGGCACGCTCCGCAGCAGCCGCTTGGTGGTTCGCTCCTGGCGGCCGGGTGTGGCCATCGAGCGTGTTCCCATCACCCGCGAGGACTACGACCGCTTCCACCGCGGCGACCCCGTCGAGGTCCGCGTCCACGATGGCCTGATCGGCATCCCCTGGGTTCATGCCGTGTACCACAAATAGGCCCTGCATTTACATGCTGAGCTGCCGGCGTCTGGCGCGCCTCGTGGTAAATTTAACGCATGCACCGCATCGTGATTCTGGGGGCGGGATTCGGCGGCCTTCAGACGGCCATTGAGCTGCTGCGCGAACTGGGCCGCGACACTGACTGTGAAATCCTGTTGGTCAATGAGCACAACTATTTCCTGTTCACGCCGCTGCTCCCGCAGATCGCTTCCAGCTACATCAACCCGCGCCATATCGTCCAACCCGTACGCGACATCCGCGGCCGGCGCAATTTCCGCTTCCGCCGCGATACTGTGCGCGCGATTAACGTGGAAAGCCGCTGCGTCCAACTGGCCGGAGGGAGGCTCGAGTACGACACCCTTGTCGTCGCCCTCGGCAGCCAAACCGACTACTTCGGTCTCCCCGGCGCGGGCCGGCACACCCGCGATTTCAAGACGCTCGAGGACGCCGTCGTTCTCCGCGAGCACATCATTGACCTCTGCGAACACGCCGACCACACTTCCGACGCCACCGCCCGCGGCCGCCTGCTCACTTTTGTCATCGTGGGCGGCGGATACACCGGCGTCGAACTGACCGGCGAACTGCAGGACTTTCTCTTCCACTACATCGCCCCGCGCTACCGCGGCATTCCTGGCAGCGATATTCAATTGATTTTGCTGGAGGCCGCACAGGAAATCCTTCGCGGCGTTCATCCCGGTCTGGCCGCGCATGCGCGGAAACGCCTCCGCGCCGAAGGCATCCAGGTGCGCACCGGCGCCCGCGTCACGCGATGCTTCGAGGGCGGCGTCGAAATCAACGGCGGGGAAATCCTCCACGCCTCCACCGTGGTGTGGACCTCCGGCGTGCGCGCCCACCCGCTGGCTGAAGCGCTCCCCGGCCCCCATGATCGCCGGGGTCGTGCCCAGGTGAACGAACATTTGCAGCTCCAGGGACACCCGGAGGTCTTTGTCGTCGGCGATGCCAGTGCTGCCGCCACCGGCACCGACCCGCCGCAGGTCGCGCCGGTCGCTCTGGATCATGGCCGCATTGCCGCGCGCAATATCGTGCGCAGGCTGCGCGGCCAGCCGCTCGAGAGTTACAAGTACGTGCCGCAGGGGATGTTGATCTCGCTGGGGATGAACTACGCCGTGGTCAGCCTCGGCTGGCTGCGTTTTCACGGTTATTTTGCCTGGCTCTTCTGGAACGCAGTGCACCTCTACCGGTTGGTGGGATTCAAAAAGCAGGTGCAGGTCGCACTGGACTGGATGCTGGGGACGATCTTTCCACGCGATGCCGCCATTCTCCGCCGCCCGCGCGGGTGCAAGTTGTGCACCCCGACCCGCGCACGGGCCGATGTGATCGGAGCTTCGGCAGCGGGTGATCCGCTGTCCGAGGGCTGATAGCCCTCAACCGCCTAATAAAGCTGCCTCACATCCGGTCGTTGTGGCAATTGTAGTTCCATTACGCGCCCTTCCGCACTGAGGCGCACCTTGATCGCTATCGCGGGACCCACGCTGCGAATGGACCAATCTGCGCTCTCGACCTTTTTCTCGTATTTCTCCGCCCGCGTCCATCGCACTTCCTTGTCCCGGTGTTCCAACGCCGCCGGGTCAAGCTCAAGGATCTCGCGCTCCTTGGTGTCGAGCAGCAGGTAACGCCTCCCCAGTTGCACTAGCAACAGGTGTTCCCGCTTCTCACCGCGGAACAAATCCCAGTATCGCGCCTGCTTTCCGTCCATCTTTAGGATTGCTTGGGTCAGCGGCTTAAAGACGTGCGTCTCTTCGCCAGCGGCCACGGATGCAGTCGCGATGACCATGAGAAGAGAAATGATCTGTCTGTTGGAGCAGACGAGATGCGTTCGTTCCCCCGCCTTCATTCCCGTCATGGTGCGGTGAGACTGAGGATACGTCAAGCGTACTCCACCTCTCCGCGCCCAGAGAAACCCGGAATGCAAGACGGGAATCGAATAAATTGATGGATTTAAGCTTCGGAGGCACTAGAATAATAAGATTATGCTAAAGAATGTCTTCGGTCTTTTTGCCCGCACTCGGATCGCTGCACTTGCGCTATTGCTCTGCCTTGTGCCCGCGGCGCTGCTCGCGCAGGCGCCCGCGCCAGGCAGGATTGTCGCGATCGGCGACGTCCACGGCGACTTCGATGCCTTCACTGCCATTCTCCAGCAAGCCGGCCTGATTGACGCCAAACTCCGCTGGTCCGGCAAAAACGCCACACTGGTCCAGACCGGGGATTTCCTGGACCGCGGCGAAAAGTGCCGCGCAGTGATGGACCTGTTGATGGCGCTGGAAAAGCAGGCTCCGCGGCAGGGCGGGCGCGTCGTGGTGCTGCTCGGCAACCACGAGATGATGAACCTGATGGGCGACCTGCGCTATGCCGACAGGATGTATCCGACCTTCGCCGATAAGAACTCCGAAAAGCGTCGCAAGACTGCCTATCAGTCTTTCCTCGATTGGCAAAAGGCCCGCGCAGAGGCGCTGAAGCAGACCGCGCCTGCCCCGACTCCGGAATCGGAAGCGGCTTGGATGACGGCGCACCCGCTGGGTTTCGTCGAGCAGCGAGAAGCCGTGGGATCCACGGGGAAGTATGGCCGCTGGCTGCGGGAGCGTCCCGCGGTGGTGCAGGTCGGCACAACGCTGTTTGTGCACGGCGGGATCAGTCCAGAACTTGGGGGATGGACGCTGGATGCGATCGAAAAAAGAATCCGCAGCGAGGTGAAGGCCTTCGACACATACAAGGAAGGCATGGTCACCCGAAACATCATTCTTCCGTTTTTCACGATTGAGGAGATCACCGCGGCGGCGAGGGCGGAGTTGGACGCCCGCAACGCCGAGGTGGCCCAGAAGACTGCAGAGGCCGCGAAATCAGGGAAACCTGCTGACATCGCGGGCCACGAGAAGAGGTGGATCGAATACCTGTCCGAGTTTCTCATGTATCCGAACTGGCTCACAGTGCACCCGGCGGGGCCGCTGTGGTTCCGCGGCTACACGACGTGGAGCGATGCCGAGGGTTCTCCCCAGCTCGCGAAGCTGCTCGAATCGCTGGGCGTCTCACAGATCGTTGTGGGCCACAGCACGGTGAAAGATGGCCGTGTTGCCGCGCGCTTCGGCGGCAAGGTCTTTGTGATTGATACCGGCATGCTCTCCAGTTACTACAACGGAGGTCGCGCTTCGGCACTGGAGATAGAAGCGGGCAAATTCACGGCCATCTACATGGACCAGCGGGTGGTTTTGCTCAGCCCTGCGCGAGCCCCCGAAGTCGCCGCACCGACAGTGAAGGAAGAAGATGTATCCGTCGAAGTGCCCGGCGGCGGGCTTTTGGAGGACTGGCAGCAGCCATCGCGCCCGACGTCGAGCACCGGCACCGAGTCAGCACAGGCGGTTGCGCCCGCTCCCACGCCGCACGTATGGCTCGATCCCGAGGGCAAGCCGCTCCCCTTCGAGACCGATGAAGAAGTGATGGAGTTCCTGCGGACCGCCAAAGTTGTTTCCATGAAAAACGTCCCTAAGGGCATTACCCATCCCCGCAAAGTGCTGCTCGAAAAGGACGGCTTGCGCATGGCCGCCATCTTCCGCGATATCCACGAGGAAAAAGACATGGCTCAGATGGCGGGAGGCATGCGCGAGATGTTCTTCCGCGACGATTTCATCTTTGAGTGTGCGGCCTACGAACTGGGCCGCCTGCTTGGAATGGAAAACATCCCGCCGGTTGTGACGCGGAAAATCGGCGGCGAAAGCGGCAGCCTGCAAGTCTGGCTCGAAGGCGGCATGACCGAGGAAATTCGGCAGAAAGACAAGATTCGCCCGCCTGAAGCCATTCGATGGAACCGCCAGGTCCAAATGATGCGGCTCTTTGACAACCTCATCTACAACACCGACCGCAACATGGGGAACATCCTGATTGATAGGGACTGGAAGATCTGGCTGATTGACCACACCCGGGCTTTCCGGCGCCA
>Ga0073934_10009035_pt1 | contig 12966 bp, 10 predicted proteins | sample LarsenN4metaG_FD_76834 | JGI IMG/M metagenome (GOLD analysis project Ga0073934, IMG submission 76834) | Hot spring sediment bacterial and archeal communities from British Columbia, Canada, to study Microbial Dark Matter (Phase II) - Larsen... ...
AAATTCCCAGCGCAGCCGACGGAGAGCGGCCGCGCGCGCGTCATTCTTGAGCTTCTCTTCCGGCGTGTCGGCAAATTGCGATTTTATGGTCTCGAAAAATTTTTCGGCATGGGATTCCGCCATTTTTTCCGGCAGCTCGAACGAATTGACTTTGAGCAATTCGTCAACGATTTCGTGATGCAAATCCTCGCGGCTGCGTTGTTCCGCCCGCTGCTTCAAATGCGTACGAACGTCATTTTTTAGTTCATCGAGGGTTTGGTGTTTGCCAAACATTTTTGCGAACGAATCGTCAAGAACAGGAAGAACATTCTCGATAATTTCCTTGATGGTCGCCTGATAAAACGTCGGCGCCGGCGGCTCACCCGCCGTTAGCTCCTTCGGAGCGCGCGTATAGATCGTCCGGCGCGTGTCTCCGGTCTTGGCGCCAAGCAACGGCGCAGTAAATTCATTATCCGCAGCGACGACGAAACGCTGATTCTCTAATTTTTCATTAATGATCGGAAAGCCCGCCGCATCGATCTGCTGCAGGTCCACCGTCACAATGTGCCCGGCCTTGACTTCGGCGTCGCCCTCGAGTTTCTTCACCGTCGCATTCTGTTCGCGCAAGTTCTCGATCGCCTCCTCAACGTCTTGCTCATCAATATCGTAAATCGTTCGTTCGAACTCCAGGCCCTTATATCGCCGCAACTCGACCTCCGGCGCCACTTCCACGGCGGCGCGAAAATTCAGGCCGGTTTGTTCGTCATATTTCATCTCATCGATATCCGCCGGCCCCACGGTTTTCAAGCGGTTTTTCGTGCGCGCTTCGTTGAGAATTTTGGGAACCATCTCTTCAATGGTTTCCTGCCGGATGGCATCGCCATAAATTTGCTTGACAAAATTTAAAGGTGCTTTGCCTTTGCGAAAACCTTGAATCTGAACCCGCTTTTGATAACGGCGCAGCGCCTGGTTAAACTCAGACTCAACCTCTGCGGCCGGAACGGTTACTTCAATGTAACGCTTCCATTTCTCAGCCGGAATAACTTTGACGTCCAAAGTCGCTCCTGTGTTTGAATGCCAATAACTTGAATTTTATCAATCAGCCAAACTGCCAAACGAAAAGAGCATGCGCCATTCGGTTCACGGCGAACTGCGCTTGGCGCTATGCTCTCTGCGCTTCTATCGTGCCAGAGAAGGGACTCGAACCCTTAATCCAGTTAAGGAACCAGCTCCTAAGGCTGGCGCGTCTGCCAATTTCGCCACTCTGGCGGCCAATGCTTTCAATTTTGCCCTGGTACCAAAATAAAAACCAGCGATTGAAAAATATAGGAAATTTTCTTTCTAAAAGCAAGCACTGGTTGATTGTTGCCGGATGCTTGAATAACCAGCCTCCAATTCATCCTTGACTTTCCGCAGCGACTTGCCTATATTAAAAAAAGTGACATTGAGATATTAAAAATTTAATTCTCTCCCAATATGGAAAACCTAAAATCGCGGCGCCGGCAACAACCGCTGGGCAACCGCCGGATGAATCTCTCGCTGTGGTACGTCGTGCTCGCCGTGCTGATGATGTACGCGCTGCACAGCTTCTTTTTGGGCGACAACGTCCAGCAGATCGAGTATAGCGCATTCAAAAAACTCATTAGAGAAAAGAAAATTCTCGCCTGCGAAATCACCACGCAGGAAATCACCGGACGTTACGAAATCGATCCCCCACCAAATACCGACACAGATTCACGAAGCCCTTTTTCGCTGGCCGAGGCCAGCGCTGACAGCCAAACAGCGGGGAAAAAATTCATCACCCTGCGCGTCGACGACCCCGATCTCGTCAAAGAGCTGGAAGCCGCCGGCATCAAATATACCGGCAAAATTGACACCGGCTGGTGGCAGGGAATTTTGCTCAGTTGGATTTTGCCGCTGCTGCTCCTCATCGCCATTTGGGGATTCGCCTTTCGCCGCATGAACCCGCAAGGCGGCTTGATGTCGATCGGCAAAAGCAAGGCGAAAATTTATGTCGAAGGCAAAACCAAAGTCACGTTTAAAGACGTCGCCGGCATAGACGAAGCGGTGGAAGAGGTTCGCGAAGTCGTCGAGTATCTGAAAAATCCCGAGAAATTCAAAAGCCTCGGCGGCTGCATTCCCAAAGGCGTTTTGCTCGTTGGCCCAACCGGAACGGGAAAAACGTTGCTGGCGCGCGCAGTAGCCGGAGAGGCGGGCGTGCCGTTCTTCTCGTTGAGCGGCTCGGATTTTGTTGAAATGTTTGTCGGGGTCGGCGCGGCGCGCGTGCGCGATCTTTTTCAGCAGGCGCAGCAGCAGGCGCCGTGCATCGTTTTTATCGACGAGATCGACGCCCTGGGCAAAGCCCGCGGCATGAGCCCGCTGTCGAGTCACGACGAACGCGAGCAGACGCTGAATCAACTGCTGGTCGAGATGGATGGTTTCGATCCGAACAGCGGCGTCATCATCATGGCCGCCACCAACCGCCCGGAAATTCTCGACATCGCGCTGTTGCGTCCCGGACGTTTTGATCGCCAAATCGTCGTGGATCGGCCGGACATCAATGGCCGCGAAGCCATTTTGCAAGTTCACGCGCGCAAAGTCAAACTCGCACCGGAAGTGGTTTTGCGCGTGATTGCGGCGCGCACGCCCGGCTTTGTCGGCGCCGATCTCGCAAATGTCATCAACGAAGCCGCGTTGTTGGCAGCGCGCGCCGGCAAAAAGCAGGTCGAAAATACCGATCTCGAAGAGGCCATCGATCGCGTCATCGCCGGCCTCGCAAAAAAGAACCGCGTGTTGAATAAAAAGGAAAAAGAGATCGTTGCTTATCACGAAGCCGGCCACGCCATTGTCGCCGGCAGTTTGGCGGGAGTCGACCCGGTGCATCGCGTCTCGATCATTCCACGCGGCGTGGCGGCGCTCGGCTACACGTTGCAATTGCCGACGGAAGATCGTTACCTCATGACGCGCACCGAATTGATCAACCGTTTGAAAGTGCTGCTCGGCGGCCGCGTCGCCGAAGAAATCATTTTTAAAGAGATTTCCACCGGCGCGCAAAACGATCTCGAGCGCGGCACCGCGATTGCGCGCAGCATGGTCACCGAATACGGCATGAGCGCCAAACTCGGCCCGCTGTATTACGCCAAAGAAAAGCGCGGCTTGTTCATCGGCCTCGAGCTTGGCAGCGGCGACCCGCATAGCGAAAAGGTCGCCGGCGAAATCGACGAAGAAGTGCGAACCATCGTCGAAGAAGCCTACCGCGAAGTGACAACCTTGCTCACGGACAAAAAGCCCAAGCTCGAACAATTGGCGCACATGCTGTTGGAAAAAGAAATGGTCGAAGGCGCGGAACTGGAGGCGTTGCTGAATGGAAAAGTGAGCGAAGCGCCAAAACCAGCAAATGAGAAGGCCGAAGAAACGACGCCAACAGTTTGATGAAAAAAATAATATCGGTTCATCCGAATTTTTTGATTAAATGCCGGGTTTTAACCTCACCGAACTTCTTGACTTTCCAACAAAAATTTTTATATTTCAAGTTCGTCCGTTTCCGAGTTTTGATTTGACCAGCAAACCGAGGGTGTTCTGAGTTTCCAGTTTAAGGAAGGAGTTGTAATGTTCACACCGACTAAAATGTTTTTTACCAAAGGCGTTGGCCGGCACAAAGATTATTTGCAATCGTTCGAATTGGCGCTGCGCAATGCCGGCATCGAAAAATTCAATCTCGTCACCGTGTCGAGCATTTATCCGCCCGGCTGCAAGCGCATTCCAAAAGATGACGGCTTGAAATTAATGCAGCCCGGCGCCATTACTTTCGCCGTGATGGCGCGCAATGCCACCAACGAGCCGAACCGTTTGATCGCGGCGTCGATCGGTGTGGCGCAACCGGCGGAAGAGAACATGTACGGCTATCTCTCCGAGCATCATCCCTTCGGCGAGACCGACGAGAAAGCGGGCGATTACGCCGAAGATCTGGCCGCAACGATGCTGGCCTCGACGCTGGGATTGGAATTTGATCTAAATACGGCGTGGGATGAACGCGAAAAACTCTATAAAATGTCCGGCAAAATCGTTCGCACGTTTAACATCACCCAATCCGCCGAAGGCGACAAAAACGGCTTGTGGACGACGGTGGTGGCTGCCGCCGTGCTTTTGCCTTGAGTCGCATGCCCATCAAAACTTGGAAACGGCGTCAACGCTGAATTGCTTTCCGGCGCAGAGTTTTTAACTTTTGTCTTGTTATGGTCCAACATCTTCGTCTCGCGCTCGCCCAAATCAATTGCACGGTTGGGGATATCCCCGGCAATACCGCTCGCATCATGCAGTCTCTTGATCAGGCGCGGGCTGATCAAGCCAATCTGGTGCTCTTGCCCGAGCTGGCGATAACCGGCTATCCGCCGGAAGATCTCCTGCTCCGCCAGGATTTTATTGACGCCAATTTGGCGGCGCTCGAAAAAATTGTCCAGGCCACCCAAGGACTTGTCGCGCTCGTCGGCTTTGTCGAATGCGCGGGCAGTGCGATTTTTAATGCCGCCGCCATTTGCGTTGACGGCCGCCTGCTCACGACGTATCGTAAAATCTGTTTGCCGAACTACGGCGTCTTCGACGAGAAACGTTATTTTCAACCCGGACATCAGCCGCTGATTTTAAAACTCGGCGAGCTGCGCCTCGGCGTCAGCATCTGCGAAGACATCTGGGTCGACGGCGTTGTCGAATACGAGGTTGCCAACGGCGGTGCCGATTTCATCATCAACATCTCGGCCTCGCCATATCATTGGAAGAAAGGCGACGAACGCGAATTTTTGCTTACCAGCCGCGCGCGGGACAATCACGTTTACGTGGCGTACGTCAACACTGTTGGCGGCCAGGATGAGCTGCTGTTCGACGGCCGCAGCTTCATTTTCGATCCGAACGGCCACCCGCTGTTGCGCGGCAAAAAATTCGAGGAGCAATTCATTATTCATGATTTGGCCGTCGACGTTTCGCTGGTGAGAAACGGCGATCGTTTCAAAAAGGCCGCGGCAGCAGGCAACAAAAACGACGCCGTGGCAGCGAATTTCTTTGCTCTTCGCGAAGCGCCGTTGAAGATACCAAACCCAATTTTTCCGGCGCAGGCCAGCGCTGCGAATCTGGCGCCGCATCTCGATGACGAAGAAGAAGTTTTTTGCGCCCTGGTTCTCGGCACGCGCGATTATCTGCGGAAAAACGGTTTCGCGAGAGTCGTGATCGGCCTCAGCGGCGGCATTGACTCCGCGCTCACCGCGGTGATTGCCGTCGAAGCGCTCGGCAAGGAAAATGTCACTGGCGTCTTGATGCCGAGCCGGTTCAATATTTTCGCCAGCGCGGAAGACGCGCTCGACCTGGCGGCGCGTCTTGGCATTCAAACCTACACGCTTCCCATCCACGAGCCGGTGGCGGTGATGGAACAGTTGCTCGCGCCCGTTTTTACGGGACGCGAACGCGACAGCACGGAAGAAAATTTGCAAGCGCGCCTTCGCGGCATGATTCTCATGGCGCTTTCGAACAAATTCGGCTGGCTGGTGCTCACGACGAGCAACAAGAGCGAAGCCGCGGTCGGTTACGCCACGCTCTACGGCGACATGGCCGGCGGATTTGGCGTGCTCAAAGATGTGCCGAAGACCTTTGTTTATCGTCTGGCCAATTGGATCAATCAGGTTCGTTTTAAAGAAAATCCGTTGATCCCGCCGCGCACGATCGACCGCCCGCCGAGCGCCGAGCTGAGGCCGAATCAAACCGATCAGGATTCGCTGCCGCCGTACGATCTGTTGGATCAAATCATCGAAGCGTACGTGGAAGAAAATCAAAGCGTGACCGAGATGGTCGCCGCCGGTTTGCCGGAGGCAACCGTTCGCCAGGTCATCAAGATGATCGACGGCGCCGAATACAAACGACGGCAAGCCCCGCCGGGCATCAAAATCACGCCGCGCAACTTCGGCAAGGATCGCCGCATGCCGATTACGAATCGGTTTCAGCCGTGAGTGGGCTAAATTTATTTTTTAAATATCGGAAACTGTAATAAATAGGTTTTGGTTGCTAAAAATCTTGCAAAAGCGTATATTTAAAAATAATGCCTGAAAAAAGAAAGGGACATACGATGCAAATTCAACTCTCAGGAAAAGCGGCAGAGATTGTCAAGGCGCAAGTCGCGTCCGGAATCTATACGGATGCGGCGGCGTTTATCGCGGATATCGTTCTCAAGTATGAAACTTATTATAGAAAAAAACTCGAAACGCTCAATCGAGAAATCGCCATTGGCCTGGAGCAAGCGAATAGAGCGGAATGTGTAGAATTTGATTTTGATGAACTCATGCAAGAGGTTGACGAGGAGTTAGGTTACACCGACGCCAAGTCATGAAGAAATTCTTGATCACCCCAAAAGCCCGCGCAGACTTGAGAGATATCAGCCGCTACACGGACAAGAAATGGGGACGACAACAACGCTTCAACTACATCAAACAGCTTCAAGATAGATTTTCCTAAAATTAAGGCATATTACAATTTCGATTTCATGGCAAGCGTGTCATGCCAATTCTACAAATCACCAAAGACGGGGTTTTGCTGCAAGAGTTTGAAATTCAAGCCGAGCGCGTCACCATCGGGCGTGACGCGGAAAACGATATTCGGCTGGGCGATTTGACCGTGTCGCGCCGGCACGGCCAGTTGAAACGCGAGGCCGGTGGCCGTTATTTCATCGAAAATTTAAAAAGCCGCAACGGGATTCGCTTAAACGGCCACAAAATTTCGCAGCCAACGGCGTTAACCGACGGCGACCAGTTGAAAGTCGGCGTTTATCAGCTTTTTTTTCTCGACCCGAATGAAATAACCCGGCTTCGCCAAAAGCATCTCGACTCGACCGCAGGCCGGGCTTTGCTCGAAGTGTTTGGCGCGATGCCGTCGCCGCCGGAGGCGCTGCCGGCTGCAGCGCAACCGACGAACATTCAAAGTTTCGAGGAGGAAAATGCGTCAAGCTCAACTGGCTCACGCCGTGGGCAGGCTTTGGAAATCGGCGTCTTAATCAATGAAGACAACAATGCGCTTTTTGCTCTGGATCGCGATCTCGTGGTTTTGGGAAATGAAGGGCAGGTCGATATTCGCGTGCCAGGGCCGGAGCGGGCGCGCGCCACGATTGCCCGCCGCGGCGCATATTTTTATCTTTGCAGCGAAACGCCGGCGCCGTGCGTCTCAGTCAACGGCCGGCCGGTGATGAATGCGCGGCTGCTTTACAATGATCGAATTGAGATTGGGGGAAGAAAATTTATTTTTCGGGAGATTTAAAACGTATAAAAATCACTGGAAATATCCAATTCATATCGAATCGAAGATTGAAGGAGAATCCTGAAATTGTTAAAAAGTTGGTTCGATAAAGTTTTAAGAAAGCCGAACTTTTGACTTTCTATAGCATCAATTTATCCTTCAGCTTCCGCTTCAGCATTTCCCGCGCGCGGAAGATGCGGGCTTTAACCGTGCCCAAGGGAACTTTGGTGATCTCGGCGATTTCTTCGTAGGAAAGCTCGTCGCTGTGGCGCAGCAGAATCACCTTGCGGTATTTCTCCGGCAAATCTTCAATCGCCTTCGTAATCAAGCCGGATTTCTCGGTGGAAAGCAAATCGTGATCCGACGACGAGTGCACATCCGGATATTCGCGCTTCAGCTCGCCTTCCTTGGAGTGGATCGGCTTGTCCAGCGAGTACGTGCGCAGCTTCTTTTTGCGCAGGTGATCGATGGTGTTGTTGATCGCGATTTTGTACAGCCAGGTCGAAAAGGCAAATTCTTCGTTGAACGTCGCCAGCGAGGCAAAGGCCTTCATGAACGCTTCCTGAACCAGATCTTCGGTTTCCTCCTTGCTTCGAACCATTTTGTACAATAAACTGAACAATGGTCCGTGATAGCGCTCCATCAGCTCGGTGTACGCTTTTTGATCTCCTTGCAGCGCGCGGTTAATAACAGGCGTTTCAGACCTTTTCACTGGCATAATAGGCGGAATCGTGGCTCAGTTTTCGTTTCGGAAAAGATAGGTTAAAATTCAATAACAATCAAGCAAAAATCCTGAATTGACGTTTTATGATTTGTGGCCTCGGTATTGACCTCGTCGAAATCAGCCGCATCGAGCAGATGCTGGCGCGGTGGCCGGAACGTTTTGTCCAGCGCGTTTTTACGCCGGAGGAAATCGCGCTCTGCGAAAGCCGCGGCAATCGGGCAGCGGCGTTTGCCGCGCGTTTTGCCGCCAAAGAGGCTTTTTCCAAAGCGCTGGGCACCGGTGTGGACAAAAATTTTTCGTGGAAAGATTTTGCGGTGCACAACCACGAAAACGGCCGACCACAGCCGGCGCTCAGCTCGCGGCTGGCCAAACGCTTGCAAGGAACCGCGGTTCACGTGAGCCTCTCGCATTCCGATCATTATGCGACCGCCGTGGTCATTTTGGAGAAAACGGCATGGAAAATCTAACTGATTTCACCAAGCTCCCTCGCGTCTTGACTGCCGAGGAAATGCAGGCCGTCGATAAGTACACGATTGAAACGCTCAACCTCATCGGTCGCGTGTTGATGGAAAATGCCGGGCGGGCGGTGTTTGCGGCGATTCTCGAAAGATGGGCGCCTGTGGCCGGTAAGCGCGCTATCGTGCTCTGCGGCAAAGGCAATAATGGCGGGGATGGTTTCGTGGTCGCGCGTTATCTGCAAGACATCGGCGTCAATTGCGAAATTTGTTTGATCGGTTCGGCCACTGACTTGCGCGGCGATGCCGCCGCCAACCACGCGGTTCTAACCAGAGTGGGATATGCCATTCGAGAAATTCAGCATCTCGAAGCGCTGCCGGAGTTGCGCCATGCGGATTTCATCGTCGACGCGCTGCTTGGCACCGGCGTGCGCGGGCCGTTGCTCGGACTCATGGCGCAAATCGTAACCCGCATCAACGAGAGCGGCCGGCCGGTGATTGCGATCGATTTGCCGACCGGCATGAATGCCGACACCGGCGAAGTGGTTGGGCCTTGCGTGAAAGCGAATATAACCGTCACGATGGGTTGCCGCAAACAAGGTTTGTTGTTCACCCCGGCAAGGGAATATGCCGGCGAAGTGATCGTGGCCGATATTGGTTTTCCGCACGCGGCGTTTCGCCAAGTCGCCGCCGAGAAGAGCGCAAAACTCGCCACGTTTTTGCTGGCGAGGGAGGTGTTGTCGAATTGGGTGCCGCGCCGGCCGCCCAATGCCTTCAAAAATCGTGTCGGACAAATTTTGGTCATTGCCGGTTCCCGCGGCTTTGGCGGCGCCGCGCGTTTGACCGCGGTGTCCGCTCTCCGCGCCGGCGCCGGGCTTGTGGTATTAGCCGCGCCGGAATCACTCCTGCCGCAACTGGAAGCCGCCACGGCGGAGGTGATCAAATTGCCTTTACCGGAAGAAAATGGCATCATCAGCTCAGCCGCGATTGAACCACTGCAAAGCCGGATGCAATGGGCCGACGCCATCGCCATCGGGCCGGGCCTTGGTCTTTCCGAAGGCGCGCAGCATATTGTGAAACACATCCTGGCGGAATTTCCCGGCACGCTCGTTCTCGACGCCGATGCGTTGAACAATCTCATCGGCCAACAGGAAGCGATTCGCCGCGCCGCCGGAAAAATTATTCTCACCCCGCATCCCGGCGAGCTTTCACGCTTGACCGGCGCGAATAAAGCCGCCATCGCGGTGAACCCGGTTGCGATCGCGCGGCAGACTGCCGAAGAATTGGGGCAGGTGCTGGTCTTGAAAGGCGCGCCGACGGTTGTGGCCTCGCCGACCGGCGAAGTTTTTATCAACTCTACGGGCAATGCCGGCATGGCCACCGGCGGCAGCGGCGATGTGCTGACGGGAATTATTGCGGGGTTGGCCGGGCAGAATCTCGATCCGCTGCGCGCGGCTCTTTTGGGCGTGTACCTTCACGGTTTAGCCGGAGACCTGGCGCGCGATCATCTTGGGGAATGGAGCATGCTGGCGGGGGATATTATGGAGCATTTGCATTTGGCGATGCAACAGTTGGCCAAGCAACAAGCTGATTTAAAAATCTAGTTTAGCCACCAACCGAATTTCCTCCGGCGAAGCGGCGACGCCAAATTGCGGCACGCGAAGCTCTCCTCTCTCTTTCTCTTTTTGCGATGATTTTTTATGCGCCACCCACGCCGCGTGAATGCCGCTGATAATGTGATTGGCAATAACGCCGGCGGCAATCAACTCGGCGCGCGAAAAGGCTTTGTCGCTGCGTTTCCGCAGGTTGAAAAACTTCTGCCGATTCGCTTCGGTATTCCAGCGCCAAAAATGCGTGGCCGGATCATACAAACCCTCTACGTCGCGGCGGCGCAGACGGTTTTGATTGAACTCATCGACGCTGATAAAATTTCCCATGTCGACAAAGAATTGATCGTCTTTGCCGGAGAGTTCAGCGCCGGCGTGCGTGGCGGCAAAAATTTTAAAATCATCTTTCAGCCAATGACCATAAACTTCCTGCGTCGCAAATCCTCCCCACAACAAAATTTCGGCCACAAAAAAATTGCGCGCCGCTGTCTTCGCGCCAGCGCGGCGCTGGCCCCATCCTGGAATGGCGAGCGAGCGCATGAACGCCCCACCGATGGTGAGCGATTTCGCTTCATCGGATTGTGGAAGCGCATCTTGCATCGCTGGCGCCGATAAATCATCAATCGCCAATTTGGAAAAAATCGGGGTTGCGCTCTGATACGATTTTTCCTGGGCAAAAATCCAAAACGGCAACAGGGAAAAGGCGAAAAAATAAATTGTTTTCATATTTTGAAATTTTTTAAATCAGCACTAGAAACAAGAAGCCAGCTACAAGCAACGAGCAACCAGCTTACCAGCTCATCCTCAAGCTCAGCGCCGGCGTCAGCTCCCGGTCATATCGCTGCATCTCCATTCCCAGCGACGCTTTCACGTGATGGCGATTAAACCGGTTCGCTGAGTAGGCCGCCTCCAACATGCTGAGCACGTGATTGACCAAAACCGCCGAAGCGCCATACGTCGCGATTCTGAATTGGTCATTGGCCTTCTTGCGCATTCGCGTATACAGCTCGCGATTGGCGGAATCCCGGCCAAGTTCCGTATTCGAATCATCCCAGCCAAAATTGAATTGATCGTATTTGCCGATATTTTCGTAATAGGTTTGATTTTTTTCCTCCGGCAAAAAATGGCTGAAATGATCGCGCTCCCAGCGGCGCAGCGACTTCAAATCGTCGCGGCGGCAGTTGTAGGCGGCGCTTTGCGGATCGCGCTGGCACATCGCAAAAATAGAATCCCAATACTCGTCCTCGCTCCAATGCGCGTTGGCATAACGCTCAAATTCGCCTTCTTGCTCGTTGCCGCGCCGCGTGTAAATTGCATTCACCGCCCACGCGCCGATTTCAATGCCGGCAAAAGCCAACCCCTTTAAAAAAGATTTGTTGTAAAATTGGCCGGCGCCGGGAATCACCGCTGAGAACAACAAAGCCTTGCCCACTGAGCGCTCCGGTTTCGCTGGCGCCGTGTTCAGCGAATCAACGAAGTGAAAAGAAGGATAATCCGACAAGGTAAGAAGAGAGGTTGGTTCATTCTGATTTTGGCTCAATGCGGCGCGCGAAAAATTCGGTGATTGCGCCGACAGCGAGGTGACCGTCAAAATCAGCGCGAAAACGGCGGTGGATAATTTTGATTTCATGGGTCAAGCTCGAAAGCTATGATATTATTATTGCAGAGTACTTCTGCGGCTGAACATCATGTCCCTGAAGGGACTACGACAAAACATCACTCATCAAAAAATCCGAACGCCAGGCCGAAATAATAGCGCCATTCCTGGCCGTAGATGACGCCGCGGTTTTTGAATTTGTCGAAACCATACGCGGCGTTGAAGAAAATTTGCGTCGGGAAAACATAAAACGACGACAGGCTCAGGCGCGCTTGCAGATTGATGCTGTCGTGCAATTTGTTGCGAACGACTTTGCTGTTGACGAACGCGCCGCCGTAATCGTACGACACGCCGAGATACAATTTGTCAAAATAAAGATGCAGCAGCGAAAAATCCATGTGGCGGAAAAGCGGGAAACGATAGGTGACGCGGCCGTGCGCCAGGTAACGGCCTTCCATGCTGTAATACGGGTAACCGCGCACCCCGGGCAAGCCGCCGGCAAAAAAGTAGAAAAAATTATTGACGTTCGGCGTCAACAAACCGCCGCGTCCGTACAGCGTCAGACCCGAACGGCCGGGCAAGCCGATGTGTTCCGTCCAGTCAAGCTCGAAACGATGCAAATTATGCGGATCGTAATTCTCGACAAACGTGCCGTACTTGGTCGGCCGAAAGGCGTCGTCCGGATCGGAGCGAATAAAATCATTGAACTCACGGCTATAACGAAAGCGCACTTCGCGGCCGGCGCGCGGGTTGATCTCGCCATCCACGGCGCGGCTGCGTTGCGCGTAAATATGCTCGAACGAAACCGCCTTGCCGATATAATATGTATAAGCAAAACTCACTTTCGCGCCGTTGATCACGTCGGTGATTTTCGCGTTGTAACGGCTGTACGTGAAATTGAGCTTCGAGCGATGGCGGCTGTTGAACCATTTGCGCGCGCCGGCATCCACCTGCCACAGATTGTAGCGCAAGCCGATGCCGTCGACGTCGGTATGAAGAACCTGATTGTAGCCTTCGAGAAAGAAAACCGGGCCGAGCTTCTTGTAATCGAGCAGCAAAAACGCGTCGTAATCTTTCGCGCGGTTCGCCGCGAAACCGCCGATGAAATTGTATTTATCCAGCATGTCGCCGGAATAAAAATAGCCGCCCAATTTCGTCGTGCCATAATCGAACGCCACGCGCGGCAAAAACGCGACGGCCGTGTAATGCCCGCTGTACGGCTTGGCTTGATAATCGGGAATCTTGCTGTCGTCATACGCCGCGTGCTTGATGCCGCTCACGTCGAAATTCGCGAGAGCGCCGTTGCCATCACGCGACGCCAGCTTGACACCGTCT
>Ga0073934_10009036_pt1 | contig 12966 bp, 8 predicted proteins | sample LarsenN4metaG_FD_76834 | JGI IMG/M metagenome (GOLD analysis project Ga0073934, IMG submission 76834) | Hot spring sediment bacterial and archeal communities from British Columbia, Canada, to study Microbial Dark Matter (Phase II) - Larsen... ...
CACGGCCTGCTCGCGCTCGGCGGAGAGCACCGCCAGTTCAGCGTTGGGGTCTCGATCTGATGGGTCAAGGTAATCTTTTAAGATTTTTATGACAGGTGTGGGCTCTTCGATCCAGGCCGGATCAGCTAACCCTCCCCAGTCATTGCTGCGCTGGCCATACGCTTCCAGATAGGCCCGCAGTTCGGCCAGGAATGTTTGGCCGGCTGGCGAGGCTGCCAGGGCAGCCGGGACCTCGGCGGCAGCGTCTGATTTGAGTATCCGGCAAACCTCAGGCGAAGTTAGAGCCTGACAGCTTAAGGCCCACAAGGCCCGGCCTGATTCAAGGACCTTATTGTCAAAGCCTTGCAGCAGTTTGTAGGCGGCGAGGGGGTTCTCAGCCCCAAACAAATCATGATACAGATCAACAAACTGGCTGATCGCCAGGTAAGCCGGTGAAATAGCCAGCCAGTGGACGACTTTCAGCCGCACCATCCGTTCAAGCGTTTCATTCAGATGGACCAGCAATTCCGGCATTGCCGCGTTAGGTAGATCGAAGGCATCCCAGTAAGCTAAATGGGCCTTGATTTCAGGCAGCCATTCTCTATACCACAGTTCATCTAGCCGGGCAATGGCTGCATTCAACTTCTCTTGAGCGCGTATGGCCTGGGCCTGCATCTTGTCAGGAGGAACGGCGGAGACCTCTGCATTATAGATGTAGGTGTTGATGTGACGGACGCGGTTTCGGGGCAACCGCTCATAGACCTCCGCCGCCTGGTTATGCCCTTCTGCCTCCCAAAGAGATAAGAAGTCGCCCTCCAGGGGTTTCAATTGACGGGCGTAATGGTGCTGGCTCTTGCGCCAGAGCAGATGCCCGTCGTCGGGGTTCTCCCAGATTACCGGGAAGTCCGGTGGGGCTGGAAAAACCATTGATTTAGGGGAAGTCATTGCTTCTGTTGCTATCATGATTTTCCTCCTGAACTATATTTTTTATTAAATAGAAAGCTGCTTTTATAAGCCGGGGATGGAGTCGAGCCTTTAGGCGGGGGACCGGCTAAAGCCTCGACTCCATACGCCCCTGATGCAACACCAGGTTCCATAACAGATCAGTTAGCCGCCTGTTCTATCTTCTTTCGATTCGAGGGTTGTAATCGGCCGGCACTGAAGCAGATAGAGCTTGTCTCCCTGATAGGCGCACTCGACGTCGACCGGCCAGCCCATTTCGGCTTCAAGCGCCAGGGCAAGTTTGGCCATCTCAACGACCTGGCTATCGGTCAAAGCCGGTCGCGCCTGTAAAAAGCGAGGCACAGCGACTTCTTGCGTACCACCCTCGACAGTCACCATCATTTGACGCTTCTTGGATATCCGGCGCGAAATGATGGTTAGCGCCGTTTTGGAAACAAGATAGGTATCTGGAGTAACAGTTCCGCCAACAATACTCTCGCCCAACCCCCAACTAGCATTAATAACCAACTCATCCTGATTGCCGGTGATGGGATTAGCGCTGAAGACCACGGCCGATACGTCAGCGATGATCAGTTGTTGGACTAGGACTGCCAGCCAGGCTTCATCCAACTTTTGACCATGCTGGCGACGATAGGCCAAGGCTCGACTCGATTGGGCTGAGGCCCAGCACCGTTGAACCGCGCCAGTCACAGCTTCAACCCCAATGACGTTAAGAAAGGTTTCATGCTGGCCAGCGAAAGAGGCAGTCAGGCCATCTTCATCGACGGCCGAGGAGCGCACGGCCAGACTGGGTTCAGCCAAGCCACAACGGTCGGCCAATACCCGGTAGGCTTCCACCAGTTTGTCATGGAGGGCAGGCGGAAAGCTTTTGCTAGCTGTTCTTTTTTCAGCCACGGCAAAACCGGCTGTAGCAGCCGCTTCAAAAGCCGCCGTCGTCAAGCAGAAGCCAGGCGGAACAGGATAAGTCGCCGCCAGTCGGCTCAAATTAGCCGCCTTCCCACCGGCGAGAAGTAGATTCTGACAGGCCGGTTCGTCAAGCCAAACAATGTGGTCATTATCTGTTGCGTTCATTATCTTAAATCCAGCTTCTATTTTTTCTGCGCATTTTCCAGGGCTGCTTTTACCCCTTCATATTCCGCTTCAGCCTGGCTGATCAATTCATCCGCGCCGATTAACGCGCCGGCCTTGCCTATCCCCTCCAGTTCACGGCAGATTCCAGACAACGTCATCGCTCCAAAGTCAGCGCTGTTTGACTTTAAGCTGTGCGCCGCCAGCCGCAGCCCTGCCGCATCACCCTGCGCCAGGGCTTGTCGCATATCCGCCAGCAGGCGCGGCGCATCCTCAAGAAAGGTCTCGATCATCTCCGCCACGAATGCTGTATCACCACCTCCCATCTCGCGCAGCTTTTCTAAAGCAGCCAGATCAATTGGATTTTGGATTTTAGATTTTCCCACAGGGGGCCTTTGACTCAGATTTTGGATTTTGGTGTTTACACTTTCGTTCTTCCCATCCCCCTTGCTCTCTTGCTCCCTCCTGGGCGGGCTTTTTCCGACTGCTCCCCTGCTCTCTGCTTTACCGTAGGTTACTAATTGTTCATTGTTAATTGCCCTAAGGGCCTGGACCAGTTCTTCGACCCGGATGGGCTTGCTGACATAATCATTCATCCCTGCCGCCAGACATATTTCCCGGTCGCCCTGCATTGCGTTGGCCGTCATAGCGATGATGTAGGGACTCTGCAGATCCGACCATCTCTGGCGTATTCGAGCGGTCGTTTCAAGACCATCCATTTCGGGCATCTGCACATCCATCAGGATCACCTCATAGGGCTGCCGTTCGAGGGCATCCAGGACTTCCAGGCCATTGGCCGCTAGGTCGGCCCGGTAGCCCAGCCGTTCCAGCAGGCGTAAGGCCAACTTTTGATTGGTGGTATTATCTTCGGCCAGGAGAATCCGCAGCGGCATCTGCTGCCCCATCTGGGCGTCGAACAGTGACGCTTCCGAACTCGTCCGTTGGCGACTTGGCTTGGCCTGATGATCAAAGATACCAACCAACACATCAAACAGTTGAGAGGCCTTAATCGGCTTGATCAGAAAGGCTGCAAACTCAACGGCTTCAGCCGCCATCTCCTGGATTGTCTCTCGCCCACCCAGGGAGGTAAGCATCACTAAGGGTAGATTGGCAGACGCCGTGATTTTAAGGTTGGCTTGCTCCTCATCACCTCTGCTCCCTTGCTCCCCTGCCCCCCTACCGGTTTCAAGCTTACGAATCTCCGCAGCCAACGCCAGGCCATCCATCTCCGGCATCTGCATATCCAGGATCGCCAGGTCAAACGGTTGCCTCCGACGGAGCCAGGCCAGCGCCTCAACAGGTGAAGCCGTAGCCTGAGACAACATTCCCCAGGATTGGGTTTGCAGGCTCAGGATCCACCGGTTGGTAGCATTGTCATCGACAATCAGGACCCGCTTGCCCTCCAGTTGTGGCTGAACTTCATACAGGTAGGCTCTAACCGGTGTCCCAGCAGCCTCGGCTTGAATGGTGAAATGGAAGATCGCGCCCGGCCCCCCTTTTCTTTCCCCGCCATTGGGAGGGATAGAAGAGGGGCTCTCCACCCACATCGTGCCGCCCATCATCTCGCTCAACCGCTTGCTAATGGCCAGTCCCAAGCCGGTCCCACCATAGCGGCGGCTGGTTGAGGCATCGACCTGGCTGAAGGATTGGAACAGCCGGTCCATCCGCTCCGGCGGAATGCCAATGCCGGTATCGCGGACGGAGAAATGAATGATGAATGATGAATGATGAAGCGGGGACTGACTCTTTAATTCCTCGTTCCTCATTCTTCGTTCTGCGTTCACAGAGACGACAACTTCGCCTTGTTCCGTAAACTTGACGGCATTGCTAAGCAGATTGACCAGGATTTGGCGCAGCCGGGTGATATCACCGATGATGGCCGCGGGAGTCTGGTCGTCAACCAGATAGGCAATCTCTAATCCTTTCTGTGCGGCGCTGGGCGCCAACAGGTCGAGCGCGCCTTCCAGGCAGTCGCGCAGGTCAAACGGTTGGCTTTCTAGCTCCAATTTGCCGGCCTCGATTTTGGAGAAATCGAGAATATCGTTGATGATCGTCAAGAGGGCGTCGCTGCTGTGGCGGATGATCTCGGTAAATTCTCGCTGTTCCGGGCTCAAGCCTGTGTCAAGCAGGAGACTGGTCATGCCGATGATACCGTTCATGGGGGTGCGAATTTCGTGGCTCATATTGGCCAAAAAGGCGCTCTTGGCCTGGTTGGCCGCTTCGGCATCCCAACGGGCCTGCTGAAGTTCGGTAATATCGTGGTAGATGATGATAAAGCCAACCTTTTCTCCGGCAACGGTGACCAGAACAGACGATAATTTAACATCAACGAGCCTGCCACTCTTGTGGGTCCGCTGGGTAATGGCGTGCATAAAACCTTCAGTCAGGCCTTGATGAGAAATATGAACAGCTTCTTCATGAATCGCTTCTGTTTGGGCCACTAAATCATCTAAGCTACAGCCATTAGCTTCCTCTTGGCTATAGCCAAACAATAGTTCGGCGGCCGGGTTCCAGGATGTAACCTTTCCGTCGAGGTCCGTGGTCACAATTGCTACCGGACTATTCTGCACCAGCGACTCGAAATATTCCCGCTCACGTTGAGCCGAACTGTATAGGCGGGCCGTTTGAATGGCTGCACCCACGTTGGCGGCAATTGTACGCAGTAGGCGGACATCTGGCTCGTCGAATCGGCCTTCTTGCTCAATACTTTGGACACTGATGACGCCGATCACCTCATGACCGACTGTAATCGGTACGCCCAGGTAAGACTTGGGTTGAATACCCACCGCTGTAGCTTTTAGTTCAGTATGGCGCTCAGCTACAGCTTCGTTGATCAAGAGCGGCTGGCCCGACTCGATGATTTTCGAACTTAGGCCCTGGCCAAAGGGAATAGAGGAAAGTTGATCGCCAAATTCATAAGGAAAGTGGATCATCTGGGTCTCTCGATCATAGAGAGCCACATAAACAATATCCCCAGTGAAGGTTTGGCGAATCTGTTCACCGACCAGTTCAATCAGCGCGTTCAGGTCCAGTTGAGAACTGAGGGCCTGGCTAATAGTATTAACCGTGCTCAGTTCGACCACACGTTGGCGCGTTTCGGCCAGCAACCGGACCCGTTCCAGAGCCGTGGCCACATGTTGGGCGACAAAGGTAAGCAACTCCTTATCTTGATTGCTGTAGCGAATCTCTTCGCTGTAGCTCTGGACGACCAGAATTCCCAGGGTGCGGCCGCTGGTCTTGAGGGGCACGCCGAGCCAATCCAAGGGCATCAGGCCCAGTAACTCCACCTCGCCCTGCCGGATCAACTCTAGATACTTTTCCTGGCCCAACAGCAATGGTTGGCCGGCGCGGATAACATAAGGGGTTATGCCTTTGGCCGTGCCTAGGCCCACTTTATCCCAGCGGTGCGGGTCGGGAATATCCACACCAACCTCATCCACAAAAAAGGGAAAGTTGATCATATCTCTGGCCTGGTCGTACAGGGCAATGTAGAAATTGTTGGCATGCATCAACCCGCCAATAATCTTATGGACCGCCCGGTAAAATTCCTGCATCTCTTCGGCGGCGCTGGCGGCTTCAGCGATGCGGTAGAGAATAGTCTGGACTTGCTCAGCCCGCCGGCGTTCGATCACTTCTGTTTGCAGCGCGGCATTGGCTTCGGACAGACGCCCGGCCTGATCTTCGGCTTCGGCCTGAGCTATTTGGACTTGAGTAAATAATTGGGCATTATCCAAGGCTAGAGAGGCCAATTGGGCAAACCGGTTCAGCAGTTCCACCTCTTCAGGGCCAAATATCCGGTTTGACTCCGGGTTATAAGCCATCCCCAACACGCCCACCACTTGCGCCCCAGATTTGAGCGGTACACCTATCATTGCCTGGATAAGTTGATAGCCAAAATTGGGGGAGCGCTCCGGCCAGACATCGTAATCATCCACAACCAGGGGCTGGCCACTTTGCCAGACTTTGCCGGCCAACCCTTCACCCAATTTCAGCCGGAAGCTGAGCGATTGGCTAAAAACCCCCAGGCCAACCTTGCGTTCAAATTCGCCCTCCTCCGCATTGACCAGGTATATGAATCCATGCGGTGTATCCAGCAGTTGACCGGCCCGGCTGATGAGGGCTTCGAGCAACTCATTCAAATCGAGCCGGCTCATCAGGCCTAGAGCCGTATCGTGCAGGACGGCCAGGTATTCATTCTGGCGGCGCAGTTTTTCTTCCGCTTGTTTGCGCTCAGTGATGTCTTCGGTAATTCCCAGCAAATATCTGGGGGTTCCGTCCGCTCCCAATACCGACGCTTTTCGAGTGTGGAGAGTAATTACGCCCCGGTGACTGGTATGGGCCGGCTCCTCGGGAATGTCGACAATCTGGCGGCTTTCCAGGATGTGGCGATCGACCGAAGTAAAGAAATCAGCCTCAGCTTTTGGGAAGAAATCATGGTCGGTCTTTCCCAGAACCAGTTCCTTCTTGAGGTTAAACAACTCCTCCATAGCTTTGTTCCAGTGTACAAAACTCAGCGCCTCGGCATCTTTGACAAAGATACCGATGGGGGTGTTATCGATGATGGAATCCAGAAAATTTCTGGCCTCTTCGAGTTCGGCCGCGCGTTTAGCCAAATTCTCCTCAGCTCGCTGGCGCTCGGTAATCTGCTCCTGGAGAATAGCGTTGGCGGCTGATAGTTCCGCCATTCGCTCGGCTACCTGCTGTTCTAGGGTCCGGTTGTAATCCTCCAGCAACTGTTGAGCCTTGCGACGTTCGGTAATATCCCGGACAATACCCTGGTAGGCCAGTACGCGACCATCGTCGGCCCGTCGGAGAGTGGCCGTAAGCAGGCAGTCCCTGGCTGTATCATCTTTCTTCCGCAGCCTCACTTCGAAGTCTCTGATCGAGCCTGTTTGTTCAATCGCTTGCCGAAACCGGAGCCGGTCGGCCGGGTCGGCGTAGACATCCTCAGCATTTAAGGCTACTAACTCGGCCCGGCTGTAACCCAACAGCTCCTGGGTAGCCCGGTTGGCCTCGATAATTTTGCCGGCTGGAGTGGTGATAAAGATGCCATCGCGGGAGTCTTCAAACAGGGTCCGGTATTTTGCCTCATTCTCGCGCAGCGCCTGATAGAAGTTAACGTTATTAATGGCTATTGCCGCCTGGCCCGCCAGATTGGCTAAACTAACAATGAACGCATTATCCGGCTCCAATCGGGTCTGATAAGGCGCCATTTCGGCCGTGTTTCCGGCGGCCAATAAGCCAACAGGCCGGCCGGCCTCGCCGCTTAGCGGCAGTAGGATATATTCATCCATTCCCAGCCGGTGGCCCAGGGACCGTAAGCTTTCCTCCTGACAGCCGGCCGGGCAGATCACCTGTTCCGCGCCTTGTTGCAACGCCGCCAGGGCCGGCTCTGCCTCAGATAGACTCAGCGCCATCACTTGTTGACTCAGGGCTTCATTGTAATAGCCATCCAGCGCCTGCATCTGAAAGCGCTTAGCCTCGGCCATGTACAGCAGGATCACGGCTCGTTCAAAATTGAGTTGATAAAGAATAAAATGGATGGTTAATTGCAGAATCTCGACTAATTCTCTGGCTGCATTGTACTGTTTGCCGATCTCGTAGAGTTGGTGATAAAGACGGATCTGTTGGTCAAGCTGCTCTTGCATCCGGTATAGCTCATTTTCAGTCTTGACCAGGCGTTTGACCTGCTCGGACAAACGCCGGTTTTCGTCACGCAGTCTGGCTATTTCCTCTTTTATGGGTTCAATGGGGATACTTGATTCGCCCATCCTTATTCTTCCGCACTAATAAATGGCCGTAACAACGGCGGTATAATTATGAAAATAGTTGCTGCCTCCGACCGGCCCAATTTCGCCATAGGTATAGAAACCTAGCCAGGGTACCTCTGGTCCGATCTGCTGGCGCAGCAGCTTCAATAGCTCCAGCTTTTGCTGGTCGCGGAAAATCAGCCGGCCTCGCCCGGCGCAATCAAACTGAAAGACGAGCTTGGGCTGCGAATCGCCAAGCTGCCCCTTGATTTGATTGGCCAGCCGCTCGACGCCGGTCACGATCTTTTCGTAATCTCGCCGGGTCATCCAGATGCTGGTCCCCTCAACCACGTCTGTCGGAATGGTTACGGAGCCGATCGCATCATCCTTGACCGGCATATATCGGATTAAGTATTGATCGTAGCCGTCCATAGCTGCCGGCGCCTCAAATCCGAGCGAAAGGTTGACTACAGCTCTCCCCCAATCCGCCGCTTCCTCGTCAGTTAAATAATCTTTGAGAACTTCCAGGGCCGGTTTACCATCAATCTCATAAATAACATTCCCTTCGGCCCGGGTCACTTTGTGCTCAATGCCCATTGAGACACAGCCGTGATTAACAGCCCAAGCCAGTTTGGCCCGGCCAGATAGAAGCGCCCAGGCTACCCCATCCGAAACCACTTGATCGTTACAATACTGGTAGGTGCGCGTCATCTGCCAATTTTCGCCGGCCGTGCCACCCAACAAAGGCAGCAGACGATCCAGCTTTAATTGTTCCTCAAGGCCCGTTACCAGACGTTCAAAGTTTACGGCCAGGCCATCTGGAAAAACAAACAACGCCAGCGTTTCTGGGCCTAACTCAGGTTGGATGGCTTTGCCGATGCTGTGGCCAACCTGGGTCGAGTCTTGTTTAAGCCCAATCGTCAGCCCATTTCTAAACCAGAGTTCATCCGAGCTAATGACCATAACCGCCACCGAGAAGTTAGATTCATCGGCCTGGTTTTCAGCAATAACTCCTTCGCCGGAACAACCACACAGTGGCGCGCCGCCGGCGGCTTCCCGCACGGCCTTGACCAGGGCCTGTTGGTTATAGCCGACCGTGGCAAACATCAAAACAAAGTCCGGTTTGTCAATCCCCCCATTTTTAAGCGCCTTCTCGACGGCCTCTCGACCGGCCATCTGGGGGTTGCGGTGGTGGCTCATACCCACCCCTGCTTTGGTAGCCATAATGTATTCTCCTTTGTCAAAACTGAAACAAAATTCAGATAACGCTTTGATTTACCCCTCAATCTTTCCCTTCCAGTCTATTTCTCAATTCCTTGGCCTTGCCCCGTAACTGTTGAAAATAATCTGTCTCGGTAATCTCAGCTACCTGGCTGGCCTGCTTAGCCTTGTCAATCTCGATCCGCAGGTCCCACAGTTGCTGTTTCAGACGCTGTTCACGGGCGTAGACCTCGCGGGCCATACGTTGGAAGACGCGGGCCAATTGGCCCAAGGCATCCGGGCGGGCAGCCACGGTCTCCAGATCCAGTTCAGACGGGTCGCACGTCTCAGCTTCCATAGCCGCGGCAGCCTCAGTCAGCCGGGCCACCTGCTGCAAGTACTCCACTTCCTGGTCGCGGAAGCGCTTCTTTTCCAGGCAGGCCCCAATGCGGGCCTTGAGCAAGACTGGATCAAATGATTTTGGCAAGTAATCTTCCGCCCCCAGTTCAATCCCTTTGACCACGCTCTCCATCTCGTCCAGGGCCGAGATGGCAATCACCGGAATATCCCGCAGCCGGCTGTCCTCTTTCATGTGGGCCAGGACCTGGTAGCCATCCATCTCCGGCATAATGATGTCCAGCAGCATCAAATCAAATGATTGGCCCCGCACCAGCTCCAGGGCCTGCCGCCCATTCTCGGCCAGGGCAACTGTATGGCCCTGTTGTTCCAGGCTGCGGGATAACTTAAGGCGATTCATTCGATTGTCATCTACCACCAGAATGTGGCCGCCAGGTGGATAATTCATCGTTTTGTCCTCCTTTAATAACGGATCATTTAGTTGGCGCCAGGTTCGATTAGAGTATATTGAGTTTCAAACGGCACGCTGAAGAAAGCATATTGTTTAGCGACAAAGTGGTCGATAAGATAGTGGCAGACTGCTTCAAGGGAAACTTGCTGATGGCAGGTAAAAAAATCAATGACAGCATAGCCTTGTTCCGGCCGGGTATGAATGGAAAGGTAGGACTCAGTTAAAAAGGTGATGACGGTCAGGTCCTGCGACTCAGATTGATAAGTCAGCATAGCCAGGAGCGTTAAATGGATCAGATCCGATATATCGACCAGAGCAGTTTGAACAGAATGCGGATCCTTAAGCAGAATTGCCGAACAGCCATATAACTCAAGGACATAATGATGGATACATGAAGAGACTTTTTCAAACATCTTATTTCCTTAACAAGATAATCAAGTAATTTACCGGTGATGTTTTAGCCAGTAGCGAAACGCACCCCAGGCGCGGGTAATGAGATCAGTGTGATATGCTTTCCTAATATCCTGAACCGCATCTTGAATCATCATCGGTTTATGACAATGCTCCTCCAGTTCTTTGTGATGGGCGATAACCCAGATAAAAAAGTCGGCGGCGGTCCGGTTGGGAAAGGTCTCTAACACGCCTGTTTGTTCGATCAATTGAACGATCGTCTCATAGATCAGATCGTGCCAGGCACAGACCGCAGCTTCATAAGCCATCTCGACTCCATCGATTTGACTCAGAACTTCCTGATAATAGGCAATATGGCACAGGATCTCCAGGTAGCCGCCTGGGGCGGTAAGGCGGATAGTGTGATCGGGCCTCAGTTCGTCCAGGCCCGTTTTCTGCAAAAAGCTGCTCCGTTCGGCTTCAAGCAGAAGAGTATCGATGTCAGCCCCCGGCCCAAGCCCGGCTACCGGCCGGAAATATTCCCAAACGTGAGCTTCAATCTGGCCCAACTTGAGCTGCTGGGCGACCGAAACCCGATGATTTCCATCTTTGACAAAATAGCTGTCGCCTACCTGGTAAACCTCAATTGGGGGCAATCCTCCACCCGAGGGGTCTAGATAGGCGGCGGCTACGCTCTGCCAACGGCTGCTCATGCTCTCATGGACCGGCAGAAATGTCTGAACGAAATCCTGATACCGCCCAACGCTGCCGACAATCTGATCCAGCAGAATATCTTGCACGCCGCGATAAAAGGAATTGCCAAGGTCGAAGCGCCGTGACAGTTCTGTAAAGTCAAGTAAATTGACCGGCTTACTACCCAGATGAGTCCGAAATTGAGACCATAACGCCTTGCGCCGAGCTTGAGTCCACTGCCGCTGCGCTTCTGTTCGATATCCATCAAAGGTTACAAGACTCATATCACTATCCCTCCTGCCAAATCAGTCCTACAATCAGATGTCCTAAGAAAAGGTTAAAGGTTGAACATCCCAACCCTCCTGGAGATCGGTTGGAATGCGGAAGGGCGGCCGCTGGCCCCCCCGGTCGACCCAGGTTAAACTTTCCACAAACTTACGGCCAAACACCTCTGTTAGCCGGGCCAGGGTCGGAATATGGCCCACCTCCGCCGATGCCCATGAGAAGAAACGAATAGGCCGGATGAGGGTCTTGGTCCAGTTAGCGGCAGGCACCGCCAGTAAATTGGCGACCTCATCGCCCAGAAAGAACCGGATCATGCTGCTGGCAAAGCCATTAAAGAGGGTACCCGGCATCATGCCATCCAGCCATTCGATCAGGGCCAGGGTCATCTGCTGTCCTTCCGGACTACTGGCGAATTGGCGGGCCATAATGGCTTTGGTTAGCAGTTCGGCCTCTGTCATCGTCGCTGGCAGTAAATCCGGCTGAATGCCCATGAGATGCCCGACTACATTCCAGGTGTGAAGATAGGCCTCTATCTCTGCTTCCGTCAGATTGATCCCCAGTTTTTGTAAACTGACAATCGTCCCATAAGAGAAAGCGAGAAGGGCGCCTAACATATCCTCCTGGTTGATCGGTAGATCATTTTCAGGATTCCAGGAGTCACTTCTTTGAATTAAATGCCGGATGGCCGCATGCATCAGGCGCACTTTTTGAACCGAGCGGACACCCCGCCCGCCGGGTTCCAACCCGCCAGTAAACATGATATCGAAGATCATTTGAGCCGTTTCAAACAGCCGGGTTTGAATATCGTTAGCAATGCGGCGAGTCATATAAAGGACTTGAACCCCTTTTTTGGCCGCATAACTGGCCGGTAAGGCCGAACAGTTCAAGATCACAATGATGGATGGGCCAAAGCGACTAAATAGAGCCTGGCTCTGCCGGACTTTCTCCATATCGGCCCAATTGGGTAAGATGGCTGTCTGCTCCAGGTAATCACGAATATAAATGGGCAGCGCATCGGGCGGTAACTCTTCATTCCGGACGAGGGTGGACATCAAGTGGTTTACAGCCTGAATATCACTGTTTTGAAAGAGCATTGTTATGGCCGCGTCGGCGACCGGGTCACCCACCTGGCGCATCGGATCCAGGAGCGTATCAGGCCAACCGGTTGCCAGCGGGTCGCGCAGCAAGTTATCCAGGATTAGGATACAGCTTCTGCTCAGGTGGGTCCCACGGTTTGAGCAGGTAATGATCCAGTCCAACAGCATTAATACTGGCAATGGCCACATCGGTGTCGGCATAGGCCGTCAGCAGCACCTTGCGGGCATTCGGATACAGCTTGCGCGCCTCTACTAAAAATTCGGTGCCGCTCATCATCGGCATCCGCTGGTCGGCCAGGAACAGCGCAATGGGCGCGTACCGTTCGCGGAGTTGCTGAACTATCTCAATGGCCGCTGTACCGGAACTGGCTTTAATGATTCGGTAGTCGCTTTGGTAATGCTGGCGTAAATCGCGCTCAACGGCATTGAGGACGACAGATTCATCATCAACAATTAAAATGATCGGTTTTTGCATAGATCTACAAACCCCTGAAAAGATTTAACCGGTTATATGTCCTGATCTTCCCCCTGGTTGAAGCTGCGCTGTTTGGCCAGATAAGCCCGCAGCCCTGCTTCACCACGTGGCGTCGTCCAATGATGATTCCAGGCAAAAAGAGGCCTGAGCAAGGGCGAGAAGAAGCGCACCATTGGTTTCATTACTATCACCCGCCATAAAATATCTACCTGAGTATTGTTCCCTTGAGGGGAGAGAACAGCTTGCCAAATACCAATG
>Ga0073934_10009037_pt1 | contig 12966 bp, 10 predicted proteins | sample LarsenN4metaG_FD_76834 | JGI IMG/M metagenome (GOLD analysis project Ga0073934, IMG submission 76834) | Hot spring sediment bacterial and archeal communities from British Columbia, Canada, to study Microbial Dark Matter (Phase II) - Larsen... ...
AGGATCGGGCGTTTGCTGCGGTGGAACCCGAACAGCAGGTTGCCCTTTACGAAGATGGGGGATTCGGGGGAGTTGACGTATTTGCCGCCGGGCGCCTCGGGGTTCAGCACCCGGCCGCTGAACGCCACCACCTCGCCCAGATCGTTGCAGATCGGGAACATCACCCGGTCGCGAAACCGGTCGAACATCCGTTCGTTGCCCGACGGAGCAGCGCCCTCTTCCGGCTCCCGGATCTTGGAGAGACCGGAACGCAGCAGTTCCTCGCGTGCGAACCCGCGACCGGCGGCCCACTCGGTGAGTGCGGTCCAGGTGTCGGGGGCGTATCCGATCTTCCAGGCGCGCGCCACCTCGATCCCGATCCCCCGGCCTTTGAGATAATCGCGGGCGTGCGCGGCGTCCTCGCGGCGCAGGAGGTTCTGATGGAACCACGCGGCGGCTTCCTGGTGGAGGGCGAGCAGTCGCTGGCGTTCCTGCTGGTCGCGCGGTGCGGCCGCGCTGTCGCCCGCCTCCTCGATCACCGGGATCCGGGCGCGATCGGCGAGGCGCCGGACCGCGCTCGGAAAATCGAGGTGCTCATACTCCATCACGAAACGGAACGCGGTCCCCCCCGCGCCGCACCCGAAACAATGGTAGCTCTGGCGCTGGGGGTTCACGTGGAAGCTCGGCGACTTCTCCCGGTGGAACGGGCAGAGTGCCACGAAACTCGATCCCGCCCGTTTCAACGGGAAATAGGAGCCGATCAGCTCGACGATGTCCGTCGCTGCGGCCACCTTCTCGATGGTCTCCGGGGAGATGCGGGGCATGAGTCCATCCTGACATGGTTGGCAAGGGGGGCGAGGTTCGGCTTCACAACCGGTTCGGACCGGCTATGTTGTGCGCCTCATGCCGCGGCGTCCTCATACCTTCCAGATCGGTTCCCATCCTTTTGGGGGCGGTTCCCCGGTCTTTTTTTTGGGCCCGTGCGTGATCGAATCGGAGCGGATGTTGCGGCAAACGGCGGCTCGGATCGCGGAGATCGCCGGGGAGGCCGGGGTGCCCTGGGTGTTGAAGGCTTCGTACGACAAGGCCAACCGCACCTCCCTGAACTCGTTCCGCGGCATGGACGTGACCGAGGGCTGCGCTCTCCTGGCGGAAGTCGGGGCCGAGCTCGGGGTGCCGGTCATGACGGATGTCCATTCTCCCTCCGACGCGGAGGTGGCCGGCCATTGCGTGGAGGTCCTCCAGATCCCGGCGTTTCTCTGTCGGCAGACCGACTTGATCCTCGCCGCGGCCGAGACCGGGCGGGTGGTGAACGTCAAGAAGGGGCAGTTCCTCGCCCCCTGGGATGTCGGTCCGATCGCCGAAAAGATCCTGTCCCGGGGTAATCGACGGTTTTTTTTCACCGAACGGGGTACGACGTTCGGGTACAACAACCTGGTGGCCGACATGCGTTCGCTGGCCTGGATCCGTGAGCGCGGCTACCCGGTCGTGTTCGACGCCACGCATTCGGTCCAGCGTCCCGGCGGGGCGGGGGATCGGACCTCGGGGGATGGCGCTCTGGCGCCGGTTTTGGCCCGTGCGGCGATGGCCGCGGGGTGCGATGGGATTTTCCTTGAGACCCACCCGCGTCCCGAACGAGCTTTGTCCGATGGTCCGAACCAGATTCCCCTCCGCCGTCTCGGGGCGCTTTTGCGGCAACTGATCGCGATTCATGAAGCGCTTCGCTAAAATCCCGGCGCTGGTGATGGTCTTGGCGGGTGCTGTTCTGGCGCTTCCGGCGGCGGCGCAGACCCCCTCCCCGAGTCCCAAGGAACGGAAACCGAAGCCGGCCAAAACGACCCCTGGTGGGCCGTCCGCATCCCCGAAGCCCGCGAAGCCGGCGAAGGCCGCCAAGGCTCCGGCATCCGGGGAGGCGGCGCCAGCCGCTTCTCCCGACGCGACGCCGCGCCCGATCTCGATCCCGATCCCGACCGGTCAGACAGTGAAGGGCATCAAGATCCCTTATTTCGATCTGGAAGGGCGCCTGCGGATGCAGTTTCACGCCGAGGAAGCGCTGCGCCTCGACGAGCAGTCGGTGCAGTTCGCCCGGTTGACGGTGGAGATGAAAGAGGGGAAGGAAGGGGATGAGAATCTCTTCATCGATCTCCCGGCATCGAAGCTCGATCTGACCACCCAGGTGATCACCAGTGCCGATCCGGTCACCATTCGGCGCAGCGACTTTTCGCTTGAGGGGGAGACGATGGAGTTCGACACGCGCACGCGCCGAGGGGTGTTGCGGGGCAAGGTGCGCATGCAGATTTTCGACCGCAAAAAGCTATGAGAATGAAGTTGCTCCTGATCGCCGCCGCGATGGTTCCGTTCCTGGCCGCCCCGGCCCAGGAATCCTCCGCCCAACCGGCGCCCGCCAAACCGGACCGGGTGACGGAGATCACCGCGGACAAAGAAGCCCGGTTCGACTCCGAGGCCCGCGTCGCGGTGTTCACCGGGAACGTGGAGGTCAAAGACCCTCAGTTCCGGTTGAAGACCGACAAGCTCACCGTCTATCTGGACAAGCAGAAGGGGGGGCTCCAGCGGGCTGAGGCGGAAGGGAACGTGCAGATCGTGAACGAGAATGCAGACAAAGGGTCCGACGGCAAGCCGGTGAGCTCGCGCGGGAAATCGGAACGGGCGACCTACGAGCCGGCGAGCGGCGAGGTGGTGCTGATCGGCTGGCCGCAGATCCAACAGGGGATCAACCTGCACATGGCAGCCGATCCCTCCACGCGCATGATCCTCAACAACAACGGCCAGATGCGCACACTCGGCCGGAGCAAGACGATCATCAAAGACACCGACAAGGAGTAGGCGTGTCGCTTCCCCCCTCCACCCCCGGCTCTCCGGCGCAGGAGCCGCTGCTGCGCACCGAAAAGCTGGTCAAGATCTACAATGGCCGCGCGGTGGTCAACGGCGTGGACATTCACGTGAACAAAGGCGAGGTGGTCGGGTTGCTCGGCCCGAACGGCGCCGGCAAAACGACCAGCTTCTACATGATCGTCGGCCTGGTGCAGCCCAACGGGGGCCGCGTGCTCTTCAATGGGAAAGAGGTCACCCGCGAGCCGATGTACCGGCGGGCGCGCATGGGGATGGGGTACCTGCCCCAGGAAGAGTCGATCTTCCGGAAACTGACGGTGGAGGAGAACATTCTCGCGATCCTCGAAACCACCTCGCTCTCGCGCAAGGAGCGGAAGGAACGGTGCGAAGAGTTGCTGACCCAGTTCGGCATCGAACATCTCGCCAAGAACCAGGCGCTCACTCTCTCGGGGGGGGAGAAGCGGCGTCTGACGATCGCCCGTTCCCTGGTGACCCGCCCGAGCCTGCTGATGCTCGACGAACCGTTCAGCGGCGTCGATCCGATCGCCGTCTACGACGTGCAGCAGATCATCCAGAACCTGCGCAACTCCGGTCTCGGCATCCTGATCACCGACCACAACGTGCGCGAGACCCTCTCGGTGACCGACCGGGCTTGCCTGATCTTCGAAGGGCGGGTGGAGAGCCAGGGCTCCAAGGATTTCCTGATCAACGACCCGATCAGTCGTCAGCTCTACCTCGGCGAGCGGTTCCAGATGTAGCGCGACGCGACCGCTGCCCCCCATGGAAAAAATCGTCCTCAAACGCCACGCCCCGGTCACCGTCGGCGACTTCTTCGAGCGTCACGGCCGGGATCTCGGACTGCACCTAATCGGGCCCCGGATCGGCTTCGACCGTCCGATCCCGGAACCGACGATCAACCGGCCCGGGCTCGCTCTTGCCGGGTTCTACACCTATTTCGCGCACCGCCGGATCCAGGTGATCGGCAGCAGCGAGGTTTCCTACCTCAAGGCGCTTGGGGACCGGCTGATGCGCGACCGGCTGCGCGAGCTCTGTTCGAAGCGGATCCCGTGCATCGTGGTCGCCCGCAACGCGCGGGTGCCCCGGGCCTGGCTGGAGGTCGCGCTCGCGTTCGGCATTCCGGTGTTCCGGACGCCCATGATCACGATGCGGTTCATCAATGCCGCGACGATCGCATTGGAGGAGGATTTCGCCCCGATGCTCTCCCGGCACGGCAGCATGATGGACATCCAGGGGGTTGGGACCCTGATTTGCGGGTCGAGCGGCATCGGGAAAAGCGAGTGCGTTCTCGGCCTGATCGAGCGGCGGTACAGCTTGGTGAGCGACGATATCACCCAGTTCCGGGTGCTCGAGGGGAAGGAGTTGATCGGCAGTTCCGCCCCCCTGACCCGCGGTCACATGGAGGTTCGGGGGCTCGGGGTGATCAACGTGGCGGCGATTTTCGGGGCGGGGTGCATCCGGCTGGAAAAGAAACTCGACCTGATCGTCACACTTCGGGATTGGCAAGACCTGGAGGAGGTCGATAGGATCGGGCTGGATCAGGAATACGCTGAGATCCTCGGGATCAAAGTGCCACATGTCACGATCCCCGTCCGGCCCGGGCGGGATATTGCCCGGCTGGTCGAGGTCGCGGCCTTGGACATGAAGCTGAAATCCTTGGGCCTGAATGGGGCCGAGGAGTTCAACCGGCGGCTGCTCCAGGCAATGCAACAGAAAACCAAAGGCTAATGGGATTGCTAGGCAGGAAAACAGCGACGGAATCCGGGCGCCGGATCGAACGGGAGTTGACCATCGTCAACCGGCTCGGGCTGCACGCCCGGCCGGCGGCGCAATTCGTCAAGATCGCGAACCGCCATCGGGCGGAGCTCTGGGTGGAGAAGGATGGGGAACAGGTGAACGGGAAGAGCATCATGGGGCTGATGATGCTCGCCGCGGGCCAGGGATCGCGGCTGCTGGTGGCCGCCGAGGGCCCGGATGCCGAGCGCGTGTTGCAGGAGCTGGAGGCCCTGATCGAGCGGAAGTTCGACGAGGAATGAGCGGGGGCGCCGCCCGGCGTTCCGATTCCCCCCACAAACCACGGCAATGAGCGAAGGCCCCGAGCCCGGACCGGAAGTGCGCCTCCAGGGCGTGGGGGTATCGCCGGGCATCGCACGCGGAGTGGCTCTCGTCCACTCCGTCGATGAGGAGGAGGCGCCCAGCTATTCAATCGCCGAGCAGGATGTCCCAGGGGAAATCACCCGGCTCAAGAACGCCCTCGCGGCCACGCGCGCCCAGATCACCGAATCGCAGCACCGCATCTCCGAGGCGATCGGCGCGAAGGATGCCGGGATTTTCGACGCCCATCTCCTGGTGGTGGAAGACCAGACGCTGATCGATGAGGTGATCCGGCTGGTCCGGGAGCAGCACCGCAACATCGAGCACGTCTACCAGCAGGTCGCCAACGGGTACGCCCGGACCCTTTCCGAGATCGATGACCCCTACCTCCGTGAGCGTGCCCTCGACATCCACGACGTCACCCGCCGGGTGTTGCGCAACCTGCTCGGCAAAAGCCCCCGGACGCTTGCGACCGCCGAGCATCCGCACGTCTTGGTCGCCGCGGACCTGACGCCCTCCGACACGGCGCAGATGAACCGGTCGCTGGTGCTCGGGTTCGTGACCGATTCCGGGAGCCGGACCTCGCACACCGCGATCATGGCGCGCTCGCTCGATCTGCCGGCGGTGGTCGGTCTTCATGTCGCCACCGAACGGATCGCGACGGGCGATACGCTGCTCATCGACGGGTACACCGGGCAGGTGTTCATCCGCCCCAGCGAGCAGACCCTCTACGAGTACGGCGAGATCGAGGTCCGCAAGACCCGCGTCGAGCAGGAACTCACCCATCTCCGCGAAACGGCTTCCAATACGAAAGACGGACGCCACATCGTCCTCTCCGCCAACATCGAGCTCCCCGAGGACGTCGAGAACGTGGCGGCGAGCGGCGCCGAGGGCATCGGGCTGTACCGCACCGAGTTCTTTTTCCTGAACAAGGCGACCCTCCCCGACGAGGAGGAGCAGTTCGAGAATTACGCGCGGGTGGCCGCGGCGGTGAAGCCGCATCCGGTTATCATCCGGACGCTCGATATCGGCGGGGACAAGCTTGCGCAGGGGTTGGATGTGCCGCCCGAGCTCAACCCGTTTCTCGGGTGGCGCGCGATCCGGCTCTGCCTGGAGCGGACCGATCTGTTCAAGCAGCAACTCCGGGCCATCCTACGGGCTTCGGCGCTCGGCGGCGTGCGGCTGATGTACCCGATGATCTCGGGTCTCACGGAGTTGCGCCGGGCCAACGCGCTCCTGGAAGAGTGCCGCGCGGAGCTGCGGGCCGAGGGGAAGCCATTCGCGGAGGAGATGGAGGTCGGCGCCATGATCGAGGTGCCGAGCGCAGCGCTCACCGCGGATCACCTCGCGGCCGAGGTCGATTTCTTCAGCATCGGCACCAACGATCTCATTCAATACACCATCGCCGTGGACCGGCTCAACGACCGGATCGGGCATCTCTACGAACCCACCCACCCCGCGATCCTGCGGATGATCCGTTCGGTGGCGGATGCGGCGCACGCGAGAGGCAAATGGGTGGGGGTATGCGGCGAGATGGCGGGGGAGGTCAGCTTCACGCCGCTCCTGATCGGCCTCGGCGTCGATGAGCTCAGCGTCGGCGCGGCGCTGGTCCCTCCGGTCAAACGCGCGATCCAGTCGGTCTCCAGCTTCGAATGCCGGGTGTTGGCCGAGGAAGCCTTGCGCGGTGAAGATCCCGCGGAAATCCTCGCGCGCTGCACCTCGCTGGCACGCGACCACTACCCCGAGCTCTTCGAGTAACCGGGGTTCGCGGGAGCGGCGAGCGCCATGCGCGAGAGCTCGCCCGCCGCATCGCTGCGGAGGCAGATGCGCGCAGGCGGTCCGGCTACGGGTTTGCCTGCTGCTTGCGCCACCACGCGGCCGCCACCGGTTGCAGATCCACCGCGCCCACGGTGGCCGGGTCCAGGCCCGTGACCCGCCGGTTGAACTGCCGAACGGTTCCGGACGCAAAGGCGACCCCGCTCGCTGCCTCCCACGCCGGGCCCTCCAGGTGGTCGCGCTCGAGCAGGTAGAGGTAGCGGTGCCTGAGGTCCCTCGCCGCAGTGGTGGCCCGGATCTCCGGTTCCCAGGCTCCGACGAGGATCAGCAAATGACCGGGCAGCATCTCTGCGAATTCCAGGAACCGTCGGATGTCCGCACTGGTCTCGCGCCGGTGCGATCGGTCCTCCAGGATCGCGCCTGGCGACACGCGTGCCGGCGGACGCCATTCGGCGAACGGCGAGAGGATCAAGAGCCCGCAGGCGATCCAGAGAAAGGCGCGGTGGCAGAATGCGGCGAATAGGATGACCACGAACGGCAGGGCCACGATGAGGTATCCCGCCTGATCGGGGAGTTGGGTGAACATCACCACTGTCAGTGCCAGTTGGACGAGAAACGCGATCGTTTCGGCGGCTCCCAGTTCGCCGCCGGCAGATGCGGGCTGTTCAGGACGCCGAGGAGCCGAGATCCGGCGTTGCCATAGGATCCCCGCAATGCCGGCCGTCACGCCGGCGAGGCCGACGGTTCCAAACACCTCGAGGGTTCCCCGGGCCACGATGGTCGATACGTCGGGGAACGCGTGGTTCTGCGCAAAGGTGAAGAACCCGGAGCCGTAGGTTGCGAACACGGGCAGATAACTGAGGGCACCCAGCGCCGCCGCAGTTCCCAGAAAACGCACCAGCCCGGTGCGCGATGCGACGGGGAACCTCGCAACCAGCAGCATGGCCAGAGGAACGGCCGCGGCGCAGGAGGTGATGCGGAATCCGGTGGCCAACCCGAGGCACGCGCCGGCGAGGAGGAAGCGTCCGTTTAACGCGGCAAGGAAGGCCCCCAGCAGCAGCGCGAGCGCCGGCAGGAAATCTTTGGCGGTCACACTGTTGACATAGACGATGGGCACCATCGCGAAAGCCAGCGCACCAAGCCACCAGAGCCGAAGCCGCAAGGTGCGCAGGATTCCGGCAAGGAGCATCGCGCAGCACGCGCTCGCCACCGCGCTCAGCCCGTTGAGTGCGATCGGGCCACCCCGGTACACGAGGGCGCAGGCCGCTTCATGGAGGGGGTAGCCGGGCAGGCGAGACGCCTCGTACCTTCCTTCCTCGGCGATGACGCGGGCCGCGTTGGCCACGCGCCACGCATCCACATTCTCCCCATATCCTTCCGCCAGGAACGGAACGCGGGACAGCAGCACGAGCGCCCCGAGCAGCAGGAGCGCGCCCCAGATGGCCGCACGCGGAGGTTTCCCGCGCCCGGGGCGGGAGAGCGGTGGGCTGATCATGCACGCGCAAGGTATTCGTTGGGCCGCGCAAGCGGCAAGGATGGAGCGTGCGTCGTCGAGATCGCCCGTCACTCGGCCGCGCGTGCCGCGAAGGGTTCGCCGCGGGGCCGGGGCGGGCGGCGCAGGCTGCGGGCCATTTCGAACACTCCCCAGACGACGAAGGCGCCCCACGCGAGATCGGCCCAGCCATGGCCCACGAAGAACGGGGCGAACCCTTTGTGGCTCGCGCGCATCCACGGCAATCCGCCGGCAGCGGCGTTGTAACTCATAACCTGACTGATCGACAGCGAGGCGATCACGAGAAGCGATGCCCGCGGCGCGGAGCATACCAGGAACGGCGCCGGCCAGATGTAGTAGTGGGCGGCGCCGCCCGGCGCGAACGCGAAGAACCACGCCCACACGCCTGCGGCCGGGACCAGCACATCCCGGTCGCGCCGACGCAACCACGCGATCAGCAGCACGCCGCCGATGACCAGGAACTTGAGCGCGGTCATGATGTGCTGCTGGATCGGGGCGAGGTCGGTGTGGTTGATGGATCGGAAGGCCGGGAGCCCGGTCTGGGAGAGCCAGTAAGTGACGCCCCAGAGCCCCCAGAAGCTGTTGTACCCGACGACGTGGGTGAGAAACGGGACGGGACATGCGAGGAGGGGATATGCCCACCCGATGAGCACGGTGCCGATGCTCCCCGCCGCGAAGGCCCGCCACGTGCCCCGGTGCACGAGATGGAAAAAGAGGAGCGGCGCGAGCAATAGCCCGACCACCTTGATGTTTGCTGCCATCCCCAGCCAAATGCCGCACCAGAGGGCGTCGCTGCGCCAACATGCGGCGGTTGCCAGCACGAGGAACATCACCATCACGGAGTCGACGTTGCCGTGGAAGCCCGATACGATGAACGAAAGCGGGCAGAGGGCAAACAGCGCGGTCGCGAGCGGCGTCGGCGTTCCGCGTTTGGTCCCCAGCCGGTACAGGGCGCCGATGGTGACCACGTCGGCAACGATCCCCGGGAGACGCAGCAGGAACGGCTGTCCGAAGACCGTGTCGCCTCCGACCTGGTACGCGAAGGCCGCCCACAGCCCGACGAGCGGGGTGTGGTTAAACTCGGGCGAAAGCCGGTAGAGATAGGGGAGTCCGCTCTCCGTGATGATCCGTCCGAAAATCCGGTACAGAATCACATCGTCGGTGCCGATCGTCGTTCCGGCGCAGTAAAGCTTGGCCAGCGTTGCAACGCTGATCGCGAGCACCACCCAGAAGGCGGGCGTGGGAGATGTGCCGCGGGCCTCGGGCATCGGGTGCGGATGGCGGTGGCGTTGGGAGTCGGGGCGCGCAGGCGCGGCGCTTCACTCCCCGGAGCAACGGCAGGCAAAGCCCCCGCTCCAACCCGGCACTCCGAGGGTCAACCGCATCGGTCGGTGGCACCCGCGGCCAGCGCGGGTCTGCACTCGCCCCTCCGAAACATCAGCCCAGGGTCGGGAGCTGCACGCTGGGTTTTCCATGGCCGAAGCTTTGGCACACCGGGGATCGCGTGTCCAGTGTCCGGCATCGCACGCTGCCGGGAGCGCCGAGCGCGAGACCGTCAGTTCGACCGCTTCGAGTAGCCGGGGTTCGGGGAGGGTTGCTCCGCGCCGTGGGCTTCCCGCAATGCCTGCACCGTTGCCGCATCGGCGCGCAACCGCAGCAGGAAATGCGTGAACTGCGCTTCTTCGAGCCCATGGAAGGTGCCCGCCGGCTCGAACAAGGCGGGGTCCTCCGCGATTCTGAGGATGTGGGGCACCGTCGAAAGGGCACGTTGCCGGTGGCCGAAGGTGATATAGAGCGGGCGGTTCTCGGCGAGCGCGCGCTCCATGGCGATCACCAAGTCGATCGGTTTCCAGACATAGACCATCCAGGGGTCGTACAGCGGGGCGTTGCTCCAGAAACAGGCCACGATCGGCCCCGTCGCACCGCGCAACTCGAAGGGGTCGGTTCCGGCATAGGCCGTCCGGACCACCGGCAGGAGCGGTTCCTTGGAATGCGCGCGCACCGCTTCGCGGGCGGGGTGCGTCGCCGCCGCGAACGCGACCGCTGCGGCGGTCCCGGCGATCGCGGAGATCCGCGTGGACTTCCACCATCCGGTCGCTCCGATGGCGAGGAGGAGCACGACACCGGGCAGCGCGAAGATCAGGTACCAGAGGAACAGCAGGTTTCCCGCACGGCTCGCGTGGAGGTAACCGAGCGGCGCGCACGCGAGAAGCCCGAGCGCGATCCAGAACTGGATCCGGCCCGCGCGGGCCAGGCCGACCGCGCCCGCGGCGAGCAGGAGCGGCGCCAGCCCTGCAATCCAAAGCCCGAGCAGTGGCCAGGAGACCGCCGCGTTGCGGGCGGCGATGAGGATCGGGTTGCTCGGGTCAGGAGACCGCCAGTGCGCCCCCGCGAGCAGCAGGCTGGAAAAATCCCGGATCCAGGGGAATCCCATGCTTCCGCGCGCGCGATCGAGCCGCAGGTACTCGATGATCTGCGGGATGTCGGGTCCGAGGGTAATGGCGATGGCCATCACTCCGACGGTCCCGCCGACCAGCCATCTTGGGAAGAGATGGCGGGGCCCGGTTCCGATCGCGCCGGCTGCCGCGAGGTTGAGGGTGACGGCGAAGTAGAGGGCGCCGGGGTACGACCAGAGCAGTAGCCATTGGGTGAGCCCGAACCCGATCCAGTCGCGCCAGCGTCCGCCCCGCAGGCCGCGGACCAGGAACGCGGTGGTCAGGACGGCGAAGGCCATCATCATGGCGTACCCGCGTGCCTCGCTGCTGTAGCGGATGTGCCAGGGATGGAGCGCCAGGAGAAGCGCGGCAAGCAGGCCGGCCCGGGGAAAGCCGAGAAGTCCGCCGAGCCAAGCGAGCAGCGGGATCGTGGCGAGACCGAAGAGGAACGAGGGAAGCCGGAAGATCGCGGCATCGAAGCGTCCCTCCTCGCCGACTGTTGCCTGCCAGAGCTCGGTGCCGAGGCGGGAGAGCAGGCTGAAAGGCACGTGGTTGCTCGCCTCGCGCTCTTGGAACGCGGTTTCGATCCAGGGGAGGGGGAGGAACTTCGGCTCGCCGGACGCGTCGGCCTTCCAGCGTCCGAGAACGTAACTCCGGAGCGTATAGGCTTCGTCCCCGTACAGGCTCAGATCGAGACGTTCCGCGCGGAACCATCCGCCGCAGAGCGTGATCCCGACGATCAGGAGCCAGAGCGGACGGGTCAGGCCGGACGGGACCGCGGACAGAGCCACCGGACGAAACCACCAGCGCGCCGTGGCGGCGAGTACCGCGAGGAGGATCGCGTTGGCCAGGGTCGCCCACCAGAACCCGGTTTTCACGTAATCGATGATGCGGAGCTTTGCGCCGCGTTCCGCCCGTTCTCTGAGGGCCCATGCCCAGTCGGGATGGGTGGCGATGAGCCAGACGACCGCGGCCAAGGCAGGCACCAACAAGATCGCAAGCAACAGCCAGGCAGGCCGCTTGGGCCCCGGTGGATTGGAGGGCGCGCTGGTCATTCCTGCCGCAGTTCGTAGATCTCGAAGCTGAAGATTTCCTCGAGTCCGCGGATCTGGTCGACGAGTTGGAACCGCGCGGGATCGGTGACCAGTCGGACCATCTGCACGTTCACCCGCTCTTCCTTGGAGCGACCCGCGAGCACGACTTTGAGCGGGCGTTTTTCCTCGCGGGCGCGGGCGATGAGCCGTTCGAACGCGGGCGGATCCGCGGGGTGATTGTCGCGGTCGAAGAAGTGGATGCGCGGTTCGTACGCGCGGAACTGCGCGGCGCTGGTCCCGATGGCGGCGGTGAGCAGATCGGTGCGTTGGTCGGGCGGGTAGGCGCTGCCGCGAAGCCGTATCGCGGCCTCGCGCAGGGGCTGGCGGTCGTGGTCGCGGATGAGGCCGCGGGGGACGGTGGTCGCCGCGAACCAGACTGCGACGCAGAGCGATCCGGTGATCAGGCAGCGTTTGCAGGAACCGGCGAGGGCTGCCCCGACCGCGATCGCGAGCGGCGGGACGAGATAGACCACATACCAGCTGTAGAGGAAATTGCCGGTCAGCTTCGTGTGGGCGAAGGCGAGCAGTCCGGCGAGGAACGGCGGAATCACGAACAGCCCGAGCCCGAGCCGCGTGGAGCGCCACAAGCCCGCCAGCAGGAGCACCGGGACGAGCCCGAACACCGCGCCGGAAAAGAGCGGGTTCGCCAGGAGCGTGCGCGCGGTCTGCCAGAGCGGTTCGCCGGGCGGATCCGCGGTCCAGCGGATTCCCGCAGCAAGATGGGTCCAGACATCGATCGCCCAGGATTTGCCCATGTGGCCGCGGGCGATGTCGCGGTCGAGATAGATCCGGATCTGGTGGAGACAAGGCCCCATCAGTTGGAGAAAGAGCATCGCCGAAAGGAGATTGGCGGCGATCCATCGGGAGGGGGGGCGCCAGCGGGCCGGGGAGGGATCTGCCAGCGTGTCCCGAGCCACGAAAACCGCCGCAGCCATGTTCAGGGCGGCGACGAGGTAGAGGGCGCCGGGAAAGCTGTAGAGGATCGCGAACTGCGCGCCCGCGAACGGCAGCCAATCCTTCCAGCGTGCAGTGCGGAGCGCGCGGTCGAGAAAGTGAATCGCCAGCAGCGAGAAGAAGAACAGGGAAGCGTACCCGCGTGCTTCGACGCAGTAGCGGAGATGCCAGGGGTGGAGAGCGAGGATGGCTGCGGCGAAGAGCCCGCCGAGCGCCTGTCCGCGCACGGCCATTGCCCAGGCCGCTAGCGCGA
>Ga0073934_10009038_pt1 | contig 12966 bp, 12 predicted proteins | sample LarsenN4metaG_FD_76834 | JGI IMG/M metagenome (GOLD analysis project Ga0073934, IMG submission 76834) | Hot spring sediment bacterial and archeal communities from British Columbia, Canada, to study Microbial Dark Matter (Phase II) - Larsen... ...
GTCCCTAGGTTACTGCCCGTGAAGTGGATGCCGTATGAGCCCCGGTTGAAAACGCATCGCTTGATGGCGAAGCCGCCAATCCATATATTCTGGTTGGGAACTTGTGTCGGGTCTATGTAGATGCGAAGGCACGGCGTCAGCTTCCAGTTCGTTGGATGGGGCGCGATAGCCAGATCAAAGATGTCGCACGGTGAATACATGTCGATTCCGGCTTCGATGGCGGTTCCATATTCGACGCTTTCGCCACCGCCAATGATTCCGTATTCGGAACGATGCACGCCTTCGCCGACGAGCATGACGCGTTTTTCACTACTACCAGTGGCGGAGCGCGGAAGACGCAGACGATAACTCGCAGTGGCCCCGCGCCAGACACCCGCCTTGATGAAAACAATGCCTCCTTGCGCTGGGAGGGCATCAATGGCGGTCTGAATCGCGCTCGCGTTGTACGGATTCGCCACCGAGCCGTTTCCGGATGTGATGAAGTCCTCCGCTCGGACACCGTAGAACCCACCGCTGCCGCCCCCGCCGCTGGTAACCGGTCTGTTGTCCGTGAGAACCCCGTCGACCCAGATCTCCGAGATGCGCGACTGCGCCGAGGCTGAGACGTCCACGCCGCCCGCATCGGTCGCCAAGCTCGTGACAAGCCAACCGCGTTGCACGCCCGCAGATATGCATGGAGAAGCGCCATCCAGAATCAGCTTCGTCGATTTGCCGGCGCCAATGATTGTCACATTGTCGGCGGCTCGCGAGATGGGCGCGGTCAGACGCCACGTGCCCGACGGTATGTAGACGGCCAGGCCGTCATCGAGGGCCGCCTGGATCGCGCTTCCGGGGTACGGATCTGCATCCGTTCCCGCAGGCACCGGTTCCGGAATGAACTCGGTCGCGATGCGCACCCCGCCGATGACACGCGCCGCGATCTCCGTGTCCGTGATCACGGTCCGGGTATTGCCTCCCAACCCGACACCCCGGGCGTAACCGCTGCCATATCCGAGCGTCGCTCCGAGGGCGAGGAACCCGGTGCCGATCGCCGCCTTCCCCAAGAAGGCCCGACGGTCCACGGCGGCGGCCGCGAACTCGTCGCGCGCGTTGAGGTCGACTCGGTGATGCCGGGCATCCTCTTTTCCGGACGACTCGGGGACGCGGACAAGCACCGCCTTCGAAGGCGACGATCGTCTAGAGGAGCTGACCGCCAGGACCGCTGGCGACAGAGGCCGTGACGGGTCCGGCGGGTGTGCGACGGCTTTCGAAGGAGCCCTCGTTTCCCTGGCCTTCTCCCTCGACCTGTTTTTCTTCCAGCGGGCGAGGAACCCCAGATCCCTCCCCTCCGTCGACTCCGATGCGGGGGGCTCGCGCTCGGGACGCGCGGACGAAGCCTCGCTCCGCCGCGACTTTCGTTGCTCCAACACCGTGTCCGGTTCGGTCATCTCTACGAGACACCCTCCCGAAACTCGCGTAGGGCTCCGCCTCGTTCAGGCCGACGCTCGGGCCGGAGCCGCGAGCGCGGTCCGATGGCCAGGGGCACGATGCCAACGTCCATGGGTCCAGTCCGCATGTTAATCGCGCGGCCGTCGCAGGAGGTCACCACGACACGGCCCAACCGCGCACGCCAAACGGATCGCTTCAGGGCCGGGGTGAACTCCCGGGTCGCTATATTGCGACCCCGGAGCGGCTATCGACGCTGATTGCTGATAGTGAAAGCGGCGATCGGGCCGCTTCGCCGTACCGTCCGCCGTGGCATCCGTCCCCTGAAACGGCCCTCAGTCCGTTCCAAGGACGGCGCAAGGAGAGAACATAGAGGAACGAAAACAAGGCCGCAACCAAGGATCTGGAAAAACCGCGCGTTGACCACTCGGATACGATCCAAACTGGAGGTTCAGCCTGGTCCCGACCGCAGGATTGGAGCCTATGGCCGGGCGGGAGCGCGTCACCCTTTTCCCGTGGTTCTCGGACCCGCTTGGCCGGGAGGTCGGGAGACACGGCGGATGCGGCAGCGTGGACTGCCCACATACGTCGAGTCCGACCCCCGAAGAGCGCACCCGTATATCAAGGCTTCCGCCGGCGCCCAGGGTCACGTGCGTGCCAAGGGCCCCAACATTGAGGGTCTGGATCGGGTACCGCAGGTAGTTCTCCGGCCCCACGGGGACGCGAAGTAGAAGACCATTCGGGGAAGACGCCGACGTGGCTGGCCGACGAGACAACCCGGCGATGTCCTCAGGCCACCGAAAGCCTATGCGCTCGTTGCAACGGACCAAAGCGAGCACCGGTGGCGAGCGGTCCGGTCCTCGGCGACTTCGGCGGGGACGGGAGGGATGACCTCGCAATCGGCGTCGTCCTTGAGGGCATCGGCACGATCATAAGTGCGGGGGCCGTGAACGTCTTGTTGGGGTCCGCCTCGAGCCTTCAGGCGGTCTCCCCGGATGAGCGGTTCGGCGCCAGGACTATGCGGAGGTTGGTTGGGTTGCGCTGGACGGGGGTCTCCAAGTGAGACGGCAGTCCTGATTCCCATCATCGCGACGCGACCTGCTTCATGCAGCTCACCCGTATTTTCGGGAACTTCATGCATGGTGTCAAGGTAACTAGAGAGAGGAGTCGTGTGAGTATTCGACCTATCGGCCCGGGGTCGTAACCCTTGATGTGTTCAATCGATTGAACGACTACACCTGCCTCCGCGGCAAGATTTCTCAAGTGCGCGGAAGTGAAGATCCCGTAGTGGAGGTCCTTCGGTCCCCGTCCTCTGTAACCTCCCTCTGAGTGCATTCCGCGAGCATGACCGGCAAAGTAGAAAGGGAGGAATGCGGCATTATCTGTGACGAGCGTAATCTGTCCACCGGGCTTGCACACACGAGCCATTTCGCGTAAACCGTCAAGCGGATTGCCCAAGTGTTCGAGCAGGTTCCCGGAGTATACTTCGTCGAAAGCGTTGTCACGGAACGGTAGGCCGGCCAACACGTCGCAGAGGGCGGTGATGCCGGGAGCCCGATACAAGTCAACCCGCACATCCCCGCGGCGGTCCAGGCCCGCCCCTACATTCAGGACGAACTTCCGATCGCGTGAATGACCCGTATCCTCCTCGCGATTCCTTGATGCGGTATCTAGGTCGAGAACAGTCATTTCATGGTCGCCCGAGGAACTGTTCTTGGTACCAGCCCGCGAGACGGCCGACGCCGTCCGACGGCGGGATCTTTGGCGTCCAGCCGAGGACCGTTTTGGCGCGGGCTATGTCCGAGATGTAGACCTTCTGGTCGCCGGGCCGCCAATCCGAGAAGGAGAGGATCGGCTCTGCTCCTTTTGTAACCTTCACAAGGTGAACGAGTTCGAGCAGGGAGAGCGTGTTTCGCGGGCCGCCTCCGATGTTGAACACGCCTCCGTTGAGGGCTTCGGGAGACTGCAAGGCGCTCTCAAACGCGCGGACGAGATCCTCCGCGTGCAGGACATCCCGGACCTGTTTCCCGTCCCCGTAGATCGTGAGGGGCGAACCGCGCAGGATGCTGATGACGAAGTGGGCGACCCACCCCTGGTCCTCGTTCCCGGACTGCCCCTCCCCGTAGATGCACGACATCCGGAACACCGCGGTCCGGAGCCCGTATGTGTGGGCATAGTCCTGGACGTACAGATCGGCGGCGAGCTTCGAGACGCCGTAGGGTGTGTGCTCGCAACGGTCGATCGGGAAGTCGATGGGGATGCCGTTCACGTACGCCGGATCGTCGAACGCGTATCGGGTCCCCTCCTCGCGGACGGGAATGCGGTTCACGTTGTTCCCGTACACCTTGTTCGTCGAGCAGAAGACGATCCTCGGATTGCGCGGGGCGCGCCGCGCCGCCTCGAGGACGTTGAAGGTCCCCTCCAGGTTCACGGCGAAGTCGGTGCGCGGGTCCTTCAGGCTGCTCGTGACCGCGACCTGGGCGGCCGTGTGGATGACGGCGTCCGCCCCGTCGAACGCGGGCTCGAGTTCCTCCATGCGCCGGATGTCGCCCCGGACGAGCCGCACCCGCTCCTGCGTGCGGAGGCGGTCCCAGTTGTACGTCTCCGGGATTGGCCCCTTCCGGCCCTGGAGCAGCTGGGCCCGCGAGAGATTGTCGAACGCGATGACGTCCCATCCGCCCTTCGCGAAGTAGCGTGCGGCATGGGCGCCGACGAATCCGCCGCCCCCGGTCACGAGGATCGTCCCGCTCATTCCCCCACCAGCCCACGGGACACGAGTTCGCGCTGCGCTTCCTCCGCCCGATCCTCGGCGACCTGCGTCCCGCTCCACTCGACGAACTCCCTCAGGCCGTCCCCGAGGGAGACCCGCGGCTCGTAGCCGAGGAGCTTGCGAGCGAGCGAGATGTCCGCGAAGCAATGGCGGACGTCCCCCGCCCGGTAGGCGTTCTCGATCCGCAGCGGGAGGTCCCGGCCGTAGGCATCGAGGAGAGCCCGGGCAATCTCCAGGACCGAGGTCGGGCGGCCCGTGCCCACGTTGATCGCGTGGTACGCGGCCGCAGACCGTTCCCCCGTGAGGACGCACGCCTGCACGATGTCATGCACGGAGACGAAGTCCCTCGTCTGCCGTCCGTCCTCGAAGATGATCGGTGACCGGCCGTTCTGGATCCGGCTCTGGAAGACCGCGCACACGCCGGTGTACGGATTGCTCAGGGCCTGCCGCGGGCCGTGGACGTTGAAGTACCGCAGGGCGACCGTCGGGATCCCGTAGGCGCGCCCGATCGTGAGGCACATCTCCTCCTGGTCCCGCTTCGTGATCGCGTAGATCGACGTCGGCGCAAGGGGCTTCGATTCCGCGGTCGGGATCGGCGTGATCGGTCCTCCGCAGGTCGGGCAGTAGGGCTCCCACGCGTGGCCTCGGAGCTGCTCCTCCGACCGGAGGCCCGGATGGACGATCCCGCAGCGATCGCACCGATAGCTCCCCTCCCCATAGATGCTCATCGACGAGGCCACGACGAGGCGCTTCACGCCGCCCCGCGCGTCCACGAGGTGTTGGAGGAGCTTCGCGGTCGCGAGGGTGTTCCCGGAGACGTAGTCCTCGACGCGGTACATGCTCTGCCCGACGCCGACGGACGAGGCCAGGTGGTACACGATCTCGGCGTCCGCCAGCGCGGCCCGTAGGGTCGCATCGTCCCGGAGGTCCTCGAAACGGTATTCGGCCCGCGGGTTGAGGTAGTCCGGCTTCGTCCGATGCACCTGCGGCGTGAGGTTGTCGACGACGAGGACATCATGCCCCTTCGCGACGAGGGCATCGACGAGGTGACTGCCGATGAAGCCGGCGCCCCCCGTCACCAGGACCTTAGCCATGGATGCGCCTCCGGAAATACGCGACCGTCTCCTCGAGCCCCTCCTTCAAGTCGACCTTCGGGGCCCAGCCGAGGAGCCGCTTCGCCCTTGTGATGTCCGGCCTTCGGACCTTCGGGTCGTCGACGGGCAGCGGCTTGAACACGAGGGGGACGTCCGAACCCGCGATCGCCCGAATGGTCTCCGCGAGTTCCAGGATCGTGAGCTCCTGCGGATTTCCGAGGTTGATGGGCTCGTTCACGGAGGTATTCATCAACCGCCAGAGGGCCTTGACCATGTCGGAAATGTAGCAGAAACTTCGGGTCTGCTTCCCATCCCCGTAGATCGTCATCGGCAGCCCCTTCAGCGCCTGGTAGATGAAGTTGGGAATCGCCCGCCCGTCGTTCAGCCGCATCCTCGGGCCATAGGTGTTGAACAGCCGGGCGATGCGCGTGTCGACGCCATGGACGCGATGGTAGGCCATCGTCATGGCCTCCGCGTATCGCTTCGATTCGTCGTACACGCCCCGAGGCCCGATGGGGTTCACGTTGCCCCAGTAGTCCTCGGGCTGCGGGTTGACCGTCGGGTCCCCGTAGACCTCCGAGGAGGAGGCGAGCATGTACCGCGCCCCCTTCGCCTTCGCGAGGCCCAGGGTCACGTGCGTGCCGAGGGCCCCGACCTTGAGGGTCTGGATCGGGTAGCGCAGGTAGTCCTCCGGGCTCGCGGGGGATGCGAAGTGGAAGACCATGTCGACGGGGCCGGGGATGTCGAGCGGCTTCGTCACGTCGGTCTCGAGGAGCAAGAATCCGGGGTATCCCTTCAGCGTCCGGAGGTTCTCCTGGGAACCCGTGATGAAGTTGTCCGCGCAGACGACCTCGTATCCTTCCGCGAGGAGGCGGTCGCACAGATGACTGCCGAGAAAGCCTGCCCCGCCCGTCACGACCGCCCTTGGCATCCCCCCGCCCTCCGTGCGCCGTTGCCGCCGGTCCCGCGTCGCCTCCCCTGCGCTAGACGTCGTCGTCAGCATCGTGCAGCGCGAGGCCGAGCGATTCGGTGCGATCCAGGACCTGCACGCCTTCCGCTTCGGTGCCGTGCCCCGCGCCGAGATACTTCATCATGAGCTGGATGAGCGGCTCGCGAAACTCCTCGCGCATCAGCGTGAGTTCAAGATGGGCTTTCAGCCAGTCGAGCTTCGTCCCGATGTCGTACCTCCGCCCATCGAAGATGTACCCGAAGACGGGTTCCCCCTTCCTCACCATCATCTGAAGGGCGTCCGTCAGCTGGATCTCCCCCCTCCGGTCCGGGAAGGTCTCGCGCAGGCAGCCGAAGATCTCGGGGGCGAGCACGTACGTCCCGGAGATCCCCCAGTCCGAGGGCGCGTCCTTCGGATCGGGCTTCTCGACGAGGGATTGGATCCGCAGGAGATGGGCCGATTCCGGGGTGGCCGCGACGATGCCGTAGGAGGAGATCTTCTCCTGGGCCACCTTCTCGACGGCGACGACGGTCTTCTCATCGAGGGCCCGATGGGTTTCGATGAGCTGGAGTGCGACGGGGATGTCGGCCACGTTGATCGTGTCCCCAAGGATGACGAGGAACGGCTCGTCCCCCACGTACGTCTCCGCCTGGAGGATCGCATCGCCGAGGCCGCGCGGTTCCCGCTGGCGGACGAAGTGGATGTTCGCCATCCGGCTGATCATCTCGAGCGTCTCGAGCCCCCTCGCATCGCCGTTCTTCCGGAGGTAGTAGTTGAGCTTGTACGAGGCATCGAAGTAGTCCTCGATCGCGCGCTTCTCTCGGCCGGTGATGATCAGGATGTCGCGAGCGCCCGAGCGGACGGCCTCCTCGACGACCCAGTGGATAGCCGGTCGGTCGACGACGGGGAGCATTTCCTTCGGCTGCTCTTTCGTTAGCGGGAGGAACCGCGTGCCGAGGCCGGCGGCCGGGATGACGGCTTTCATCGTAATCGCCTCGAGATGGCGCGCAGGGCGATCACGGCGTTTCCGGCCGGCCCCCGCATCGGCAGCTTTCGGCCTCCCGTTGCGTCATTGCTCGGGATCGGTCGGTCCGTCTCCGGGTCCGCGTCCTTGCGACGGCGAGCCCGAACGCCAGGGAGTAGCCATAGGATGAGTTCCTCCTCGAGGTCCGCGCGGATCGAACGGATCACGTCGACGTAGGCGTGCAGCTGCGCACGACCCGGGGTGCCGTAGGAATCCTCGAACTCGGGTCGCGACGCGAGGCGCGATGCGATGAGGTGCGTCTGAACCTGCGCCAACTTCGGCCGCAGCGGCGCGTGCTCGAGATGCTCCTTGAGCGCCGCGAGTCCGCTGAGGTAGTACCCCAAGGGATGCGCCTTCGGGAGGGAGAGGTTCCGCACCGTCCCGCAGACGACGCAGAAAGGATGGCGCGCGACACTCGCAGACTCCTCTGGCTCCTTCGCGAGCCATACGGCCTCTCGCCCGCCGCTATCCTGATGCGTGTGAGGCGAGCCCGCCCGCAGGGCTCCGTCCTCCTTCGCAGCGTCCTCCTCCATGTGCATCCCATCAAATCGGGATGACTTCCGTCCCGCTGCCGATGAATAAGATACTCGCCCTATTTCAGACCTTGTGTAATCTCAGTTTTGAGGACAACGACCCCGCCGCGCGCAGGCGGCCATCGCAGAGCCGTTCGCGCGCCCTCGGAACGAGCGGAATCGAGCAATGGACGCTCGCGCCGCGAGGCGGACGGACCGTCAAACCATGCTCCACTCGAAATGACGGTGAGGTCCGAGGGCCATCCGCGCCGGAACGGAAGGGCGCAGAACCCCGAACGTGCCCTACCCGATGCGCCGGAAGCGGATTCCTTGCATCTTGGCGGGGTCGAGGATCCGACGGCCGTCCACGACGACCGGGCGGCGCATGGAGCGGAGGAAGTCCGCGGCGGTGAGCTTCGTGAGCTCGGGCCACTCGGCCTGGAGGATGCATCCGTCGGCGCCGCGCAACGCCTGTTCTAGGCTGGCGACGCAGGCCGCTTCAGGCACGAGGCGGGCGAAGCCGTCGTTCGCGAGGGGATCGTATCCGACGACGGCGGCTCCCTTCGCGATCAGGGTGCGTGCAAGGGGGATCGCCCGGCTCTCGCGAAGGTCGTCCGTGCCTCCCTTGAACGCGAGGCCGAGCAACGCGATCCGCATCCCGCGCACGTCCCCGAGCTCGGCTTCCAGGAGGTCGATGGCTCGGAGGTACTGCACCTCGTTCTGCGCGAGGACGGCCTCGAGGAGCGGCGGCGCGACCCCGCGGTCCCTCCCCGCCGCGACGAGGGCGCGGACGTCCTTGGGGAAGCAAGAGCCGCCGAAGCCGACACCCGGGACGAGGAACCGCGGGTTGATCCGGGGATCGAGCGTCACGGCCCGGATTACCTCATCGTACCCCACGCCGAAGGCCTGGCACAGGTTCGCCAGTTCGTTCGCGAAGGCGACCTTCGTCGCGAGAAAGGCGTTCGTGGCGTACTTGATCATCTCCGCCGTCCGGATGTCCGTCTCGACGACGGGGCAGCCCGCGTCCGCATAGAGCGCACGCATGCGGGTCCTCGCTTCCGGTCCGTTCGCGCCAACGACGATCCGATCGGGCCGTGTCGCATCCTCCCAGGCGCGGCCCTCCCGGAGGAACTCCGGGTTCATCGCAAGATGGAAGGGTCGCCCGGAGGCTTCCAGCGGAGGGCGGACGACGGCGTCCGTCGTTCCCGGGATGACGGTGCTCTTCACGACGACGACCGGCGCGCCCTCGGGAGGCAAGGCCGCCGCGACGTCCCGCGCGGCCTGCTGAAGGTAGCGATCATCCATGGAGCCGTCGGGGCGCGACGGGGTGCCCACGCAGAGGAAAACGTAGTCGGCGGTGGGGACGGCCGTGCCGATCCGGTCGGTGACGGAGAAGCGTCCCTGCTTCAAGCCTGCCCGGAGCGCCTCCTCCAGGCCGTCCTCATAGAACGGCGGCGCTCCGCGGGCGATCGCCCCGGTCCGATCCGTGTCGACGTCGATCCCGACGACGGCGTGTCCCTGAAGGGCGAACGCGAGGCCCGACGCCAGGCCGACGGGACCCAGGCCGACGACCGCGATGCGGGCCACGGGGACACGATTTGGATGATCGGGGATAAACGTTGCGAAGCCAGTGCCGCATCGGAATGGGACCCGCTCACTTCCGCCGGGACCTCGGGGGCACGGCGGGAACGCGCGCGTCGGATCGACGCGATCCTCCGCCTCGGAGGTCCTTGATGCGTCGGGCCTGGGCCAGGATGATCATCCGCAGCTGCCGCAACTTGCGTTGGGTGCGTCCCAACCCGGCGAACGCGATCGTGAGGGCGGCGGCGGTCCCGGCGAGCCCCGCAATCAGGGGAATGGCGATGGCCAGGGGCAATCCGGCGATCGATGGGGCCCCCTCGCCCGCGCGGACCCCCACGAACCGGTACGCGAATCCCGTCGCGAGGGGATTCCCGAGCCGGTCCACCGCGGCGCTGTCGATGGCCAGCAGGTACGTCGCTCCATGGACAAGTTCCGTGTGGATGACGATCTGCAGGTGGGCGTCGTTGACCCAGGTCGCGTCGAAGGTCACGTTCGGGCCCAGGAGGATCGCCGTCTCCACGGACGTCCGATTCATCGACTTCGAGAAGATGACGTCGACCTGGCCCGCGCCGGGATCGTACCAGACCCCGTTGACCGCGGGCGGCCTCTGCGCCGCGGATGAGTTCGGGGGGCCGTGGGCCGTGAGGACTTCGAGGATGTTCGAGGGGGGCGACCAGTTCGGGACTTCGTCCCCGACGCGCAGGGCGAACCAGTACAGGGTGTCCGGCTCGAGCCCCGTCGCGTTCGCGCGTTCAAGCGTGCCGGCGGGCCCCGGAGGCCCCGTCGGGATCGGCGCGGCGGTCCCGAAGTCGATCCCCTCCGGCGTCCCCACGGGGCTGACGCGGAGGTCGTAGACGGTCGCGACCCCGAGCGCCCCGTCGTCCCCGGGTGCGGTCCACTCCAAGAGGGCGAAGTCCGGTCCCAGCCCGACGAGTCGGAGGTCCCCGACCGATCCCGGAGGCACGCTGTCGAGCGCCGGGCCGATGCCCACCTGGATCGACACAGTGTCCGAGCCGGCGTTCCCCACGGCGTCCCATACGGTCAGGGTCACGGGGTACTGGCCCGACGCCCGAAACGCGTGGTCGACGACCGGGCCCGCGACGACGCTGCCGTCCCCGAAGGACCACTCGTACCGGACGATCGTCGTGTCGTCGCGGGAGTTCGAGCCATCGAAGGTCAGGGACTGGTTCACGGCCGCGTCGCGGTCCGGGCCCGCATCCGCGACGGGCGGGGTCGTGTCGACGTAGGCCCGGATGGCGATGTTCCGGATCGACCAGGCCGACCAGGAGAAGGAGACCTCGCCGGGCGTGGCGGAGCGCGTCTGCAGCGCGCCGTCCACGTGGACCTCGTACACGGCGTCCCGCCGCAGCCCGCTCGCGTTGAACCAGACCGTCGTGTTCGCCTCGCTCGAGACGAGGAGCCCCAGGGCCGCGGATCCGTTCCCCGCGGCGGGCGCCCAGTCCGTGATCGTCACGAGGGCCCGGGGAAGCCCACGAGGGAGCTTCTCGATGTCGAAGAAGACGTTGTCGATCGTCAGCCCGGTCGGCCGGACGATGACTTGGCTCGCGAACCGCTGCTGCGTGGCGAAGGCGATGTCCGCCCATCCCTGGGACGGCCGGAAGATGACGCCGGGCTCGACGACGATCCCACCGCTTCCGGTCGAGGCCAAGAGCTGCACCGCGGGAAGGGCGAGGAGCGCCGCGGCCAGGGTGACGATCACGATCCATGTCCGCTTCCTCAGCTGCCACCACGTCATGTGGGTTCACTCGGTTCCTGAAGCGGGCTCGGCCCTGGCGACGTCGGTCGGCCGGCCCACACCCCTCGGCCCATATCATGTTTCCGGGGCCTGCGCTCACCCTCGTCCGGCGCCGGACGATTGTTTCGGTCCGCGCGGTCCTGCTTCGAGGCCGTCATCATCGCCCCCCGACGCCCCGGGCACGTCGGCCCCCGTCGGGGGGCCGGCCCCGGAATGGGCACCGTCGGGTCACTTCCGCCGCACTTCCTCCCGGAACTCCCGCAACGCCTTGCCCAAGGAAGGCAGGCCCTTCGGCAGGAGCCAGAGCAGCGCGGCGATCGCGATAACGGCGACCCCGATTTCGACCGCGCCAATCGGCATGCTCGACCGTCCTCGGCCGTCGATGAACGCGGGCACGCGTTCGCGCGTCTCGCGCTCCCTCGGCGGGGAGGCCGGAACGCCTGACGAAGGATATGCCGACTCCTCCCCGATTTCCATGCCTGATTGCTAGAATCGGTAGGGCCGGCCTCGTGGCCCGCGACCGGGTCGCCCGCTCGAGGCGGGCGGCCCTCGACCCCCCGGAGGCTACGCGCGCGGTCGCTGCGGCCGCTTCCACCGGATGCGCGCGTAGATCGCCAGGACGATCACGACGTTGATTCCGAACACGACGAGCAGGAGGAGGGTGCCCTGGGGGCCCGTGAGGCTCAGGGCGAATGTGTCGACGCGGAAGTCGTACGTGGCCTCTCCGGTGTTCCCCGCCGCGTCCAAGGCCCGAATGCGGACCGCGTGATCCCCGTCGGCGAGGGACACTCCAAGGCTCGTGTTGTCTCCGACGGACTGGAACGCGCCGCCGTCCACGGAGACCTCGTAGCCCGCGATGCCTGAGGCGTCGTCCTCCGCCTCCCATGCCAGGCGGACGCTCGCGCTGTGGAGGATGCCACGGGGCGACAGGGAGAGGAAGCGGGGCGGGCTCCGGTCGATGGGGACAGGCGTCGTCTTCGGGTCCTCGAGGTTGGACGCGTTGTCGATCGAGAAGAAGTCAAGGGTGTGTCGACCGTCGATCTCGATCGAGAAAGGCTCCGTGTACAAGCGCCAGGTTTCGTTCCCGATCCGGTAATGGGTGGACATGACCCGGACATTGTCCGTCGCCGTCAGGATCACGAGGACCGGGGAGACGAACCAGCCGGCGAGGCCCAAGGTGCCCGTCAGGTTCGCGGTCGTCAGAGGCGGGGCCTCGTCGACCTGGAGCGGCCGAGGATTCGCGCCCCCGAGGCCGTGACCCACGCGATCCGGATTCGCCGGTGGGAGGAGCGGCATCCAGCCGGCTGTGGTCGCTCCCGCCGGCGCGGAGGCGAGGACAAGCATCGCGAGCGCAGCGACAACCCACAAAACTAGAATGCGGTTCCGCGAAAGCACCCGCCGCCCCCGCTTCACGGAAGAGATGCCTCCGAGCGTATAAAGCCGTTTGCGCTCGCGACCTCACGGAAATCTGAGAATCCGTCGCGTCCGCTCCCGGGAGAGGCGTGCCAGGTTATCATATCCGAGAATCGCGGGACGAGCTATTTGCCCTGTCCCCGCGCGTGAGGAACGGCACGCATGACGAGAGCCCGGCGACTCCAGCGGCCGCGCACGATCGCTGCGACCTTTGGCGCCTACATCGCTGCCGTCATCGGCCTCGCCTGGTTCCTCGTACGGACCGGAGGGATCCCCCCGATCGATCCGACCCTGGGGCGCTGGATCGCCTTCGCGTACCTCGTCGCCGCCTCGGTTTTCCTCGTCGGCCTCGGCCTCCTCGCGTTCCGGATCCAGAACGCGTTCGAGGGACGCGTCCGCGAGGCGAACCGCCGCCTCGGGAGCCTCGTGTGGGACGGCGGTA
>Ga0073934_10009039_pt1 | contig 12964 bp, 11 predicted proteins | sample LarsenN4metaG_FD_76834 | JGI IMG/M metagenome (GOLD analysis project Ga0073934, IMG submission 76834) | Hot spring sediment bacterial and archeal communities from British Columbia, Canada, to study Microbial Dark Matter (Phase II) - Larsen... ...
GCCACGACCGGAACAGCGCCGGGGGATCTGATCGTGGGGAGCGACGGCCGGCTGTACGGGACCGCCGCGGCTGGAGGCGCAAACGGCTTGGGCACCATCTTCCAGGCCACCACCGCCGGGGTCGTCACGCCGCTCCACTCGTTCACCGGCAAGGATGGGAACTATGCGGGCCTTCCGCTCTGCGAGGGGCTTGACGGGAACTTCTATGGGGTGACCCAGGCTGGCGGGATCACGGAGGTGGTTCCCGGCTACGGGGCGGGCGCGGCCTTCCGCATGACCCCCTCCGGCACCACCACCCGGATCCACTCCTTCGGCGTGCAGGACATCGAGGCCCGGGGCAGTGGGCTGATCCAGGCGCGCAACGGCTGGTTCTATGGCGCCGCCCGCTTCGGGGGCGCGACGGGGTTCGGTGTGGTCTTCCGGACAACCGCTGCTGGCGCGTTCCAAGTCGTGCACCACTTCAACAACTACGGCACGGCGCCGGAGGGAGCCTATCCCAACTCCGTGATGCAGGCCAAGGACGGGAACTTCTACGGCACCACGGCCTACGGAGGCCGGTTCAACTATGGCACCCTCTGGCGGATGACGCCTGCGGGCAAGCTGACCGTGCTCAAGCACTTCAAGGCCGCTGAGGGCTACGTGGGGTCCGGCGAGTACGGCCGCCTGCTCCAGGGGAAGGATGGCAGTCTCTACGGCGTGGGGACCTACGGCGGCGCCGGAGCGGCGGGCATCGTGTTCCGAATCACCACGGCCGGCGCCTTCACCGTGATCCACGCCTTCAGCGGACCCGATGGCGCCCATCCCCACGGCATGCTGGCCCAGGATTCCACCGGTCTGCTCTATGGCACCACCAACCTGGGCGGCGCCAACGGCTACGGCACGGTCTTCAAACTGAACACCACGGGCACGCTCTTCACGGTGCTCCACTCCTTCACCCATGACGAGGGCGCCGACGCCTACGGCGACACGGTGCTGGCACCCGACGGATTCCTCTACGGCTCCTGCTCCCGGGGAGGAGTCAACGAGTCCGGCACCGTGTGGCGGGTGAACCGAAGCACCGGGGCGCTCACCGTCCTCTACACCTTCGGCTCCGTGCCCGGGGACGGCGGACTCTGCTTCGGCGGGCTCTCCCTTGGACCCGACGGCATGCTCTACGGGGCCACTTACGGCGGCGGAACCGGCGCGGGCGGCACCCTGTTCCGCACCGACCCGGCCACCGGCACCACCGCCACGGTCTTCTCGTTCCCTGCTGAAGCCTACTTGCCCACAAGCCGCGTGCTGGTGGGCAGCGACTGCCGGTTCTACGGCACCGCCATCTTCGGCGGCGATCAGGGCTGGGGAGCCGTCTACGCGGCGGACAACGGACTGGGCTGCGCAGCCGACGTCTCCAGCCGCGTCCAGGTGACCAAAACTTCCCCCGTCTTCAGCGGCGGGGTCTGGAAGCAGAAGCTCACCATCAAGAACGTAAGCGCGGACAAGGCGCCCATTCTCGGTCCGATCCAGGCCGCGCTCCTCGGCCTGCCCGCCGGGGCGGCGCTCGTGAACAAGGACGGAGTCGTCCCCGCCGGCTACGGCACCGCCTCGGGCAATCCCTACAAGACGGCACCGGGCGGGGTCTTCTCGCTGGGCTATCTGAAGAGCGTGACCCTGGACCTGCAGTTCAGCGCGAATCCCGGGACCGGCTACACCGTGCGCACGTTCACCGGCCGCTTCTGAGCGCGCACCCCGCAAGGAGTCCGCGGGCCCGCTCTCCATCGCCCGCCGCGGCGCTCGTGCGTCCGGCGGGCGATGGTGCTCACGATGGCCCCCCGGGACAAGCGGCGCGCGAGCGCGGCCCCTGGGGCTGCGCGATCCCCTGACTGCGCGATGCAGGCTAGAGTCCTGCGCCCATGCCGCCCGGCCGGCCGAACTGCCCCCGCAGTGTGTCGAACAGCAGATCGAAGTAGGCGCGCATCCCCATCACCATCACAAAGAGCAGGAGGAGGTGGATGAAGGTGGAAAGCAGGCTCCAGAGGATGCACTGGCGGCCGATCTCCTGCCTGCGCCGGTCCTCGCACATGATGAAGGCGAGCCCCACAGGGATCCCGAAGTAGGGGAAGAGCAGGCCCAGCCACATGGCGGCGCGGGAGGCGGCGGCCGGGCTGCCCGCCTGCGGCACAGCCGGGGGCGCCATCGCCTGCGCGTTGGCGGCGCGGTCGGGCAGTGACGGAGCCGCCGGAAGGGGGCCTGGCAACGCGCTGGCAAGAGACGCGGAGCACCTCCAGCACGCCGTGACGGTGTCGAAGTTGTTGGCGCCGCAGCGCGGGCATACGATCCGGCCCCCGCGGATGGCCATTGCGCGTTCTCCCCGGAGGTCCGCATCTGCCGCGCGGCCCGCCCGCTCTGGCACGCATTATGCCGCACCCGAGTCAGGGGCCGTTTCCGCCAGCCAACCCGGGAATCCTTCGGCAGCCGAAGCAGTGAGCCGACGGCGGAGCTGGTTCGTCTTTTCCATCCGCGGGAAGGAGGAATCCGGCGAGAGGCGTGGAACAGGCCCCTGAGGCTGAGGGGAGAGAGAGCGGCCCCCGCCACCGCAACGCGTTGCCGCGACAGGCGCAGGAGAACAGCGATGTCACTGCTTCGACGATTGTGCCACTACCCGCTCTGCCTGGTCGGAATGCACGCGGCCCCGCCGCCAAGATATCCGCACGGCCCGATCGTCGCGGACTGTGGCTGCTGTGGCAGGACCTGCTACTTCTACGGGCTCTCCGCCTACGGGATGGGGACGTATCCTTTGCTGGCGCCAGTGGCGGTCCGGCCGCTCGGTCAGCTTCCGGCCTAGAGGGGCAAGCACCGGCAGGCGGGCGTTGCCTTGCGGCAACGCCCGCTTTGCTGTGGGAGACAGGCACCGAGACATGAGCGACCCGCTACGCCGAGTGCGGCTGGGCATCTCGGGCACCCCCCGGGGACTCGCTGAGTGGGTGCCGGCCCTCCGCGCAGTCCGGGCCGACGTGGTCGGAGTGGCTGACGAGGACCTCAGGGCAGCCAGGGCCGCGGCCAGGGAGCTTGGCGGAGAGGGCTTCACCAGCCTCCAGGACCTCATTGCGGCAGCCCCCGGCGCGGTGCTCGTGGCCAGCGGGCCGGCCCTGCTGGAGCGGATACAGGAGGCCGTCGGCGCTGGCGTCAGCGTGGCCTGCGTGCCGCCTCTGGGCGCGCTCCCGGAGCAGCTGGAGTCCCTCGCGCGAGACGCGGAGGCCGCCGGGACGGTGGCCATGCCCGCGCTTCTCCACCGCTTCCATCCCGCCTTTGCATTCGTGGCGGACACGACTCTCTGCGGCGACCTTGGACCCGTGGTCCAGTGTCGCTGCGACCGGGCAACAAGGGCAGACCTGCCCTTGCCTGAGAGCCCGGAGGAAGCGGCAAGGGTGCTGGAGGCGGAGGCCGGGCCCTCACTGGACCTGTGCCGCTGGTGGCAGGGTGAGGTGCTGAGCGTAAGCGCCGACATCGCCCTGGGCCCCCGGGTCCACGGCGAGCCGTTTGCCAATCTCATCTGCACGCACCCCGCAGGCGCCTCCGTGCACCACCTGCTCCGCCGCTCCCGGCGCGCAGCACCGGAGCAGTACCTGGTGGAGTTCGCCAGCGCGTCGCTCTCGGTCCGTTGCGATGTCCGTGGCGAATGCCAGATCATTCTGTGCCGCCGCGGGCGTCGGCCCGAGGAGATCACAAGCCGCGTGCCGGCGGCGCCGCCGCCGAAGGTGGCGTTCCTGGACCACTTCCTGGACTGCGTTCAGGGCGCCGGGCAGCCAAAGGCAACGCTGCACGACTATCGGCGCATCGCCGAGATCCTCGTGGCTGCCCGAATCTCCAGCCGGGACTCGGCCAAGGTCGCACTGCCTCCGGTCCACGCCCATGCGGCCTGAGGGCGGACCTTCGACGCCCGCAGCGCAGCGATGGGCGAACCCTGGCGGACGATCAACGGCCGGCGCGCATCCCGGCCCGATGCTGCCAGGGGCCGCGCCCTGAGTGGCGAGCGTCCGTCCAGTGCCCGTCGCCTCAGCCATCCTGCAAGTCAGATCGAGTGCGTCCGTTGAACCCTGTGCCCTGAACCCTGAAGTCCCGTCCCGGACCGCCCATGCTCGAGATCCTCCGCGGGCGAGCGCCAGCCCTCCGCTCGCGAAACTTCCGGCTGCTCTGGGCCGGCCAGGCCATCTCTGTGGCCGGCGGCCAGATGCAGTCCGTCGCCCTGAACTGGCACCTCTACGAACTGACGGGATCGCCCGTGGCCCTGGGAGCAATCGGACTGGTCCGGGTGGTCCCCATCGTCGTCTTCTCGCTCCTCGGCGGCGCGGTGGCCGACGCCCACGACCGGCGCAGGGTGCTCCTCCTCACCCAGACGGTGATGGCTTCCATCGCGGCAACGCTGGGCCTCCTGACGCAGCTTGGCCGGATCACGCCGGCCCACATCTACGCGCTCACCGCGCTCTCCGCGGCCACCATCGCCTTCAACAACCCTGCGCGACAGGCCTTCACTCCAAGCCTGGTGCCCAGGGAGCACTTCGCCAACGCCCTCTCACTGGCTCAGATCACCCACCAGATCGCCAACATCCTGGGACCCATGGCTGCGGGTGCGCTTCTCGCCCACTCCCAGCTCGCGGCCTGCTACTGGGCCAACGCGGCCTCGTTTGGCGGCGTCATCCTCGCCCTGCTGCTGATCCGACCCCCGCAGATCACCAGCCCCCCCGCTCCGCCCTCCACGATCTCCTGGTCCGCGGTCCTGGAGGGGCTCGCCTTCGTGCGGAGCAACCCCATCCTGGTGTGGACGATTCTGCTCGACTTTCTGGCCACATTCTTCTCGTCCGCCAGCGCGCTCCTGCCCATCTTCGCCAAAGACGTGCTGCATGCCGGTCCCCGCGGATACGGCATCCTCTCGGCGGCGCCGGCGGCGGGCTCCCTGCTGGCCGGGGCGTTCCTGGCGCTCACACCCACGATCCGTCGCCAGGGCGTCCTCATTCTCTGGGCGGTGACCGCCTACGGCGCCGCCACTGTCATATTTGGCGCCTCCACGATCTTCTGGCTGTCCTGGCTCGCCCTGGCTGCCACCGGCGCCGCCGACACCGTGAGCACCATCCTCCGGGGCACGATCCGCCAGCTCGTGACCCCCGAGCACCTCCGGGGCCGCATGACCGCGGCCAGCATGATTTTCTTCATGGGCGGACCCCAGCTCGGCGAGCTGGAAGCCGGGCTCGTCGCCGCCTGGATCGGCGCGCCCTGGTCGGTGATCACCGGCGGAGTCGGCTGCCTGCTTGCCGTCGCATGGGTCGCCGCGCGTGCGCCCCAACTGCGGCGGTACCACGGGGAGTAGGGCCGCGAGAAGAGGCCATGCAGGAGGCCGGCACCCTTCGGGCGAACCATGCCTCGAATTCCACTCTCTGGAGCACCGCCCCATGGAAAAGGTCCTCCTCGCCGCCCTGCTGTTCGGGGTTGCGGCCGCCTGCGCCACAGCGGCCGGCGCCGCGCCGGCGTCAGGTGGCAGCGTCAGCCGCACCGTCTTCGGCAGGACGGCTGACGGCCAGACCGTCCACCTCTACACCCTGAAGAACGCCGGCGGCGCCATCGCCCGAGTCATGACCTACGGCGCCACCCTCACGGAAGTCCAGGTTCCGGACCGGGACGGCCGCCTGGGCGACGTGACGCTGGGATTCTCCTCCCTGGCACCCTACCTGAAGGGCCACCCCTTCTTCGGCTCCATCGCCGGGCGCTATGCGAACCGGATCGCCAAGGGGCGCTTCACGCTGGACGGCAGGACCTTCCACCTGGCCACCAACAACGGCCCGAACCACCTGCACGGCGGCAGACGGGGATTCGACAAGCACATCTGGAAGGCCCGGACAGTGAAGCGCGCCGAAGGCCCCGCAGTCCAGTTCTCCCTCACCAGCCCTGACGGCGACGAGGGCTATCCGGGCACCCTCAAGGTCTGGGTCACCTACACGCTCACCGCCGACAACGCCGTGCGCATGGACTACCGCGCGATTACGGACAAGGCCACGCCCGTCAACCTCACCAACCACGCGTACTTCAACCTGGCGGGACGGGGCACCGTGCTCGACCACGTGCTCCAGCTCAACGCCGACCGATTCACACCCGTAGACGCCACCCTGATCCCCACGGGCAAGATCGCACCGGTGGAGGATACGCCCTTCGACTTCCGCCAGCCTCGCGCCATCGGCGACCGCATCCACGAGGTGGAGAACACCAACGGCGGGTACGACACCAACTTCGTCCTGAATGGCGGGGGCAGGAAGCTGGCCCTGGCAGCGAAGGTCACCGAACCCACCACGGGGCGCATCCTGGAGGTGTGGACCACCGAGCCGGGCATCCAGTTCTACACGGGCAACTTCCTGGACGGCTCCCTCGCGGGCAGGGGCGGAGTGCGCTATCAGAAGCACAGCGGCTTCTGCCTTGAGGCACAGCACTTCCCCGACTCTCCCAACAAGCCGCAGTTCCCGTCAACCATCCTGCGGCCCGGGCAGGTCTACCGCCAGACGACCCTGTACAAGTTCCGCGTGGAGCGATAGAGGGAACCGGAGGGATCCCCTCGGGCGCGCGGCCCGGCAGGGATTCAGGATCGCGGTGAGCACTTCATGATCGTGGCCACTGCGCCAGGCCGGTGCGGAATCGTGGGCAACCCCAGCGACATGTACGGGGGCTGCGTGCTGAGCGTCACCACCCGGGAGCGCGCCCGTTGCGAACTGGTGCCCGGGAGCGCGCTCCAGATCGAATCGGGGTCCGAGGCCGCCGTGGTTCGGGGACCGGCCGATCTGGAGCTGCGCGGGGACCGCCTGGACATCGCCCGGGCGGCCCTCACCTGGTTCGGGATCGACCCGGCACGCCACCGATTCACCCTGCGCCTCTCCACCGACATCCCCATGCAGGCTGGCCTCGCCGGCTCCACGGCCCTCGTGGCCGCGGCCGTGGGAGCACTGGATGCCTGGCTCGGGCTCGGCATGAACCCATGGGCCCTGGCGGAGACCGCCCGCAAGGTGGAGTTCCGGGTGATGAAGGTCCTTTGCGGCCTGCAGGATCAGCACATGGCCGTGTTCGGCGGCCTCTGCTTCATGGACTTCCGCGGCAAGGAGATGCTGGAGCAGCGCGACGACGAGCCGCTGGCATCCATGGAGCCGATCCACGCCTTCCTGCCGGCCCATCCCACGCCGCTGCTCCTGGCCCACACCGGCGTGCGCCACCACTCGGGCACCGTGCACCGCTCGCCCCGCCAGCGCTGGTTGGAGGGCGATCCGCAAGTGAGGGCCGCCTATGAGCGGATCGCGGACCTGGCCCGCCGGGCCAAGCGGGCCTGGGTGGAGGCGGACTGGCCCCTCCTGGGCGCGCTCATGGACGAAAACCACGCGCTGGTGGCTGAACTGGGCGGCTCGGGACCCGAGAACGACCGGCTCATCGCGGCGGCCCGGGCGGCGGGCGCTTGGGGAGCGAAGCTGGCCGGCGCGGGCGGCGGCGGCACCGTCATCCTGCTCACCGACGACCCGGCACGCGTGGGGGCGGCCCTGATGAACGCCGGTGCCGATGCGCTGTACACGCCCGCTCCGTCTCCCGGCCTGCAGGTCACCGCTGAGTAACGCCCGAACACGACGACAGACCTTCGCGCGCCAATGGACGGCGTGCCACAGCCCGAGTCCCCAGCCATGATCATCACCAGCCGCGCACCCGTCCGAATCGACTTCGCAGGCGCCTGGACCGACGTCCCCGTCTTCGCGCGGGGCGCTGGCGGGGCCGTGGTGAACGCCTCCATCAACCGGTTCGTGGAGGGCCGGCTGGAGGTGGGAGACCGGCCGGGAGTCGAGGGAATCCGGGTCTCGTACCAGTGCGACTTGCCCGCGGGGTCCGGCCTGGGCACCTCCGCCGCCCTGAACGTCTGCTGGCTGGGCCTCATCGAATCCCAAATTGCGCCCACACAGGAGCACCGGGAGCGCATCGCGGAACTGGCCTTCCAGCTCGAGGAGATGCTGGGCATCCTGGGAGGCAAGCAGGACCAGTATGCCGCAGCGCTGGGCGGGATCAACTTCCTGCAGTTCGGCGAGGAGGTTGCCGTGGAGCGGCTGGACGTCCCGGCGTCCATGGTGCAGGAGATGGAGCGGCGGCTTGTGCTCTGCTACACAGGCAAGTCGCGCCTTTCCGGGAGCATCCATGAGAACGTGTGGTGCGCCTTCCGGCGCGGCATGCCCGAGACGGTGAACGCCCTCTACGCCCTGCGCGACGGAGCCGTCATGATGCGGGAGGCGCTCCTGGGTGGCCGCATCGACCAGTTCGGCGCTCTGCTCGGCGAGAGCTGGAGACACCAGAAGGCGCTGGACCCCTCCGTGACCAACGAGCAGATCGAAGTCCTGTTCAGGGAGGCCCTGGAGGCAGGCGCCCTGCACGGCAAGGCCTGCGGCGCGGGCGGGGGAGGATGCCTGCTCTTCTACGTGGCGCAAGGCCGGGAGTCCGCCGTGTCGGATGCCCTTGCACGAGCGGGCGCTCGGGTGATTCCTTTCCGCTTCGAGTTTGAGGGCCTGCGGATGGAGCGCTTGGAGTGACAAGAAGCGGAGACCCGGGGATGCTGAGATGCCGCATTCCCCGGCCCCGGGGAGCGCTGGGGGTGACAAGCATCGGAGACGGCCAGGCCGGAATTGGAGGATGCAGTGTGGCGCAAGGATTGAGCAGAATCATCGCACAGCTGGGTGCGGCAGCAGTGCTCGCGCTGGCGGCGGCCCCAGGCGCCGCGCAGCTGAGAGCCGGCACCGCCCGGGTGAGCATCACGCCGGACCCCAGGGCGATGCCGCACCGCCTGGGCGGCTATGTCTCGCCTGTGCGCCTGAACAACGACGCCACAGGGGTGCACGACACCTGCTTCGCCCGGGCGCTGGTGCTGGAGAATGGGTCGGCACGAGCCGCCCTCGTGTCGCTGGACCTCTGCTTCCTCCCTGCGGCGGTGAAAGAGGCGGTGGCCGCGCACCTCAGGGACACGGGGATTCCCCCGGCTGCCCTGTTCCTGTCCGCCACCCACACCCATTCCGCGCTCGACCCACTGCACCTGCACCCGGGCAACACGGGCCACCAGACCGCGCTGCCCAGGTACGATGCGAAGCTCTCGGAGTGGATGGCGGAGCGGATCGCCCAGGCCGTGCGCGACGCCGCCGGCCGCATGGTGCCAGCCCGGGCGGGCAGCGCCCAGCGGGGAAGAGTCGGCCTGAACCGCAACCGCCGTGGCGAGCAGCTCACGGATGACGAGCTGACTGCCCTGAAGGTCGTGGACGCGCAGGACCGTCCGGTTGCTGCGGTAGTCTGCTATGCGGCGCACCCCGTGTACTATGGCGCCGAGATGCTGGAGGTCTCCGGTGACTGGAGCGGCAGCCTGGCCCGCAAGCTGGAGGCGGAGATGCCAGGGGCGACGGTGCTGTTCCTGAACGGCGCGGAGGGCGACGCCTCGCCCGACGGCGCCGACGAGGGGACACCGGCCGAGCGCATCGACGTCTACTCGGCCAAGCTGGCGGCGGCGGCGCGAAAGGCCCTCGATGCCGCCGCGCTCGTGCCTGATCCTCGCCTGGAAGCATGGACCCAGGACGCCGAGCCAGGAGATCCCACGCCCCATCCGTTGTTTCTCCTGGCCAGCGTGGCGCTCCGGGCCACTCCCGATCAGGCGCGGGCGCTGGTCCGCCGCATGATGCCCCAGCGGATCGAGGCCACCTTCGTGCGGATTGGAGATCTGCTGCTGATGGGACTGCCGGGCGAGCCCACCGCAGCCGTGGGTCTGGAGGCCAAGCGGCTGGCTCGAGAGCGCGGCGTCCGAACACCCGCCGTGGTGGCGCTCACCAACGGCTGGCTGGGCTACCTTGTCACGGAGGCCCAGTATCGGGCGGGGGAGTATGAGGCCACGATGTCATTCTACGGTCCCGAGATCGGCGCGCGCATGCTGGATGCCGTCCGCCGCGGCCTGGAGCGCAGGACCGCAGGCACCGGAAGACCCTAGCCGCGCGCGCCCGTTCCCGAAGAGGCCGGGCCACCCCTCGCCCGGAGCCCGTGAACGGTGCCCAGGCCCACACCGATCCGCCACGTGGCGGACGGGGGATTCCAGCACCTGATTCTGGCGCAATGCGCACAGGCACCGTGATCGGGCATCGGAGCGCCGGAACAAGGATATGCGTGCCCAGCGCCAATACCTGGAGCAGATCCAGCGCCTGCGGCAGCGGCCGCCGGCCGAGGCCCTGGAGCCGCTCCTGGCGCACCTTTCGGGTCACGGCAGCGCCGCGGCCGAAGCTTCCATCCGCGCCCTGGGCGCACTGGGCCATCCGGCGGCCGTGGCGCCCCTCACATCCCTCTATGAATCGCTGGATGCGGACGGCCCCGGACGCGACCCCCGCTGCACACTCCGCAAGGCGCTGGTCGCCGCCTTCGTGGACCTGGGGGCCCGCTCTGCGGCACCCCTCCTGCGCCGGGCCATCTCCACAGTCCAGGTGGAGAAGGTGGGTCCGCGCCTGGACGACACTGCCCTGGACCTGCGCGCGATGGCCGCGCTGGCCCTGGCACAGCTCGACCGGGAGAACGCGCTCCCCTGCGTGGCGCTGCTGCTGCACAACTTCGAGCCCGCTGCGCCCGTGCCCTCCAGCGAGTGGGCGTTCGCCAAGGCGCGCGGCCGCATCGCCGCGGCCCGGGCCATCGCCGCGGTGGGAGATATGGCCGGAGCGGCCCTGCTCGTGGTGAAGCTCACCTACCCTGAAGGCGAGGTGCCGGAGGTGCTGGCGGAGTGCCTGCGCGCGGCCGCGGAACTCCGGCCCCCGAATCTGCTGGACGTCGTGGAGCCCTACATGTGCGGCCGCGACGCCTGGCTCGCGGCCACGACAGCCACCGCCCTGGCCGAGCACCTGGGTGAGGACGCGATCCCCGCGCTCGTGGAGCACCTGGACCACATGCCGAAGGAGGCCCGCCTGCCCGCCGTGCTGGCCATCACGGGCATCCGGAGCGCCGCCACCGGGCCCGCTCTCGCAGGGCTGTTCACCCACTCGGATCCGGCGGTTCGTGCGGCCGCCATCGAGGGAGCGGCGCTCTACCCCACGCCGGAGATCCGCGTTCGCATCCGGGAGAAGGGCGAGCACGAACCCGACCCCGCCGTGCGCGCCGCCGCGGCTGCCGCGCTCTCCCGCATGCCGAACAGCGGCTGACCGGCGGGCGGCCAAGACCCGGAGCCTCCGGTGACTGGCGCCAGTTGGGGTCCGCCAGCAAGGCCCGCTCAAACGCTCAGGGGACGGCGGGGGCCGGAGAAGCGCCCGAGGGAGGCGGCGCAACGCCCGGAATCAGGGCGGAAGGAAAACCCGCGGCCTTCTGCAGACCAGCGGCCAGCAGGGCGCCCGCGATCCCCGCCGCCGTCTGCGCCGGGTCGATGCGCCACTCCCCCTCTTCGTAGACCAGGCTGAACGTGAAGCGTTGGGGCTGGCGGATCGGCGGGGGCGTTCCGGGCGGCACACCCGGGAAGGAAGGGAGCTGGGGCAGCTGGACCTCCACCTCTACGGACGCCATGCTGTTCGAGGAGGACGCGGCCAGCACGCGGGCCGAATCGAACGGCGAAAAGCCCAGCGACTGGCGCAGCGACCGGAACGCGCCCAGGAGCATCCGCGAATCGGCCCGGCGGGAGACCAGCAGCTCCGCCGAGGCAAACTCCCCGCGGCGGTCCGCCTCCATGAACCGCTCCACCACCGCCCGGGGAGACTTCCGGGCGACCGTCAGGTGCCACGCCAGAACCGCCGCTCCCAGGACGGCCAGAACCCCTGCCGTCACGATCACGATCTCGCGGCGGACCAGCCTCTCCCGGGGTTCGTGGCGCGGGATTCCCGGAGCCTCCCCGCAGGACGGGCACTCCAGGCGGTCATCCGGCACCGGCTTGCGGCAGCGGGCGCACTGCATGGGTGGCGCGCCTCAGCGCTGGGCAGCCCCTCCGGCCGCTGGGCCCAAGCCAGGCAGTCCCATCCCCTGGACGCCTGCGCCGTCCAGCTTCCACTGGCCGTTGACCAGCCGGAAGGGGACATCACCAGTGTTCGTCTGGCTGCCCGCCTGAACACCCGGAAAGCCGCCCTTGATCTGGGCCGTGGCCGTGATGCTTACCTTGGCCGTCTCTCCCTCGATCTGGGCACCGTTGACCTTGTAGCTCTTCACCTCGACAAACTGGCCCATGCCGGTGAGCGCGGCCTTGATCATCCCCTGCTGGCCCTGGACCTGGGCAGGCCACTCCACCAAACCCATGACAGTGTCCCAGTTCTTCGTCTTCACCGCCTCCATGAACCGCTCGGCCGCGACCACGGGCGCCCGCTGCTTCTGCCAGTACCAGTAGCCGAACCCGCCGCCTGCGGCAAGGACCACGATGACCAGAAGGACGATGGCCACTGTGGATGAGCCCGACAGGCCCCGCGCGGTCTCCCCGCGCGCAGCCACCACGGGGCCGGCGCCCCTTTCCCGGGGCGGCGGCGCAACCGGCCGCATCCCGGGCGGGGGGACGACACCGGCGACGCCGGGCCGCCGTCCGGCGGCGCCCACAGGACCAGTCGTTCGTGGCGTGGGCGGCGGCACCTCCAGGACCTCCCCCGTGAGGGAGACGCGAAGCTCGCCGCCGCTGGTGGTGGTCCCCACGGTGGTGCCGGGAGCCAGGTAGTTTGCGGGCGGCCCTTCGCCGGGACGGTCAATGCCCGGGATGCCTGCGACCGGCTCGGGCTCCGCCAAGGGACGCGGCCCCGCTGCCACGTCCGCCATGGCCGAATGAAGCGCCGCGCCGCAGGTCGGGCAGTCGGGCGCATCCGCGGGTGCGCCGCACCCGCAACGGGGACATAGCATGCATTGCTCCTTGCGCGCCAGGCGCTATCGTTTCACGTCCGCAACCCGCGGGCCGTCACGACACCTCACCTCCGCGGTGCGGCACTGCGGGTGGCCCGTGTCACCGGTTGCC
>Ga0073934_10009041_pt1 | contig 12963 bp, 8 predicted proteins | sample LarsenN4metaG_FD_76834 | JGI IMG/M metagenome (GOLD analysis project Ga0073934, IMG submission 76834) | Hot spring sediment bacterial and archeal communities from British Columbia, Canada, to study Microbial Dark Matter (Phase II) - Larsen... ...
AACGCGCGAGCCTTGTCGTCCTTGGCCAGCCCGCTCAGCGCCTGCTCCAGCTCTCTCTGCAACGCCTCCAGATCGGCCTGGCGCTTGGCGATCAGGTCGCGCACGGTCTTCGCGGCACCGGCCCGGTAGTCCGGGTCCGAGAGCTGCTTGTCTCCCTCGTAGGCCTTGAGCACGTCGTCCAGGGCGCCCAGGTCCTTCTCGAGCTGATCGGCCGTGGCTGCCGGCTTTCCCGCCCCGCCGGCAGTCCCGGGCTTGCCGTCCTCCGCCAGAGCCACGGCGCATGGCAGCAAGACCAGCACCCCAAGCGCCGCCCAGACTCCCCGACCCGCATATCCTCTGCGCATGGCTGTCCTCCCCGCCGCGGAGCCTGTGGGTGCAATCGGCACCATTGCGCCGCGGACATTCGGTCAGTCTGCAGCGCGCAGGGGCGGGTTCCGCCAGCCGATGCCTGATTCGCGGCGCCGCGCCTGTGGCATCCGTCACAGGCGTTCCTCCGCAGGGGGCTCTGCCTGGACGCTGGACCGGAGGGATGGGCTCGCGCTGGCCGAAACAGGGCGGCATGATTCCCATCGCCCGGGCTCCCGCGCGCCCCGGGGATGCTCCGCCGGTGGGAGGAGTGACCGATCCCGCGCGGCGTGGACGGGTGCCGCTCCCTGGGGTCATGCCGCGTCTGTGAGGCGGCGGCTGGTACAATAGGGGGCCATGTCGGAGTTGATCGTCAGGAACCCCTCCAATGCCCTCCAGGTCGCCCGGGTCGCCCCCGGCAGCCCCGCGGAGGCGGCCGGAATCCAGCCCGGCGATCTGGTCCGCGAGGTCAACGGACGGCCGATTCTGGACATCCTGGACTGGCGGTTCCACACCGCGGAGCCGCGCCTCAAGATCCTTCTGGAGCGCCAGGGCCAGCGCCACGTGGCCGCTCTGCGCCGCCCAGACGGCCAGGATCCTGGCATCGAGTTCACCAGCGACCTGGGCGACCGAATCCACACCTGCTCCAACAAGTGCGTCTTCTGCTTCATCCATCAGATGCCCCGGAAGATGCGCCGGTCCCTCTATCTGATGGACGACGACTTCCGCCTCTCCTTCATGCACGGCAACTACGTCACACTCACCAACGTGAGCGAGGAGGAGTTCCGGCGCATCATCGGGCAGCGCCTGTCGCCCCTCTACGTCTCGGTGCATGCCACGGATCCCTGGAAGCGGGCGCAGCTGCTGGGCAGGAAGGAGCCCCAGCCCATCCTCCCCCGTCTGCGCGCCTTGGCGGAGCACCGAATCGACGTGCACGCTCAGATAGTGCTCTGCCCCGGCCTGAACGACGGCGAGGTGCTGGAGCGAACCCTGGAGGAGCTTGCCGACGAGCATCCGGCCCGGAGCGGCCGCCGCGCGGGGGTCCGCTCCGTGGCCGTCGTGCCGGTGGGGCTCACGAAGTTTCGGGAACGCCTGCCCCGCCTGCGCTCCGCGGACCGGGACTACGCCGCGGCAATGGTGGACCATGTCCGCCGCCGGTCCCTGAAGTTCCGCCGGGAGCTGGGCACGCGGTTCGTCTGGCTTTCCGACGAGTGGCACTTCCTGGCGGGCCGCCCGGTGCCCGGCATGGCGCACTACGAGGACTTTCCCCAGCTGGAGGACGGAATCGGCACGGTGCGGCTCTTTCTCGACGAGGCGCGCCGCCTGGAGCGCCGCCTGCCCGCCCACGCACCCCGGCCCGTTTCGGCCACGCTCGTCACGGCGGAGCTGCCCGGACCCATCCTCCAGCAGTTCGCCGGCCGACTCAACCGGATACGCGGAGTGGACGTGAACGTGTGCGTGGTGCGCAACGCGTTCTTCGGCGGCGGCATCAACATCGCCGGCCTGCTGACGGCCGCCGACATCCTGGAGCAGCTGGCCGGATTCCCCCTCCGGGAGAGCCTCGTTCTGCCCCGCATCTGCCTGCGCGACGGACAGCTCTTCCTGGACGACTGGACTGTGGAGGAGGCGTCCCGGGAGGTGGGCCGGCCCATCCTGGTCTCGGAAACCTCGCCCCGCGGCCTCTGCGCTCTCCTGGGCCTGCTCCCCCCGGCGCGTCCCCGCCGCCCGCTTCCGGAGCGCTGGGTCATCGAGGACCCCGCCGGCCCCTCTCGCTGATCGGCGCGTCCCTCGCAGTCCCGGGCGATGTCCGCCCTGCAGACAGGCGATCCGTGGCGCCGGGCGGCCCGCCCCCCGGTCCAGAATCGGCCTTCCGGAGGATGCGCGCGCACCCCCTGCCTGTCACACTGGGACGCACGCCCGCTCCGGGAGGGATTCCATGCGCACGATTGCCCTGCTCGCCGCCCTGGTTCCGGCCGCGCCCGCCGGCGCCCAGACAGCCGTCCAGCTCCACGTGGCACCCGGCGGACGCGACTCCTGGTCCGGCCGCCTCGCGGTCCCCAACCGCGCGCGCACCGACGGCCCCCTGGCCACGCTCGAGGCCGCCCGCGACGCCCTGCGCGCGATTCCGCGCCGCGGGCCCGCCACGGTCTGGATCCATCCGGGCATCCACCGCCGCACCTGCGCCTTCGTGCTGGAGCCCCGCGATGGCGGCCGGCCAGGCGCACCCGTGGCATACCGCGCCTGGCACGGCGGCCCGGTGCGCCTTCAGGGAGGAAGGCCGGTGGGGCGCTGGGCGCAAGTCTCCGACCCGAGCCTCCTGTCGCGACTGGACCCGCGGGCGCGAGGCCGGGTGCTTCAGGCGGACCTTTCCGCGCAGGGAATCCGCGACTTCGGCACCCTGCGCCGTCGGGGATTCGGCGCGCCCATCGTCCCGGCGGCGCTGGAGCTCTTCTGCGACGGCCGCCCCATGACACTGGCGCGATGGCCCAACGGCGAGGAGTGGGCGAAGATCGCCGGCGCGCCGACCGGCCAGGCCGGCGGCCGGTTCACCTACGATGGCGACCGCCCGCGCAAGTGGGCTCCGGCGCAGGATATCTGGATCCACGGCTACTGGACGTACGACTGGGCCGACACCCACGAGCGGGTGGAGCGGATCGACCCGGAAGCACGCGTGGTGGAGACCGAGCCGCCCCATGGCGTCTATGGCTACACACCCGGCAGAAGGTTCTACTTCCAGAACATTCTGGAGGAGCTGGATTCACCGGGCGAGTGGCATCTGGACCGCCGCACGGGCCGCCTCCTCTTCTGGCCTCCAGCCCCTCTGTCGCCCGGCTCGGTGGTCGTCTCGGAACTGGAGGAGCCGCTCATCGCGGTCCGTGGCGCGTCGCATGTGGTCATCGCCGGGCTCACGCTGGAGTGCTCCCGGGCGGAGGGCGTGGTGGTGTGGGGCGGCTCCCACGTCTCCATCCAGGACTGCCACCTGCGGAACCTGGGCACCACCGGCGTGGTCGTTGACGCCGGCACAGATCATCGCGTGGCGCGCTGTCACATCCACGACACGGGCGACGGCGGCATCGAGCTGAAGGCCGGAGACCGCAGGACCCTGGCGCCAGGGCGCTGCCAGGCGGTGGACAACGTGATCCACCACTACAGCCGCTGGGACCGCACCTACCGTCCCGGCGTCCTCGTCCAGGGGGTGGGGAACCGCGTCGCCCACTGCCGCATCCACGACGCGCCCCACAACGCCATCCTGCTGGGCGGCAACGACCACCGGATCGAGTTCAACGAGATCTTCCGCGTCTGCACCCAGACGGGCGACGCGGGAGCCTTCTACATGGGACGCGACTTCACCGAGCGGGGCAATCTCGTGCGCTTCAACCTGTTCCGCGACATCGCGCAAAGCATCGGCCAGCGCGATGCCTTCGTGGAGGTGATGGCCGTCTACCTGGACGACTGCGCCAGCGGAACCACGGTCTACGGCAACCTCTTCGTGAGGGCCGGGCGGGCGGCGATGATCGGCGGGGGGCGCGACAACACCATCGAGAACAACCTCTTTGTGGACTGCAGCCCCGCCGTGCATGTGGACGCCCGGGGCATGGGCTGGGCGAAGTTCTGGTTCGACGGGCGCGACCCCACGCTCATGGACCGGCTGAAGGCGGTGGGCCACGACCGGCCGCCCTACCGCACGCGCTATCCCGCACTGGCGGGAATCCTCTCCGACGACCCGGCGCGCCCAAAGGGCAATCGCATCGTGCGCAACATCTGCGTGGGCGGCAAGTGGATTGAGTGGCTGGACGGCATGGACGAGAGGACGGTGGAGGTGCGGGACAATCTGGTGGGCGGGGACGCCGGGCTCGTTCCCGGGCGCAACGGCCGCTTCACCCTCCGGCCAGATTCGCCCGCCCTCCGGCTGGGCTTTCGCCCGATCCCGGTGGACCGCATCGGCCCCCGCCCCCGGAGGCCTGCCCTCACTCTCCCCTGAACCTCTCGCCCGCCCGGCTCGCCGGGCCGTCTGGGGAGAAGGGAGCGCCCCCAGGCGGGCTGTGCATTGGCCGTCTTGAAGGCCGGCCTGCCAGTCGAACGCGGAGCGCCCCCAGGCGGCTGGTTCATCGCCCGGAACCGATGCGGCGGGCCATGAACTGGGACGAGGACTCAAGGCTGGCCGGCGGAAAGGCGCCCCAGATGCGCCCGGGCACGGGCAGCCCAGGGGTCCTCCTGGCCAGAAGCGATCCGGAGGTGGCGCACGGCCTCGTCCCGCCTGTTCAGCTGCAGGAGCGTCTCGGCAAGCTTCACGCGGGTCTCGGCGATCCCGCCGCCACCCTGGAGCCTGAGTGCCCGCTCATAGTGCTCCGCTGCCTGCTGCCACTCGTGGCGGCGCTGGTGCATTTCGGCCAGGGTGTCCAGAATGCTCCCGTCCCGGGGTGACAGGCGCACCGCCTCCCGCGCTGCCTCCAGCGCCTCGTCCAGCCGACCCTGGCCAGCCAGGGCGTAGGCCAGCATGTTGCGCGCGGCCGCCGAAGACGGGTCCATGGCGAGCGAGGACCGGAGCAGCCGCTCGGCCGAGGCGTGCTGGCCCTGGGAATAGAGCCGCGTGGCCTGGTTCAGAAGGTCCTGCGGACCCATCCCGGGGTTGGCGGCGAAGGGATCGGCCCGGCCAGCGGGGAGCGTCGGCCGCTGGACAGACAGCGCCGCGGTGCGGCTCGGCGTGGGGATGTGCACCACCACCAGCGTGGCGCCCTGCACCGTGGGCCGCTCACCCTCCAGGCGCAGGTCCACCGGCGACGCCGCCATCCAGCCCGAGAAGACAAGGGGATCGGCGCCCTGCACCCCCGCCTCGTTGGCGGCAATGGCGGAGGCCAGGGCCGCGCGAATCCGCTCCGAGGCGGGCTTCTCCGGACCGGAGGGCTGGAGCGCCACGGGACCCATCCTCCCGGGTGCCTCGCCCCCCGACTGCAGCCGCGCCTCCCGGGAATCGCCGTCGCCCAGCCGCCCCAGCGATTGAAACTGCCCGCGATAGGATACGACGCAGTCGTCCAGGGCCTGCCCCGTGTGGTTGGCGACGCTCACGCGCAGGCCGCCAGCCACGGGCACCGCCGATGCGGCCACGACCCCCATCTCCACACGTGAGTCGAACACGAAGGAACGGTGGTCCCACATGCTGACCAGCGCGTCCCGCACATAGGTGCGCTGAGTCCGCTCGATGGTCAGCGAGGACCGCTCCGCCCCCTGGAATCCGTGAAGCGGAGCAAAGGTCGCCTCTTCGGCGCCCGCAAGACGGTCACCCACCGAGAGCGTGTAGCGCCTCTGGACCGGCGAGAAGATCGTCGCCAGCGTATGGCAGTCGAATCCGTCCACGTTGGCCGCGCCCTCCATCACCGTGGCATGGCGCAGGAACAGCTGGCCGCCCTTCACTGAGTACCCCACTGCATAGGCCCCGGTCGTGAACAGCGCGATGATGAGAGGCGCCGTGATCCAGGCAAGCTCCCTCCGATCCCACCGGCGCAGGAGCAGGTAGTTTGCGGGCACGAGCAGCACGATGTATGCCGCCAGGAAGAGGCCGATCGCCGTGAAGCTCGGGGCATCTCCGGCCTGCACACCCGCCAGGGCGTCGGCCAGGCCGCCGCCCATCCCGCGCCAGGAGGCGGAGCCGGCCGCCGCCGCGACGATGTCCGCGGCGCGAAGCTCACGCACCCCCCGCGCGGCCAGGTCCCTCCACAGGGCGGTCTGGCCTGCCCAGGCCTGAAGCTCGGGTGCGGCCAGGTCGAAGGCGGTGAACGTGACCCAGCCCACTCCCAGGCGCTGCTGGGCGGCCAGGATCACGCCGTTCTGCCGGATGAAGGCCCCCGCCTGGGCGCGCAGAGGTCCCGTGGCAACCGGAACCGGCCCGCGGACTGGAGGGGCCCCGTAGCGCGCGGCCAGAGCGGGGAGCGAGGGGAGGCTTCGCACGCCCCGCGGCTCCAGGGGGAGGATCCCCCGCAGGCGGGTGCTCTGGAGGCGAGTCAGGTCCGGCCCGCCCGACACCACAAGATGCCCGCCGCTTCGGACCCAGGCCAGAACAGCCTCCCACTGTCCGTCCGTGAGGGCGTCCAGCGGCAGGTCTCCCAGGAACACGATGTCGGCCATCTGATAGGCCCGCGGGGACTCCGGAAGGTCCTCGGGGCGCGGATAGAGCACGACCGCCGGACCGGGCTGGCTCGAGGACCCGGCATAGGGACCCGGTCCGACCGCCGGCTGGTGCACGATGCCCAGCTCCACATTGTGCAGATAGCCCAGGCCGCCCCGGTCCTGCGTGAGGGCCACGATAGCCGGCTGCGCGGGCGCAAGCTCCCTGCCAGCGTCGGCCTGGACCCCCGCCGCCGGCCTGCCGTCAACGTGCACCTGCGCGGCAACCCGGATCTGGCCCGACCACGCGGGCATGAGGACCGGAACGGAGAATCGCAGGTCGACGGGGCCGGGGGCCACCCGCAGGGACTGCACGGAGGTGGACGTGATGGCCAGGGAGGACACCCGCACCTGCAGCTCGGTGCGCGTGGAGGGGGGCGCCGTGCCGGAAAGCCGCACGGGGACGGGCACCCACTCCCCGAGGCGGTGGGTGCGGTCGAAGCCGGGCGGGGGCGCCTCCAGCCGCAGATCGCCGCGGGCTGGCGGAGCCACCCCGCCCAGCAGCAACAGTGCGGCGCACCCGGCGCCGGTGACGAGTGTCAGACGCATGGGTAGCCGGCCGGCGCCGGTCCTCAGCGGGCGGCGGACTCCAGGACTTCCTCGGCGATGTCGAAGTTGGCGTGCACCGCCTGGACGTCGTCGTGGTCTTCCAGCATCTCCACAAGGCGAAGCACCTGCTGCGCCTCGCGCCCCTCCACCTTGACGGTGGTTGTGGGGATGCGCGTCACTTCCGAGGAGGAGACCTTGATCCCCGCCGCCTCCAGCCGCTCTGTGACGTTCACCAGCTCGCCCGGGGGGCAGTACACTTCGAACGTGTCGTCCACGGACTTCACGTCCTCGGCGCCGGCCTCCAGCGCCACGCCGATCAGCGTGTCCTCGTCCGTCACGTCCCGGGAGACCTGAATGAGGCCCACCGGCGGCCCGAACATGTAGGCCACCGAGCCGCTCTCGCCCAGGTGGCCGCCGTTCTTGCTGAAGATGGACCGCACGTCGGCCACGGTGCGGTTGCGGTTGTCGGTGGCGCACTCCACCATGATGGCCACCCCCCCGGGGCCGTAGCCTTCGTAGACGAGCTCCTCGTAGGTGGCGCCTTCGATCTCGCCGGTGCCCCGCTGGATGGCGTTCTTGATCTTCTCCTGGGGCATGGAGTTCTCGCGGGCCTTCTGGATGGCCAGGCGCAGGCGGAGGTTGGAGTCGGGGTTGCCGCCGCCCTGCTTGGCGGCCACGATTATCTCCCGGGCCAGCTTGGTGAACTTCGCGCCGCGCTCGGCGTCCTGCTTGCCCTTGCGGAGGCGGATGTTATGCCATTTGGAATGTCCGGACACGGACCGTGCCTCCCGTCGTGGGTTCGTCTGGAAACGACCGGATTATAGCACCTGGCCTCTGGAGCGTCAAACGCGCCAGGCCGCCGGGGACTCTCGCCGGAAGGCCCGTGGCCGCGTTGGGCGCGCTGGGCGCTCGGTGGAGGTTGCCCGCTCCCGCCGCCCTCCAGCCGTGGAACCTCGCGTCCTGGCGCCAGGCGTCCGGAATCAGGCGGCCCCGGCGAGCGGAGGCTCGCCGGGGCCGGGGTCATGCGATGGGCGCCGCCTACTCGGCCACGAAGGCCAGCAGCGCCATATGGCGGGCCCGCTTGATCGCCCGCGTGAGCATGCGCTGATGCTTGGCGCAGTTTCCGCTCGTGCGGCGCGGGACCATCTTGCCCCTCTCCGTCGTGTACTTGCGGAGCCGGGTGTAGGCCTTGTAGTCGATCTCCTTCACCTTGTCCACGCAGAAGGCGCAGACCTTGCGGCGGGGACGGCGAAACCTGCCTCCTCCACCGCCCCGGCGCCTGGAACCGCCGCTCGGGCCGCCCTGCTGCTGACCGCCCTGGGAAGGCGGACCCGGCGCGGGGGCCGGGGCGGTGGTCGGAGCGGGTGCTGTCGTGTCGGTCATGCGAGTCCTTTCCGAACGCTACTCGTCCGCAAACGGATCGTTCTCATCGATGTCGTCCACGGGTCCCGTGGCGGTGGGGGCGACGGGCGTGACGAAGCGGTCGTCCTCCCCCCGCGGCGCGGCCGCGTCGGGATCCCGGGGCCGGTCCAGTCCCTGCACGGAGTCGGCGACGACCTCGGCCGAGGTGCGCCGGGTGCCATCCTGGGCCACCCACGAGCGAATCTGCAGGCGGCCCTCCACGGCGACCAGGCGGCCCTTGGTCAGATACTGCGTGACGAACTCCGCGGTGCGGCGAAACGCCACCACGTTGATGAAGTCCGTCTCCTTCTCGCCAGTCTCCGGGTTCTTGGAGATCCGGTCCACCGCGATCCCGAACTTGGCAATCGCGATCCCGTTGGACGTGTACTGCGACTCCGGGTCCCGGGTCAAGCGGCCGATGAGAACGATGCGGTTCAACATGGAAGTGTCCTTTCTCCCTGATGCGGGCGTCCTGCGCGCGGGCGGCCCGTGCCTCCCGCGCTCGCGGTCGCTCCGCAACGGTCCTCGAGCGTATGGTCCTATAGCGGCGGGGCTGCCGCCGCTCCGATGAGGGCTATTCCTCGTCCTCGTCTTGGCGCACGATGATGTGCCGGAACACGTCGTCGCTGATGCGGAAGACCCGGTCCAGCTCCAGCGGCACGTCCGGGCCGGCCTCGAAGTTCATCAGGATGTAGATGCCTTCGCGGCGCCCGTCAATCTCGTAGGCCAGCTTCCTGCGCCCCTGCTCCCACCTGCCCGTCTCACCAACGACTCCGCCCATGTCGGTGACGACCTTCTTGTACTTCTCCAGGATGGGCTCCAGCTGCTCGTCGGTGAGCTCCGCGTCGACGATGTACATCGCCTCGTAGTGGCGCAACTCCCTGTCACCTCCCTTCGGTCTGTGGCTCCGGCACCAGCCGGAGCAGGAAGGAATAGCAGGCCCGCGGGGGTGCCGCGGCCAGACTACTCACATTTTGTCCCGACGATTATACCACTCGCGCGGGGCTGCCCAAACCGGAAAGTCCCCGGCACGGGTCCCCGTCGGCCGCGCGGGCGGCCCGCCCGATCGCAGCGGGCCGCCCGCGCCGTCAGTGGGAGCGGATCAGGTCCAGCATCTCCCGGTCCAGCTTGTGGCCCTGGAAGTCGGCGTACGCCACGTCCTTCCTGTTGCTGTCCAGCACTCCGAAGGACCCGCGGAAGTTCCACAGGGCCCACCCCCAGCCGGCCTCCTTCCAGAGCTCGAGCAGGTCGCGCATCCAGGCGAGCACTACGCGGTGCGGCGTGTGCTGAAAGGCACCCCACTCCCCCACGTGCACGCCCACGCCCTTCTTCTCCAGGTCCTTCCATGGCGCGATGAGCTGCGCGCGCAGCCACTCGCGGTCCAGAATCTGCCCCTGCTTGCGGAGAGGCCAGGTGGGCTCCGGCCACCGATCCGATCCGCTGATCCAGCCCGCGCGCCAGTGGCTGATCTCCATGGGATCGTAGCCGCGGGTGGACTGGGCAATGCCCAGGCCCGCCAGCCCGGACACGGGGTCGCGGCCCCAGCGAAGCCCGTCGGCAACGACTAGGCGGCCGGGGTCTTCTCTGCGGATTGCCTCCACCAGGCGCGTGGCCACGCGCACATAGTCCGCCTCGGGGATCAGTGCCGGCTCGTTCAGCAGGTCGAAGCTCAGCTGGCTGGAGGGGATGCCCTTGTACCGCCTGGCGAACCGGCCCCAGTGGTGGCAGCAGGCGGTGAGCGCCTCCTCGTCCTTCCACAGACTGAAGGGCTCCGGCGGGGGATTCACGCAGTAGCCAGGCGCCCGGTGGAAGTTGATGTTCACATGCACCCGGTGCTTCCGGCCGAACTCCACCGCCTGGTCGATCTCCCTGAGCACCCGCTCATCCATCTTCCGCCAGTCGGCTGGGTCTGTCCAGCACCGATAGGAGAGGGGCAGCCTCACGAAGTCGAACCCCCACTCCGCCATCGTGGCGAAGTCCCACTCCAGGAACGGCCTGTTCTGCTCGGCGGTGAACTTCTCAAGCAGGTTGAATCCCCGCCATCGTGGGAGGCGCCTCGCGTCCACTGTTCGGGTCCCTCGCTCTCTCTGGGATTGGCCCGGCGCCGCGCGCGGTCCCGGGATCGCTGAGGCCGCCGCGCCCGCCAGGAATGTACGCCTGTCCATGCGATTCCTCCTTGCGCGCCGAGAAACCCCGGGCCCGCAGCGCCGGCCGATCGAGGCACCTCATTCTCGCCGTCCGCGGCACGCCGGCGCATCCCCCGTTCGGCGGATTCCCGCCCGGGCGCACCGCCCCCTCCCGAGGACGCGCAATGCCAGGAGCCGGGCCGCGCGGGAACGCGGCAGGATTCCGCACGGCGGCCGGGCAACAGAGCGCGCGTCATGCTCACGATGCCTGCCCTCCTGGGTCTGGCTCCCGCCATGGCCCGCGTGCCCGCTCCTCAGCCCATGCTCGATCTCCGAAAGGCCGTTGTCGTCGCGCCCGCTGCCCTGGGGCCCCGCGGCCGGCTCGCCGCGCGCATGCTCGTGGAGGCGGTGGAGGCCCGTACGCGCATCCGCTGGCCCGTCGTCGGCAGCCGCCCGGCCGGGTCCAGGCCCGTGATCGAACTGGCGGTGGAGACCCGCAGGCTGGGCCGCCTGCGCAGCCTCTTCGGAGACGCCTGGATGCGGCCCGAGGGGTACGCCCTGAGCACCGCGGTTCCAGCCAGCCAGCCCGGCGCGCACATCGTCGGCAGGGACTCCCGCGGCCTCCTCTACGGGGTCGGCCGCCTCCTGCGCACCCTGCGGCTGGACCGGGATTCCGTGACGCTCCCCGCCGGCCTGCGCGTCGCCTCCGCACCCCGCATGCCCCTCCGGGGGCACCAGCTCGGCTACCGTCCCAAGACCAACAGCTACGACGGCTGGAACCTCGCCCTGTGGGAACAGTACCTCCGGGATCTCGTCGTCTTCGGAGCCAACGCGGTGGAGCTCATACCCCCCCGCTCCGACGACGACGCCGACAGCCCCCACTTCCCCGTCCCGCCCATGGAAATGATGGTCCGCATGGCGCGCCTGGCCGGCCGGTACGGCCTGGACGTGTGGGTGTGGCATCCCGCGCTGGACAAGGACTACACCGACCCGAAGACCGTTGCCTTGTCTCTCAAGGAGTGGGACGCGGTGTATCGCCGCCTGCCGCGCGTGGACGCGGTCTTCGTGCCCGGCGGCGACCCGGGGAAGACGCCCCCGGCGATCCTGTTGAACCTTCTGGAAAGGCAGATCGCCCGGGTGCGCAGGCGCCACCCGCGCGCCCAGCTCTGGGTCTCTCCCCAGGGCTTCACACAGGCCTGGATGGACGAGTTTCTTGACATCCTGCGGACCCAGCGCCCCAGGTGGCTCACGGGGGTGGTCTTCGGCCCCCAGGTGCGCACCCCGCTTCCAGAGCTGAGGCGGCTCGTGCCCCGGCAGTATCCCCTCCGCCACTACCCGGACATCACCCACACCATGCAGTGCCAGTTTCCGGCGGAGAACTGGGACGTTGCGCTGGCCCTCACGGAGGGGCGGGAGCCCATCAACCCCCGGCCCATGGCGATGGCGGCCATCTGCCGATGGCACCAGCCGCACACCATCGGCTCCATCACCTACTCAGAGGGCTGCAACGACGACGTGAACAAGGCGGTGTGGAGCGCGCTGGAGTGGGATCCGAGCACCAGCGTGGAGGAAGTGGTGCGCGAGTACGCCCGGTACTTCCTGGGCCCGGAGGTGGAGGAGGAGGCCGCTCGTGGGATCCTGGCCCTGGAGGCCAACTGGCAGGGTCCGCTTGCCGAGAACTCCCGCGTGGTGGAGACGCTGCGCAGCTTCCAGGGATTGGAGCGGCGGGCCCCACCCCGCCTTCGGCTGAACTGGCGATTCCAGCAGCTCCTGTACCGGGCATATTACGACGCCTGGGTCCAGGCGCGCCTGCTCCACGAGCGGGCTGCTGAGCAGGAGTGCCTTGCCCGCCTGGCGGCGGCCCGGGAGCGCGGATCCGAGGCGGCCCTTCGTGAGGCGGAGCGGGCGCTGGAGTCGGGCGCACTGCCCGAGGAGCTCCTGGCCTGGCGCGCCCGGGTCTTTGAGCTGGCCGAGGCGCTCTTCCAGTCCGTCCGCATGCAGCTGAGCGTTCCCCGCTGCCAGGCCATCGAGACGTGGCGCGGCGCGAATCTGGACACGATTGACCACCCGCTCAACAATGCCGCCTGGCTTCGCCGCCAGTTCGCCGAGATCCGTGCGGTCCCCGCGGAATCGGCCCGGCTGGAGCGCATCCAGCGGCTCGCCCGGTGGGCCGATCCGGGACCCGGCGGCTTCTACGACGACCTGGCCGACCCGGAACGCCGGCCCCATTTGCTTCCCGGGGCGGCCTTCGAACAGGACCCCGGCCACATGCGCTCGGTGCGAATTGGATTCGAGGAGGACGACGTGGAGCGCCTGGAGTGGGCGCGCTTCGCCGAGACCCTCTACGACACGCCGCTGCGCATGCGCTGGGAAGGGCTCA
>Ga0073934_10009042_pt1 | contig 12963 bp, 9 predicted proteins | sample LarsenN4metaG_FD_76834 | JGI IMG/M metagenome (GOLD analysis project Ga0073934, IMG submission 76834) | Hot spring sediment bacterial and archeal communities from British Columbia, Canada, to study Microbial Dark Matter (Phase II) - Larsen... ...
CCCGGCCCCCGGAGCCCGCGGCCCGGACGCGCGGCCGTGATCCGCCCGCCATCCACCACGAGCTGCCCGTTCACCGTCACGTACGACACCCCCTCGGCGTACTGCCGCGTGTCCTGGAACGTCGAGCGATCGGTGATGCGGGCGGGGTCGAACACGGCGAGGTCCGCGAAGGCGCCGGGGCGCACGACGCCGCGCTCCCAGAGGCGCATGCGCTGCGCCGGCAGCGACGTCATCTTCCGCACGGCCTCTTCGAGCGTCAGCACGCGTTCCTCGCGCACGTACCGGCCGAGGATGCGCGCCGCCGAGCCCCACGCCCGCGGATGCACGCCCGCCGTGGGCTGCCCGCTGTCGGGCGCCATGCCGGCCGAATCGGTGCCGAGCATCACGAGCGGATGCGCGAGCGCCGCGCGCATGTCCTGCTCGTCGATGAAGAACATGATGCCGCTGCCCGTCGTGTCGTCCTCGACGATGAGGTCGAAGAGCACGTCGAGCGGGTCCTTGCCGTCCGCCTTCGCGATGTCGTCGAGCGTGCGCCCCTGGTACTTCTTGAGCGACGGGTTCGTCACCGACGACACGAGGATGCCAGACGCACCGCCGGAGCCGAGGTACTGGTTCTCCCACGCCGACGACGGCGTCAGGATCTCAGCGCGGATCTTCGCCCGCGTCTCGACGCCCTTGAGGCGCGCCACCATCGCCGCGCGTCCCCCTTCCCGCGCCCACACGGGCAGGCTGGCGTCGAGCGGGTTGCTGCCGGCCGTGTAGGGATAGAGGTCCGCCGCCACGTCGAGTCCCTGCCGCCGGGCCTCGTCGAACCGCCGGAGCACGGCGGGCATCCGCCCCCAGTTCCGCCGGTAGGCGGTCTTCAGGTGGTGCACCTGCGCGGGCACCTTCGCCTCGCGCGCGATCGTGAACACCTCGTCGAGGCTGGCGTCGATGTCGTCGGCCTCGGAGCGCTGGTGGCTGATGTAGCTGCCGCCGTAACGTCCGGCCACCGCGGCCAGGGCCACGAGCTCGTCGGTCGGCGCGAACCGATCCGGCACGTACTGCAGCGACGTGGAGACGCCGAACGCCCCCTGCTCCATGGCCGCGGCCACCTGCGCCTGCATGCGCGCGAGTTCGTCGGGCGTGGCGGCGCGGTCGCCGCGCCCGATGACGGCATCGCGCACGCCGCCGGCGCTGATGAACGTGCCCAGGTTGATCGTGGGCGGGCGCGACGCGAAGACCTCGAAGTAGCCGGCCAGCGATTCCCACCCGGGCACGCCCTCGCGGTCGAAAAGGCCGGCGAACGGATGCAGGCGGCGGGCGCCGGTGTGCGCCACGCTCGTGAAGCTGGCCTCGCCGGTGAGCTCGGTCGTGATGCCCTGCATGATCTTGCTTGCGACCCGCCCGTCGCGCAGCACCCAGTACTCGGACTGGCCGAGCATGTCGATGAAGCCGGGCGCCACCACGAGTCCCGCGGCGTCGATGCGGCGCCGCGCCGTCGGCACACCTCCCGGGCGCGTCACGGCGGCGATGCGATCGCCAGACACGCAGACGTCGGCCAGGAACCACGGCGCCCCGGTGCCGTCGACCACGCGGGCGCCGGCGAAGAGGAGGTCGCAGGACGCCGGCGGCTGCGCGCCGCGGATCACGGCCACGGCGGCAACGACGGCCAGCATCACGGCCGCCGGCACACGAAGGTTCGACATCAGGCCTCCTTCCGGCCGCGCCAAGGCGCCGGGTGCGGCACGTCATCCCGGCCCGGGCCGGTGCGGGCGACGCGGATCGTCGTCTCCCGCATACTGTAAGCGGAGACGCGCCGGCGCCGTCGCGCGTCGAACTCCCTGATGGCCATCCCGTTCCGAAGCGGCAGTCGCGCCCTGCTGGCCGTGGTGGCCGTGGCGCTCGTGGCCGACGCCCTGCTCGGCGCGCTCACGGGCGCGCTGTCGTCGATCGGCGGCGGCCCTTCGGCCCCGTGGTGGGTCAACGGCCATGTCGTGGAGCGCAGCCGCTGGGTGGTGTTCGCGCTGCTCGTCACGGGCCTTGCGGGCGGCCCGATGGGCAGCCTGGCGGACGCGCCCGCGACGCCGGCCTCGGCCTGGCGGCTCGTCGGCGCGCTGGCCCTCGTCGTGCCGCTCCTGTGGATCGTCGCCCTGTGGATCGTGCAGGCCTCGCTCTTCACCGTGGCCGGACGCTGGGACGTGGACGGGCTGTTCTTCCTCTCGGCCGACTACTACCGTCGCGTGTTCGCCGACTACGCGCCGTGGCTGCTCGGCGGATCGGCAGCCCTGGTGCTGAGCCGGCACGCGTCCTGAGTGTCGGCGCCGTCCGACTCGGGACTGACCCACCGCCGCGTGAATTCGCGCTTACAGGACCGGCTGGGCTCGGGCCCGACCGGAGGGTAGACGATGATGACTCGGCGATGGCTTGCGGGGCTGGCGGTGGCGCTCCTGGCCGGACTGGGACGCGCGGAGGCGCAGCCGACGTTGACCGTGTCAACCGACGTGGCGGCGCCTGGCGCCGGCGTGACCGCCACCGTCAACGGCGTTCCGGGTGAACACTGGGCACTGCTCGGCAGCAGCGTCAACGCCGGCGTGGCCTACGCCGGCGTCGGCCTCTCGGTCGGCGGCGACTTCGCCATCCTCGGGCTCGGCGTGCTGCCGGGCTCGGGCCAGGTCACCGTGACCGTGGTCCCGCCGTTTGTCGGCACGACACTCGACCGCTACTACCTGCAGGCGGTGACGTCGTCCTCGACGTCGTTCGCGCCGCTGGCGGTTTCGGCGTCACGGGTGATCCGGAACCGCGATCTGTCAGCGGGTCTCGCCGGCCCGCAAGGGCCCGCCGGCCCGCAAGGGCCCGCCGGTCCGCAGGGGCCGCAGGGGCCGCAAGGCCCTGCCGGCGCCACCGGAGCCTCCGGCGCCCAGGGCCCCGTCGGACCCCAGGGACCCGCCGGACCTCAAGGCCCACAGGGTCCAACCGGACCGCAGGGGCCGGCCGGCTCGTTCGTCGTCCCCCAGACAACGGAGTTCGCCTTCGACAGCCAGAACCCCGTGCTGCAGACGCACTACACCGGTTTCAACTGGGTGCTCGAAGCGCCGGACGCCAGCACGCTCCGCCTGCGGGCCACCTCGTCGTCGGTGCGCGCGTTCTCGTTCATCCACCCGGCCAACTGCGTGTATCCGTCGCCGGCGAGCGCCGACATGCGCGCCACGCATCGCACCGCCCTCGACGACGGCGCCACGCTCCAGGCCACGTACTGCAACGAGGGCAGTGTGATCCTGGCCACGGTCTGGGACTACGGCCCGACGGGCAACACGCCCGGACGCATGACGCAGTTCCGCTGCATGCGCATCGCGGGCAACGTGCAGGCCTGCCAGCGCAGCTACTGATCCGCCGGGCGTGTGGAAGAATGATCCGCACGCCCGCGTGAGTTCCCCGTTCCGCGCACTCCGATCCAGGAACTACCGCCTCTTCTTCATCGGCCAGGGCATCTCGCTCGTCGGGTCGTGGATGACGCGGCTGGCCACGTCGTGGCTGGTGTACCGCCTCACCGACTCGGCCTTCCTGCTCGGCCTCGTGGCGTTTGCCGGCCAGGCGCCCTCCATCGTGCTGCCGCCGCTGGCCGGCGTGTGGCTCGACCGCTGGGACCGCCACCGGGTGCTCGTCGCCACGCAGGTGCTGTCGATGCTGCAGTCGCTGGCGCTTGCGGCCCTCACGCTCACCGACACGATCACGATGCCCTGGATCATCGCGCTCACCGTGTTCCAGGGCGTGGTGAACGCGGTGGAGATTCCGACCCGGCAGGCGTCGGTCGTGCGCATGATCGACGACCGCGCCGACCTGGGGAACGCCATCGCCCTCAACTCGTCGAACTTCAACGCGGCGCGCCTGGTGGGTCCGGCCATCGCCGGCCCCGTGGTGGCGGCCGTGGGCGAAGGCTACTGCTTCCTCATCGACGGGCTCAGCTACCTCGCCGTCATCTGGGGCCTGCGCTCGATGCGCCTCGCGCCCGAGACGCGCCCGGTCGAACGCCGGGCCGTCTGGCACGAGCTGCAGGAGGGCTGGCGCTACATCATGGCCTCCACCCCCATCCGCAGCCTCCTCGTGTTCCTGGCCGCCGTCGGCGTGCTCAGCGCCCCGTACAGCGCGCTCACGCCCATCCTCGCGGGCCGGACGCTCGGCGGCGGCGCCCACACGCTGGGCTTCCTGATGGCCGCCACCGGCGTCGGCGCGCTCGTGTGCGCCGTGCGCCTGGTGCTCAGGAGTTCGGTCGTGGGCCTGATGCGCGCCGCGGCGCTTGCGATCGTCGTCTTCGGCGTCGGCTGCGCGCTCCTCGGCGTCTCGCGGCAGCTCTGGCTCTCGATGGCCCTGATGATGGCCACCGGCTACGGGCTGATGTACCAGGTGGTGGCCACCAACACCGTCGTGCAGACGATCGTCGACGACGACAAGCGCGGGCGCGTGATGGCCTTCTACACGATCGCCCTCGCGGGTTCGGGTCCCGTCGGCAGCCTGCTCGGCGGCGCGCTGGCCGCCCGCATCGGCGTGGAGACCACCTACATGGCCGCCGGCGCGGCCTGCCTGGCCAGCGCGTTCTGGTTCTGGCGGCAGTTGCCGGCGATCCGCGCGGCCGTGCGCCCGCGCTACGAGGAACTGGGCATCATCGCCGGGCCGTGAGCGGGGCCCCGAGGCGTCGCTCAGGCACGACCGGTCCGCAGCGGACGCGCGGGCAGCGGCGCCGGCCCGACGACGGCCGCGCCCGGACGCAGCAGGTATTCGTTCTCGCCGCGGCTCCAGCGGCCGCCGAAGTGCGGCGCCACGGCCTCGAACGCGGCGGTGCAGCCGGGACGCTTGCGATCGTGCAGTTCGACGATGAGCGCGTCCACGCGGTCCACCCAGGCCGCGGCATCGGCCAGCACTTCGCGTTCCGAGCCTTCGATGTCCATCTTCACGAGGTCGATGTGATCGAGGCGGTGGCTGCGCATCACCTGGTCGAGCGTCATGGCGTCGGTGTGCTGCCGCCAGGCGCCGGCGCACTCGGCGCGCGACCCGACCACGTAGCCCCACGGTCCGAGGCCCGGATCGAACAGGTCGACGACGGTGTTCTCGTGCCACAGCGCCGCTTTCACCGGCACGACGTTCGGGTACTCCGCGACGTTGGCGGCGAGCAGGGCGAAGTTGCGGGCCTCGGGCTCGATGGCGATGATGCGCGCCTCGGGGAACCGGTGCGCGAAGAAGACCGACGCGAGACCGACATTGGCGCCGGCGTCGACGATGACGCGCGGCGGACGCGAGACCGGCACGTCGTACTCGTGGCGCTCGAAGATCTGGCGGTACAGCAGCACGTCGGTCGACGGGATGCGGATTGAGAGCCGGTTTGGCGGAAACGGTCGCCGCACCGTGCAGGTCACGGGGTGCCGGCGCACCTTCGCCGCCACCGCGCCAAGAAGGCCCGGCATGCCGAACATGCGCACGTACGTGCCGGCGTAGCCAAACATCGGAGGGGGACCGACTCGCTGCCGGCATCGTATGCCCGCCCACCTCGGCCGTACATTACTTTCCTGACAGGCGAGCTTCTCCTTCGTGACGTACGGGCGTGGTCACCGTGCGCGCGGATGCGCAATGCCGGGAACGCGCCGGCCCGCAGCGCCCCGCGCCTTCAGACGAGCAGCTGGTAGCCGCTGCCGTGCACCGTGACGATGTAGCGCGGTTCGTGGGGGCGGGGCTCGATGTGGGTCCGCAGCTTGGCGACGTAGTTGTCGACGGTGCGCGTGACCGACAGCTGGCTGTATCCCCACACGTCGCGCAGCAACTGCTCGCGACTGACGACCTCGTTGCGGTGGGCGAACAGGTACCGCAGCAGCTCGAACTCGCGCGTCGACAGCGGCACGCGGCGGCCCTTCCGCAGCACGAGCCGCTGGCGCGGCCTGACGACCACGTCGCCGATGGTGAACTCGCCGGCCGGCGGCGCATGCCAGCCGTCGCGCCGGACGATGGCGCGGACGCGCGCGAGCAGCTCGCGAACGCTGAAGGGCTTGCCGACGTAGTCGTCAGCACCGAGATCCAGCCCTTGCACGCGATCGCGCTCGTCGGTCCGCGCCGTCAGCACCACGATGGGCACGTGGTGCCCGCGGGCGCGCAGGTCGCGGCAGACGTCGAACCCGCTGATGCCCGGCAGCATCACGTCGACGAGCAGCAGGGCGAACTGCTGCGACGCCACCTCGCGCAGCGCCTCCTCGCCCGAGGCCACCGCCGTCACGCGGTACCCCTCGAACTCGAGGTTGTCGGCGAGCATCGAACGCATCTGCGGCTCGTCCTCCACGACGAGCACGTGGCGCACCTCGTCGGCACGCGGCGCGGTGGCGATCATGTGGCGGCCTCCGTCGGATGGAGCGGCGCGTCGTCCGGCGCCGGCGGCGCGGCGATGCCGGGCAGCGTCACGCGGAACGTGCTGCCAGCGCCGGGCACGCTCGAGACGTCCACCCGGCCGCCCTGTCCGTGCACCAGTTCCCGGACGATGGACAACCCGAGCCCGAAGCCCTGCCGGACGGTGACGCCGGGCACGCGGTAGAAGCGGTCGAAGATGCGGACCTGGTCGGTGGCGGCGATGCCGACGCCCCGGTCGGTGACCTCCACGACGGCGGCGCCGCGTTCGCTCCGCACGGCGACGGTGACCGGCTGATCCGGGCGCGAGTACTTGGCGGCGTTGTCGAGCAGGTTGGCGACGACCTGCTCGAGCGCGGCCGGATCGGCGAGGACGAACGGCTGGGGCCCCGACACCACCACCTCGAAGCGGCCCGGCTGGTTGAGCCCGTGCGCGAACGCATCCACGGTGTCCTGCACGAGGGCCGCCAGGTCCACGCGCTCGAACTCGTACTGCCGCCGCTGCTGGACGCGGGAGAACTCCAGCACCCGCTGCACGAGCACCGACAGCCGCGCCGCCTCGGCGCGAATCGTGTCGAGGTACTCGGAGAGCTTCTCGGGCGACCGGATCCGGTCCATCTGCAGCGTCTAGGTGGCCGTGCTCAGCAGCGACAACGGCGTCTTGAGCTGGTCCCGCGAACCGGCCGATCGTTGTTGTCGAGGTCGCCGTTGACGTCGCGGCCGACCGTCTCGTTGATGGGCGCCCCGCTGATGGCGCTGACGACGGTGGCGAGCGTCAGGCTGCGCCAGGGATTCACGGAGGCGCTGCCGGCGAAGACGTGCGTGCGGTTGAACTGGAACTCGCCGTAGTCGGCCCGGGGGTCGTTGTCGAGCCACACGCGACGCGCGTCGGGGTTGCCGGTGCCGACGTAGTTGCTCCGCTGCAGCGTGTAGGCCAGGCGCCCGCTCCAGCGGTTGGACATGCGCTTCACGAGTGACGCCTGCAGCGACTTGTAGTCGCCGTCGAAGGCGTCGTTCGTCTGCGACTGCAGCACTCGCAGGAAGCTGACGCCGCGGGCCTCGGCCGGGATCAGGGTGCCGCCCGGGTCGAAGACGCCGATGCCCGGCCGGACGCCGTTGACCGGCTCGTTGATGTCGACGATGCCGAGCTGGTTGCGCGACGCGTTGGCGACGTAGTCGAGCGACAGGGCCATGTTGCCAAACAGCTCCTGGCTGACGCCGCCGCTCCACGACCAGGTGTGCGGCATCTTGCGGTCGGGGCTGTCGATGCGCGGATTGCGGTTGAAGGCGGTGCCGGCGATGACCTGGTCGCGCAGGGCGTTGAGCGCCGCCTGGGCCGCCGGCGAGAGGCGGGCGACGCCCCGGTTGCCGGCCGTGTCGTTGATGACGTCGGGCAGCAGGACGAGCGACGCCAGCGGATGCGAGGCGTTGATCGAGATGTTCGGGAACAGCGTCCGGACGCCGCTCTGCTTCAGCGTCAGGTCGTGGACCACCGGCACGTAGGCGAAGAACTTGCCGACGCCGCCACGCACGACGGTCCGGCCGCTGCCGAGGACGTCCCAGGCGAACCCGGCCCGCGGGGCGAACGCGTTGTCGTGGTTGGGCGTCTGCCGGTGATTGTCCCAGCGCAGACCCAGGTTGAGCGTGAGACGGTTCGTCACCGCCCACTTGTCCTCGACGAAGAGATAGCGGCGCTGGTCTTTCGACACGACGGCGTAGCCATAGTCGTCGGGCGGGCCGACGGTCACGTCGAACTGGAACGGATGGGTGGTCGGGTCGGCCGGGTTGTACGGAGCGTCGCCGCGGAACAGGAACGTGCCCGAGTCGAAGGTCGAGCGCGGGTCCATGTGGTTCCAGCTGTAGCCGCCGCCGGCCTTGAAGGTGTGCTCGCCGCCGAACAGGCTCGGCACGAAGTAGCTGAACGCCTGGTCGATCACGTAGCTGCGAATCACCGTGGTCGGCCCGGTCCCGCCGGTGCCGGTGATGTAGCTGGCGTGCTGGTTGCGCTGGCCGATCGAGAACGGATCGCGGCCGTCGAAGCCCACCGCCTTGCCGTCGTCGTTGAAGAAGCCCTGCGGCGCGGTGGTCAGCTCCTCGCCGATGCGGCCGAAGCGCGTCACGCTCGACAGCCGGTCGGTGAGCACGCTCGTGTAAGTGCCGGCGAACATCTGGTCCCAGTCCGCCTCCCAGACCATGGCGTCGGGCGTCTCGTTGTTGGTGTTGAAGCCTTCGCCCCTCGAGGCCGCCGTCTCGAGCAGCCACCGCATGTTGATGAAGTTGCGGTCGTTCAACTGGACGTCGGCGCGCGCGAAGTAGTTGTTGGCCCGCACGGTGAAGTAGCCGATCTGGTCGACGGCCAGCGGCGCCGCGACGGCGGGGAACCGCTTCTGCCCCGCGAGATCCTCGTTGTCGCGCTCGTAGGTGAAGTAGTAGTGGGCGCGGTTCTTCACGATCGGCCCGCCGAGACCGAATCCGGCCTGGAGCGTGCGCACGGGCGGCTTGTCCACGCCCGATGGCAGGAATTTGTCGCGCGCGTTCAGGGTCTCGTCGCGGAAGTACGAGTAGGCGCGGCCGTGCAGCTGGTTGGTGCCGCCGCGCGTCACCATGTTGATGATGGCCCCGGCGCCGCCGCCGTACTCGGAGCTGTACTGGTTGGCCAGCACCTGGTACTCCTCGATGTTGTCGAGCACCACGCGCACCTGCGTGCCCTGGCTGCCGCCGAGGCGGTCGTCGTTGTTGTACATGCCGTCCAGCAGGTACACGTTCTGCTGCGAGGGCGACCCGTTGGCCACCACCTGGCCGCCCTCGAAGGTGGAGGTCGCCGGATTCGGCGTCATGCCCGGGATGAGCTGGGTGAGGCCGGTGAAGTTGCGGAAGTTCGAGGGGACCTCCTCGATCTCGCGCCGTGACAGGCTGCCGCCGATCTGGTTGCTCGTGCGCTCCACGAGCGGCGACTCGCCGGTGACCACCAGGTTCTCCTGCACGCCGGCGACGGCCAGCTTGAGTTCCAGCGTGATCGTGCCGCCGGGGGCGAGCACGAGGCCGGTGCGGCCGGCGCTGCCGAAGCCCGCCATGTCGACCCTGACGTCGTAGGTGCCCGGCTCGAGGGCGGGCACCGAGTAGCCGCCCGTCTCGGCCGTGACGACCTCACGCGTGAACCCGGTGGCGGGATTGGTCACCACTACGGTGGCGCCGGGAAGCGCCAGTCCGTCAGGGTCGAGCACCCGGCCGGCAATCACGCCGCGCTGCTGCGCAAGCGCCGGCGCGGACGCCACGACCCAGACACTCAGTGCGTAGAGCAGGAGCCGTGCAGCCGCCATGGAATGCCTCCCTGTTGGATTCCCCTCGACCCGCGCGAAGGTTAGCCGTTCAGGGGGGCGCGGCGGTGTCAAACGATGTCTGGACTTTGTCTGCGACTTGTCTCCATGCCCGGCCCGTCCGGGCGGGAAGACACTTCACAGACAAACACGAGACATCTTTTGGCCGCGCGTGCCGGGCGTTCGGGGCACACTGATCGCTCGTCTGGAGGAGGACCCATGAGATCGATCGCGATGGTGACGGCCCTCGTGCTGGGCGTCGTGCCGCTGGCCACAGCGCAGGGCGACCCGTCCATCAGCAGCGCCGAGCCGTTCAAGCTCGGCACCTTCGACATCGCCGGCGAGCCGCGCATCGGCATCGTGCTGCGCGACAGTCTCGTCGTGGACCTGAATGCCGCCAACCGCGCCCTGCAGCGCGACCCCGCGTACCCCGCCATTCCGATGCCGCCGACGATGGTGGACCTCATCGGCCGCTATGAGTACGGCATGAAGACGCGGCTCTACGAGATCGTGAACCACCTGGTGCGCGGCAACCGGCTGTCGGGCGCGTCGCGGCCGGCCTGGGTGCACGACGTGAAGAGCGTGGACATCCTGCCGCCGCTGATGCCCGGCAAGATGCTCAACGCCGCCGTCAACTTCTACACGCACGTCGGCGAAACCGGCACCGCCGAGGAACAGAAGAAGGCCGAAGCCGAGCGGCGCGCCAAGCGCGGCGTGCCCTACCTGTTCATCAAGCCGACGCGCGGCGCCGTGGTCGGCGACGGCGACAACGTCGTCATCCCCTACGGCCGCGACCGGGTCGACTGGGAAGTCGAGCTCGGCATCGTGATGGGCCGCACGGCGAAGTACGTGCCGGCCGACAAGGCTGCCGAGCACATCTTCGGCTACATGGTCACGGTCGACGTCTCCGATCGCGGCGGGCGTCCGCCCGACTCGCGGCCCGGTTCCGACTGGTTCGTCGGCAAGGGCCACGACACGTTCGCGCCGATGGGCCCGTGGATCGTGCCGAAGGAGTTCTACGGCGATCCGATGAAGCGCCTGCGCCAGACGCTGACGATCGACGGCAAGGTGATGCAGGAGGCCGGCGCCTCCGACATGATCCACTCGATCTACGAGCTCATCGAGTACGGGTCGTCGATCATCACGCTGTACCCGGGGGACGTCATCAACAACGGGACGTCGGGCGGCACGGGGATGGGACAGGCCTATCGCGGCGCCGAACGCTTCCTGAAACCCGGCGAGAAGTTCACGGCGGCCATCGATGGCATCGGCTCGATCACGATGAGCGTCGTGGCCGAGCCGGCGCCACCGCCCGGCACGGGCTCGCGCCTGCCGCCGGTGAGCAGCTACCGCAAGCAGTAACCGTCCCGGCGGCGGCCGGGCCCGCCCCGGCCGCCGCCGACTCGACCTGGGCCATAATCCGCGGCATGTCAACGTCGCGCTGGCCGGCCGTCATCGTCGCCCTCATGCTCTGCCCCGCCGCCGCGCGCGCCCAGGGCGCCAACGCGGCGCCGGCCCCCGGCTCGCCCACCGCCGACGCCCTGCCGATCTACGAGGTGGATCCCACCTGGCCGCCGACGCTGCCGAACGACTGGATTCTCGGCGACATCCGTGGCCTGTTCGTGGACGACCGCGATCACCTCTGGGTGATCCACATGCCGTCGAGCCTGACTCCCCAGGAAATCGGCGCCGCGGTGAAGCCGCCGATTGCCGACTGCTGCATCCCCGCGCCGCCGGTGCTCGAACTCGACCCCGACGGCAAGGTGCTGCGCACGTGGGGCGGCCCCGGTGAGGGCTACACCTGGTACGACCAGGAGCACGGCATCTACATCGACCACAACGGCTACGTGTGGACCGGCACGAGCAACGGCATGCACGTGATGAAGTTCACCCAGGACGGGACGCACGTGCTGACGATCGGCACGCCCGGCGTGAACAAGGGCAGCAACGATCCCGATCACCTGGGCGGACCGGCGAACTTCTACGTGGAGCCGAAGACCAACGAGCTCTTCATCGCCGACGGCTACATCAACAAGCGCGTCGTGGTCTACGACGCCGCCACCGGCCAGTACAAGCGGCACTGGGGCGCCTACGGCAAGCGGCCCGACGACACCGAGAAGTACAAGTACCCGGTCGACCCGAAGAACCCGCCGCAGCAGTACTCGACGCTGCACGGCCTGGTCGGTTCGAAGGACGGGCTCATCTACGTGTCGGACCGCCGCGGCAACCGCATCCAGGTGTTCCGCCAGAACGGCGAGTTCCTGATGGAGAAGTTCGTGCGGCCGGACACCGGCGGCTCGGGCAGCGGCTTCAGCCTGCAATTTTCGCGCGATCCGGGCCAGACGCTGCTCTACCTCATCGACGGCACGAACCAGCGCGTCTGGATCCTGCGGCGGAAGGACCTGGCGATTCTCGACCGCTTCGGCCGGCCGGGACGCCAGATGGGCGAGTTCATCCGCGCCCACATGGTCGCCATCGACTCGAAGAACCGCATGTACACAGGCGAAGCCGGCAACGGCCGCCGCATGCAGCGCTGGATCCTGAAGGGCACGCGTCCCGCGTCGAGCGTGAAGCCCCCGGCCGGCGACGAGTAGGCGCGACGGGCAGGCGACGCCGCAGCCCACCCCTTGCAGGCCGCGGGGGTTCTCGGCTCTACTTAGCGCTCCGAAGAGGAGCTGCCATGTCCCAGTCCCGACTGTTCATGTCCGTCCTCGGCCTTGGCGCCGCGGCGTTCTTCACGCTTCACGACTCCGGCACGTCCGTGCTGGCGCAGGCCGGCAAGACGCCGAATCCCATCACCGGCGAAGGGTTCCCCAATCCCACGCCCGTCGTCACGAAGAACTGGGGCACGCTGCCGGCGGGCCGCACGTGGGGCACGAGCGCCGGCATCGAGATCGACCCGACCGACGGCCACGTCTGGGCCTACGAGCGCTGCGGCGCCGGCACGGCCGGCGGCGGCCCGGTGGACTGCGACAACAACCCCGTGGACCCGGTGTTCAAGTTCGACCGGCGCACGGGCGCCATCCTGGCCAACATCGGCAAGGGCGTGATGGTGACCCCGCACGGCATCCACGTGGACCGGCAGGGCAACGTCTGGATCGCCGACTTCGCCGGCAACAAGGATGGCACCAAGGGCCACCAGGTGCACAAGTTCAGCCCGAAGGGCGAGAAGCTGCTGAGCCTCGGCATCGCCGGCAAGCCCGGCAGCGCCGACGGGCAGTTCAACCAGCCCAACGACGTGGTCGTGGGCCCCGACGGCAGCATCTACGTCTCGGACGGGCAC
>Ga0073934_10009043_pt1 | contig 12960 bp, 10 predicted proteins | sample LarsenN4metaG_FD_76834 | JGI IMG/M metagenome (GOLD analysis project Ga0073934, IMG submission 76834) | Hot spring sediment bacterial and archeal communities from British Columbia, Canada, to study Microbial Dark Matter (Phase II) - Larsen... ...
AAATTTAGCAAGCAGTTCTTCAGGGATACCCACCCCGCGTAAAAAAAGTTCTGATAGCTTGCCGCTTGAACGATAGAGCGTATGGATATCCAGATAAGAAGGGCCGTGATGGCTCACCGTATCAAGCCCCTTGACCGTTGTCAGATCAACATCGCCAAAGAGCGTTCTCCCTAACCTGGCCTCGCTAAGGTCTGCGCCATTCAAGACAGTCTGGCTCAATTTCGCCTCATTGAGATAGGCTTCATAGAGGTTGGCCATACTCAAATTTGTTTCGCTTAAATCGGCCCTGATCAGGCTGGCCACACTTAAATCGGCTGTAGCCAACGTCGCCTGGCTTAGATCCGCCTGATCAAGCATCGCCCGGCTCAGGTTCGCGCCGCTCAAATCGGCCCGGCGCAAATTCGCGCCACACAAATTTGCGCCGCTCAAATTTGCGCCCTTCAAAATAGTTCCACTCAAATCGGCCTGCCGGAAATCCGCGCCGCTCAAATCTGCTTGACTCAACCTGGCCGATTGCAAGGTTACACCCTTTAACCTGGCCGCAGCTAAAACTGCGCCGCTCAAATCCGCCTCGGTGCAATTGGCATGTTCAAGATTAGCCCCGCTTAAATTGGCCCCGCTTAAATTGGCTCTGGCAAAGGTTGCCTCTTTTAAATCTGCTTCGGCCAAATTGGTTCTAACTAAAGCCGCCCCGCCCAGGAGCGCCTTGTTCAAATTCACCCGAAACGCATCGGCCCAACTAAAGTTAGCCTCACTCAGATTAGCTTCAGAGAGATTCGCCTCAATCAGATTAGCTCTGATCAAATTGGCCCCGATCAGCCTGGCCTTGATCAAGTTTGCGCCAAAGAGATCGGCTTTGAATAAGTCCGTTCCACTCAGGTCCGCCCGGCTTAAATGAGCCCGGCGAATATCTGCCTCGCTCAGACTCCCCCCGATCAGATTCACGCCGTTCAAATTGGCGCGATGAAGATCGGCCCTGTTCAAGTAAGCGCCGCTCATCTCTGCCCCGGCCAGATTGGCGCCGCTTAAATTAGCCTCATTCAAATCGGCCACACTTAAATTGGCTTCACTCAAGTTGGCGCCATTTAAATCGGCCCGGCTCAAATCGACCCCTTTTAGTTCAGCCCGGCTCAGGTTAGCCCAGCTAAAATTTACCCGGGTCAGATGCGCCCCGCTCAAATCGACTTCGTTCAGATCAGCCCGGGTCAAATCAGGTTGAATATCCGGGTTTTCTCGACGAAACTGTTTCCAGGCGTTGGTTCCTCTTTTGAGGATTTTCAGGTGATCTTTATCGGCCATATGAGATTCTCGATCGATGAAATACAATGAGTCACGAACGCTTTCTCCTAAAGTTCATTAACCAGGACCAAAGCCTCGCGGGCCGGAACCGTCACCCGAAGTTGGCCTTGATCGACCTGATGAGGCTGAACTTCAAGCTGAGGCCAAACCTGTCTAAAAAGGTCCGAGGCCACACCGGGTACAGTCAGCTTTAAAGAGGTTGGGGCGGTCGCCGTGTTGAACACAACAATCGCCTCCTGTTCATCCAACTTACGCCAGAAGCTGTAAACCTCCTCTACCGCATAGAGCGGCTCAAACGTGCCGGTCCGTAAAACCGGGTACTGATGGCGTAAGGCCGTCGCCTGTCGATAAAAGGTCAGCAACTCGGTATCCCAGCGCTCCGGTTTATCCCACGGAAAAGCTTCCCGGCAGAGAGGGTCATCGCCGGCCGACAAGCCAATCTCATCCCCGTAATAGATGCAGGACGCGCCGAGCATGGTCATTTGAAAGAGCACACACAGCCGTAGGGCGCTCTTGTCTTCCCCCATAATCCACAGCGCTCGGGCCGTATCGTGGCTATCCAGTAAATTGAGCTGAGCCTGGTTGATATTCCAATCATAAAGACTGTGCAACCGGTCGATCCTTTGAGCAAACCTGGCCGCATCCAACGCCTCCAGCTTAAAGTGATCGCGTTGATAATCGGGGCGGAGCGTCCGGCCGCCAAAGAAACTCAGGGAGAGCCAGGTAAAGATATAGTTCATCACTCCATCAAACTGGTCACCCTCCAACCAGCGCTGGGCCTCTTCCCAAACCTCACCGCAAATATAGCCTTCAGGATTGGCTTCCTTCACCACCTGCCGGAACTTCCGCCAAAAAATATCATCATCGATTTCAAACGGTACATCCAGCCGCCAGCCATCAATGCCGAATTCAAGCCAATAACGGGCAACGTCAAAGATATATTCCTGAACATCGGGGTTAGCAATATTAAATTTGGGCAGCGCCGGCAAATCCCACCAGGCGGCATAATTGAGGGAATGATCTTTATCGCTGGGGTAGGGCCGCAGCGGCCAGCCATAAATAGTAAACCAATCAATGTAGGGCGAGTCGCCGCCATTTTCCAGGATATGATGAAACGGCCAGAATCCCCGGCTGGCGTGGTTGAAGACGCCATCAAGCACAACCCGCATATTGCGGCTATGGGCCTCATCCAGCAGTTCGCGCAGGGCGTCATTGCCGCCAAGCAGCGGATCAACTTGAAAATAATCATATGTATGATAGCGGTGATTAGAGGCCGAGGAGAAAATAGGATTAAGATAAAGCCCAGTAATCCCCAACTCCTGCAAGTAATCTAATTTATCGACAATCCCGCGCAAATCACCGCCTTGGTAGCCTTGTGCTTCGGGCGAGCTGCCCCAGGGCTTAAACTTTAGCCCTTTGGGATGATGCGTCCGGGGGCTACGGGCAAACCGATCTGGAAAAATTTGATAAAAAATTGCATGCTTAACCCAATGAGGAGTATTGATCACCATCTAAATTCCACACCCCTTTGGCTACTGCCGTTATCTAAATTTTCTGCCTTCAAAAAATTCTACCAGACCGTACCAGATAAGCAACATGGCCGCCCCTTCATCCAGGTTACCAACAAAGGGAATAATATCTGGGATAATCTCAATAAGGCCTCCGGTGGGATTCAGGAGATACACAAAGCCGATCATCGAAGCAAGATAAGTGACCCACACCGGCACGCCACGGGCAGAAGGGGGAGTAGTGAGCGGGCCAAACTGGCTGCTATTCATCCTTGTTTTCCTTTCACTTGAGCCATGATTTAACATTTTCCGGCGGCCATGCGTTTGGCCTGGGGCAGGCTTCGCAGCCAGACCAGGGCCAGCACCGCCATCAGCGCTAACAGGCCGTTAAAGCTAAAGGCCAGGCCCCAGCCGGTCCCTGACCGGGTAATATCCAGAATCGAGCCGGCCACCACCGGCATGATGGCGCCGATGGCAAAACCAATAAAAGATTGGACCGCCTGGGATGAGCCGATCTGGCCAGGCGGCGATAGCTCGATGATGGCGGTAGAATAAATCGCTGAGTCGGCGGCGGTGGTAAAGCCATAAACAAAGCCTAGCCCGATCAAAAAGATAGGCGGTAAATCGATCAACCAGCCGGCCACAAATGAACAGAGGCCGCTTAAGCTAAAAATCAGCATGGCCCCACCGGACCGGCCTAAATAATCGGACAAGGCGCCGCCCATGAAAACGCCGGCAATCGCCGTCATAAACATAAAGCCGGCCCAGGTTGTGGCCAGGGCTGTCGCCTCAACCGGCTCCCGGCCCGACCGGGTCAGCGTTGCGCCCAGCAGTAAGGGGAACCACAGCCGCGCCAGGTAAAGCTCGGCCGTGTGCAGCGCATAGGCCGTAATGACCAGCGCCGCCGAACGGTCACGCAGCACCCCCAGATTGAGCCAACGCCTGCCTTTATCAAGCGAACCTGGAGTCGAGGCTTTAGCCGGTTCCGCCGCGCGGCCTTGATCCTCACCGGCTGAAGCCTCGACCCCCACCCCTTTCGACGAAGCTGGAGTCGAGGCTTTAGCCGGCTGCACCGCAGCGCCTCGATCCTCACCGGCTGAAGCCTCGACTCCGGTTGTTCTTGTCAAAATAAAGGCCAGCCCCACCCCAACCAGCCCGACCAGGGCAATCATCAAGTAAGCCAGCCGCCAGGAGGAGGTGTAATTGAGCAACATCCCCATAAAGACGTAAGAGGTGGTGGTGCCGGCATAGCCCGCGCTTACAAAAACCCCCACCGCCATGCCGCGCCGGCGGCCGCCGTATCGTTGCGAGACCAGTTGAATCCCGGGAATATACGCGGCGATATGGCCGGCGCCGGCCAAAAATCGTAAGCCCAGGCCAAGCCAGATATTGTAAGCCAGTAGTGGGAACAGCAAATTACTCAAGGCCAGCAAGATAACGCCCAGCAGCAAAACCCGCCTGGGCGAGAGCTGATCGGTCAACGGGGCCAGCGCCAGGGATGAAACCGCCGAGCCAAGCAAATAGCTCGAAAACACTAGCCCGGCCTGGCTATTGGTCATATTCCACTCAGCCTGAATAAAGGGCAGGGCAGCAATATAGCTGGAGAAGGGCTGCAGGGCCAGCAGCAAAATAGCGCTGAACCCCATGAGCCAGAACATATCCCGGCCAACGACTCTATTTAACCTGAACCATTTAGGGGCAATAGAATCTTGATTATGAGCCATAAACGACTCCAAAAGCAGAAAAGCCGAGTCTTTTCACTCGGCTTTTATATCTCGAATACCTCCGGCAGGACTTGAACCTGCAACACTCAGTTCCGAAGACTGATGCTCTATCCAATTGAGCTACGGAGGCAAAACAACAACACCGATATTATATTTTCTCTCAGCACTTGTGTCAAGACTTGCACCTGCTTAATGGTGCAAAGAGATGAGACTTTTCTGGATCAGCAGGCCATGCGCTCGCCGCGCCACCGACCGGTCCGGCGCCGCCGCCAACAGTTCATCAAGCGTCCGGCCGGTCACGGCCCAATTAGGCCCTTTATCCATATAAGTGTGCAGCAAAAAGCCATTGGGGCATTGGTAAATATCATAGCAGTTCACCCGCAAAGCAAAGCCATGCCCTTCGACAATTCGCTGCCCTTCAAAAGTAACTTTATTACCGTCGAGGTTTATAATTCTGCTCACCTGCTGAATGGCCTTTTTAACCTGTTCGGCCGAGTCATCTTCCAGCAAAATCTGCCCCTGATCTTGTTGAGTTGTGTTGATCGTGTCCATGTTATCCCTCATTATTGAGATGAAGCCGCCGCCAGCGAACCGTTATATCGCTGAAACCAGATCATGCTGCCCACAGCCGCCAGCCCAACCACCAAAGCAAGATTGAATATACTACAAAATGAGTTTAAAGTTAAAGTCGCCTGCCAATATTCAGCGTCATTGATCACCAACTGGGACAGGCCCATCTCACGCATCAACACGGGCAACTCTTCTGAGTTGGTCACCAAGACGCCGTTGACAAACGCAGCCAAAATTTGCCCAATCACGACGCCGGCCCCGGCAATTCCGCCGGCAATGGTCCCTTTTCCCAGGCTAACCTCCGCTTTTAGCGGCTTATCAAACCAGCCGGCCATAAAGCCTATGCCGATACCCAGGAAGGGGGTAAAACAGACGGTGCAAAAGGGAGAAACCAGGGTCAAACTCATGACATAGATAAACCCGGTTACAGCGCCAATCAGGCCGGCTCTAATCATGCCGGCCTCGTTGAACCGCCAGCCCGTCCGGCACTTCCTCCACCTTGAGCATATTGGTCCGGCCGGCCGTACCATAAGGCGTACCGGCAGCCATCACCACAATATCGCCGGCAACCGCGCCGCCCGATTGAACCGCCTGCCGCAGCGCCATCTCGACCATATGCTGGGTATCTTGAATAGGTTCGACCGTAAAACTTTCCACGCCCCAGGTCAGCGCCAGCCGCCGCCGCGACGCCGGAATTGAAGACAAGGCCAGAACGGGAATATGAGGTCGGTGGCAGGCAACCCGGCGGGCCGTAGCCCCCGTGGTGGTGTGGATAACAATAAATTTGGCCGAGAGGGACTGGGCCGCAATCTGGCTAATATAAGCAATATTGGCGTCAATTTGATCCGGCGGCGGCAGCGCCGCCGGCCCGGAAAGCTGGCCCTTGAACCAGGCCCGCTCCGTATATTGGGCAATCGACGACATCATGGCGACGGTTTCAGCCGGGTATTTGCCAATAGCCGTCTCGCCCGACAGCATCAGGGCGTCAGTTCCATCCAGGATGGCATTGGCCACATCTGTCGCCTCGGCCCGGGTGGGTTTATGCATATTGATCATCGACTCCAGCATCTGGGTAGCCGTGATCACCGGCGTAGAGGCCCGGCGGCAGGCGGCAATGATCCGCTTTTGCGCAATCGGAACTTCCTGGATACTCATCTCCAGGGCCAAGTCGCCCCGGGCGACCATTACGCCATAAGCTTCTTTGACAATGTTATCAATATCAGCCAGGGCGTTCTGCCGTTCGATTTTGGCAATGACCGGGATCTGAGATCCTTTTGAAGCCAGATGCGCATTAAGCTGGCGGACATCTTCGGCGGATTGGACAAAGGAAAGGGCTAAAAAATCGAATTCATGCTCAACCGCAAAATCAATGTCTTTGAAGTCTTTGGGGGTAATCGAGGGTAAACTTACTCTCCGGCCCGGCAAATTGACGCCCCGCCGGCTGGATAGCTCCCCGCCTTGAGTCACACGGCCAACAACTTCGCCATTCGTCTCAATCTTTTCAACCACTATCTCAATGTTGCCATCATCCAGCAGAATCCGGCTGCCAACCGCAACATCCCGGGCCAGTTTCTGAAAGCTCACCGAAACACGCTCTTGATTACCCGTGACTTCGTCAGGGGTCAGCCTAAACTGTTGATTGGTTTGCAGTTGAACCGAGCCGCCCTCAATTTCGCCCACGCGGATGCGCGGGCCGCGCAAATCTCCCAGAATTGCAATCGGCACATCCAATTCATCGCACAGTTTCCGAACCATCTGTACTAACCTAGCCAAATCTTCAGGCTCGCCGTGAGAAAAATTGATCCTCACCACGTCCATACCAGCCAGGATCATGCGCCGCAGCACCGCCTCACTGCTGCTGGCCGGTCCAAGCGTTGCCACAATCTTTGTCCGCTTTTTAGGACGAGAATCTGTAATCGTAACCGGCATATTCAACTCCTGCTGTACAATCTACTGGGCTGCCAAAATAGCTCTGAGTAAGTCAGTATAGCATTAAGCGCAGTGATTCGCAATGCTATTTGCTTTGACGCCCATCCATTTCCATGCTAGATTTAATAAGGTTTAGTCCTAATCTGGCCTGGCCAGAACCCACTACTTCCCAAAAAGGTATCCTGCTTTAGATGTCTGTAAAAGCATCTGTTCAATTAAAATCCCAATATCGGAATGAATTACCACGCGGCAAATCCTGGTTGTGGATTGCCAGCCTACTCGCTATTGTTATCCTGGCCTGTGGTACAAATACCCCCCTGGCCCAGCGGGCTACGGCTCGCCCTACCCGGACACCCCTGCCGACTTTTACGCCTACCCCTATTCCGCCGCCGGCCCTTCCTACCCAAAGCAACCCGGCAACCGAGCCTTTAGCAGTTGCCGATGCCCCTGAGCCAACCCCAACCGATACGCCCATTCCGCCAACCGATACCCCAGTTCCACCAACAGAGACGCCAATACCGCCACCGACGCCGGTCCCACCACCGCCGACCCCGGTCCCGCCACTCCCGACCCCGGAGCCGCCCCCTACGGCCACTCCGGAGCCGGTAGCCGTCTCTCCGCTGGCTACGCCCACGGCCGCCATCCCGGCCTCACTGCCGGGTAAATATAAGCCCAGTTTGGAAGAGGGTGAGGCGAATTGCGCTCACATCGGTGTGACCGGTGCGGTTAGAGAGGGCGACGAGGAGGATGATGATCCCATCTCCAACGTAACGGTTCAAGTTACAGGTGATGAGGATGGCTTTCGAGGCCCCTATTACGGAACCACTGATTCAGATGGGAACTACGGGATTGTGATTGGCGAATTTGGCAAAGTGCCGGCTCGGGTTGAATTTAGAGCTGAAATCTACGGGCCTGGTGTTGAAACGGATAACCGGCCGGAATGGCAAACGACAGATAATTGCCACGGTGATAATGCTGTCCAGATCATGAGAATAAACTGGGTTAGAGATTAAAGTAGCTTCCAATTGGATGGTGAAGGAGTTTTTATGAGTATTAAACCAGATCACTGGATTGAAAAGATGGCGCGCGAATATGGAATGATCAAGCCTTTTGAGTCGGGTCAAGTCAAACAGGGCGTGATCTCTTATGGCCTGTCCTCTTATGGATATGATATCCGGGTTGCCGATGAATTCAAAATCTTTACCAATGTTAATAACACGGTGGTCGACCCGAAAAATTTTGATAATCGCTCTTTTGTTGAGTTCCAGGGTGATATCTGTACCATTCCGCCCAATTCATTTGCCCTGGCCCGCACTGTAGAATATTTTCGCATCCCACGTAATATCTTAACCCTGTGTGTCGGCAAATGTGTTGCAGAAAATACCAGAGTTGTCGATGCTGAAACAGGCGCCTATCTACCCATTTCCCAACTTGCCAATATCAATAAAACGATTGGAATGAATAACTGGCAGCTTGATCCGGTAGAAGTCTCTGATTTTATTCCAAATGGTAAAAAGCCGGTTTATGAACTAACAACACGAATGGGATTAAAGATCCGGGCAACGGCTAACCACCCTTTTCGGCAGCTTCATGGATGGATCCCCTTAGCCGAATTATGCCCCGGCGATAGAATTGCTGTTGCTCGAAATATACCGATTTTTGGAAAAACCCCGCTGCCTGAATGGGAGGCAACTTTATTGGGCTTAATGATTGCGGAAGGCCAATGTAACACCCCAGGTTATAGCCCAATGTTTACCAGTAACGATCCGGCTTTAGTTGCACTCCTTGAAGATTGCGTCCAGACAGGGCTTGGGGGGCAGATAAGCTATAACGGGCACATGGGCTATCGCCTGGTCAATAAGCGAGGTCAGGGCGGCCACGCTAAACATAATCGGGCTTATCAATGGCTAAGTCAATATGGATTGAACGTAGGCTCAACAGACAAATTTGTGCCTCAAGCTATTTTTATGGCCCCAAGAGAAATCGTCATGATCTTTCTGAGAGCATTATTTTCCGGAGATGGCTCCATATATGCCTCAGATCAAGGGATGTTCTTAGAATATTATTCTAATTCCCGCCGATTGATTGAAGATGTTCATCACCTCCTGTTGCGTTTTGGAATCGTTTCCCTGATCAGGGAAAAACAGACGCAAATAGGTACGACCGCTTATCGAATTCAAATTACAGACCGGGAACAAATCTATCGTTTTGCTCAAGAGATAGGTTTTTGGCCTGGCTCAGAAAAACAGATCAGGCTTGAACAAGAGATCATGCCCTTACTTGTTGAGCGCTCACACAGACAACGAACTAATTTTGATACCCTACCTAGCCAGAGTTGGGAGTTGATCCGTCATGCAGCATCTGAGGCCGAGGTAAGCCTGCGCAGCTTAGGGATTCAACATACTCAACCCGCTCAATCAGTGCCATATTCAATTGTTACCACCGTCGCCGAAGGCACAGGTGATGCCGCTCTTTCAGAATTGCTCAATGGTCCCATCTGGGATGTCGTGAAGCAGATTGAATATATTGGCGAAGAGGAAGTATATGACTTAACCGTACCTGGCGTGCATAATTTTGTCGCCAATGATTTTATTGTTCATAACTCAACCTACGCCCGCTGCGGTATCATCGTTAATGTCACGCCTTTTGAGCCGGAGTGGGAGGGCTATGTCACCATCGAGATATCTAACACCACGCCGTTACCGGCCCGCATTTACGCTAATGAAGGAATTGCCCAGGTGATCTTTTTCGAGGCAACCGACATCTGCCGGGTCTCTTATGCCGATAAAAAAGGCAAATATCAAAAACAGGTGGGGATTACGCTGCCCAAGGTTGAAAAAACAGACCCTAATCTCCCCTAAAGATCGCATCGGCGTAACGCAGCAGCTCTTCTTTACGCGCTTCGGGCACGCCTTTAGAATCGAAGTACCGTTCTAAGGCTTCTCTGGGAGTCAGCTCTTCGGCAGATATACCTCCGAGCCGCTGTCGCTGCGACCGGTCGATATCCCGGACCACGCTGGCGACATAACTTGCTCGGCGCAGGGCCTGGCGAATGGGCCGATCATCGAGCAAAATCTCTTGAGTTTCTGTGGCCTTAATAAAGAGCCGGACGATGGCCTCATCCAGCCGGTGTTCGACCAATTCATCGAGAATCCGGGTCATGGGGTCGTCCGCCGAGGTGACATCGATCCGAACCGTCACAAAGGGGCGGGCATCAACCGGGATAAATTCCCAGTTAGCCCGCCCCCGCTCAAGTTCAACCATCACAAACCCTTTCCGTTCCCCTTCTTCTCCAAAATCGATCCGCTCCAGGCTGCCCGGATAAACAATTGGCGGCTGCTGCCCCTTATTTAACTCCTGGTGTTTATGAATATGCCCCAGCGCCACATAATCCCAGGCCGGGTCGGCCAATAGGCTTTTTAAGACCACAATATCGCGGCCGATCATCACGCTTCGCTCGCTGCCCTGCTTGGCTTCGCTAACGCTTAAATGGGCTGTCAATACCGCCGGTATCTCGGGCCGCTCCTGAACCTCAGCCGCCAGGTCGGTTAAATTTTCATGCATAATTCGGCCAAGGGCCATATCCAGGTCATCCAGGGTCATATTCTGAAACTCTTCGTGGGCCAGCAGCCGGCTGCGCTGCGGATAAGGCACCGTCGCCACCTGTAAAGATTGGCCCCGCCGGCAAGTAATTTGATGAACCTCTTCGCGGTCGGCCACAATGACCCCCGGCACATTCAAGACCCCAAAAATATCGATGCTGCTGGCAGCCCGATCGGCGGTGGCCATATCGTGATTGCCAACAAGTAAAATAACCGGCACGCCATGATCGGTCAACCGCTTGATCCGGCGGGCAAACTCCCTTTGAAAGGTCGGGTTTGGCCGCTGATTTTTATAAGCATCCCCGGCAAAGATACAGACATCAACTTCTCGTTCCAGGGCAATATCAACGGCCTGGCTCAACCGGCGTAAAAAATCAACCACCCGGCTATTTAAACCCGATTTCGGGTCCAGCCGGCCATAGTTTTCCATCCCGATATGAATATCGGCCAGGTGTAATAAATTGATCGGTTGGCTCATCTCTCTCTACTTTTCATTGATCTAAATTCAGGCTTGAGCGTTCAGCCCATCTACAATCCGCCTATCCCCGGTAATTATATGCAGAATAGCCAATTGATTCAACTCAAATGTTCTATTTCAATCATTTTGAATGGGAGCATTGGGTCTTGCAGACCTGTCATTGGGGCTTGTCCTTGTATTTCCTCGCATTTTCCTCGCATTGGTTTGATAGGATGCCTCTTGAAATATCCAAACAAAAAGGTGTTGTTATACAGGACAAGGAAAAAGCTAATGAAATTAAAATCCATCACTCAATCCACTCTAATCAAAATTCTCATTTTCACCCTGGGCCTGCTGCTCATCGGCTGGGAGTTGGCCCCAGGGATCCAGGCGGCCAACTTGCGCGCTCAAGCGGCATGTGGCCCGAATGGAGTCGGCAGTTCGGCCGCCTTGCGGGCAGCCATTAATCAGGCCAACAAGCCCGGCGCTGCCGCCGAGATAGCCTTAAGCCCAAACTGTATTTATGAACTCGATAATCAATTCATTAACGACCCACTTGATGGCGCTACCAACCTGCCCTATCTAACCAGGGACTTAACCGTCATTGGGAACGGGGCTACGCTCCGTCGCCCGGTGAACACCCCCCTCTACCGGATGCTGGTTATCGAGGCCGGAGTATTGGTTACGATAACGAATGTCACCTTTGAAAACGGCCAGGAAGGTGCATCCGGCTTTGGCGGCGCAATCCGTCTGAAGCAAGACGCCAGCCTGACCTTGAAAAACGTAAACTTCAAAAATAACCGGGCTCGCATTGCCGGGGGTGCAATTCATGCCGCTCCCGGCCGGCTCATTATAAACGGCGGACTTTTTGAAAACAACCGGGTTGAGGAACGAGGAGGTGGGGCAATCGCCTTAATCGGCGCCGCCGTTATTTCCGGCGCAAAATTTATTGATAATCAAGCGTCTGATGCAGGCGCGCTGCTCCTCACAGGGGAGGTCACGATCGACCACAATGAATTTCTGAGAAATAAGGCGCGGTCCGGCAACGGTGGGGCGGTCCACATCACCAGGATTACCACGGACCTGTTTTTGACCCGCAACAAATTTTTTGAGAATCAAGCCTTCGACGGTGGCGGGGCCTTTATTCGCGATGCCCGTTCCAACCCGTTGCCTACCCTGGGGCACGTTCACATTTACAACAACCTGTGGGTCAATCAAATCAGTTCGGACAACGATCATCTGTCTATCCGGTTAGTCGGCAATAATACGAATTCATTTAGTGTTCATTACAATACCTTTGTCGGTACCCTGACGCCAACGGCGGACTCGACCGGGGTCGCGCTGCGTCAGGATAGGTCCGATCAGGCCGCCGCCTTACCGGCCCTGATCTTTAACAATATCTTTGTCGGCCATCATATTGCCCTGGAAAATACGGGAACGCTCCAACTGGCCCTCAAAACCAACCTCTTCTTCAATAACCGGATTAACTTCCAGGGTAGTTTTGCCGACCCGCTCAGCTTCATCGCCGATCCACTCTTCACCAATCCGGCCGGTGGCAATTTCCGCCTCAGCCAGGGATCGAGGGCCATCAACGCCGCCACCGACAAGGGAATTGGCCTCGATCTCGACGGGGTAGCCCGGCCACAAGGCGGCGGTTTCGACATCGGCGCGTACGAGTTCATCACTCGGAATCCCCAAGACGGACCGGGACCTATTCCCGGCGGCCGCGTGATTTACCTACCCATGGTAGTCAAATAAATAAAATATTGTAATGGTCAAGAACATGATAAACATTGAATGCTCTTGCTGGATTGGCAAATCCAGCAATTTTGTGGCGCAATGGCCTGGATTTGTCAATCCAGGCCGAGCAG
>Ga0073934_10009045_pt1 | contig 12956 bp, 8 predicted proteins | sample LarsenN4metaG_FD_76834 | JGI IMG/M metagenome (GOLD analysis project Ga0073934, IMG submission 76834) | Hot spring sediment bacterial and archeal communities from British Columbia, Canada, to study Microbial Dark Matter (Phase II) - Larsen... ...
CCGAGAGCGTGATTGCGGTGCTCCCCGCCCGGACCCCGGCATGCGCAGGGGCGGGGCATCTGGCAGCCCTGCGCGTGATTGCCGCACTCCGCGCACCCTCGCGGCCATCCCGTGCGGCGGAACGAAACCGGCGATTCTTCCGGACAGAATCGGCCGGATTCCCGGGATTGAAGCCTAGGAGAGGATGATTGTGATTCCGGGTGCAGGGTCGATCCCAGGAGGTCTATCGCCCGGGAAAGGCGCAACAGCCCGGAGCAGGCCGGAGCCGATCCTCCGCGCAGTGCCGCGCCGGCCAGGGCCGGCTCGCGTCGGCCGGTCCTGGCCCCGGCCACTCAATCCATCAAGAGGTGTCGCTTCCATGAACCCACTATTGAGCCGCCGCGACGTGATCGCCCGGGCCGCCAGGATGGCCGCCGGAATGGGAGCCGCATCGCTCGCGGCCGAATCTGCCCTCGCCGAGTCCCATGCTCCGCTCTTCCGCATCTCCTTGGCCGAGTGGTCCCTCCATCGCGCCCTGTTCGCCCGCAGGCTGGATCATCTGGACTTCGCACGGACAGCCAGGCGCGACTTCGGCATCGACGCCGTGGAGTACGTAAACCAGTTCTTCAAGGACAAGGCCGCGGATGCCAGATACCTGGCCGAAATGAAGAAGCGCGCCGCGGACGAGGGCGTCCGCTCCGTGCTCATCATGTGCGACGGCGAGGGCGACCTGGGCGATCCAGACCCGGTCCGCCGGAGGCAGGCCGTTGCCCGCCACTACAAGTGGGTCGAGGCTGCCAGAACACTGGGCTGCCACTCCATCCGCGTCAATGCCGCCAGCCGGGGAACCTGGGAGGAGCAGAGGGACCGCGCCGCGGAGGGGCTGCGCAGCCTGGCCGAATACGGAGACCGCTTCGGCATCAACGTCATCGTGGAGAACCACGGCGGCCTCTCCAGCAACGGCAAGTGGCTCGCCCAGGTCATCCGCAAGGTGCGCCACCCCCGATGCGGCACTCTCCCCGACTTCGGCAACTTCCAGATCAGCCGCACGGAGCGCTTCGACATCTACCAGGGGACAGCCGAGCTGATGCCCTTCGCCAAGGGCGTCAGCGCCAAATCCCACGACTTCGACGAAGCCGGCAACGAGAAGAACATGGACTACCGGCGTCTCATGCGCATCGTGCTGGACGCCGGCTATCGCGGCTGCGTGGGCATCGAGTACGAGGGCGCCCGGCTTCCCGAGCCGGAGGGAATACGCCTCACCAAGCAGCTGCTGGAGCGCGTGCGTTCGGAGCTGACACCCCTGTACCAGCAGCCCGCGCCCTCCCGCGCTCCCCACACATTCGATCCCTGACGCCGCCGCGGTCGGGCCCGCATCCAGGTGCTGCGGGGCCGCCACCGGCTCCCGAACCACCCCGGACGGCCCGTGGACAGCCCGGCCCCGGGCGCCGAGCCGATCAACTGGAGCCAGCAATCGCCCCAGACGCGAATCGATTGCCCGTTCTCTTCGTAGTTAATGGGTGACAGGGGACCGGCCACTGGCCGGACCCATCCAGGCCCGGGGGCCTCCCGGGGAAAGGAGAAAGGGAAATGGCCGTCTGCGAGCACTGCGGCAACGAGTACCACCGCACCTTCGAAGTCGTGATGGACGGAACCCGGCACACGTTCGACAGCTTCGAGTGCGCCATCAACGCCCTGGCGCCTTCCTGCGCCCACTGCGGCTGCAAGGTGATCGGCCACGGGGTGGAGAGCGGCAACACCATCTTCTGTTGCGCGCACTGCGCCCGGGCCCTCGGGGTGACCCAGGTCGCCGCCTGAACGCGCTCATCCGCCCCCGCCACCCTGCGGCGCGCGCCGGCGGCACTCATTCGCCGCCCGACAGCATCCGCCCGGAAGGGCGGATGCTGTCGGCCTGGGCACCCCCGCAGGGTTGCGTCGGGACATCGGCGAACGTAAGCGAAGGTCCCTGAGGCCCCTCCCGCCGAACGCGATGCGGGCCCCGCGGGCACCCTGCGGGGGCAAGTCCATGCGGTCGCCCTGCGCCGAAAGTGAGCCGGCCGGGCGAGATCCAATCGCCGAGCGTCCCGCCCTTGAGCCAGCCAGCCACCGCCGCATCAACGCCCGCCCCCGCTCCCGCTGCCCCTCTCCAGCCCCCGCGCTGGATCGTCAGCCCGCGCTACGACCTGGGATTCTTCATCCTCAGCGCGGGCCTGACCTTTGCCTTCTATGGCGTCTACCGGTTCGCCCACCACCTTGGCTTCGTGCTGCGGGGCGACAGCATCCTCATCACCTACTTCCTCTTCACAGCCCTCTTCGACCAGCCGCACATCTTCCAGACCCTCTCGCGCACGCACTTCGACCGCGAGGAGTTCCAGAAGCGCCGGAGCCTCTACACCTGGGGAATCGCCGCCTTCGTCGCTGCCGGGCTGGGAATCACGGCGATGGGGTGGGAGGCCGAGCTGCTCGTCTTCGCCGCCCTCTTCGGCTCCTGGCACATCATCCGCCAGCACTGGGGGCTAATCCGCGCCTACAAGGCGGTCAACCGCGACTGGCAGCCAGTGGACAACTGGCTGGACGGCCTGACCTTCTATGTGGGCATGGTGGCCTGCCTCTTCAACGACTATTCAGACATCCGGGGGCCTGTCGTCGTCTACCGCGACCTGCAGGCGCGCTTTCCCTCCCTGCCGCCCCACGCGGGCGAGGCCCTCTGGGACGTGTTCCTGGTCCTGCTGGTGCTCTTCGGAATCCGGCAGACCTGGCGCGTGATGGAGGGACGGGCGGTGAACGTTCCCAAGATCCTCCTCATGGCTGCCGCATTGACCACCCACTACTTCGTCTTCTTCGCCACCGCCACGCCCTTTCTCGTGGCAGAGGCACTGGAGACGGTGTACCACGACGTCCAGTACCAGGGATGGATCATGCACTACCAGCGCAGGCGCTTTCCCGGCGTGCGCGCCGTGGCGGCCAAATGGTTCAGCCTGGCCATGCTCTACGGCCTTGGAGTTGGGATCATCGAGGTGATGGGCCTCATGAACCGCGGATGGGCGCTCTGGCTGTTCGTGCCCTTCACCATGCTGGTCCTCTACCACTACTACGTGGACGGACTCATCTGGCGCTTTCGGGAATACCCCGAGCTCAGAGCGCTCCTGGCCGGCGGCGCGGAACAGCGCCTCTCTGCCGCCAGCGCCTCCACATCCTCCCGGCGATAGAACCACCACCGGTTCCCCGCTCCCGGCTCCATGCCCCTGGAGGTGCGCCGCCGCTGCACCGGCCGCTGATGGCCCTGCAGCCGCCCACGACGCCTAAGCGACCCCACAGATCCAGGACCGATGCCCAGAAGCAGCGCAGCCTGGCGGGTCGTCACGAACTCCCCGTGCACCCGGTGCATCGCGGGTCCGTTGCCGTCCCGGTCAGCCGCCCCCAGCCCGTGCTCCGTTCGCCACATCTCGCGCGCCTCCGCCCGAATCTCCATCGCCCGCTCCTCCTCGGGCGGCAGCTCCTGCGGCTCCCCGCGCTGGGACCGCCGGCGTCGAAGCCGGTCCGCGCTGTGCGCATAGCGCCACACCTGCGCCTCGCTAAGCCACAGCGGACAGCCAGGCTTCCCGGGATGCTCCTGCCACCCGAACAGCCGACCCTCCGCCACAAGCACGCTCACCCGCGCCGGCGCAACCCCCAGAATCCCTGCCGCCTCCGATCGGGAGATCAGCCTGTCCCCGGCAGGCGCCTCGATCCGGCTTCGGATGAACGGCTTCCGCGTGCGGCCCTCCCTCCATGCGTGGGGGGTCTGCGCCCGGGACCACTGGGCTGACTCCCGCTCCGCAAGCAGCCGGATCACGCTGCTCAGCCGGTACTCGCACGCCGGCGGACGGCCCCGGGGCCGCGCGCCGTCAGCGCGACGCGCTGCCATCTGCTCCGCGACGCTCCCGAACCGGCGCTCCAGCCTCCCCTCGCGCCCGAGCACGCCCACGCGCACCTCGCTCAGCCCCAGAATGCGCGCCGCAACTTCCGCCCGAACCCAGGTCTCCGCATGAACCGCGTCCGCCTCCACCCCTTCCACCAGCCCTCCGGCATCCCTCCTCCCGAGCGCGGCCGTCCCCGCAGTCTTCGCGGTGGGCGAGCCCTGGAGCACCCGGTGCACCAGCGCATACTCCCAGTCCGGCCCCTCCTCGTCCCACCTGCGCCCCGAATCGACCCCTTTCGGCAGCCGCCCGAACGACGTCCATCGACCGCCGGAACGCCGCCAGCTCTTCTGTGCTCCCGCATACCGCTCCACGTCGTCCTCCAGCACCCACCGCCGCCCATCCCGCTTGATCGAGTTCAGCCGACCGTCCGTGGTGCACAGGGTGACCACCCGCGACCGGGAGATCCCCAGCCGCTCCGCCGCCTCCCGCACCGGAACCCACCGTATCCGCTCCCCCTCGCTCACGTCCTGCCCTCCTCTAACAACTGTACGGGTGTATACTATTCGACGCGCGCAGACCGAAAAGGTTGCACGTCTGGTGACCCGCGGCGAGCCGGGAAGCGAGAAGGGGAGTGGCATGGGTGCGCGCAGCCAATCCCCCGCCAGCACCGGACCCCCTGTGGTATACTAATCCGGATTCCGGGCCGCCGCTCCAGTCAGGGCGGCGGCTCCTCTCATGATTCGCCCTGCGCGGACCAGAACAGCCCAGGGCCCTGCAGCCGGAGCCCGTCACCGGCCGTATACGAATCCGAGCCACCCAGCACCGAACACCCTTCACCCAAGGATCCCAGATGGTCGCATTCCTGCGAAACCTCTTCGACAACAACGAGCGAGACATCGCCCGCTACCGCAAGGTCGTGGAACAGATCAACGCCCTTGAGCCCAGGTACGAGCGGCTCTCCAACGCCCAGCTGCGAGCCAAGACCGACGAGTTCCGCCACTTCGTCCAGAACGAGTGGTGCAAGCGAATGGACGCCCTCCGCAACGACCACTGGGACACCCTCTCCGACTCCGACAAGAAGGACCGCACGCGCAAGGCCCTGGACGACGTGCTCGACCAGATCCTCCCCGACGCCTTCGCCGTCGTCCGGGAAGCCAGCAAGCGCACCCTCGGCCAGCGCCACTACGATGTCCAGCTCATCGGCGGCATCGCCTGCCACGACGGCCGCATCGCCGAGCTCAAGACCGGCGAGGGCAAGACCCTCATGGCCACCCTCCCGCTCTACCTCAATGCCCTGGCCGGACGCGGCGCCCACCTCGTCACCGCCAACGACTACCTCTCCAAGGTCGGCGCCGTCTGGATGGGACCCATCTACCACTTCCTGGGCATGAGCGTCGGCATCATCCAGGGCCAGAGCCCCGAAACCGGAGACGAGGGCGGATCCTACGTCTACGACCCCCAGCACGAGGACCCGGACCCCCGCTTCACCTACTGCCGGCGCGTCTCCCGGGCCGAAGCCTACGCCTGCGACGTCACATACGGCACCAACAACGAGTTCGGATTCGACTACCTCCGCGACAACATGGCCTTCGCCAAGGAAGCGCTCGTCCAGCGCGACCTCCACTTCGCCATCGTGGACGAGGTCGACTCCATCCTCATCGACGAGGCCCGCACCCCCCTCATCATCTCCGGCTTCGTCGAGGAGGACACCAGCAAGTACTACAAGGTCGACCGGGTGGTCCGCAATATGCGCGGAGGCAAGGAGCCCAAGACCCAGCAGGAGAAGGACGACCCCAACTCCGACCGCAACAACCCCAACATCCACTACCTCGTGGATGAGAAGCAGAAGACGGTCTCCCTCACCGACGCCGGCGTGGAGCTCGCCGAGCGCGCCCTCCAGTCCATCGGACTGCTGGACCCCAGCCACAACCTCGCCGACGACCCGGCCATCATGCACCACGTCACCGCGGCCATGAAGGCCCACGCCGTCTTCAAGAAGGACATCGACTACGTCGTCAAGGACGGAGAAATCATCATCGTGGACGAGTTCACCGGCCGCCTCATGTTCGGCCGGCGCTACTCCGACGGCCTCCACCAGGCCATTGAGGCCAAGGAGGGCGTGGAGATCAAGCACGAGTCCCAGACGCTCGCCACCATCACCTTCCAGAACCTCTTCCGCCTCTACCTCAAGCTGGCCGGAATGACCGGAACCGCAAAGACCGAGGAGGACGAGTTCCGCAAAATCTACGGGCTGGACGTCGTCGTCGTCCCCACCAACAAGCCCATGATCCGCAAGGATCACCCGGACGTCATCTACAAGGTCGCCGAGCACAAGCTCCGAGGCATCGCCGCCGAGATCCTCCGCCTCTACGCACGCCAGCAGCCCGTGCTCGTCGGCACCCGCAGCATCGAGATGTCCGAAAAGGTCTCCTCCCGGATCACGGCGCAAAACCTGCAGGCCCTCGCGGCCTACACTCTCATCCGCTACCGCATGGAGGTCTCAAAAGGACTCGACAAGGCCAGGAAGGACCAGTGGATGACGGTCCTCAACCAGAACCTGGACACCCTCACCATCGGAAAGCTGGCGCCCATCGCCCGGGAGCTGGGACTCAACCCGGACCCCCTGCACGAGGACAACCTGCGCGAGTTCATCACCCTGCCCATCATGTATGGCGGCCTGGAGCTGGAAGCCGCCCCCGAAATCGTCAACCGCGTCCGCGACGCCCTGCTCCACACCATCCCCCACAACATCCTCAACGCCAAGTACCACGAAAAGGAAGCCATCATCATCGCCGAGGCCGGCCGCAAGGGCGCCGTCACAATCGCCACGAACATGGCAGGACGCGGCGTGGACATCCTGCTGGGCGGAAAGCCCCGGGACATGCAGCTGCCCCCCGGACAGGACGCCAACCTCGTCAGCGAGGCCCCTGTTCCGCCAGGCGCACCAGACGGGCCCGGCCAGACCGGCGAGCCCGCCACCTCCGAGACGCCCCAACAGGCCGAACTCGGCTTCCGGCGCGGCGGCCTCCCAGGCTCCGTGCTGGACACCGTCACCACCCTGGAGCCCGAGGAGCACCGCCGCGCCGCCGACGAGGTGCGCGCACTGGGCGGCCTCTTCATCCTCGGCACCGAGCGCCACGAGTCCCGCCGCATCGACAACCAGCTCCGCGGCCGCTCCGGCCGCCAGGGCGATCCCGGCGAATCCAGGTTCTACGTCTCGCTCGAAGACGAGCTCTGGCGCCTCTTCGGCGACCGCAGCAACCATCCGTTTCTCCGCGGCTGGCCCGAGGACCAGGCCATGGACGCCAAGATCCTCTCCCGCATGATCGAGCGCGCCCAGAAAAAGGTGGAAGCCTACCACTTCGAATCTCGTAAGCATGTGCTTCAATACGATGATGTAATGAACAAACAGCGCGAGATAATCTACGGAGAGCGTCGAAGAATCCTGGAGGGTGCAGATCTTCGGGAGACAATCCTTGGATTCCTGCGCCAGACGGTGTCGGATGCGGTGGCCATGTTCTGCCCACCCGCCGACCCGCCGTCCGAGTGGCCCATCGACGAGTTGTACGACGGCCTGGACCAGTACTTCCCGCTCTCCCTCTACGCCACCCAGGACGACCTGCGCGGCAAGCCGCGCGAGGAGCTGGAGGACTACCTGACCACGCTCATCGAGGAGGCCTATGTGGCCAAGGAGCGTGAGATCGGCGAGGTGGTGGGCGACCCGGATGCCCTGCGGGAGCTGGAGCGGCGTGTGGCGCTGGACGTCATCAACCGCAAGTGGATGGAGCATCTGGCCAACATGGACTACCTGCGGGAGGGCATAGGCCTGCGCGGCTACGCCCAGCAAGACCCGCTCGTGGTGTACCAGAAAGAGGCCTTCGAGATGTTCGAGAACATGCAGCATGCGATCCAGGACGAGATCGCGCGCATCATGTTCCACGTTCAGCTGGTGCAAGAGTCGCCCCAGCCCCCGCGGCGGGAATACAACACCTGGACGAATCTGGACGACGGCGGCAACGGGGCCCAGCCCGTTGGGGGCGCGGGAGCGGGCCGGCAGCCAGCCCGCAACCCGGGCCGGAAGCTCGGCCGCAACGATCCCTGCTGGTGCGGCAGCGGCAAGAAGTACAAGCTCTGTCACTACCCGCACTGAGCATCCGCCGGCACACGGACCGGCGACGGCGACAGAAGGAAACACGCCCTCCTGAAATGGAATCACCCGCGCACAGGGAGGGTGCACCATGGGTCGGTCTGGAGGTCAGGTGGCTGGTGTCATCTGCGGCGTCGCGCCGCTGGCGGCGCTTCTCGCCTTGGCGCTCGCCTCCGCCAAGTCGGAGACTCGGCCCCATGCGCAGGCGATGGAGGTGCTTCAGACAGTCTGTCTGAAGTGCCACAACGCCGGACAGAAGGCGGGCGGAATCGACCTCTCCACGCGCGCAACGGCCCTCGCGTCCGGCGCGGTGAGTGCTGGGAGGCCGGAATCCGGGCGGCTGTTGCGCGCCGTTTCCGAAGGGCGGATGCCGCCCGTAGGCCGCCTGCCGGAAGCTCAGATCGCCGCCGTCCGCCGCTGGGTGCTGGCCGGAGCGCCATGGCCGGCGGGCCGGCTGGAGCCCTTGGAGCCGGCCCGGGCACCGCTCTGGTCGTTTCAGCCGCCGCGGAGGCCGCCGCTTCCCCGCTCGCGGTTCGACCGCCTGGCAGTGACGCCCGTTGACCGTTTCCTCTTCGCGGGCCTTGAGCACCAGGGCCTGGAGCCCTCGGCTCCTGCTGGCAAGCTCGCCCTCCTGCGCCGTGTTGCCATCGACCTCACCGGCCTGCCCCCCACTCCGCAAGAGGTGGACGCGTTCCTCAACGACCGGTCGCCCGACGCCTATGAGAAGGTCGTGGATAGGCTGCTCGCCTCCCCGGCCTATGGAGAGCGCTGGGCCCGTCACTGGCTCGACATCGTGCGGTTTGGCGAGTCCACCGGCTATGAGCAGAACCATCTGCGCCGGAACGCTTGGCCGTACCGGGACTACGTCATCCGTGCCCTCAACCAGGACAAGCCGTACGACAGGTTCATCTTGGAGCAGATCGCCGGGGACCAGCTGGCGGACCTGGCCCCGGACTCCGTGGCTGCTACGGGGTTCCTGGTGGCCGGGGTCCACGACACGGTGGGCATTCAGGAGGAGGAGGGCACCCGGCAGCAATGCCTGAACGATCTGGAGGACATCGTCGCCACAACGGGGGCGGCATTCCTCGGGCTGACGGTGGGCTGCGCCCGGTGCCACGAGCACAAGTTCGATCCGATTCCGCAGGAGGACTTCTACCGCCTGGCGGCTGTGTTCGCGGGGGTGCGGCACGGCGAGCGGCCGCTCGCCCCGGAGCCGGACGAGGCGACCCGGCGCGAACTGGCGGAAAACGCCGCCCAGCAGACCCGCACCCAGGACGCGATCAACCTGATCGACAGCCAGGCCCGGCTCGCAGCTCAGCGGGCGACCGGCCGGCCTGCGGCACCTCGCCCGGCCGTGACGGCCCGGCGCAACTCCGACGAGTTCGCCCCCCTCACTGCGCGATTCGTGCGGCTTGCCATCCTGGAGACCCTTGGCGGGGTGGAGCCCGCGCTGGACGAGATCCAGGTCTTCGGAGCGGATTCCAGGGTGAATCTTGCGGCAGCTTCACGGGGTGCCCGGGCGTCTGCTAGCGGCACCCTGCCAGGCTTTGCCATCCACCGCGTGGACCACCTGAACGACGGCCGATTCGGCAACGACTGGAGCTGGGTGGCGGACACGCGGGGCGCAGCCTGGGTTCAGATCGAGTTGCCGCGCCCGGAGCGCATTGACGAGGTGGTCTGGAGCCGTGACGGTGGGGAGATCCCGCGGTTCGACGACCGGCTGCCGCTGAAGTACCGCATCGAGGTTTCGCTGGACGGACGGGAGTGGACCACCGTGTCCACCGAGGAAGGGCGGGCCCAGGGCAACGACTACCTCCATCCAGACCGCCTGCGGGAGCACATGACCCCGGACCAGCGGGCGCGCCGGGACGTGCTTCTGGCGGAGCTTCGCCGCCTGCAGGACGCCGCCCAGGAGATGCAGTCCAGGAACATGGCCTACATCGGGCAGTTCACGTCTCCCGACACCACGTGGCTCCTGCGCCGGGGCGACGTGATGCAGCGCGGTCCTGTGATCCTGCCTGGCTCCCTCACCGAGGTCCGCTGCCTGCCGCCGGTCGCGCTGCCCGCGGACGCGCCGGAGGGAGCCCGACGGCTTGCGCTGGCGCGGTGGATCGCCGACCCGCGCAACCCCCTCACCGCCCGGGTAATCGTGAATCGCCTCTGGCAACACCATTTCGGCCGCGGCATTGTGGGCACCCCGTCGGACTTTGGACGCAACGGGGAGAAGCCCACGCATCCCGAGCTGCTGGACTGGCTGGCCTGCGAGCTGATGCAGCCGACCACGCAGAGCGCAGGAATCGCCCGTTCCCCGGTGCCGCGCCCCTGGTCCCTGAAGCACATCCATAGACTCATCGTCACGTCCTATGCGTACCGGCAGAGTAGTGCGGCCAGTGCTGCAGGCATGGCGAAGGACGCGGGAAACCAGTTGCTGTGGCGCATGCCGTTGCGGAGGATGGAGGCCGAGGCGGTGCGCGACTCGATCCTGCAGGCCAGCGGCAGGCTGGACCGCAGGATGGGCGGCCCAGGGTTCCGGCTATTCAGATACAAGGTGGTCAACGTGGCGATTTACGAGCCGCTGGAGGAGCAGGGTCCCGAGACCTGGAGGCGGGCGATCTACCAGCAGCACGCCCGCGCGTACCAGGATACCCTGCTGGGTGCCCTGGACTGTCCCGAGTCGGCCAACCGCACTCCGCGCCGCGACTCCACTACCACGGCGTTGCAGGCGCTGAGCTTGTTGAACGGCCGGTTCGTCCGCCAGCAGTCGAACCTCTTCGCGGACAGGGTGCGCCGGGAGGCGGGTGCTTCGCCGACGGCCCAGGTGCGCCACGCGTTCCGCATCGCCTTCGGCCGCCTGCCCCGCCCGTTGGAGGAGAAGGCAGCAGTGGCGCTGGCGGGCTCTGACGGCCTTCCAGCGCTCTGTCGGGCGCTCCTGAACGCCAACGAGTTCCTGTATTTCTGAGAGAGGTCCCGTGCTCCAGGCACGCCTGGGTGACTGCTCACCTGCAGGCGTTGGGACCAGGGAGCGGGCGAGGAAGCAGTGAGTTGGACTCCGGTCAAGGAGAGAGCCCCGTTGTGACGCGCGAGTTGGCGCCGGACCCCACGGCTCTCTTCGAGCTGGCCACGGGTTTCTGGGCCTCCGCCACGCTGCTGGCGGCGGAAGAGGTCGGAGTGTTCCATGTCCTCACGGAGGCACCCAGGACCGCATCCGAGGCAGCCCAGGCGCTGGGTGCCGACCGCCGCGCGCTGGAACGCCTGCTGGACGCCTGTTCGGGCCTGAACCTTCTCGTGAAGCAGGGAGAGCGCTACCTGCTCTCACCGCTCGCCGCCGCCTACCTGGTGCCGGGCGCGCCGGGCGGCCTGGCCAGCGGCATCGCTTGGGCACGGGACCAGTACGCTGCGTGGGGGCGCCTTGCCGAGACGGTGCGAACCGGCAGGCCGGCCGTGGACCCCGGAGACCACCTGGGAGGCGACCCCGAACAGGCGCGCCGCTTCGTCCTCGCGATGCACGAGCGCGCGGCGGGAATCGCGAGGGCCGTCGTGGGGTCTCTGAACCTGGATGGCGTGGAGCGTCTGCTGGACGTGGGCGCGGGCCCGGGGACCTATGCGGTGCTCCTCGCGCGCCGCCACCCGGGCCTCTCCGCCACCCTCCTGGACCTGCCGCCCATTCTTGACGCCGCCCGGGAGCTGGTGGACGCCTGCGGGGTGGCGGAGCGCATTGCGTTGCGTCCAGGGGACGCCTCCTCCGGCCAGTATGGCGAGGAGGCATTCGACGCGGTGCTCTTCTCGGGAGTGCTCCACCAAATGCCGCCCGAGACGATCCGCCGAATGCTGGAAGGGGCGTTCCGCGCGCTCGTGCCGGGTGGCAGGGTCTTCCTCAGCGACATCCTTGCCGATGCCACTCACACCCGGCCGGTATTCTCCGCCCTTTTCTCGCTCCAGATGCTGTTGACCACCGAGGGAGGCGGGGTCTTCTCGGTGGAGGAGTGCCGCTCCTGGTTGGAGCAGGCCGGATTCGCGGAAATAGAGGTCCAGCGTCTCCCCGCCCCGCTCCCGTACACCGTGGTTTCGGCACTCCGGCCGCGCGCCCTCGTGTGACGCCCATGGCACCGAGGGCCGACAGGATTGCCATGGCGCCCCGCAGACCCTTCGTGCCATGGTGACAGAGGGTACGCAGGGCGGTTCCGTTGGAGACCTGGCCCCTGTCCGCCAGAATTCGTCTGGTGCAGGGCGTGTTCACCGCCGATGGCCGCCTGATCCCGGCGGGTTGCGCCGTTGTCGCACCCTGTCCCGCGCCGGCCCAGCGGCCGCGGGCGACACTCGACGGGACGCGGGGAGCGTCTGCGGCCGGCGGATCCGTCCGCTGGCAAGTGCGGTGGGAGGGAGCGGGTGAGCCGGACACGGCCGCATGGACCCTGTGCTTCGGCGGCCGCGCGTCTGTGGGCGCGATGCTTCCCAGGCACCTGCTGGCCAATTGCTTCGCCGCCGCCTGGCGGACGCGATCTGCTGAACGCGCTCATTGGCCGGCGCGTGCTCGCAATGCGGGCGGTCCACGCCGCGAGGGTCCAGTGGGGAAGGGGTTCCGGCCCGAGTGTTGGTGCGGCAAAGGTCGCCGCGGGTGCGCCACAGGGGTTCAGCACCACGCTGTCCAACGCGGCCGGTCCCATCATCGGCATCTACCTGACGGCCCTGGTGCCTCCGCGCGAGCAGGCCATGGGCACCGCCGCGTGGTGCTTGTTCCTTCTCATTGGAAGCTGGAGCCCATTCGGTCCATTCCGAGCCTCCGATCTACGCGGTGCCGTCCCTGCTGAACCCGGCCCGGCTGATCCGGCCTGCGGCCACCGTGGGCTTTGACCTGGCGGTGCCCCCCTTCGTCCTGGTGGGGGTGGCGCCGGGTCGATGGGTGCTTCCCCTGTTTCCGCGGCGCTTCC
>Ga0073934_10009047_pt1 | contig 12950 bp, 6 predicted proteins | sample LarsenN4metaG_FD_76834 | JGI IMG/M metagenome (GOLD analysis project Ga0073934, IMG submission 76834) | Hot spring sediment bacterial and archeal communities from British Columbia, Canada, to study Microbial Dark Matter (Phase II) - Larsen... ...
CGATGCGTCCCTCGAGCACCGTGACGTCCACGAGCACCTCGGAGATCTCGACCGCCTCGATCGCGAAGATGTCCCGGTCGAGCACCACGAGATCCGCGAGTCGGCCCAGGGCGACGGAGCCGGTCTCGGCCTCGAGGCCGGCGGCAGCCGCGCCGCGGGCGGTGTAGGCACGGACCGCTTCCTCCAGAGAGACGAGCTCGGCGGGGATCCATGCGGCACCGGCCGGCGCGGCCTCGTTGCGGCGGGTCACGGCCACCTCGATGGCGTCGAGGGGATCCATCGTCGTGACCGGCCAGTCGCTGCCTCCCACCACGGCCGCTCCCGCCGCGAGCACGCTCCCGATCGGGTAGAGCCGAGCCGAGCGCTCCGGCCCGAGGCGCGGCTCCGTGAGCCGGGTGACGTAGGCGTCCCGCTGTGCCCAGAGGGGCTGGAAGCTCGCCATCACTCCCAGCGCGGCGAAACGGGGAAGGTCCGCCGGATCGACGAGCTGGAGGTGAGCGACGAGGTGACTCGGGCCCGCTCCGCCGACACCCCGCGCGCGCTCGACGGCGTCGAGGGCGGTGCGCACCGCCCGGTCGCCTATGGCGTGGAAATGCGCCGACAGCCCCGCCGATTCCAGCGCGCTCACCACGGCGGCGAGAGAGTCCAGCGAGGTCGCTCGCACCTCGCCCCGCCAACCTGGCCGGTCGAGGTACGGCTCGAGCAGGGCCGCCGTCCCCCCTTCCAGCACCCCGTCGAGGAAGATCTTGGCGCCTGCGACGCGGGTCAGACGCCCCGGGGTTTCGTCGCGGAGCCGGACGACGTCGCGTATCTGCTCTGCGCCCCGCCCCGGGTCGACCGTGACGAACAGCCGGGCGCGCGCGGTCAGCCGCCCCGCGGCCTCCGCCTCCGCGTACGCTCTCACGATCCGCCCGTCCGCGCTGACCTCGTGAACGGTCGTGATACCCAGGGAGGCCGCGAGCGCCAGCCCACGCGCGAGGCCCTCGCGCAGCTCCGTGTCGGTTCGCGTGGGCAGGTGGCGCGCGACCAGGTCCATCGCGGTCTCGCGAAGCGTTCCCTGTGGAGAGCCATCCGGCAGGCGGACGATCACCCCGCCCGCACCGGGGTCCGGCGTGCGCGAATCGATCCCCGCCACCTCGAGCGCACGGCTGTTGACCCAGGCCGCGTGCTCGGTCGCATCCGCGAGGTACGCCGGACGGTCCGGCACCAGGCTGTCGAGCAGCTGTCGTGGAGGCTCCCCGCGCGGAAAGAGCGTCGGATCGTACCCGCCGCCGCGCACCCATGGCGCATCGCCGGCACGCGCCGAGCATTCGCTCACGGCGACCGTGAGCTCGGCGACCGTGGTCGCCGCGTGCAGATCGCAGTCGGCCAGCCCTAGTCCCCCATCGAGCACGTGCACATGCGTGTCGTGGAAGCCAGGGAGCGCGAGCCGCCCCTCCAACTCGAGGATCTCCGTCTGCTGGCCGATCCAGACGCGCGCGCCGGCGTCGTCACCGACGTAGACGATGCGGCTGTCTCGCACCGCGACGGCCGATGCCGAAGGGGCCGACGGGTCCATCGTACGGATCACGCCGCCCCGCAGCACGAGATCCGCGCTCTCCCCCCGAGCGACACATCCCGTGAGCACCAGGGTGCCGAGCGCGGCCATGTAGCGCGGACGCATGCTACGCGGCCTGAGGCTCCAGCACACGCGTAGGTGTCGAGCCCAGCGCAGCGGCGAGCAGGTAAGCACCTACCGCGACCGCGAGCGACGTGAGATACGGATAGGGAATGACGAGGAGGTACGCGCCCGCGATCCACGTACCCACGCCGCTGATCAGTGCAGCCAACGCGCTTCCCGGTCCACCGATCCGCGTGAACAGGCCGAACGTCACCACCGTGACGATACCGGCGCTGCCGAACGACGAGGACGACTCGACCAGCTCGTACACGCGCTCGGCCCCCAACGCCATCGCGTACGCGATCAGCCCGAACACCGCCACGCCGCCCCGTGCCAGACGGAGCTTGGCCCTCTCGGAGAGGCCCGGCCGCATCTGCACGATGACGTTGTGCGACACGAGCGATGAGGCGGCGAGGAGTGCGCTATCCACCGTGGACAGGATTGCCGCCACCAGACCGCCGGCGAACAGCACGTACAGCACGGTGGGCAGGTAGGACTGTGCCAGAGCGGGCAGGATCTGCTCGGGCTCCTCCAACCCCGGGAGCAGCGTCGCACCGATCAGCCCGAGCATCACCGGCATCAGGCCGATCGCCAGGTACGCCGTGCCCCCGAACACAGCGGCATTCCGGGCGATCGACGCCGAGCGGCTGCCCAGCATCCGTGTCACGAGCTCGGCGGCGATCATCGACCCGATGACCGGAACCGCCCACTCCTCGACGATCGCGAGGAAGGGTCTGGGCTCGATACCGAGCGGGTTGAACGCCGACGGCCCGAGCTCCGTGAGCGGCGCCAACCCTTCGGCCGCGAAGACTCTCCATATCAGCACGGCGAGTCCGATGATCAGCGCGATGCCCTGGAAGACGTCCGTCCATGCGTCGGCGAGGAGACCGCCGAACATGGTATAGGCGATGACCACGATCGTGGCGAACGTGATCATCGCATCGACCTCGAAGCCGGAGGCCGACGCGAGGACCTGGCCGAAGGCGCGGATCTGAGCGGCCGCCCAGAACAGCGACGCTGGGACCATGAGCAGCACGGCCAGCCGCTCGACCGACACGTCGAAGCGCAGGCGGAAAACGTCCGCGAGCGTGGTGAGCCGGAGCCTCCAGAGCGGTACCGCGAAGATCAACCCCGCCAAGATGACGCACAGCGCGTATCCAAACGGGTCCGCCGATCCTCCAGCGAGACCGTACTCGTACACGGCGCCCGCGGCGCCGATACAGGTCTCCGCTCCGAACCACGTGGCGAACACGCTGAATGCGGCGAGCACGGGCCCGAGAGAGCGGCCCGCGACGAGGTAGTCGGACTCGGTGCGGATGCGCTTGGATACCGCCACGCCCACGGCGAGCTGCGCGAGGATGTACGCGACGATGCCCCAGACGACCGGCGTCACGCTGAGCTCGACCGCGGATGGTGTGCTGCCATGATCCTCTGTCCGGGAGCCGTGCGGCGGCCTATGGTACGGCGAGGCCAATCGCGCGACAACCGGTACGATCGACAGGCCGGAGTCCACATGCCCGTCCCATGTTTGCTCGCGCTTGCGCTTATCCTGCTGATCGTGCGGCCGCCGTCCACGGCGCTCGCGCAGGGTGCTGACGGTCCGGCTCTGGTAGGCGAGGTCGTCCGTGTCACGTCCGTCGAAGGCCGCCAGGTCGTGGGAACCGTCACTGCCCTCGCCGATGGAGCGCTGAGGGTGACCGTGGCGCCGCTCGATCGCAGCCGGACGTTCGCATTCGCTGATATTCGAGGCCTCGAGCGGCGCGTCACGGTGGATAGTGACGTGAAGCAGGGTGCTCTCTGGGGAGCGGGTCTCGGCCTGGCCGTGGGTGGGGTGGCAGGCGGCGTCTTGGCGCACGGGATCTGCTCGAGCCAGGACTGCGAGAGGGTTGGAATCATCATGGGCCTGGGAGCCGTCGGTGCGGCGGGGGGAGCGGCCATCGGCGCGCTCATCGGCGCGTCGTCGAGCACGACGATGTGGGAAATCGTGCCCCTCGACCGCCTTTTCGGCTTGGACCTGAGCATCGGGTGGCAGCGAGGGATCGCGCTGTCGGCACGCCTCGCCCTCCCTCGCTCGCCGCGTAGCTGAGGCGCTTCGTCGGCACGGCTCGCCGGTCGTTGGACCCACTCCTAGCTTGACGGCGTACCCATGCGGCGAGTGGCGGGCACGGCTGAAGATCAGGGAGGAGATGATGACGAGACGTCACCTGGGGATCGCGGTGGCAGTGGCGCTGACGTTGGCGGGGCCGACCATCACCGCTTTGGATGCGCAGCAGCGCCTCACGGGCGTCGAGCAGTCGCTCCAGTTCGGAGGAGCGTTGGCCGGACGGGGCGGACCGCCGAGCCTGAACTGGATCGACGAGGGAAGGCGGTTCTCCTACACCACCACCAACGCGCAGACCCGCCGCCCCGAAGTGCGCGGCTACGATGCGGCGACCCAGCGTGACGAGCTCCTCTTCGACCCGTCGACGCTGCGCGTGCCAGGCTCGACGGAGCCCCTCGAGTACGAGTCGTTCGACTGGTCGGCCGACTCGCGCCACATCGTCTTCCAGGCGGACTTCCGTCCGATCTACCGATACTCGGGTTTCGCCGACTTCTACATCTACGGCGTCGAGGACCGCTCGCTGGTCCTCGCGGCCGACGACGCGCGCACGGCCGAGATCTCACCGGATGGCGCGCACTTCGCCTACGAGAAGGACGGGGACCTGCATGTCTACGACCCGAACACCGAGCAGGCGCGGCGCCTGACGACCACGGGCACCGACAGCATCTGGAACGGCGTCTTCGACTGGGTCTACGAGGAGGAGTTCGGTCTCGTACAGGCGTGGGAGTGGAGCCCGGACAGCCGGCGCATCGCGTACTGGCAGACGAGGGTCGCGAACACGCCGACGATCCAGATCACGGACTGGTCGGGGCAGTACCCGCAGTGGACCGTCATGCCCTACCCCAAGGTCGGGCAGCCCAACTCCGAGGTCCGCATCGGCGTGGTGGACGTCGCGTCCGGGGAGACCCGCTGGATGGACGTCGGCATCACCGAGGAGCACTACATCCCTCGGATCTACTGGACGAGCGATCCGAACACGCTGGCCGTCGTCACGCTGAACCGGCCGCAGAACCACCTGCAGCTGCACTTCTTCGACGTGCGCTCCGGCCAGCGGCGTCTCGTCATGGAGGAGCGCAGCCAGGCGTGGATCGACGTCTTCGACTTCTTCGCGAACATCCTGCACTACTTCTACTTCCCGCCCGACGTGCAGGAGTTCTTCTGGATCAGCGACCGAGACGGCTACAACCACTTGTATCGCTACTCGTACGACGGCCGGCTGCTGAATCAAGTGACGTCCGGTGAGTGGGTCGTCACGCGCGTCGAGGGAATCGATCCGGAGTCGGAGACGATTTACTACACGGGCACGGAGGAGACGCCTCTCGAGCGGCACCTCTACGCCATCGGCTTCGACGGCCGCAACAAGCGCAAGCTGACGCCCGACGCCGGCAATCACTCCATCGACATGTCGCCGAGCACGGAGTTCTACATCGACACGTGGTCGAACACGAGCCATCCCAGGCAGGTCGACCTGTGGAGCACGGAAGGTCGCGGCGAGCGGCTCGCGACGCTGGAGGCGAACCAGCAGGTGCAGGAGGTCGTCCGCAATGTGGCGTACGCGGCGACGGAGCTGTTCAGCTTCACCACGTCGGACGGGGTGGAGCTCGACGGCTCCATGATCCGCCCGCCGGACTTCGACCAGACCCGGCGCCACCCCGTCGTGGTCTCCATCTACGGCGGCCCCGGCTCCCAACAGGTCTACAACGAGTGGGGCACGGACGGGTGGGGCCAATATCTCGCGCAGCAGGGATACATCGTGGTGGGCCTCAACAACCGCGGGTCGGGCAACTACGGCCGCGACTTCATGGAGATCGTCTACGAGGAGCTCGGCCGCTGGGAGGCCAACGACTTCGTGGAGCTCGCGCGCTGGCTGGCGCAGCAGCCTTGGGTGGACGGTGAGCGCATGGCGATCCTCGGGACGAGCTACGGCGGCTACATGTCGATCACCACGTTACTGCGCCATCCCGGAGTCTTCCGGCTCGGCATCGCCAACTCGCCGCTCACGGATTGGCGGCTCTACGACACCATCTACACGGAGCGGTATCTCAACCTGCTCGGCGCGAACGAGGACGGCTACGAGGCCAGCTCCGCGCTCGGCAAGGTCGAGTCGCTCGAGGATCAGCTCCTGCTCATCCACTCCGGCATGGACGAGAACGTGCATCCGCAGAACACCATGCAGCTCCTCACCGCGCTCGCGAGCGCCGGGAAGGACGCCGAGCTGCGGTTCTTCCCTCCGGGGGAGCACGGTGCGGCGTACGACTATCCGAGCTACGTGACGATGCACGAGATCTACACGAACGCTCTGTGCGAGCACGTCGCGACGAGCTGCACGCCGATGAACCTCAACGACGACGGAGCCAGCGCCCGGTAACAGCGGCAATCCTGTTACTATTCACGCGCCTCGTGAACGAACGTCACCCGATCCTTCCGAAGAGACGGAGCAGGACGATGGATTCCTCGGCGGCGCTGAGTGAGCTGGACGCGTTGATCTTCGAGCGGTCGATCCTCCGGCACCCGTTCTATCGGGCCTGGGAGAGGGGCGAGCTGACACACGCGCAGCTCGCCACCTACGCGCGGATCTACTATCCGCACGTGGAAGCGTTTCCCCGATACCTGGAAGCGGCCATCGGTCACGCCGAGGATGCAGGCATACGCGCGGAGCTCACCGACAACCTGGCGGACGAGCGTGCCAACCCGGCGCCGCACGACGCGCTCTGGCTGGATTTCGCCGAGGGTGTGGGCGCGGATCGAGCCACCGTGAGCGCCGCGGCGCCGCATCCCGCGGCGGCGGCGGCGGTCGCCTCGTTCCACGCGCTGGCGAGCGCGAGCCTCGCGGAAGGCTTGGCGGCGCTCTACGCGTACGAGTCGCAGCAGCCCGAGGTGTCCCGCACGAAGATGCAGGGGCTTCGCACCCATTACGCGATCGACGACGACGCCACGCTGGCGTATTTCGCCGTCCACGAAGCCGCCGACGTGCGGCACCGCGCCGGCGAGCGGGACGGGATCCGCGCGTGTCTCGACGCCGGTGTGCCGGCCGCGGTCGTCCAGCGTGCGGCGAGCGACGCGCTCGATGCGTATTGGGGCCTGCTCGACGGGGTGTGCGAGGTAGCCGGCATCCGCTGCTGACGAGGTAGCCTACCCGCCCTAGATGCCCGAAGGCCGAAGTCCGATCCGCTGGCCCGAGGATCTCCAGCCCAAGCTGCTCGCCGTCATCCGCGAGGGGCTCACGCGGGAGACCGTCACCAAGGACATCCTCGCCGGCGTGGTGGTGGGCGTCGTCGCTTTGCCCCTGGCGATCGCGTTCGCGATCGCCTCGGGCGTGCGGCCGGAGCAGGGTCTCTACACGGCCGTCGTTGCGGGGCTCGTCATCTCGGTCTTCTCGGGAAGCCGCGTCCAGATCGGGGGGCCCACCGGCGCTTTCGTCGTGCTCGTGTTTTCCATCGTGCAGGAGTTCGGCTACGACGGCCTGGCCGTGGCTACCCTGCTCGCCGGCGCGCTGCTCGTCGCCATGGGGTGGGCCCGCCTCGGGGCCGTCATCCGCTTCATCCCCTACCCGGTCACGGTCGGCTTCACGACGGGGATCGCGCTGATCATCGCGATCACTCAGATCCCGGACGCGCTCGGTCTCGATCTCACGCCGGGGGAAACCGACTTCGCCGCTCGCATCGTGTCCTACATCGAAGCGCGGGATACGTTCGACGCCGCCGCCCTGGCGGTCGCGGGCGTCACGGTGATGGTCGTGCTCCTGGTGCCGCGCTTCTCCGGAAAGATCCCCGGATCGCTCGTCGCGCTCCTCGCGGCGACGGCGGTGGCGCACGGGCTGCAGCTCGATGTCGACACGATCGCGAGTCGGTTCGGCGGAGTACCCTCGGGTCTGCCGCAGCTCCGTCTCCCCCGCGTGGACCCGGCCATGGTGCCCGATTTGCTGCAGCCCGCGCTCGCGATCGCGCTCCTGGCGGGCATCGAGTCGCTCCTCAGCGCGGTCGTCGCCGACGGCATGACGGGTCGCCGGCATCGCTCCAACGCGGAGCTCGTCGCGCAGGGTCTCGCGAATCTGGCGTCGCCGCTCTTCGGCGGGATTCCAGCGACGGGAGCGATCGCTCGCACGGCCACCAACGTGAAGAACGGCGCGCGCACCCCCATCGCCGGCATCACGCACGCTCTGACGCTCCTGCTCATCCTCACGACGCTCGGGGGCTGGGTAGCGCTCGTCCCCATGCCCGCGCTCGCCGCGGTCCTTCTCGTCGTCGCGTACAACATGAGCGAGATCTCCGTCTTTCGCGGCCTGCTGCGCGGGCCGAAGAGCGACGTGCTCGTTCTCGTTTCCACGTTCATGCTGACCGTTCTCGTCGACCTTGTGGTCGCCATCGAGGTCGGTGTGGTTCTCGCGGCGCTCCTCTTCATGCGGCGGATGAGCGAGGTGACGACGGTACGCTCGATAACGGATCAGCTTACCGACGAGGAGCGTGTCGGGTTCGCGGCCGAGGACGCCGATGTGGTGCTGCCGGAGGGCACGGAGGTCTTCGAGGTCGCCGGCTCGTTCTTCTTCGGGTCGGCGCAGCGCTTCAGCGAGGTGCTCGGCGAGATCCACACGAAGCCCCGCCTGGTGATCCTGCGCATGCGCCACGTCCTCTCGATCGACTCGACGGGCCTCTACGCGCTCGAGCAGGTGCATCAGCGCCTGCGTCGACACGGAACGCATCTGATCCTGTCGGGCGTGCACGCGCAGCCGATGATCGTGCTCGCCCAGTCCGGCGCGTACGAGCGGCTCGGCGTGGAGAACGTGCGCTCGTCGTTCAGGGAGGCGGCGGTGCGCGCGTGGGAGCTTCTGGACGACGCGCCCAGCCCGTCCACGAGCAAGAAAGAAGGCGCGAGCGCGGAAGCGGGGCGTCACGCATGACGCGAGGCTCGCGCTAGCCGCGAGCCTCCATTTCCCGCTCGACTACGCCACTCCTTGCGCGCCTAGTTGCGTGACGGCTCCGCGGGGCTGGCCGCCTCGCTCGACTCCTGGTAACGCGCCCCGCGGAGAACCCCCTCGAGAGCGTAGTTACCCTCGTGGCAGGCGTACTCGTACACGAGGTCGTCGAGCGCACGGAAGGGTACCTGGCCGCCCCAGGTGCTGGTGTACACTTCGGGGTCGTCGATCGTGAACTCGTAGAGGATCGTCTCCGGATCGACGCGAGTGAACCGCTCGATCACCCTCCCGCGGTCCGAGAAGGGCACGCCGCGGAACGCCTGATCCGGGTTGATGTGGGTCGTCTCGACCACCAGCGTGTTCCCTTCCCAACGGCCCCAGGACTCCCCGAACCAAGGCCGTCCGTCATCGGCCCGCGGTGTCGGCTCCCCCAGACGGATGATGCGCACATCGTGCACCATCTCGGCCATGATCAACACGTGGTCGGCGTTCTGCACGATCGTGTAGTTGTTGTTGTACCAGTAGTTCGGCAGCATCGGCGGGCCCGCGTTGGATCCGAAGGAGACGATGCAGCGCTCCCCGAGCGGGCGTAGCTCGGGATGGTCGTATTGTCCGAACTGCCGCGTCGCCTCCCTCATCTGCTGTGCGAGCTCGAGCGCCTGCGGCGTGAAGGCAGGGACCCGTCCATCCGGCGGGAACGTCACGAGCGAGCTGCGCGGCTCACCATTCACCACCGCGACGCGGTCTCCCGGATCCCGGTAGACCTCGTTGTAACACGTCGTGCCGGAGTCGATGCAGACGGGGTTGTCCCCTCCGGGAGGAAGAGGCCGGTTGGGGTCGCTGGGAGCCGCACGATCCTCGACGAGCTGAGCCTGGCCCTCTTCGATCTCACGCACCTCGGCAGCCGAGAGCACTGCCTCGCGACCCGACGGACGCGCAATCGGCGTGAGCGTCGCGTTGGTCCAGTTCCCCTGGAGGTCGGGGTGTCCCCACGCGGTCTTCGGTGGCTCCCAGCTGCCCTGCGACTGCGCCTCGACCGAACCGCTCGCAAAGCCCGAGGCGAGCGCCGCCACGGCCAAGGAAATCGAGACTTTGGCTGGGATCCTCGCGCTCATCGTGCCCCTCCTTCGACTGGGTCCCCGATTGGACCGATCAGGCAATATGCGACGGCCGCAAAGGGCGAGCCAGGCGGTCGCGGAGCCGGTGGCGGCGCGCCATCCACTTCAGGCTGTTGACCTCCCGCCGCCAGTGCTCCGGGTCGCCCGGGACCCCCGCCCGCTCACGGAGCGTGGTGGTCGTGCGGACCAGACCTTCCAAGGCCGCGTCCGGAAGCGGCCAGATCATGTGGAGGAGCGGCTTGCTCGGCCGCGCGAAGTCCAGCCGCTCGATCTCGCGGGGCCAGTACATCGGCGCGGGCTGCGGAAGCGTGCCCAGCCGCCGCCGACCACCCACGATGCCGAATGCGATCTCGTCGCCCACCCAGCGACCGAGGACGATCGAGCTTCGAAGGGCCGGTCGAGCTTCGTGGACATAGCAGTTGTAGCACTCGTCCATGATCTCGAGCGCGCCGCTCTTCCTGAAGCAGAAGAGCCCGCTGTTGGTCTTCAGGTATCGGTCGAGCCCGAACCGGCTCATGAGCTCGCGCGTCGAGAAGCCGTGGTGGATCTCGTCGTCCGCGCGAGTGAGGAGCTCGCCCACCATCTTCAGAGAATCGCCGTCGAGCGACTCGGCGAGGGAGTCCAGCTCGCCCAGCACGATGCAGTCCGAGTCCACGAAGACGGTCGTCTCGAACGGGGTCGCCTCGGCACAGCCGTACTTGAGCGCGCGACCGTTCATGTAGCGCTCGGGGAGCAGGACGATCTCGTCGAAGACCCGTGGATAACGGTCCTGTAGCACCGCGCGCAGCGGCTCGTCGACCGCGATGGCGATGGGGAGGCGTGTGTGCTCTCTGAGCGAGAGAGCCATGTCCACGCCCATCTCCAGATAGTGGGTCGAGCCCACCGCCATCGTGAGGTAGCCCCGGCTCGGTGCGGCGACCGCGGGCGCGGGCGTGCGGTGCTTCGCACGGGGAAACTGGCGGCTGTGTCGGTACCGCCGGGCGATCTCGCGCACGAAAGGACGCGCTCCCAGCACCGGGAGCGCCACCGGCCAGGCGAGCTGCAGACGGCGCCGGGCTCCCGCCGAGACGGGCGCGAGATCCGCGAGCGCGCTCGTGAGCGTTCGGAATTGGCGCTCGGGCGCGAAGAACTCCTTGAACGCGGCGAAGGCGGAGTCCCCCATCACGCGCCACTCGTCCTCGCGCTCCGCGAGGATACGGGGAAGGTCTCCAGCGTGTTGCTCGGGCACGAACACGGCACAGCGGCTCCAGTCGGGTCCGCGCGGAGGAACCCATCGATCCGCCAGAATCACCGGAGCCACGCCGAGAGCCATCATCTCGAATACGCGCAGCGTCGACGTCGCCCACCCCCGGGGGCAGAGAGCGAAGCGGGACCGCAGGGCGACGTCCACGTAGCTCCGCTGCGCTTCCGGCGGTTTTCCCACGCGGCCGGCGAAGTGGCGATAGATCCGCAACGTGTCGAACACCACCGTCGTGTGCGGATCGTGGACCATCTGGAAGATCCGGTCGCGTACGGGGTGACAGCGCCGCCCCACGAACGAATACAGGAGATCGGGATCCCGCTCAGGCGGGTATTCTGCGCTCTGGTCGATGCAGAGGTTCATCCCGCTCGGCGTCCAGCACGGATAGCCGATCGCCCTGGAGATCTCCTCGTCGCCCCTCCGCCGGGGAAGCGACGTGTAGAGCCCGGGCAGGAGCCGGAACGGCCGCGCTTCCTCGGAGTGGATGTAGAGCTTGTGCGCATGTCTGCGCACCGTCGCGTCTGTGCAGAGCGCCTTGGCCAGGCGCGGACCGCCCGCCGCGTCGGTCAGGAGGACGGCGTCCGCCTCGTCCGGGTCGTCGACCAGTCGGTGCGGGCACGCAGGGTCGAGCGACGCCAGCCACTGTAGATGACGTGCCTGGGTGTCGTCCTGGTCAGCGGGAGCGAGCGATCGGATCGCGACGAGCATGGAAGATTTCGGGGTGTCGAGGCGCCCGATCCTACACGCGTCCTGGCGCTCGCGCCACGCTTCGCTTCAGCTCGAGCGCCGCCGCTGCGTAGCCGCCCCCGGCACCGTCCACGAAGTGGAAATGAGCGCCTTGCCTCTCCTCGATGAGGCAGGTCATCACCGCCGATCGAGCGACGTGGAGGCCGTATGCGAGATCTCCGCCCTCCCTGCGGCCATCGAGGTAAGCGGTGAGCTGCTCCCGCTGGGCAGCGGTCCCGGACAGTACCAGCCTCAGGCTCCCGTCGAATTTCCTGAAATCGGTGTTCGCCACGAGGTCGGCCTTGTAAGCCCCCCAATCGGTCCCCCTCCACCGGACGCCGGAGCGGAGGAGCACCCATCCGACGAGCACGTCGAGGCGCAGGCGGGCGCGGCGGACGGCCCGGGCGAATGTCCCGAGCCGCCATCCGCGGAGCCCGATCTCGTTGTCGAGCGCGGCCCGCGAGAGGGTGACGCTCAGGCCGTCCTCCGCGACGGGGCGGCAGTCGTCCGGCTCTCCGTATGCGGCGCGAATGCGCTGCATCACCTCGCTGTACACGCCGAGCGCGGCTTCTCTTGGACCTACGGCCTCGACGATGAGGGCCACGGTCTCGTCCTGGGGACTCGGGATCTCGCTCCAGCGGCACTCAAGGCCTCCGTAGTCGGCCTCGGCCGTCGCGTCGGCCGTCACCTGGAACTCCCGTGGCAGAGCGCCCCGCTTCAGCAGCCGCTCCACGTGCGCAGCTCCGCCGCCGTACAGCGCGCACTGGATGTAGTGCGCGGAGACGCGATGCCGCGCGACGAGGACCTCGAGTCCTTCGCTGCGCACCCACTCGACCGGAACGACGCACGCGCGCAGCGACAGATCGAAGCTCGCCGCAGCCATGGCGATCGTGCCCGCGAGCGCCTGGCGGCATCCCTCGGCGAAGCGCGAGGGAACGCAGACCACCGCGCCGTCGCCTCCGAAGACATAGGGCACCTCGACCGGCCGCACGATGTTGCGCACGGCCGCGATCACCGACACTCCGACCGTGTTCACGTGCTTGTAGCGGCCGCCATCGATCGCGGCGGTGGAGTTCAGCACGTCGGCGGCGACGATCGACCAGTCGGCGGGAAGCGGAACGTAGCTCGCGCTGAGCGCGAGCTTCTCGAAGCTGTCCACCGGCTGGATGGAGCCGTAGAAGGAGTCCGACGTC
>Ga0073934_10009048_pt1 | contig 12950 bp, 6 predicted proteins | sample LarsenN4metaG_FD_76834 | JGI IMG/M metagenome (GOLD analysis project Ga0073934, IMG submission 76834) | Hot spring sediment bacterial and archeal communities from British Columbia, Canada, to study Microbial Dark Matter (Phase II) - Larsen... ...
CGCGGGTCACGCCGAGCAGCCGCACCTCACGGGCACCTGGCAGGTGATGGGCACGCCGCACTACATGGCGCCGGAGCAGGTCGAGCGGCCGACGCAGGTTGATCACCGGGCCGACATCTTCTCCCTGGGAGTCGTGTTCTACGAGATGCTGACCGGCGAACTGCCGCTGGGCCGGTTCCCGCTGCCGTCGCAGAAGGCGCAGATCGACGTGCGGTTGGACGAGGTGGTGCTGCGGGCGCTGGAAAAGGAACCGGAGCGCCGCTACCAGCGGGCGACGGAAGTGCAGACGGATGTGGAGCAGATTCGCCAGACGCCGCGACCGTCCAGCGCGGCGGCCAGATTTCCAACGGAGCACGGAGCTCGGTCCCAAAGCGTGCAACAGTTCTCGGCCGTTGCCCTGGGCGTGGCGAGCCTCATCGAACTGGTCGTTGCGATGGTCTTCATCGCGTCATCAGAAGAAATGGGGCTATTGATGTTGCCGGTGGCGCTGGTCTCGCTGGCGACGGCGATCCTGGCGCGATTCGCCGAGAACTACTCGGCAGCCGTCGTGGGGAGCTGGCTGTCATTGATCCCCGTCTCGTGGCTATGGCCGTTCAAGGCGGCGTTTGCCATCGTCTTGCTGCTCGAGTTGCGGAAGCCGGAGACAAAAGCCGCGTTCCAAACGACGGCGCTCCGCGACAGCCGCGCGTGGCTGATGCTGCAGAATCTGTGGCAGGGCGCTAGCGACCGCGTGAGGCGGTCGGGCCATTCCACGGCCGACACCATCGCCCGGCAACTCGGACAATGGCCGGAGCGCACGGTCGTTGCGGGGCAGGCGGCGTGGTCCGCAGCGCGCCATCCCGTGGTCTGGGCCACGGCCGGGTTCATTGGCTGGTCGGCATTCTGGAGCGTTTATTGCCTGCTGATTGGTGTCGCAGCGGTGGAGTTGATCGAATCCTCCCAGCGGCGAGCCGGATGGCCGCTGGAGCGGGACTGGCTGCACACGGTCACGACCACCACGGTCATCCTGTGCTGGCTGCTGGGTGAAGGGGTGCTGTTCCTGCACGGCTTGCGCGGCTGGGCCGGGCTGGGCGGCTCGGGGGCTGCCCGCGTGGCAGGTGCCCAGTCGGCATTGTTGGCGGCAGCGACGGCGACTAGCACAGCCGGCGTATTGCTGCTGGTCGCCTCCGCATTCGACAGTTTCAGCCGGATGCTGTTCCCGGCCCCCGCGCTGCCGGGGCCGATGCTGCACCTGATTCAGCTGGGTTGGGCGGAGCTGTTGTTTGCCTGTTTGTGCGGATTCGCGGCCGTGCTGCTGACCTGGAACGTCGTCCGGTGGGTCACGCGGATCGTGTTGCTGCTGGCGTTGCTGCTGCCGGCCGGCGGGTTGCTCGCGGCGCTTGCCGCGCCGTCGCTGCCCAAGCCGCTGCTGGTCACGCTGCTGCCGATCGCACTGTCCCTGCCGGCGCTGCTGTGGGGGATGTGGGGAACGAGGCGCTGGGACCGGCCGGCGATCGTGCCAACGCTTTCCCAGTTTGTGACGACATAAGCATCACGACGGCGAGTCGGTGATGACGGTCTGCTGGTACGCGCTGGGGGACACCTGTTTGGCCGGCGTTGCGGAGGCCTCGCCGCTGGCCGCTTGCGGAAGTCCCCGTTCGTGGCGGGCCCACCAGGTGTCGGCCTCCTCCAGCGACCACTTCCCGGCGGCGGCGCAGTTTCCCAGTTGAAGTGACAGCTCGCGGGCGGTCTGCGGCCGCTTCGCCCGGGACTTGTCCAACGTGTTGAACAGCACCGTCTCCAGATCGCTGTCGATCGGGCGGTTGATTCGCTGCGACGGCGGCACCGGGGTCTGAGCGATGTGCAACTGGCAGAGCTCGATGAGGTTGGCGGCGTCGAACACCGGCTTGCCGGTCAGCAGAAAATAGCCAACGGCCCCCACGGCGTACAGATCGCTGCGGGGGTCGATGGCGTTCGGCGTCTGGATCGCCTCGGGGGACATGTACAGCGGCGTCCCGGTCAGCGAATTGGCGGCCGTCAGACCGGCCTGCTTCTGGTCGTCGATCGCCTTGACCAGGCCAAAATCGAGCACCTTGACGAAATCCGGCTCGCCCCCGCGGCGATTGAGCATGATGTTCGCCGGTTTGATGTCCCGGTGCACCAGACCCTGCGTGTGGGCCTCGTACAGCGAGCCGCAGACCTGCTGCAGAATGTGAATCACGCGGGACTCGGGCTGCGGGCCGTACTGGTCGACCAGCGTCTGCAGGTCGATGCCGTCGAGAAACTCCATGGCGTAGTAGAACACCCCTTCCGGGGTGCGGCCGTAGTCGTAGATGGCGACCGTGTTGGGGTGGTTGAGCTGGCTGGTGATCTGCACCTCGCGTTCAAACCGTTCCAGCGAGCTGTCGTTGACCTTGTCCACGTCGAGCAGCTTGATGGCGGTCGGTCGCCGCAGCACGGCGTGATGCCCCTTGTACACGATGCCCATCCCGCCCGAGCCGAGCTTGGTCTCCAGCGTGTACTGTCCCAGTTTCTGCGAGGCGATGGCGGCCTTCTGGGCTTCGCGCTTCAGTCGGGCCACCCGGAGCGTGAACAGGAAGATCGCCCCGGCACTGAGGGCCAGCAGAATGTGCAGCGCCACCACCGTGGTGTGCAGGATCACCAGCGGGCGAAACGCCTCGGCGGCATCAATCTCGGTGGCCACCCCGATCTGCAGGTCGGGCAGCCAGGTCCACGCGCCGACCACGGTCACACCGCGGTAGTCTCGGTAGCCGTCGACGTCGAAGCCGCTGTTCCCGGCGGTCGCCGAGGCGGCCATTTTCGTCAGGGGCAACTCGCTGCGGCGGACTTTGGGGCGATAGGCGGACGTCATGTCTCCCTGGGGGTCGCGGAGATCCAGGTTCAGCAGCGAAGCCACGCCCGGCTGGTCTGGCAGAATCCCCAGCAGGATCAGTTCCTCGTCGAACCGGCTGTTGGAGACCATCCGTCCGGCGCGGTTGAAGGCATAGGTTTCCCCCGTTCGGCCCATTTGCCCGAGCTGCAGAATCTGAGTGAACCCGCGATCGGGCCGAATCCGCAGCCCCAGGACAGCGACCACCTGGAAGCTGGCATCGCGAATCGGGGCAAAGACGAACATCGTCGGCGCGCCGATTCGCAGTTTGCCTTGGGCGTCGGGCTGCAGCGTAATGCTGGGGAACGGCGGGGAGATGGTCGCTTCACCATCGAGCGCCCGGGAAACCGTGCTGTCGTACTCGTCGATCGGGAGTTCCGACTGACCGATCAGTTCATCGAACGTGGCCGACAGAATCCGCTTGTTCCGGTCGACCACGACGTAGCCGTGATAGTCGTGGGCGGACATGCCCGGCCGCAGTTCCTTGCGGAGGGACAGATGCAGCATGGACGCGCGGAGCGCCGCGGCCGGGTCGCGCGTGGCTTCCGCTTCTGCAATCAGTTGGTAGACCAGCTCCCGGACCTGCTGGTCGTTCGCCTGCGTTTCGGCGTTGGCCGCCTGTGTCTGGAACCACTCTTCCAGCATCGCGGTCTCGACCTTAAGCAGCGTCTGCAGTTCCGACCGCAGGTTCTCCTTCATCGTCTGCTCGATGGCGTACCGCACCGTGACGCCGAGCGTCAGCAGCACGACGATGGCAATGAGGGGAAACAACCACAGCCGTTGCCTCAGGAACAGGCCGGTGCGCGCGACAGACCGGGCCGCGCTGGCCCGGGCCCAGGTCATGTGGCCAACGATCGGCGCACTGCCGGAGCCTGACTTGCGCTGGATCCACTGGAACAGATTCATGGGAGGCGGTTCTCTCGCGCGGCACGCGCAGCGGCGCTCAGCGAACCATGCGATCTGCCCTACCGAGGTTCAACCTGTTTCTGATCGCGTTGCGGAAAGTCGACACGTGCCGCTACGGACCGCTCCGATTATGACGATTCTACGCAGGCTGCCGTCCCCTTTCGGGGACAATCCCTGCCCGCTGGTCGCGTCCTCACCGCGATTGAATCGCCAACTCCGCGTCGGCCGCCGATGACAAGAGCCCCTGAGCGGCGGTGAGCAACCGGCGTCGCTGCCCCGAACTCAACCGACTCCACACCCCCTGCAACTCCTGATCCTGACGGGGACGCACCTCAAGCCGGTCGTGATCGGCCAGCAGCGCGGCCAACACGGCAAACTCCAGATCCAGCTCCACCGCGGGCCGTGATTTCCCCTGCCACCGCCGCCAGCGCTTGTGAGCCGTTGCCGCGCGAAGCGCCAGAACCGCCGACCAATCGAACTCGACACGCGTCTGCACCGCATAGGGAGCGAGCACGTCCGCCACCTGTCGCGCCGTGGCCGGCCGCATTGCAGGCTCTTTCGCCAGCAGTTGCTGAATCAGATCATTCACTTCCGCAGGTGTTTCCGGAGAAAAGTCGCGAACCGCCTGCGGCGCATCGTGGCGATGAGCGTGAATCTTGTCCCTTACGGTCACGGCTGAAAACGGCGGCCGCCCCGTGAGGGCATAGAACAGCACACAGCCCAGACTGTACAGATCGGCCCGGCCGTCGACCTCGTGACTGTTCCGCGACTGCTCCGGAGAGATGTAGTCGGCGGTGCCCAGCACTCGGTCGGCGTACAACCGCGCAATCCGGTCTTGTTCCTCGTCGTCAGCCAGCATTGCGAGGCCGAAGTCGATCAGTTTCGCCGTGCCGTTGGCCGTGCAGAGGATGTTGGCTGGCTTGACGTCACGATGGACCACGCCCCGGTCGTGGGCGTGTTGCAATCCCAGCGCCACCTGTCGGGCCAGGCTGCACGCCTGGGGCCACAGGAGCGGTTGCCGCTTTTCGATCAGCTCCTGCAGGCTGATGGCCTCCAGCGACTCCAGCACCAGAAAATGGAGTGGACCGGCGTTTCCGGCGCGCAGCACGCGGATGACGTGCGGATGCTCCAGCCGCAATCCCGCCCGGGCCTCTAACTGAAAATGGGCCAGCATGCGGTGCGAATGGCGGCTGGGCAGCACCTTGACCGCCACGGGCGCGGTGGTCGCGAGTTCGTAACCGCCGAAGATCCAGCACATCCCTCCCGAGCCCAGGATCTCCGTCAGACGGTAGCCGTCGAGCGTCGCCCCGCGAGCGGCGCTGCCCGGCAGATTGGTATCGACCCGGAGCAGATGACGCCCCAGGTGCAGGAGGTCGCCGTCGCACAGCGTGGCCGACTGCACCCGGCGATGGTTGACACACGTCCCCGACGCACTCCCCAGATCCCGGACGATCAGCCGATCCCCGTCCTGCGCGATCAGACAGTGCACCGGCGCGACGTCCCGCGCTCGCAACCGCCAATGGCAGCCTTTGCCCGAGCCGATGACCGTCGTCGGACGCAGCACATCGCGCACGATGGAGCGGCCCAGGTGATCGGTCACCGTCAGTCGCGCGTAGGGCGACCCGGTCACGGTGGGGATCGCAGCCACCGTGTCGGTAACGGACATCGCAATTGCTGTGTCGGACACGGGAACACGCCCAGCACATGGCCGCTGGCAGCCGACAAAACCCGCCGCCGGCCGCCTTCCAGATTTTTCCCGGTTCCGACCCCGGCGTGAAGTCTGGAAACTGACATTTCGGCCGGGTCAGGAAATTGAACCCCGACGCAACACGGGCTATGGTGGCCCGCCATGGACGGGCTGAACTATCACCACTTGCAGTATTTCTGGCTCGTGGCGAAGGAGGGGAGCATTGCCAAGGCGGCGGCCCGGCTGAAGGTCTCGCAACCGACCATCAGCACCCAGCTCAAACGGCTGGAATCCGCCCTTCGCACGCCTTTGTTCCAGAAGCGCGGACGGCATCTGGAACTGACACCCGCCGGCCGCCGGGCCTACGAGTACGCGGACCGCATCTTCGCCATCGGCCGCGAGCTGGGGGAGGTTCTCAACGGCCGGGAGGCGCAGCGTCCGCGGCCGCTGGCGGTCGGCGTGACCGCCGGGCTTCCTGCGGAGGTCATTGACCGGATTCTGCGGCCGGTGTTCCATCTGCCGGAGCCGGTGCAGGTCGCCTGTCAGACGGGAGAACTCTTGTCGCTGGCCGCTGAACTGGCCATCGGCCGGCTGGACCTGTTGTTGACCGACCGGTCGCTGGAGGCCCCCCTGCGGCTGCCCGTCGTGGGTCAAATGCTCCGGGAGACCGGGGTTGTGCTCCAGGGACGTGAGGACCTGGTGCAACGACACCGCCGGGGCTTTCCGAAGTCGCTGCAGGGAGCGCCCCTGCTGCTGCCGGGAATGGGACTGCCGCTGCGGCAGAGGCTGGACGGCTGGTTCGCAGAGCATCGCCTGCAGCCTGAAATCATCGCCACCAGCGATGACTCGGCACTGCTGGAGAACTGGGCTCAGGCCGGCTTGGGGATGTGTGCCCGCCTGCACAGCGGCGCGCGCAGCCTCAAGGGCCTGAGTGACCTGGGACCCTTGCCGGACCTGACCGTCCCCTGCCACGGATTCCGCCGGGATGAGCCGGTGCAACACCCGGCGATCGTGGCCGTGTTTGGGATTCCAGCCGTGGCTTGAAGAACCTCACCACCGCGTGGCGGCGGCCCGTTCCAGCGTGAACACGATGCTGCCGTTGCGGAACACCGTCACCGTCCCGGTCGACTGGCTGACGGTGATCGACATCGCCAGGGTATGCGCGGTGATGGCCGCTGCCGTCTGGTGACGGGCGCCCAGGCCGTGCGGCACGTGCGAGCCGGCAGCCTTGGGCATCAGGTACGTTCCCGCGGTCATCACGGTGCCGTCTCCCTGAATCACGAAGGCGCCGTCGATCAGCGCAAATTCCTTGATCGTCTCCGCCAGGCTCGGATCGAGCACGTTGCGGATCTGCTTGGCATAGCCGTGGAACGGATTCAGCACCAGTTGCTGCGCCTGGCGGAGCACGTTCCGGGAATCGCCGATCACGAACATCGTTCCCACCGGCTGGGCTTCGCGACCTTCCGCCGCGATCTCCAGCGCCAGCGACAGCACCCGCAACATCACCGCCGGGCGAACCACGTCCACGCCGCGGCGATTCTTGCCTGACAACACGGCCCGGAAGTGGGTCTCCGGCTTGGTGACCGTGACGCTGTCCAGTCTGCGGCCATCCTGTCCCGTGACGCAGACCACGCTGGTTTTCTCGTTGAGCAGTCCGGCCGATGCGGCCAGCAGGAGCCCCAGATTGGCCCGATCCATCCGCGACAGGGATGCATGCAGAACGTCAAAGACGTGCGTGTCCGGCCGGGGTACGACGAAATCGTCCAGGTGCGTCGTCGTAACCACCAGCAACCGGCCCGACCAGCCGGCCAGCGAGTCCCAGGGGACGTTGTCGACGCGGTCGATGGCAATCAGCAGCGCCTGGGAATTCAGGGCCTCAACCAGTTGAATCGCCTGTTTGACCAACGTCGTCGTCAGCCGCGGAATGGAGGGCGGCCGCATGGGACGATTGTCCGGCGTCAGCCCCGCTTTGGTGAGCAGCAGAGCGTCAATCGCCTTGGTGTCCTTGGCTTCGATGAGCTGCTGACGGAACTCCGGCTGTTTCAGGAGTTCCGCCAGCGATGCCAGCACCTCCACGTGCGTCGACTGCAGCTTTCGGCCGATGATCAGCAGACAGATCAGTTTGACCTGCAACCCGCTCGGTCCGCCGTAATCCACGCCGGCCCGGCTGCGACCCAGGACAATCCGGAAATCCCCCTCCCAGTCGACGAACGCATGCGGCAGGGCGAAATCGGCGGCCACCAGCGTCTGCGCGGCGGCCTCCCGCTCTTCGATCGCCTCGAGGACTTTGTCGGCCGAGACGTTGTCGTCATCCAGATTGGCCGCCTGCACCAGCGCTCGGATGGCCGCGGGGCGCGATTTCGCCGACAGTTCGACGATCCGAATCGCGTTGACGAGGTCTCCGAGATCCAAGGGCAACCTTTCCATGCACTCGAGGCCGAGGCGACGACATCCCCCGGCGAGGCAGCCATGAGGGACAGATTTATAGCTTATCGACCGGCGGAATGACAACCCGTTCCCAACGCCGACGGTTCGACCCACCGCCTCCAGGCAGTGACCGAACTCAGTCCGCCAGCAACCGCACCGTCCCGGCCACCTGCCGTTCCCGACCACGGGGGGTGTCGATCAGCAGCGCGCCCGTCTCGTCGATCCCCGCACACCGACCCTCCACGATGCTGGTGCCGGCCGCCACGCGCACCGGTCGGTCAGTCAGCACGCAGTGCTGCGACCACCGCCCCGGCAACCGCAGGTTCCCGGACGTGTAGTCCCCAACGACCGCCGGCCAGGCCGACAGAAACGCCAGCAGCACCGTCGGCGGCGACACCGGCGTCGGCAGCTCATCGACCAGCGAGGTCGCCATCTGACGCATCTCCGGGGGAGCCGACCGAAAGGAATTGCTGACGTTCAGCCCCACGCCAATCACGACGCGGTGCGGCTGCCTGCGCGCCGTTTCCACGAGGATCCCGCACACCTTGCGGCCCGACAGCCACACGTCGTTCGGCCACTTGAGCCCCAACCCGGACCCGACAAACGACTTCAAGGCGTCGATGACGGCCAGCCCCGTCAGCAGCGACAGCAGCGGCCGACGCTCGGCCGGCAGGCCCGTCTCCTCCGCGTCGATCACCAGGGAGAACGTCAGCGATCCCGCCGACGACCACCAGACATTCGCCCCGCGGCCGCGACCCGCCGTCTGCCGCCCTGTCCACACCAGCCGCGGCAAGGGGGTCGCCGGATCGTCGGCAATCTGAAGAGCGTGGTCATTGGTCGATCCCAGTTCGTCGAACCAATCCACCTGCCGGACGAAGGATTGCCCTTCGATCCGCAGCAGGGCATCGACGACATCGGGAGGGAGGGACGATGTCACAGCCGGAGATCCCTCGTCCGTGGTCGGTTGTTCGTGTCGAGGACCGGCGCATGTCGCACACGGTCGGCAAAAACGGGCTCAGGCGTTTCGCCACGAACCACGGTCAATTCACCACGGACCTCCTTACGCATACGTCATCAGCAGATCGCCGGTCTGCACCGTCTGACCGGGACGAACCAGCACTTCGCCGATCCGGCCATCGCGCTCGGCGAACAGGTTGGTTTCCATCTTCATCGCTTCGAGGCTCAGCAGCTTCTGGCCCTTGGCGACCAGGGCCCCGGGTTGCACGGCCACACTGACCACCATGCCCGGCATGCTGGCCCCCACGTGATGGGGGTTCGCCGAGTCCGCCTTGAAGTTCGCGGGGACATCCGGTTCCAGCGATTTGTCGACAATGGTCACGTCGCGCGGCTGGCCGTTCAGTTCGAAGAACACCGTCCGCTTGCCATCCGGATGCGGGTCCCCCACCGTCAGGAACTTCACGATCAACCGTTTGCCCGGCTCGATGTCGACCGAGATCTCCTCGCCCGGCTGTTGCCCGTAGAAGAAGACCGGCGTCGGCAGACCGCTGGTGTCCGAGTACTTCCGGAGATGGGCCTGGAAGTCCTCGAACACCTTGGGATACAGAATGGACGTCACGATGTCCTGCCGCGTCGGTTCGCGCTTGACCACATCCTTCAGCTTCGCAGCGACGGCGGAGAAATCGGCGTCGGGCAGACTTTCCCCCGGTCGGCCGGTGACAACGGGCCGGTCGCGCATGATCCGCTGCACCACCTGCGGCGGAAAGCCTCCCGGTGGCTGCCCCATCTTCCCGCCCACGAGGTCCAGCACGGACTCCGGAAACGCCAGCTCGCGGCTTTCGTCCAGCACATCCTCGGTCGAGAGGTTGTTCGCCACCAGGAACAGCGCCAGATCTCCCACCGACTTGGAACTCGGCGTGACCTTGACGATGTCCCCCAGCAACTGGTTCACGTCGGCATACACGCGGCAGATTTCCGGCCAGCGCTCCGCCAGACCGATCGCCTTGGCCTGCTGATACAGGTTTGTGTACTGCCCGCCCGGCATTTCGTGCTGATACAAGTCCCCCGTCGCCGGCAGCATCACCGTCTCGAACGGCTTGTAGTAGTCGCGGACCACTTCCCAATATCGGGCCAGCGCATCGAGATGCTCGCCGTTGAGTCCTGTGGGCCGATCGCTGAACCGGACCGCCTCGGCGATGCCGTTCAGATTCGGCTGCGACGTCCCGCCGGACATCGGCGCCAGCGCCGCATCGGCGATGTCGAGTCCCGCTTCCGAGGCGTTCAGGATCGACGCCGCCTGAATGCCCGCCGTGTCGTGCGTGTGGAAGTGGACGGGAATGCCGATTTCCTGCTTCAGCGTCTGCACCAGCAGCCGCGCGGCCGCCGGCTTGCACAGCCCGGCCATGTCCTTGATGGCCAGCAGATGCGCCCCCATCTTCTCGAACTGTTTGGCCAGGTCGACGTAGTACTTCAGGTTGTACTTGGGCCGGTTCGGATTGAGGATGTCCCCCGAATAGCAGATGGCCGCCTCGCACAGCGCGCCGGTTTCCAGCACGGCGTCCATCGCCACCTGCATGTTGGGCGCCCAGTTGAGGGAGTCGAACACGCGGAACACGTCGATGCCGGCCTCCGCCGCCACCTTCACGAACTCCCGCACCACGTTGTCGGGGTAGTTCGTGTAGCCGACGGCGTTCGAGGCCCGCAGCAGCATCTGGAACAGAATATTCGGAATCCGCTCCCGCAGCAGCGACAGCCGCTCCCACGGGCATTCCTTGAGGAACCGCATGCTGGTGTCGAACGTCGCCCCACCCCACATCTCCAGCGAGAACAGTTGCGGGCACAGCCGGGCGTACGCATCGGCAATCTGCACCAGGTCGTACGTCCGGAACCGCGTCGCGAGCAGCGACTGATGCGCGTCGCGCATCGTCGTGTCGGTCATCAGCAGCGTCTTCTGGGCCAGCACCCAGTCGGCGAACTTTTTCGGGCCCAACTCCAGCAGCTTCGTCCGCGTGCCCGCGGGAATCGGACGGTTGAGATCCACCTCCGGCAACGGCGCGGGATGCCGGTTCACACTGTCCGCCGCCCGCCGGTCCACACCGGCCGCACCATTGACGATGGTCTCGGCAAGGTACGTCAGCACCTTGGTTGCGCGATCCCGACGCGGCGTGAACTGGAACAGTTCCGGCGTCTCGTCGATGAAGCGTGTGGTCACGTCCCCGGCGATGAACCGCGGGTGCGTCATCACCTTCACCAGGAACGGGATGTTCGTCTTCACGCCGCGGATGCGGAACTCCTGCAGGCAGCGCTCCATCCGGGCCGCGGCATCGCGGAAGCGCCGGCCACGCACGGAGACTTTGACCAGCAGCGAGTCATAGAACGGATTGACCACCGCACCGGAGAACGCACTGCCGGCATCGAGCCGAATCCCCATCCCGCCCGCCGACCGATAATGCGACACCCGGCCGTAATCGGGCATGAAATTGTTCGCCGGATCTTCCGTCGTCACCCGGCATTGAATGGCAAAACCGTTCGTGCGGATGTCCGCCTGACTGCCAAGCCCGATTTCCGGGTCGGACAGCGGCGTCCCCTGCGCGATCAGAATCTGCGACTTGACGATGTCGATCCCGGTGACTTCCTCGGTGACCGTGTGCTCGACCTGAATTCGCGGGTTGACCTCGATGAAGTAGAACTTCTGCGTATCGGTGTCGAACAGAAACTCGACCGTTCCGGCGTTTCGGTAGCCGACGGCCCGACCAATCTGGATGGCGGCGTTGCAGATCGCATCGCGGACGGCCGGATCGAGATTCGGCGCCGGGGCAATCTCGACCACCTTCTGATGCCGCCGCTGCACCGAACAGTCGCGTTCGAACAGATGCACCAGGTTGCCGTGGGCATCGCCCAGCAGTTGCACCTCGATGTGCCGGGGCCGCGGAATGAACTTCTCGACGAAGATATCCGGACTGCCGAAGGCGTTCAGCGACTCGCGCTGGGCTTGGCCGAACGCCTCGGCAAACTGGTCGGCCGACTGCACAACGCGCATGCCGCGGCCGCCGCCCCCCTTGGCCGCCTTGAGGATGATCGGATACCCCAGCGATGCCGCCAGCTTTTCGCCGTCGGCAGTGGAGGCGATCGGCGCGGAGCTGCCGCCGAGCACCGGCGCACCGACCGACTTGGCGATCTCCCGTGCGGTGATCTTGTCGCCCAGCTGTTCCAGGATCTTCGGCGTCGGTCCGACGAACGTGATGCCGGCGTCCACGCAGGCCTGCGCCAGCGCCGGGTTCTCGGACAGGAACCCATAGCCAGGATGGATGCCGTCGGCCCCGCATTCCTTGGCGATGCGGATGATGGCCGGGATGTCGAGGTAGGCCCGGATCGGCTCCCCCGGCTTGCCGATGAGGTACGCCTCGTCCGCCTTGAACCGGTGCAGGGCGTAGCGGTCTTCGTGGGTGTAGATGGCGACGGTCCGCACTCCCAGTTCGTGGGCGCTGCGGAACACGCGGATGGCAATCTCGCTGCGGTTGGCGACGAGCAGCTTGGTAATCAGGGGCATCAGTGGGAGTCAATCGTGAGGAGCGGGGTTTCCGGGCCGCTGGAACAATGCAGGACGGCGATCAGGCCGTACAATACCGGATGCCCCGATTCCGCGGCAAACCAGCGGAAACCAACCTGGAAATTGGGAGCCTGAACCAAATGGACCGGGCTGTCTGTGCCATCTGCCTCTGTGCCGTCTGGGCAACCAGTCTCTCCGCCCAGTCGAGCGTCACCAGGCCCAACGTCGTCATCATCCTGGCGGACGACTTGGGTTATGGCGATCTCGGCTGCTATGGTCACCCCCAGTTTCGGACGCCTCGCATCGACCGGCTCGCCGCCGAGGGGGCCCGGCTGACGCAGTTCAATACGCCGACGGCCTTTTGCGCCCCGACGCGGGCCTCGCTGCTGACCGGGCGGTATCCGTTCCGCTGCGGGATGACGCAGAACCCGGCTCCCGACGGCGGTCCCGCGGCCGATGCGCTCGCCCTGCCCGCGACGGAAGTGACGCTCGCCCAGGTGCTGAAGGCCGCTGGTTACGCCACCGGCATGGTCGGCAAGTGGCATCTCGGGCAC
>Ga0073934_10009049_pt1 | contig 12949 bp, 10 predicted proteins | sample LarsenN4metaG_FD_76834 | JGI IMG/M metagenome (GOLD analysis project Ga0073934, IMG submission 76834) | Hot spring sediment bacterial and archeal communities from British Columbia, Canada, to study Microbial Dark Matter (Phase II) - Larsen... ...
ATCATCCGGCCGGAGAGTATCGGCGGTACGCCGGCCAACCGGATGATTCACCGGGAGTCGCAGCAGTTGTTCATCGGGCCTTACACCATCGGCGCCGACCGGACCGTGCGGGTGATTTCCTACACCAACATGTTTGGGCGTCCGACCGGCATGGCGCGTCACCTTCGTGATCCGGCGGGCAAGATCATGTGTGCCAGCATGGAGGAGGCGTTTTATGAGATTGACGTGCGGACGCTCGCGGTACGGGAGTTGTGGGCGGATGAGCAAATTGCCACGGGGCGGCACGCCAACCTCCCCGGCTATCATGGGAAAGGTTTTTATTCCGCGCAGGGGCGTTATGTGTACGCAAACAATGGCGAGCATGGGACTGAGGCGCAGCGGCGGCCGGACGTGCCTTCCGGTGTGCTGGCCGAGTGGGACGGGCGCGCGGATCAGTGGACCGTGGTGCGCCGCAATCAGTTCACCGAGGTGACCGGGCCAGGCGGTCTGGAGGGCAATCGCCCGGAGGATGACCGGTTGTGGAGCATCGGGTGGGATCATCGGTCGTTGATCCTGATGCTACTGGACCGCGGAGAGTGGCACGCCTACCGGTTGCCCAAGCCCTCGCACACCTACGATGGGGCGCACGGGTGGAACACGGAATGGCCGCGCATCCGGGACATTGGAGAGGGGGACTTGCTCATGACCATGCACGGAGGATTCTGGCGTTTCCCCAGGACCTTTTCCCACGAGAACTCGGCTGGACTGGCGCCGCGCTCGACTTATTTGAAGGTGATCGGTGATTTCTGCCGTTGGAGCGACCGCGTCGTCTTCGGGTGCGACGACACCGCCCGGAGTGAATTCCTCAACAAGCACCCCCTCAAGGGGAACCTGGCAGCTCCGGGAAAATCGCAATCCAACTTGTGGTTCGTGGAACCGGCCCGGCTGGACGCCTGGGGGCCGCCGCTCGGCCGGGGCGCGGTGTGGTTGAACGATGCGGTGCGGGCGGGAGCGGCCAGCGAACCATTCCTTTTTGGCGGATTCACTCATCGGTCCCTGCACCTGGCGCAGGGGGGCGCGGAACCTGTGACCTTCGCTCTCGAGGTGGACGTGCAGGGAAACGGGGCCTGGCAGAGGCTGCAGGAGATCACCGTGCCCGCGCGCGGGCAGGTGTGGAGGGCATTTGATCCGGGAGAGCGGGGAGCCTGGGTGCGGCTGGTTTCCCGGGCCGATGCGCCGGCAGTCACGGCGTTTTTTCATTACCGGGCTAACGATCCTCGCGGCGCCACGGCTGACCGCATCTTTGATGGCCTGGCCAGACCTGGCGACCGCCGGCTGAGCGGGGGCCTGCTGCACGCGCGCGGCGAGCATTTCAAGACGCTGCGTTTTCTGGCCCGCAATGCCAGGGGTGAACTGGGCTGTTACGATCTGGACGGCGCCTTGCGCTTGCGGCGCACCAACGACCCCGCCGGGGCAGCGTGGACGGCGCGCGCGGTGGCCATTCCACCGCCCCTGATCCGCATCAATGCCGAGGCGGCGCTTTACGTGGATGAGCGCGGGATGCGCTGGCGTCTGCCGAGGGGCGACGCGGGCCTGGACCAGCCGGGGCCGCTGGGGCCGGAACGGGTGTGCCGGGAGGTTTGCACGGAGCGCAACCTGTTGAATGTGCACGGCACGTTTTATGAGATGCCCGCGGAGAACGCGGGGGGCTTTGCCAGGATCCGCCCCATTGCCACCCACAACCGCCGGATCTACGATTTCGCCAGTTACCGCGGTCTCCTGGTGATCAGCGGCCTGGCGGAGGGAGCGAGGGGAGAGCACGTGGTCCACAGCGAGGACGGCCAGTGCGCGCTTTGGGTGGGGGTGGTGGATGATTTGTGGTCGTCGGGCAAACCACGCGGTTCGCTAGGTGTGTGGCGCTCCGCTTCCGTCAAAGCTGGTGAACCCAGCGATGCCTGCCTGGCGTCGGGGTATGATCGGAAGCGGCTCGTGGTCACGCAGGCCTCACCGGCGCCGGTGGTTTTTCGCATCGAGGCGGACTTCACTGGCACTGGGGCGTGGGTCGAATTTGCCCGGGTCACCGCGCCGCCCGGCCGCAATACCGCGTATCGCTTTCCGGACGCTTTCGGCGCTTATTGGCTGCGTCTCGTGCCCGAGGCGGACACGACGGCAACAGCAACGTTCTTCTACGAATAGGCCGCGTTCATGACCTGGTCCGGCGGGGTAGCTGCGCGGCCACGGGTGGTGAGTTGAGCGGAGGCAACTCCGCGCATGCGGCGCGGACACGCATTCGCCAGGCCACGCCTCTTGCCACCTGATGGGTCATTAGGGTTGGCGGGTCATGGTCCGCCAGGCGTTCATTGTTTGACTCAAGATTTGTGTCGAGTCGCCTTTGATGCCGTAGCCTTGAAAGCCCACCGGCCCCTTGTACTCCATGGCCTGGAGCCTCTTGAGAAAGGTTCCCACGTCATAAGTGCCGTGGCCAAGCGGCTGGATGAGGCGGTCCCAACCCATCCCTTTGGTCTCGCCGGCATCGGCTCCATTGATGCTCACATAGAAGAGTCTGGAACCGGCCTCTCGCAAGAGGGGCAGGGGGTCGCGGTCGCCCTCGACCTTGAGCCAGTGACAGAGGTTGAATGTCGCACCCACATTGGGCCGGTCCACCTTGACGGCCACGCGCAGGGCGTCCTCGACGCGTTCGAGCCAGAACCAGGTGTGGGGGTAAAGCGCCACACGGACCCCGCTGGCGTGGGCCAGTTCCGCCAGTTCCCGAAGCGCGACGACAGCGGCCGCATCGCCCTCCTCCGAGGATGGCTTGAGTTTTGTGCCATCCTTGCTGACCTGCTGGATGGCCACCCATAAGTCCGTGCGGTGGCCTTTGAGGCGGGGCACAAAGGCTTTCAGCTCTGGGTCCAGGCCCGGACGCGCGGTGTCGAAACTCAGCGTGAGATAGGTGTTGAAGACGCGCAAACCCTGAGCTTCAAACGCTCGCAGGAACTCGGAACTGATGTGTCCGCTGGCCCCAATGCCGGCATAACCCAGGGACTTCAATAGCGCCGCTTGTTCCTCGGGCGTGCGCGTTTTGCCATCGCGCAAGCTCGTGTCCATGGCAAAGAAGGGGTTGGGGGTTTCAACGACCTGGGCCGCGCTACACAGGGTGTTTGTGCCGGCCAACAGGGTGAACGTGATCAAGGCGCAGATGCTGTTCCAGGTGGTTTTCATTGTCATCGCAGGCTGCCTTGATAGCACCGGCCGGGGCGCCAGCCAAATGCAAAAGCAAGACGCCCGCGTCGGGGTGCCATTGCGGCCAGCGCTTGACTCTGTCCAGAGGTGGAGTACCGGTTATGCAGCATGACAACTCCAAGTCTATCCTCACTGACCTCCCGGGCCGTTCGTCCTGGTTTCTGCCAGGTTGTTTTCTCGATGGCTGTTCCCGGCCTGTTGGCCGCCCTGCTGGCCCTTGCGCCGGGTTGCGGGCGCAAAGAGACCTACGAGGCGCCGGGGGGCGATGGCAAGCTCACTGTGGACAAGAAGAGCGGTGAGGCAACTTATGAGGTCAACACCAAAGAGGGTAAAGTCAAGGTGACCACGGGTGACAGCGGGGTGGCGTTGCCTGATAACTTCCCCAAGGATGTGCCGGTGTACAAGGGGGCCAAGGTGCAGATGGCCGCCAACCAGGGGAAACAGGTCATGGTTCAATTGCTGGTCAGCGCCTCGCAGCAGGAGGCCGGCAAGTATTACCAGGAAGAAATGAAGAAGCAGGGCTGGAGTAACGAGTCGTCCATGAACGTTGCTGAGATGACCATGCACCAGTTCAAGAAGGATCAGCGTCAGTGTGTGATTAACGTGGTCAAGCAGGACCAGGGTTGCATGGTCCAGATCATGGTGGAACCGGGCTCTTGATCGCCCGGGCAGGCGGCCGAGGGCCAGGCTCCAGAGGCAACATGCGCGCCACAGCTACGGCGTGGAGCTGGCCGGCTGGCCTCGGGTGCGACTGTGGGCCGGTGGGTGGTGACGCGGCCTCGCCGGTGCGAGGTTCTGGTCACCAGGCTTTGTGGCGCCGTAACTTCGGGACTTCGCCCTGCTCAGAGAAGGGAATTGGTCAACGCTGGCCATGAATACCGGGGATCTGATTCGCCTGGGCGTGCCCGAGGGTGAGGCCATGCGCCGCGCCATGGAGTTCATCAGCGCCTATTGCTTGAAGGGCGGAGACCCAGGCCGCCTGGAGGAGGAGGTCCGCAAGGTCCAGGCGAATCCGGGCGACTTCGTGGATGACGTGTTGCGGGGTGAATTCGCCCGGGCGCTGCTGCGCGCGGAGCCGCCCATGCGTGAGCGGCCCGCTCCGTGGCGTCCATGGGGAAGCGACTTTGAACCGGAGGCCGTCAACCAGATGCAGCGCGCATGCCTGTTGCCCATCGCCGTTCAGGGGGCGCTGATGCCGGACGCGCACGTGGGTTACGGGTTGCCCATTGGCGGTGTGCTGGCCACCGACAATGCCGTGGTGCCCTATGCGGTGGGAGTGGATATCGCCTGCCGGATGAAGATGACCGTGCTCGACATTCCGCCAAGGGAATTGGATCGAAAGAGGGACCAATTCACGGAGGCCATTGAGCGGGAAACCCGCTTTGGGGTGGGGGCAAGCTTTGAACAACGCCGCCAGCATGAGGTGATGGACGAGGACTGGTCTGTCAGCCCGGTTACGCGCGCCAACAAGGACCGTGCCTGGAGTCAACTGGGGACCAGCGGCAGCGGGAATCACTTTGTGGAGTTCGGGGTTTTCAGCAACGTAGAACCCGTGGGCGGTTTGCCGCCCGGCGATTACCTGGCGCTGCTCAGCCACAGCGGCAGCCGCGGCACTGGCGCGGAGGTTTGCGATTACTACAGTCGGCTGGCCCAGACCATGCACCCGGATCTGCCACGTGCGCTTCGGCACCTGGCCTGGCTGCCCCTGGATTCACCAGAGGGGCGCGAGTATTGGGCCGCGATGGAATTAATGGGACGGTATGCGGCCGCCAATCATGCCCTGATTCATCGTTGCATTGCCCGCCGGCTGGGGGCCAGGGTTCTGTTGGACGTCGAGAACCACCACAACTTCGCCTGGAAGGAACGCCATCTTGTTCAGGGCGTGGAACGCGACGTCATCGTGCATCGCAAAGGGGCCACGCCCGCCGCGGCCGGAGTTTTGGGCATTATTCCGGGCTCGATGGCCTCGCCGGGGTTTTTGGTGCGCGGCAAAGGCTGCGCGGAGTCGCTCCGTTCGGCCTCTCATGGAGCTGGACGCGTGATGAGCCGCAAAGCGGCTGCCCGGAGCCTGTCCTGGGAGAAGACCCGGCGTCTGCTTCGCGACCGTGGTGTGACACTGATTTCCGCCGGGCTGGATGAGGCCCCTATGGTGTACAGGGACATACATCAGGTGATGGCGGCTCAGGCGGATCTGGTGGAAATCCTTGGGCGTTTCGACCCTCGACTGGTGAAGATGGCTCCGTCGGGCGAACGCCCGGAGGATTGAGGCGCCGGAGCGTTTGCTCAGGGCATGGAGGGGAGCGCAGGGGGCATCCGCGCGGGCGGCGCGTATTGTGGGCGGGTCAACGCCGGGACGGCGGATTGCGTGCGGGGGGCATAAGCGCCGGGCCCGCCAGGAACTTTGTTGTTGTCATCGGCATCGTATATGCTAGGGTCTAATCAGATTCACACATTGATGGACATGGTTTCTAGCATGACCACAGAAAGAGCCAGTGGCAGCGATTTTATGAAGAACTCGCGAGTCTATCGCGAGTTCCAGGCAGAGCGCGAGGAAATCCTTAAGCATAAATGGATTGAATCGGAAAAAGCGGGGTATGATATCGGTTTTGAGCGAGCGCTGACCGACTGGATCGTCAAGCATCGTTCGCGGTGGCGCAAGGCCCGCCAGTCGGTGGCCGATCAATCCTGAGCCGGCTTTTCCCCTTCCATGCGCGCGGATGGACTTCAACAGCAGGCCCTTTTTGTTTTCCGGCGCGGGTGCGGTGTTCGCCGGTTCTGAAGCACGCGTTCTGCTTTAAGCGGGGTCTTGACCGCTCCGATTCACACTTATGGCCCATTCAGTTGTTATTCTGAGCAAAGGGGCGATTCAGCGGGCGTTGGACCGCATCGCCCATGAGATAGCGGAGCGAAACGATGGTCCCGAGGGCGTGGTGCTGGTGGGCATTCAGCGCGGAGGCGTGTTCCTCGCTCAGCGGTTATCGGAGAAGCTGCGGGGAATCTGGGGACGGGTATCGCCGGTGGGTGTCCTGGACGTGAGCATGCACCGTGACGATCTGGACCACCGGATGGTTCCCCACGTGTATCCGACGTCCATGCCCTTCGATGTGACGGGCAAGACGGTCATTCTGGTGGATGATGTTCTTTTTAGTGGCCGCACCGTGCGGGCCACCCTGGACGCGTTGAATGACCTGGGCCGGCCGCGGCGGGTGCAACTGGCGGTTCTGGTGGACCGTGGCCATCGCGAGCTTCCTATCAAGGCGGACTTCGTCGGCAAGAACGTGCCGACCTCATTGCAGGAGAATGTGACGGTGCACCTCGAGGAGATGGATGGGGAGGACAGTGTGACGATCGAGAAGATCCGCGAGTAGCCGGGCTGGGGGCAACCGCCTCCGCGAATTGGGTTTTGACACGCCAGGGAGTGTTTCCCCTACACTGCGACTGTTTTATTGAGTATGAGCGATCCCGCGCAACCTTTGAGAGACCTGAAACCAGAGAAGGAGTTCTTCATCGGCATTGATTCCGACGGTTGTGTGTTTGATACGATGGAGATCAAACACAAGGAGTGTTTCACCCCGATGTTCATCAAGCACTTCGGGCTGCAGCCGGTCAGCAAATATGCCCGGGAGGTGTGGGATTTTGTGAACCTGTACTCGAAGACGCGCGGCATCAACCGCTTCCCGGCCCTGGTCAGGGCGCTGAACCTCCTGCGGGAACGGCCAGAGGTGAAGGCTCGACAAGTCGAGGTGCCTTCCACTGCGGCTCTTGAGGAGTGGATTGGACGCGAGACCAAACTGGGCAACGCGACCCTGAAAAAGGAGATCGAGCAAGGCAATCAAGCGCTCGAACGGGTGTATGCCTGGTCGGTGGCGGTGAACAAAGCGGTGGAAGATATTGTTTACGGCGTGCCGCCGTTTCCTTTGTTTCGGGAGTGTCTGGCGCGGATGTGCGCCCGGGCGGATGTGATCGTGGTCTCGCAGACGCCCACAGAGGCCCTGGTGCGGGAGTGGACCGAGCATGGGATCAACGGCATGGTGCGTTTTATCGCCGGGCAGGAGTGCGGCACCAAGGCCGAGCACATTCAGTTTGCCGCCGGCGGCGAATACCCGCCGGCCAGGATGCTCATGATTGGCGACGCCCCGGGGGACTACAACGCGGCCCGGAAGAATGGAGCGTTGTTCTACCCCATTGTGCCCGGTCATGAGGAGGCGTCGTGGGCGCGTTTCCACAACGAATACCTGGAGCGCTTCTTTGACGGGACTTATGCAGGAGCGTGCGAAGCGTCGCTGATCAAGGAATTCGAGGCTTCTTTGCCGGAGAATCCATCCTGGACCCGCGCGTGAGCACCCACAGGAATGGGTGAAGCGGCCGGCGGTTGCGGGGACTGACGGGGCTGCATCGGACTTTCGGGCTCCAGGGTGAGGGACAGGGCATGCCGCTCTCGGCAACGAGCGTGCACAACCTGATTGAGCAAACATCCTGCCGGTGACTGGCCGAGCCTTGTGACGGAGGATCGTCACACCTCGGAGAGCATGTTGAGGGGTTTCCCCGCGCTGAAGATCTGCTGACCGCTCCCTGTGCCTGCCCGTTATTTCGAGCTTCTGGTTTCCTGCCCCGGCGTCCCTTCGATCGGCCGGCTGGTGATCAGCCCGATACCACGTCCGCCGGTTGGGCCGCCGCCGGGCACAGCGTTGTAGAACATATAGAAGGTGTCGGTTTGCGGGCGGTAAACCAGGGCGATCTTGTGGGCGTATTGGCGGTCAAGGCCGCGGGGGTGGCCGCCCGCTTTGTAGAGCGGCTCGGGGTGTTGGGTCCAATGAATCAGATCTCTGGAGAAGGCGGCCATGATGTGGGCGCCTCCGCGGCCGACACCAAAGTAAAACATCGTCCAGTGGTCGCCGTCGCGAAACACCTTGGGATCAGAACAAAATTGCTCGTCGTAGCCTCCCTTGAGGTTGCGCAGCACCGGGTTGGCCGGATAGCGCATCCAATGAATCAGATCGGTTGAGAACGCCAATCCGGTCTGCTCGCGGCTGCCCTGAGCCGCATTGTAAAAGTTGAAGAAGCGTCCGCGATGTTCGACCAGCCACGGCTGGTAGATGCAGTCCTTTTCCCAGGGATCACAGTCGGAGTCGAACACAGACAGGATCGGCTCACTTCGGGCTCGTTGCCAGGTCAGCCCATCAGCACTGGATGCCACCCCCTCGTAACCGGGGCGCAGTTCGTAGCCGCCCTGGCGGGGATAAGCGCCGTAGAGGGTCCAGAACTTCCCGTCCCGCAGCTTGAGCATGCGTGGGGCGCGGATGTCGTACGATTCGTAGAGGAACGCACCGATGACACATCCACCGTGGTCGAACGCGTTGGTGGGGCCAAATCCCATGGCCAGCCGATAGTTGCCCCAGTGGACCAGGTCTTCACTCTCGGCGACAAAGGATTGATAGCCTCGCCCATCGAATCCAACGAAACTCATGTAATAACGGTTGGAGGCGGGAATCTGATACACGGTGGGGACATCCGTGCCCAAGAGGTTGGAGATGCTCCCGATGACTGGGGAGGGGGGAACAACGTGGGTTGGCCAATAGTGCCAGTTGCGATAAGGGGCCGCCCATTGATCCAGCGTGGACTGGTCAATGGTCCACGGATCCGCCGCGAGGGCTGCGCCTGCTCCGGCCAAGGCGAGCCATGCCGCGAGGGCACCGCGGCCGAGCACGTGTTTCATGCGCCAGTTCACCCCCCGAGCCTCATTACAGCGCCAGGACGACGACCGAGCGCGGGGGCATTGTGACGCTGAAGCCGTCCGCGGTGGCGCGGAAGTCTTTGAAGTCCGCCGGCTTGACGGTTTCCGGCCTGTCGAAGGTGTTGTGTGACGTGATTTCAGGGGCCGTCAACACGCGTCCGGTGATTTGGCCGACCTGGGCTCCCTGCACCCGGCAGGCCACTTCCTGGGCTAGCCGCGGGTTCAGGTTGCAGAGGGTCAGATGCAGCCTGCCTTCTTTGGATTTCGAAGCCGAGGCGCTGAGGTTGGGGATCTTGTCCGGGCCCATCACGTACGGCGTGCTCTCCAGCGTGCAGGGAATCAGCTGGGCATCATGGTGGACGGTGTACATCTCATAGACATGATAGGTGGGGGTGAGAATCATTCTGGGTTTGTCGGTCAGAATCATCGCCTGCAGCACATTAATGGTTTGGGCGATGTTGGCCATTTTGACCCGGTCGCAATGCTGGTTGAAGATGTTGAGCGTGAGCCCGGCCACGAGGGCATCCCGGATGGAGTTCTGCTGGTAGAGGAACCCGGGGTTGGTGCCCGGCTCGACCGCGTGCCAGGCGCCCCACTCGTCCACGATCATGGCCACCCGTTTTTGTGGGTCGTATTTGTCCATGATCTGGCCGTGTTTGGTGACCAGTTCTTCCATGCGCAGGGCCCGCTTGAGTTGTTCGAACCAGTCCTCTTCGTCGAATTGCGTGGCCGAACGGCTTTTTTTGCCCGATCCACAGTAGTAATGCAGGGCCAGGCCGTTCATCTGGCGCCCGGCTTCGCGCATGAGCACTTCCGTCCAGTTGTAGTCGGCGCCGTTGGCCCCGCAGGCGATCTTATAAACCCGATTGGTTCCGTAACTGCGGACGTAGGTCGCATACCGTTTGTATTGGTCGGCGTAGTACTCCGGAGTCATGTTGCCACCGCAGCCCCAGTTCTCGTTGCCAATCCCCCAGTATCGCACCGACCAGGGTGTTTCCCGGCCATGGCGGGCCCGCAAGGTGGCCATCGGGCTGACGCCGCCAAAGGTGGTGTATTCGACCCACTGCGAGAGTTCCTGCACCGTGCCGCTGCCCACGTTGCCGCAGATGTATGGCTCGCAGCCGAGTTGTTGGCAGAGGTCGAGAAACTCGTGCGTTCCAAAATGGTTGTTTTCTGTTACGCCGCCCCAGTGGGTATTGATCATGGTCGGGCGTTGTTCGCGCGGCCCGATGCCGTCCCGCCAGTGGTATTCATCGGCGAAACAGCCTCCGGGCCATCGAAGCACAGGCACTTTGATTTTTTTCAGGGCCTCAACGACGTCGGTGCGGATGCCCCGCACGTTGGGAATGGGGCTGTCGGGGCCCACCCAGTAGCCTTCGTAGATGCAGCGTCCCAGATGCTCGGAGAAGTGGCCGTAGATGTTGCGGTGAATCGTCTCGCCGGGCCGATCGGCATGGAGCAGCAGGCGATTGGCGGCGGCGGCGGGCTCATCGGCGGCTCTGAGCAACGGGGCCAGGGGGCCAAGCGCCGACGTGGCGGCCAGGACAATGGCAAGGGTCTTGTTCATGACGAAATTGTGGCGCGAGAATTTCACGGTAGACAAGCATTTTCTTTTGATTCCTAACAAATCGGGATCCCTCAATTGTCGCAGTCTGCGGCGGAGACGATCTTGCGGGGATGGTCAGGGGTTCGCTGGCAGGGCACCAAGGTCCTGGATCAGCGCCGCTTGGATACCCAGGCACTCCCGTCCAGGTAAAAGCGGAGCAGCCAATGTGTGGCCACGCTGATGCCGATGCGCCTCGTCCGCACCAGCGGCCCCAGCGCGCGCCGCAACTTCAGCACCTCCGGGTTGCGGGCGATGAACACGGGTGATGCCGCGTTGCAAAGGTCCGCGCCGTCCAGCGGGCGAGTGATGTGCAGGGCCTCGCAGAGCCGGCCCGGTCCCGAGGTCCAGTCCAGTTCTCGCCGTCCCTTGCGGCGCTGGCACATTAGATCGAGTCCCATCAAGGGTTGAATCGCCCGCACGAGCACCGCCTCAGGCACTCCTTCCGGGCCGCACACAGCATTGAAACAGAAGTGGTTTCCGTAGATGAAATAGACGTAGGCGTGACCGGGCGGGCCATACATCGAGCGGTTGCGGGCTGTTTGCCGGGCGTAACCGTGGCAGGACGGGTCATGAGCCAGGTAGGCCTCGGTTTCCACAATCACGCCCGCGCATGGCCCTTCGCGATCTTGCCGCACCAGGAAGTGACCCAACAAGGCAGGCGCCACCTTGCGGGCCGTGGGCAGATAGAAGTCCCGCGGCAGGGGGTCCCATGAGGGTTGGGATGAATCCTCACTCATGACGCAAATCATTTCGCAAACCAATCCCCCAACTACGGGTGATGCGGCGGTGGGCCGCCACCAGTGGAAGCCCCTCGAGGTGTTCCAAGGGCACCCACTGTCCCCCCAACGCCTTGAAGGTTTTCTGCCGGAGCAAACTCAGGCGGCGCACTTCGAGTTGAATGCGATAGCGGGTGATGGAATGGACAAGATGGCTGCGCTGACCGGGCCCGGTGTTTGCCAATCCCAATCGCTGTAGTGTTCGTTCCTCGAAGTCGGGCCCCGCTTCCGCAGGCCATTCGATCTCGGGAAACTCCCAGAACCCGGCGTTGACCTGGCCGTCGGCGCGCTGTCGGACATAGACCGCGCCTGCGGCTTCGAGAACCAGGGCCAGGCGGCGGATCGCTTTGATCCCGGACTGCCTGGGCCGGTTGGGGATGCGCGCCTGCCAGTCCTTTCGTCGCGCCACACAGTGATCTTGCAAGGGGCAGGCCGAGCAGCGAGGATTTCGCGGCAGGCAGATCACGGCCCCCAGTTCCATGAGTCCCTGATTCAACGCCGAGCACCAGCCAATGCGTTGCGGATTTCTATACGATCGCAGCGGTGGAGCCGTTCGCATCGTCACCGGCGCGGCTTCCAGCCGGGCGGCCTCCTCGACCAGCGTGGCGGCCAGAGACCACAGTCGGCGCATGACGGCGCGGTCGCTCACCGGAGAGCGAATCCCCTTGAGGCGGGTGAGAAGGCGGACGATGTTGCCGTCCACGATCGGCCGTGGCTGGTTGAAGGCCAGGCTGGCAATGGCGCCGGCGGAGTACTGGCCAATGCCCGGCAGTTGCAAAAGGGCTTCGTAGTCTTCCGGCAACCTGCCTTCATGCTGGCGCACACAGACGGCGGCCGCGCGATGCATATTCCTTGCCCGGTGGTAATACCCGAGCCCCTCCCACAGGCGCAGCACCTGGTCGAGCGGCGCTGCGGCCAGGGTGGGAATGTTCGGCAGAGCCTTCATCCAGCGCCGCCAATACGGAATGACCGCCTGGACTTGTGTCTGCTGCAACATCACCTCCGAGACCCAGATGCCATAAGGGTCTCGTGTTCGCCGCCAAGGGAGGTCACGAGCTGACACGGCAAACCACTCCACCACGGCTTGAACGCACTGCGCGCTGTCAGTCACGCGGTTTCTTTCCCATGAATAAAAGGAACTTGCAAAACATCTCTCTAGCAAGCGGCGCTGAACATGCGGATACGCCTCTCACGCGGGAACCCAGACGCCGGCCACCTGGTCTATCCGGCCCGGAGCCGGCGTCGTGCCATTCGAGGTGCCAGGTGATGGATTGCGAGGGCACAGTGGGCGCCAGAATCGTAGCAGACGGCAAAGGGTTTCGCGTTGGGGGCCGCAAGTTTTATGTCAAAGGGCTGACCTACGGGCCCTTTGCCCCAACGCCGCAGTACGGCACGTTTCCTTCACCGGAGCGGGTCGCGCAAGATCTTGAACTGATTCGCAACACCGGCGCCAACGTGGTGCGCCTTTATCAGGTGCCGCCTCGATGGTTCCTCGATGCGTTGGCGGCGGCCGGTCTGCACGCGTTCATTGACGTGCCCTGGCCCAAGCACTTGTGTTTTGCGGAGTCCCCCGGTTTGTGGAATGAGGCCAGGCGCGCCGTCCGCCAGGCG
>Ga0073934_10009051_pt1 | contig 12947 bp, 9 predicted proteins | sample LarsenN4metaG_FD_76834 | JGI IMG/M metagenome (GOLD analysis project Ga0073934, IMG submission 76834) | Hot spring sediment bacterial and archeal communities from British Columbia, Canada, to study Microbial Dark Matter (Phase II) - Larsen... ...
CAACACCTTCAATCCTTTGAACTCGTACGTTCCAGCCGTTTTGCCCGACGGGCGCATTGCATCCCTGGGCAGTGGCTTCCCGGCTCCGATTGCCGCCAACATTCCTTCCAACGGCATCATCAGCAACGCCCCCACCAACCAGGTGTTCGATGTCGTCAACCCGAGGTTCCGCGAAGGCTACGTGCAGTCCTGGAACATCGCCTATCAGCGCGCTCTGCCGTGGCAGTTGACGCTGGAAACGGCCTATGTCGGCAACAAGGCGGTTGCCGTGCCGATGCCATACAACATCAACGCCGGGCTCGTCCTCGGCGCGGGCGCGGCGGGACGTCCTTACTTTGCCCGCTTTGGCCGCAACGTCGACACCAACGTGCGCTTCTTTGCCAGCGACAGCGAGTACAACTCGATGCAGGTCAAACTCGACAAGCGCTTCTCGCATGGCTTGCAGATGACGACTGCTTACACGTGGGGCCGCTCGATGGCCAACGCCGGCGACGATAACGGCGGACCGATGTTCTACATCAACCCGCAACGGAACTGGGCCCGCGCCGGCTTCGACCGCCGCCACAACTTCGTCCAAAGCTACATCTACGAACTCCCCTTCGGCCGCGGCAAGAAGTGGCTGCAAAGCGGAGTCGCCTCGTGGGTTCTCGGCAACTGGCAGGTGAACGGCATCCTGACATTGCAGAGCGGCGCGGCCATTAACTTCGGCACCAACGCCCCCACCAACGCTCCCGGCAACGGCCAGACGCCGAATATCAACGGCGAATTCCGTGTCCTCGGTGGCGTCAACGACACGCCGTGGTTTGAGCGCTCCGTGTTCTCGCGCCCGGCCAACAACACCTTCGGCAATGTTGGCCGCAACGCCGCCAGTGGACCGAATTTCTACAACCTGGACGCCTCGCTCTTCAAGGAAATCCCCTTCAACGAGCGCTGGAAACTGGAACTTCGCGCCGAGGCTTTCGCCTTGCCGAACGCTCCGCGCTGGCAGTTGAACAACCCCAACACCAATGTCGACGACGCCAACTTCGGATTCATCCGCGGCGCCGGCGGCAACCGCTCCATCCAGTTAGGAGCCAAGATCAGCTTCTAGCAGGGAAGTGGCAAAGAAGGATCGGTCAGGCGGGCGGCCCCGAATGTATGGTGCGGACGGTGAGAGTCGAACTCACATGGGTCGCCCCGCCAGATCCTAAGTCTGGTGCGTCTGCCAGTTCCGCCACGTCCGCATCAATACAAGGCGGTCAAGCCCAACAGTAGCCAGTATAACGTGACGGGAGCGCCATGCACGGCGCTCCCGTCGCAGGAGCCATCGCGCCCACAAAGGTGGCGGCTCAACTCCGAGCGCCCGCGGACCGCGGTGGTGAACCTCGTCGTCAATCCCATAACGAATGGTATGGATGCCCGCGCACACCGGCTGGTTTCCCTTTTACCCCGGAACGCTATACTGATCCTTTTGCGTGCTCCTTAGCATTCTCATTCCCGTTTACAACGAGCGGACTGTCGCCGAAAAGAGCATCCGCCAGGTACTTCAGGCGCCGTTGCCCGAAGATCTGGACCGCGAGTTGATCATCGTCGACGATTGTTCTCGCGACGGCACCTGGGAGATTCTCCAGCGCCTCGCCGCCGAAGATTCCCGCATCAAGCTGTTCCGGCACGAGGTGAATCAAGGTAAAGGCGCCGCCGTGCGCTCGGCTATTCAACACGCTACGGGCGATTTCTGCATCGTGCAGGATGCGGACCTCGAATACGACCCCAACGAGTATCCGGTCCTGATGCGGCCGCTGCTTGACGGGCGCGCCGATGCCGTGTTCGGCTCGCGCTACCTCGTCAGCGAGCAGACTCGGGTGCTGCCGTTCTGGCACACCGTGATCAACAAGTTCCTTACGGTGACCTGCAACATGTTCTGCAACCTCAACGTCACCGACATGGAAACCTGTTACAAGGTGTTCCGCACAGATCTGCTGAAGAGCATCCCGATCCGCTCCAACCGCTTCGGTTTCGAGCCCGAGATTACGATGAAGTCGGCCAAGCGGAAGCTGCGCATTTACGAAGTACCGATCAGCTATCACGGCCGCACCTATGAAGAAGGGAAGAAGATCAACTGGCGCGACGGGCTCAAAGCGCTTGGCGTCATTTTCAAGTTCTGGCTGATCGACGACATCTATGCCGAGGGCCACGGCAAGGGCGCGCGCGTCAACCTGACCCTCACCCCGGCCTACATCGGCTGGCTCACCAGCCTGTTACGCCCTGAAATGAACGATCACATCCTCGAAATCGGAGCGGGCGCCGGCACGTTCACCGGAGTGTTAATGGGCCGTCGCGTGCGCTACGTGGCCACTGAATCGGATCCGATTCAGCTACACGCCTTGCGCAATCGCTTCCTGCGCACTCCGAATGTCGAAGTGCAGGCAATCGACCCGGCCCGCCCCGGCGACATTGAGTCGGTGGACGGTCTGTTCGATACCGCGCTGTGCCTGCATGTTCTGGAAGGCATCGACGATCCGAACGTCGCGCTCGCCGGGTTGCACGCCAAACTGCAAAGCGGAGGCACGTTGATCGTCATCGCGCCGCAAGGCAGGAATCTCTACGGCTCGCTCGACCGCGGCATGGGACAACGGCGACGCTTCAGTCGTGAGGAAATCAGCGCCCTCATCGAGAACGCCGGCTTCGAGATTCGCCGCATTCACGATATCAACAAAGTCAGCGTGCCTGTGTGGTGGTTCAACAGCCGTCAGCTCGGCCGCTCCCGGCCGAACAAGGTTCTTTTAAAGATTTTTGACAAGCTGGTCTGGTTCTGGCGCTTACTGGACCCGCTGCTGCCGTGGCGCGGGCTTACCATGGTCATCATCGCCCGTAAGAAAGGCTGATCTGCTCGACCCATGCGTGCGCTTGCACTCGACTTCGAAACTCGCACCCTGGGGTTGCACGAGGTCCCCGAGCCGGCGGCGACGCTGCAACCCGGCGAAGTGCTGCTGCGGATTCATGAGTGCGGCGTGTGCGGCACCGACCGGGAACTGGCGCAGTTCCACTTCGGTGAACCGCCGCGCGGCGAGCGCCTGCTGGTGCTCGGTCACGAGGCGCTGGCGCAGGTCTCTGCCGCCGGCGAGGGGGTTGGCTTCGCCAGAGGCGATTGGGTGGTGCCTATGCTGCGGCGTTCCTGCAATCCGGCTTGCCGGTCCTGCTCGCGCGGCCGACGCGATCTCTGCGTCAGCGGAGGCTACACCGAGCGCGGCATCAACCGCCTGCATGGCTACATGTGCCAGTGGGCTGTCGACCGCGCAACGGACTTGATCGCCGTTCCCGCGAATCTCGCAGGTGTCGCCGTGCTGCTGGAACCGCTCAGTGTGGTCGAGAAGGCCGTGGAACGTGCGTTTCAACTGCACCCGGGCGAACCGGAGACTGCGCTCGTTTTCGGCGCAGGTACCATCGGACTGTTAACGGCGATGGTACTGCGCTTGCGCGGGCTCACTGTTACTATTGCGTCTCCCGAGCCCGCAAGCGACGTCAGGAAGCAGATTGCCCGCTCCCTCGCATGCCACACAACGAGCAGCCCCGCGCCAGCCGATATCGTCATCGAGGCCTCCGGGGCAGTTCAGGCCGCTGCGGCTTCGGTTCACCTCTTGAACCCGCTTGGGGTGCTGATCTTTGTCGGTGCGACCGACCTCCACGGACGCTTTCCCGCGCTTGAGTTCGTGTTGGGGAACCGCAGCGCCGCCGGAATAGTCAACGCCGGGCCGCAGCATTTTCAGCACGCGGTCAGCGATTTGTCTGCTATGGATCGCGATCTTTGCGCTCGAATGATTTCCCGCCTGCCCCTCGATCAGGTAAAAGAAGGCGGGCTTGCGTTCACTAGCGCGCCTAAGACGGTTTACGCGCTCGAGTACTAGGGCAGTTTCTCCGTGTACTGAGATATTTTGCGGAGAGTAATCTCTCCCGGAATGCGTCAGGCTAATCTTGGGTGAGCGGATCTCGAGCTGCTCCGGCATGCATCGGTGTGGCCGCCGCTTTCGCTCGGAGGAATGATGCGGAATCGGGCTAACCGCCTCGAGATCGACGCTGCGACGGTCTGGTCGACATCCAGCGAGGATACGCCGGACGGTGCGGCGGGTTTGGTGTTTCCAGACATGGGCCCCAGAGCCGGTGGGAGATCGCGTTCGGTGCGGAACGGCAAGGGCAGAGGCATCGCGGTGGGTTTGATCGCCGCGTTTGTGATCGCGTGCGCGGGACTCGCGCTATGGATCCTGCGGCCTCCGATGCCGGTGGTGATCCACCTTGCCAGCGGGCGGGAGAAGATCGCTCTGCGAGCCGACGGCCGCGTCGATTCCATTAAGCCGCTTGCTCCTGGCGAGCGGGTGCTCTTGTCGGAAGCGCTGAGCGGAAAAGGTATCCAGTTTCCTGCCGATCTGGATCGCTTCGCCACGCCCGGCCATTCGCAGGATGATTACGCGATGATGCGCGAACCGCGGGGCCAGTACACTGGCACGGCAACGCCCGTCTTTCAGTGGCAGCGCGTAGCGCGCGCCTCCTATCGCGTCACACTGCTCGACGAGCACGGTGCTGAAGTCGAGCAAAGCCCCTGGCTGGGAGAGCCTGAATGGCGCCTGGAGCGTCCCCTGGCTCCCGGGCGACTTTATGGCTGGCGGCTCACCACCCGCAATGATAACGGAGTGGCCACAACGTTGCCGCCGGTAGATAAGCCCCCGCTGTTATTTGGAGTTCCGGACGAGCCGACACTCGACTCGCTGGCGACCGCGCGGGTTGCGCACGGCGACTTCCCGTTGCTGCTGGCGCTGGTGCTGGCGCGCGCGGGCGTGCTTGACGAGGCCGAACGCGCGCTTGACTTCGTCGTTCTCGAGAACCCGGGATCGAACGCCGCGCTGAAGCTGCGCGAAGCCGTGCGGCAGCGCAAAAGCGAACTCTAGCCCGTTCCGCGTAAACTCAGTAAGAGAATGGCCGCGTGCTTCCGTCACTCTATCTGTAACGAAGTCTTCGAGGGTTGGGATTTCGCCAGGACTTGCCGGTTCGTGAAGCAAACCGGATATGAAGGGATCGAGATCGCGCCGTTCACGCTCGCGCCACGGCCTGGAGATATCAGTTCCTCGCAACGCGCCGAGTACCGCCGCATTATGGCGGATGAAGGGCTTGCGTTTGTGGGCCTCCACTGGCTGATGGTTTCGCCGCCCGGGCTGCATGTCACTACCCCCGACGCCGAGTTGCGCAGCCGCAGTTGGGATCACATTCGCGAACTGATCGACCTATGCGCCGACCTCGGTCCGCCGGGTGGCGTGATGGTCTTTGGGTCTCCTAAGCAGCGCGGAACCACCGGCGGCAGTTCGCGTGAAGAGGCGACCGCCCGCTATGTCGACGGGCTGGCGAGCGTCGCGCCGTTTGCGGAGCAGAGGCAGGTCTGCCTGTTGGTGGAAGCGCTGCCGCGCAACCAGACTGACGTGGTGCTATCGCTGGATGAGGCTGCTTCGATTGTGAAGCAAATCGGCAGTCCGGCGATTCAGACGATGTTCGACACACACAATGCCGTGGATGAGGTCGAACCGCACGATGCATTGATAAAAAAGCACTTTGCGGTGATCCGGCACGTGCATGTGAACGAAATCAACGGCGGGCACTGCGGCACGGGCGACTACGACTTCAAGCCGGTGTTGCGCGCGCTTGCGGAACTAAACTATCCAGGTTGGATATCATTGGAAGCCTTTCTGTTTGCGCCGGGACCGGAGCGCATCGCGCGCGAGTCGCTGGCTTACCTCGAAGCGGAGATTCAAAAGCTTACAGTATGAACAAGTATGTTGTGACCGGCGGCGCGGGCTTCATCGGCTCGGCCGTGGTGCGTGCACTGCTGGAACAGGGCGCCGGGAATGTCCTTGTGATTGACGACCTGTCGAGCGGCCACCTGGCGAATCTTGAAGATGTCCAGGATCGAGTGCAATGCGTGATTGCGGACGTGTGCGACTACGATCAGGTTCTGGCGGCAGTCAAAGGCGCCGACTCGGTTTTTCACTTGGCGGCGATTCCGTCGGTTCCGCGCTCTATCGATCAGCCGGGACCGTCGCACCGCGCCAACGTCGAAGGGACCTTCCAGGTTCTCCGGGCATGCACGGAAGGTGGCGTTCGGAGGGTCGTTTATGCAGCTTCTTCCTCCGCCTACGGCGATACGGAAGTGCTGCCCAAGGTGGAGACGATGGCGCCTGATCCCAAATCGCCCTACGCTGTGCAGAAGCTATTTGGGGAGTACTACGCCAGGGTGTGGACCGCCTGCTTTGGGTTGGAGACTGTAGCGTTGCGCTTCTTCAATGTTTACGGACCGCGCCAGGATCCGTCGAGCACGTACAGTGGCGTGTTGTCGATCTTCATGACGCGGCTTCTCGAGCGAAAAGCGCCGACTATTTACGGCGACGGCGAGCAATCGCGCGACTTCACTTACGTCGAGGACGTGGCGGCGTTGTGTCTCAAGGCGTCGCGGGCTCCTGGCGTGGCGGGGAGAATGTTCAATGCCGGCAACGGCGGGCGCTACACTCTCAATCAGATCTGGAAGCTGTTGTGCGAGATTGAGGGGGTCTCGATCGACCCAGCGTATGGCCCGGCACGGAGCGGCGATGTGCGGCATTCGCAGGCTGATATAACTGCCGCGGTGCGCGATTTAGGGCACGCGCCACGGTTTAGCCTGGAACAGGGTCTGCGGCGGACACTGGAGTGGTACCGGGGCGTGCACGTCCGCTAACCGCGTTACAATATGGAAGAGAAACGGATATGTTCCTCCAGAACGTCAACGAGCAAAACTTCCTGACAACGTCCGTAGACTATGTCTTCAACTGGGCGCGCAAGTCGTCGATCTGGCCGCTGACGTTTGGCTTGGCATGTTGCGCGATTGAGATGATCGCATCGAGCGCTTCGCGTTTTGACATCGCTCGCTTTGGAGCGGAGGTTTTCCGCCCGAGCCCGCGCCAGTCCGACCTGATGATTGTGGCCGGTACAGTGACGCTGAAGATGGCCCCGGTGCTGAAGCGTATCTACGAGCAGATGCCGGAGCCGAAATGGGTGATCGCGATGGGCGCCTGTGCGAGCGTGGGCGGACCATTCAACACCTATCCAACGTTGCAGGGCGTCGACAAAGTGGTTCCGGTGGACGTCTACATAACCGGGTGTCCGCCGCGCCCGGAGAACCTGTTCTACGGGTTGCTGAAACTGCAGGACAAAATCGACCAGATGACGCTGGTGCGCAAACCGACGGAAGTTCGCCTCGAGGAATCGATGCTCGAGGAGTTCAAGAAGAGCGTCATGGTGGGTCAAGTGCGCCAGCCGGTTGCATGAAGCTTCGACTGGACGATGCGGGTAAAGTTTACCGCTCACCCCTTTTTGACGGACTGGAATGGCTCGATCATGCCTTCGGGACAGCCGCCGGCGACCCTCCGTTTCCGACAGTTACGTTGAAGCAGATCCACTCCGCGCGGATTATTCCGTTGGAAGAACATTGCGAGGGCCTGGAAGGCGACGCCCTGGCCGCCGACGTTCCTGGCTCGTTTGTGGGAGTGAAGACGGCGGATTGTCTTCCCGTGCTGATTGCAGATGTGAAGCGGCGCGTGGTGGCTTCAATGCACGCCGGGTGGCGCGGGACGAGCGCTGGAATTGCGACGAAAACTGTCAGATTCCTGAACAGCCGCTACGGGTCTCAGCCGCAGGATTTGCGGGCGGCAATGGGTCCGGCAATCCAGGAATGCTGTTTCGAAGTGGGTCCCGAAGTGGCTGTCGAGTTCCAAAGTTTGTTCCCGGAACGAAACGACTTGAACGGCAGGACGCGGATCAGCCTGGCAGAAGCGAACAGGCGCCTGCTGGAAGCAACGGGAGTCCCGGGGTGGGGCATTGCGACGCAGGCGCCGTGTACGGTTTGCTCTGGTATGCCGTTCCATTCGTGGCGGCGCGATAAGACTCGCACAGGACGAATGATTTCGGCGATCGGGATTCGCGGAATGGGTGGCGCGTAGAGACAAAAAGGGCGCGGACACCGATGGGTCCGCGCCCTTGAATGTCCTGGTGTTCTTTTCGGATTAAGCAACCATCAATTCTTCAAAAACTTCGGAATCCTCGGAATCCTTGTGGCGATCGGCGCGTTCCTGGCACGAGATGCAGAAGGGCGCCCATGGTACAGCGTTGAGCCGCTTGGGGTTAATGTCCTCTTCGCAGTGAACGCAGATGCCGTAAGATCCGTCCTGAATGCGGCGCAGAGCCGCACGCACATTGCGCAAAAGATTGGACTCACGGTCGAGGTTGCGGATTGCGAGCTCCCTTTCGGCAGCATGCTGAACCTCATCGAGAGCATCCGGGCTCTTTTCGATGGCGATGCCTTCGCGGTTGCGGACCACTTCCGACAGTTCGGCAAGCTTTGCCTCCAGGACTTCCTTGTATTTGTTTAGTTCGTTCTTGGTCATTTTACTGTCTCCTACCCGATCTAGTTGCTTAACACCTACTGAACACCAGATATGACGCTACAGTCTCCAAAAAGTTTCAAGATCTCAGTGCGTCAAGCTAAGATCTTTTCTCAACAGAAAACGCAGATCGATGCTGGTTGAGATCGTTGACGGCCTCGTACAGCGCCTAGCGTCTACTGCTAAGCAATTCAACTTCCAATGTCACCGGCCGGCTTTCGTGACCAAGGACTGCTCTCGTCGGCGACTGAACCGGGGAACGCCGACGACCTTGAGAGTCGCTCAGCATAACCAAACTTATCGGCGGAGTCAACCGAAATAATTACGAGCGTAAGCTTTATGACGAAAAAACCCGGCTAAAGTTTCAAAATCCGACCGGAAAAAGCAAGGATCACTGAGCGAGAACTCAGGTGGAAACTCTACTCTCCGGTTAAACAGTACACGCGTAAGCCAGCCGCCTAGCGGATCGCGAACCGGCCGAAAGCAAGACCAAACTCGCGCTCATCTCCAGGGATGGACGAAGTCCGATCCACCTCCAGCTCCAAGAGCATCGAAGCTGCGCCAACCAGTTGATCTGGAAGCGGAAAGGCGAACTCAAAAGCAGGATTCTGCGGAGTAATACGAACAGAATCCAGTTTTATTCCGTTGATACGAACGGTGAGCAGCCTTGGATTCGCGGCGAGAAAGCTCTCCGGACAATACCCGGAGACCCAGAGCTTTTCACCGCTTCGGGAAGGGGCCGCAATCCGAACCGAAGCCGAACGCGGCATCCACCGGAAGCCCGACTCAAGATCATACCACATCGGGCCAAGCATGGTGGCAAATGCGGCTTGTCCGGCGTCCACAAAACGCGGCATTTCGTGCTTCCAGACAGTAGAGGCCAAGTCCTCGAAACTGCGCGTGACGTTGCGCAAAACGGGGGGATCCCATGCATAAACCACGGCCTGGCCGGTGTGAATTGCCTCATAGGCGGCGCGTCCTGGGGCGACGAATGGTGCAATTTGCCCCAGTTCGGGATGCGCATCGATGGATTTTTCCGCACCCGGAATCAAGTAGACGGGCTGGCGGGTGATCAGACGTTGGGGGCGGTCGACGATAACGAGCCAGAAGAGGTCGGAGGGCACGCGAGCAAGGAGAATGGTCTTTTCTGGGTGCAGAACGCTGGCCCGTTCTATTCCCTGACAAAATGTTTTCGCCATGTGACCGACCTGGAACCGGTAGCCCAAAGTGGCTCGGATAGCCGACACAGCAAAGACAAACTGGACTCCTATCAACAGGAACAAAACAGGCAGCCAGAGCCGGGGTTGGCGAATGGAATCGCGGGCGAGGCACGCCACTGCGAGCGAGTAGCCGATGGCGGGGACGGCAAGGTAGTACTCGGAGAAATGGTCGCGCAAGGGGAGTATAGGCGAAAGAACGATGGAGAACCAAGCGAGACCGTAGAGCGGCGCCCGGTCGTTCCCGCGAAACGCCTTTACCAGAGAGTACAGGAGCACGGTGACGCCCAGCACGGTGCCGGCTACTTTCCAACTGTCGCGAGGCCATTTCGCCCAGAACGGATTTGCCCCGCCGGTCACTTGAGCCACCCAGTATTTCCAGTAAGTTACGGCAATGGCCGCATCCCAGTGCTGGGCGTAAACTCCGGTTTTCGGCTTGTCGGCCACCACAAAATGGAGCGCAGCGTAAGCGATGGCCAAGCCAGCCATAGGCAAAAGCTGAGCGAAAGCGAACCGCTTGACGCGCGGTGACCCATGGAGCGCAAGGTAGGCTAGCGCCAGAAACGGGTAAACCACCGCGATTTCGAGCGCGCCCAAAGACAGCAGGAAGACGAAGTATTGGGCGAGCAGATAACGCCGGCGCGAGGTGTCAATCCAGGCCAGCAGCAGCCGAAAGGCGGCCAGAAAGAGAAAACCGCACAGAATCTGGTTATAGGCTGATGTCCACGAAAGAGGCGTTGCCAACCCGATGGACATCAGCCAGACGGTGGGGGCGGCAAAGGCTGCAATGCGCGACGCTGTCAGGCGAAGAGTAACCGAATGAAGTAGCAGCAGGCTCGCGGTCATGGTGAGGAAAACCCAGATCCGGAAAGGGAGAGCGTCGAGGCCGAAAAGCTGTTGGAACACAAGGAAGAAGCCGCGCTCGCTCAAGGGGCGAATGGTACCCTGGGCTCGCGGCTCAAAGAGGACGCGCAGCAGATCCTTGGGTTGGTGGATTTCGAGGTGCAATCCAAGCCAGGCGAAATCGTCCTGATGAAACCAGGTGAGCAGACCGCGCCAATAGAGAGCGAACAAAAAAAGGATAGGGAGTACGATACTCAGCGCCGTGAGTATTCTCGATCGCGACGCCTGTGTGAGGGGCAGCAAATCCTTATTCTAGCTATCGCAGGTACGGGTTCTTGGCGGCGCTGTGCGCCCTACCGGGGGATCGCCGTTCCGCCCTGCCCGGGACGCGGACCCCGCCCGGACGCCTCCCGCTACACTGATAGAGAGGTCCTCTACCTTCATCATGGCCATTCCATCTTCGCGACAGGCGTCGCTTCTCGAACTACTCGACCACCGTATCCTCGTCCTCGATGGCGCGATGGGTACCATGATCCAGCAGTACAATCCGAGCATTGAAGATTGGGGCGGCCCGCGTTTTGAAAACTGCCCTGAGAATCTGCTTTTCACCAAACCCGAGTGGATCAAGGCGATCCATCGCGCCTACTTTGAAGCTGGCGCCGATATGGTGGAAACCAATACCTTTGGCGGTTCCCCGGTCACCCTGGTTGAGTTCGGCCTGGAGCAGAAGTGGTACGAAGTGAACCACACTGCGGCGCGTCTGGCCCGCGAAGTGGCGGAAGAGTTCGCCTTAAAGGACGGGCGGCTGCGCTACGTTGCGGGTTCTATCGGTCCCACGACCAAGGCGATCACGGTAACCGGTGGCGTTACCTTCGCGCAGCTTCGCGACGGCTACTACAAACAGGCGAAGGGACTCTGGGAGGGCGGTGCGGACCTCCTGCTGGTCGAGACTTGCCAGGACACGCGCAATGTAAAGTCGGCGCTGCTCGCGATTGACCAACTGAGCAAGGAACTGGGAATCGATATTCCGGTTATCGTCTCGGGCACGATCGAGCCGATGGGCACGATGCTGGCCGGGCAGACCGCCGATGCTCTCGTAGCATCCCTTTCCCACGCCAAGCTCGTAGCCATCGGCCTGAACTGCGCCACCGGCCCGGATAAAATGACGGACCACCTGCGCACCATCCACGAAATGGCCGAGACGCGCGTGTCCTGCTATCCCAACGCCGGTTTGCCGAATGAGGATTTGAAGTATACCGAGACGCCGGAATCGCTCGCTGCGCAACTCGAAAAGTTCGTGGCTCACGGATGGATCAACATCATCGGAGGCTGCTGTGGCACCACTCCCGCGCATATCAAGGCCATTGCGCAAATGGTGGAAGGGCGCGCGCCACGTGCAATTCCGGGCCGGCGGCACCGCTCGTTTTACACCGGAATCGAGCTGGTCGAAGCCGATGAGGACAACCGCCCTCTGATCGTGGGCGAACGCACGAATGTGATCGGCTCTCGCGCCTTCAAAAATCTGATCGCAGAGGAAAAGTGGGAAGAAGCCACCGATATCGGACGCAAGCAAGTCCGCAATGGCGCGCATATCGTCGATGTTTGCCTTCAGTCGAGCGACCGCGACGAGATGAACGACATTCCGCCGTTCTACGAGAAGCTGATCCGCAAGGTGAAGGCGCCCATCATGATCGACACCACCGACCCCAAGGCGTTGGAACTCGCGCTCACCTACTGCCAGGGCAAGAGCATCATCAACTCCATCAACCTGGAAGACGGCGAAGAGAAATTCGAGAAAATGTGTCCCATTGCTAAAGCCTATGGCGCGGCCATGGTGGTGGGCGCCATCGACGAAGACCCCGTTCAGGCGCAGGCATTCACTCGCGAACGTAAACTGGCTGTTGCGCAGCGCTCTGTCGATCTGCTGGTCAACAAATATGGAATAGCTGCTGAAGACATCGTCATTGATCCGCTGGTTTTCCCCTGCGCAACCGGCGACGAAAACTACATTGGCGGGGCAGTGGAAACGATCGAAGCCGTGCGCCTGGTCAAGGAGAACATCCCGCACGTGCGAACCGTGCTCGGGATTTCCAACATCAGCTTCGGCCTGCCCCCGGCCGCGCGCGAAGTCGTGAATTCCGTCTTTCTGTACTACTGCACCAAGGCCGGTCTGGATCTCGCCATTGTTAACTCGGAGAAGCTCGAACGCTTCGCGTCAATCCCCCACGAAGAGCGCCGCCTTGCCGAAAACCTGCTCTTCAACTCGCCGCCAACCGACGTGGCCGAAGACCACCCCAACTACGCACTCCTTCAGAACGTCCCCGAGGACTGGCGGGAGCAAAGCCGGGAGCAGAAGATCGCCGTTAACCAGTTCCATATCGCCGCCATTGCCGAACATTTCCGCAGCGCCAGTACGAAGAAGAAAACATCCGCAGCCGAACTGCCCCTCGACGAG